>OEIV010001593.1_pt1 | contig 9970 bp, 9 predicted proteins | sample 1539231 | NCBI WGS metagenome assembly OEIV01 (sample SAMN03794762, study PRJEB22550) | activated sludge metagenome | feature: wastewater treatment plant; material: activated sludge; isolation source: Wastewater treatment plant of a petroleum refinery complex | place: Argentina: Buenos Aires ... | reverse complement strand
CGCTGGGCGTCATCTTCGCCGCCCACGAGCAGGGCAAGCGCATTCACGTGCTGGTAGACGAGACGCGGCCGCGGCTGCAAGGGGCGCGCCTGACTGCCTGGGAACTCCAGCAGCGCGGCATCCCGTTCGATCTCATCGCCGACAACGCCGCCGGCTACTTCATGCGCCGCGGCGAGGTGAACCTCGTCCTCGTCGGCAGTGACCGCACGGCAGCCAACGGCGACGTGGCCAACAAGATCGGCACGTACCAACTGGCTGTGCTGGCGCGTGAGAACGGCGTCCCCTTCTACCCCGTCGTGCCCACCAGCACCATCGACCTTGCCCTGGCGACCGGCGACCTTATCCCCATTGAGGAGCGCGACATGGCCGAAGTGCTGTCGGTCATCGACACGCCCATCGCCCCGACGGGCATCACCGCCCGCAACCCCGCCTTCGACGTGACGCCCCACCGCTACGTGACCGGCATCGTCACCGAGGCGGGCATTGTCTACCCGCCCTTCGGCAAGAACCTCCACGCCGCCGTCGGCCGCGCGCGCTCTCTCAAGTGGGAAGAGTAAGAGGCTCACGCAAAGTACGCAAAGCCGCAAAGAAGAGAAGAGTCTCTCTTTGCTTGGCGTTCTTTGCGTCTTTGCGTGAGCCTTCTTAAATCTGCCCAATCGGCCCAATCTGCGGATAATCCCTCTCTATGAGCACTGAAGACATCCCGGTAGTTATCTTCTGCGGCGGCGAAGGCACGCGTATGCGCGGCGGCACGCTGACCAAAAAGGAGCTTGTCGAGATCGGCGGCCGGCCCATCATCTGGCACGTCATGCGCATCTTTTCCGCCCACGGCTTTAACCGCTTCGTTTTGCCGTTGGGGTATGAGGCCGGGCAGTTGCGGCGCTACTTCCTCGACTATGAGGCTATGACGCGCGATTTTACCATTCGTCTAGGCTCTCCCGCCGGCGCAGACCCTCTCCCTAACCCTCTCCCGGGGGGCGAGGGGATTGGCCCTCTCCCTAACCCTCTCCCAGGGGGCGAGGGGACAAGACGGATCGCCTTTCGCGGGCCGGAGGCGCACCCGGAGTGGGCAGTGTCGCTGGTCGATACCGGGCTGAAGACGGACAAAGCCGGGCGCATCGCCCGCGTGGCCGACTATCTGACGGCCGACCGCTTCTTCGTCACCTATGGCGACGGCGTCGGCGACGTGGATATCCGTGCCTTGCTCGCCTTCCACCGCGCCCACGGGAAGCTTGTCACCATCACCGCCATTCAGCCCAAGCACTACCAGTACGGCACGATGGACGCCGACGAGGACGGTCGCGTCGGCGGCTACGTCCAGTACCCGGAACTGCCCTACTGGATCAACGCCGGCTTCATGCTCTTCGAACGGGCGACGCTGGAGTGGCTGCGCGGCGGCGACACCCAGGCGCTGGAGACGGGCGTGTTGCAGGAACTCATCGCCGCCGACCAGGTCATGATGTATCGCCACCACGGCTTCTGGCAGTCGATGGACACACTGAAGGATGCCAACGATCTGGAGCGCCTCTGGCAACGGGGCGCGCCGTGGAAAATCTGGGAGTAAGAAAGTCGCACGCAAAGACGCAAAGAACGCCAACCTCAGAATCTTTTTTGGCTTGGCGTTCTTTGCGTCTTTGCGTGCGACTTTCTTACTGCTGGGCCGCCAGGTCGTCGGGCGTGTTGACGTTGACAAACGACCGCCCCTCCGGGTCAAAGCGGGCGATCTCCGCGCGCTCGACGAAGCGCACCGCGACGCGGCCATAGAACGCGGTGATCTTCAGCAGCCCCGCCGCCAACTTCTCGCGCATCGGCTCCAGGCACGCTTTGCTATAGATGGCGTGGAGTGGCTCCGGGAACTTGTCCCAGCGCGGCACGACGACATCAGCCGTCTCGCGCAGCCCGACCATATACGCCAGAAGGGGCCGGTTTAGCCAGGGCATGTCGCAGGCGACGACCAGCGTGCGCTCGTGGCGAGCGTGGCGCACGGCGGTGTAGATGCCGCCTAGCGGCCCGGTGTCGGGGTAGTCGTCGCCGAACATGGGCAGCCCCAGGTAGGCGTAAGCGTCCGGCTTGTTGGTGACGATGATCAGTTCATCGCCCAGCCCTTCGACGCGCTCGCGGACAACCTCGATCATCGGCCGCCCCAGAAACGGCACGAATGCCTTGTCCGTGCCCATGCGGCTGCTCTTGCCGCCGGCCTGAATGGCGATGGTGAGTGGGGTCATGGTTGTCATAGCTGTGCCCATTGGCTTTGGCTGTCTGGCCGTCCTGTTGTCGTCATGAGAGTAGTTTACCGTTTTAGCCTGAATGTCAATAGGGGCTGGTTGTACCAGGGCTTTTCAGTAGTCACCGGTAGCGCCTACACCTGTCAGGTGTTAGCCCCATGACCGACTACTGAAAAGCCCTGCCGACCGTGCCGGGTATGTCGCGGTTTGGGCCAACTCGTGCTACACTCTCTGGCGATCGTCACACAAGCCCTTGTCTTCCTGATGCACATTTCGAGCATGGCTACATATGGGGCTACTGATTCATACCAAACTGCATCCCCCTCATTTCCGTGAGGGCCATATACCACGCCCCCACCTGTTGGCCCAGTTGGACCACGGCTTGGAGTCGGGTCTCATCCTCATATCGGCTCCCGCGGGGTATGGGAAAACGTCGCTGGCGGTTGATTGGCTGGCGCAACGCCCACAGTTGACCGCGGCCTGGGTGTCGCTGGATGAAGGCGACAATGACCTGGACGTCTTTCTGCGCTATCTGACAACCGCCGTCCACAACGCCTTTCCGCGGGAACGGCCGTGCGCCAACACCCAGGCCCTGCTCGACGCCCCTCAAGCCCCGCCGCCGGAAATCATCGCCAACACCCTGATCAACGACCTGGCCCACCTGCCCCGCGCTCTGCTCCTGATCCTGGATGATTATCACTTAATTACCCAGCCGGCCATTCAGCAGGTGATGGCGGCGCTGGTGCGCCACCTGCCCGCCTCGTTGCGTTTGCTGCTGATCACGCGCATCGACCCGACGCTGCCGTTGTTGGCGCGCCGCCGGGCACAACGGCAGTTGCTGGAGATCCGCGCCGCCGATCTGCGCTTTTCGGCGATTGAAGCGCGCGCCATCCTCAGCCAGACAACCGGCGCAGCCGTAGACGAGGCCACAATTGCGCTGCTGGAGGAGCAGACCGAAGGCTGGATCATTGGCCTGCAACTGGCCGCCCTCTCCCTGCGCAAGCAGGCCGACCCGGCGGCCTTGACCCGCGCCCTTCAGAAACGCCAACCGCGCCTGGTTATGGACTTCTTGCTCGATGAGGTTCTGGCCCTGCAACCCTGGCCGGTGTTGGACTTCTTGTTGAAAACGGCCGTCCTGAACCGGCTGTGCGATTCATTGTGCCAGGCCGTCGCCGGTCAGGGGCCGGTCGGCGTGGAGTTATCCCTGGCCCATCTGGCTGGCCGTGGTCTCTTTCTGGTGTCGCTGGACGAGGAGGGGGTCTGGTATCGCTATCACCCCCTGTTTCAGGCGTTGCTGCTGCGGCGGCTGGAACAGCTATGGGGGCCGGAGACAATCGCCGCCTTGCACGGCCGCGCCGGGGCGTGGCTGGCCGCCCACGGGTTCGCCGAAGAGGCGCTGCGCCACTGGCTGGCGGCAGGCGATGTGGCCGCGGCCGTGGCGCTCATCGAAGACCGGCGGCACGACATGCTCAACCAGGGGGAAATGCACCGCTTGGCTCGCTGGCTGGAGTTGCTGCCCGAGGAGGCCGTCGCGCGCCGACCCGCGCTGCTGCAACTGAAGGCGTGGACTCTGCGCTGGCAGGCCAGATTTCAGGCGGTTCCCTCTCTGCTGCAACAAGCGGAGGCGTTGCTGGAACAAGAAACGAATGGGACCGCCGGCGGCAAGAGCGTCACCCCCGACATCATGCGCGCCGAGCGCGACACCTTGCGCGCCGAAATGGCCTTCTTTCAGAACGAATTTCGCGCTTGTCTGACGTTTGCCCAATCCGCTCTGGACCGCCTGCCGAGCCATTACTTCTATGCCCGGGGCCTGGCCGTTTTGTTCCAGCTCTTGGCCCAGCAGAGCCTGGGGGAGACGGCAACTGCCCTGCGCCAATTGAATACCTGGCTGGACGATGAGCAATACCAGCACTACGCCTACCGTTTCATGCTGCTGATGGCTTCCGGGGCCATTTACGGGTCGGCCGGCGACTTGAAACGATTGGAGCAGATAGGTCGATCGTTGTTGAGGTTGGGGTTGGACGAAGAAAAACCGCTCAGCATCACCTGGGCGCACCATTTTCTGGGCCATGTGTGTTTTCACTGGAACCGGCTGGATGAAGCCCAGGCCCACTGGTCAGCGGTGCTTGATTGGCGCTATCAGGCCAATTTTCGCGTCTACCACGAAGCCGTGCTCGGGCTGGCACTGCTCTGCCAGACCCAAGGCGACGCAGCGCGGGCGCGGCAGACGCTGGATACGCTAACCCAGGACCTGCTGGAGATGAAACAGGTTCAATTCGTCCCGGAGGTAGAAGCCTTTCGCGCCCGTCTGGCGCTGCTACGCGGTGATGTGAGCGCGGCCGTCCATTGGACACAGAGCAGCGCTCAACCAGCCCGGATGCCACTCTGGTTTTGGGAAACGAACGAATTAACCCGCGTCAGGGTGCTGCTGGCCCAGGACACGGTCATTTCCCGCGAGGAAGCCGCCGATTTGTTAGCCGCCTGCCGGCAGTTCGCCGAAGGGGCGGATAATACCTGGCTGCTCATCCAGGTTTGGGCGCTGCTGGCGCAACTGTCACAGGCGCAGGGACAAGCGGAAGCCGCTCTGGTCGCCGCCGAACACGCCGTGCGGTTGGCCGAACCGGGTGGCTACCTGCGCCTGTTCGTGGAAATGGGGGCCGGCATGGCCGATTTGCTGGGTCGGCTGGCGGCGCGCGGTGTCGCCCCCGATTATATCAGCCGCATCCTGGCTGTTTTCCGCCAGGATCAATCGCCGGCATCGTGGGAGATGACGCAGCGCGAGCTGGAAATTCTGGCCCTCTTGCAGCAAGGGTTGTCTGACAAAGAGATTGCCGGTCGGCTGGTCTTATCACTCGTCACCGTCAAGAAACATAACCGCAATATTTACCAGAAGTTAGGTGTAAACAGCCGTCGCCAGGCCATCGTCAAAGCTAAATCGCTAGAGCTGCTTCTCTGAATACTTCTTTCCTACTTCTTTGCCACCTTTCAAACGCCACCGTTTTCCCTTATGCTTTCACTGTGACGTCGCATAAGCTGACCATGCACGAGACGGCCGTCTACCGCATCCGTATTCAGGGTGCCTTTGATGAGTCCTGGCTGCAACACGTGGACCCGGATTGGACCGTCCAGCTTAACGACGACGGTGTGGCCTTTACTACGACAATCGCCAGGTTCCTGTGCGATCAGGCCGCCTTAATCGGTTTGCTGTGCACTCTGTATGATGTGGGGCTGCCCCTGCTGGAAGTCACATGTTTGGAAACGCAAGCTGGGCAACCCTTCTTGGATAGCCGGTGACCCTGTAACCCTTCAAGAGATGCGCAATGGGCAATGTGTTGTTTGAGTTACTGCCGATCATCATAGGCGCGGCCGTTGTGCCGCTCTATCCCATCATTGTCCTGCTGTTGCTGCAAAGCGCCGGGGGGCTGGGCAAGGCCGTTGCCTTCTTCTCCGGCGGCCTGGTCGTGCGGCTGGCGCAGGGCGTGTTGTTCGGCCTGGTCTTGGACACAGCGTCGACCGCCTACGGCGAAGAGGGGCAACGGCTCGTTGCCTCCACCCTGCTGCTGATCGTCGGCCTTTTGTTGCTCATCACCGGCTTCAAGAAGTGGCGCAAGGAAGAAGATTCCGACGATCCGCCTCCTAAATGGATGGCCACTATCAGCAACCTGACCGGGTTGCGGGCCTTTGGCGCGGGGGCGCTCTATGTGACCATTGCCGTCAAGCAGTGGGTGTTTACACTGTCGGCTATCAGCGTCATCAGCGCGGCGGGCGTGGAGCAACCGATGAGCGTCGGTCTCTACCTCCTCTACGTGCTGCTGACCCAGATACTGGTAATCCCCCCTATTCTGTTTTTCGCTCTGGCGCCGCAGAAGGCCGCCGAGCCGCTGCAGGCCGCGCAAGGCTGGCTGGATCGACACAATCGGGCGATTGTGCTGAGCGTCTCCTTTGTTTTTGGACTGTGGTTTTCTTACCAAGGCATCACCGGGCTGACTGGGTGAGCCACTGAACGCAGTTGTTTCTACTAGCCCAAGACAAAACGTGGGCTGACGTCAACCTGTTGCAGAAGGAGAACATTGAGATGGCAACGTTAACAGTCTGGAAATTTGATTCGCCGCAGGGCGCGCAAGAGGCGCTCAACAAGCTCGTCGACCTGTCTAAGCAGCATCTGATTCAGATCAACGACGCGGCGGTCGTCACTTGGGCGACGGGCAAGAAGAAGCCCAAGACCGACAACTACGGCAGCCTGACCGGCCAGGGGGCGCTCTCTGGCGCGTTCTGGGGAATGTTGTTCGGCTTGCTGTTCTTTGTCCCCTTCTTCGGGATGGCGGTCGGCGCGGCGATGGGCGCGCTGTCGGGCAAGTTCGCCGACTACGGCATCAACGACAAGTTCATTAAGGAAGTGCGCGACCAGGTGACGGAAGGCACGTCGGCGCTCTTTCTGATGACCAGCGGCGCGGTGCAGGACCGTGTGGCCGAAGCGTTCCAGGGCGTTTCGACCCAATTGATCCAATCTAATCTGACCAGCGAACAGGAAGCGCAGTTGGTGGAAGATTTCGGCGGCTAACGGCTGATGGCTCGCGATGAGGGCCTGAACTGAATGCCCTCATCGCTTGCCGCTCTGGACCAAGGAAGGAGAATTAACGATGGGCAGAAGACGTGAACAACGACGCGAGGAGCGCGCGACATTCGGCCGAGGCGGGACGGCTAACCGCTATCGCATGCGCCAAAAGCTGGTGGCGTTCGGCGATGACTTCTGGATTGAGAACGAGGCCGGCCAGCGCGTTTTCAAGGTAGACGGCAAGATGCTGCGCGTGCGCGACACCCTCTTCTTTGAGGATACGCAGGGGCAGACCCTGTGTAAAATCCAGGAGAAGCTGGTGCGCATCAAGGATACTAAGACGATCGAGGGTCCCAACGGCGAGACCCTGGCCACGGTCAAAAAGGCGCTCATCACGCCCCTGCGCGATCGCTGGGTGGTCAAGATCGGCGACGGCCCCGACATGGATGTGCAGGGCAACATCCTGAATCACCAGTACACCATCGAAGAGGGTGGGCGCAAGATCGCTGAGGTCTCCAAGAAGTGGTTTCGCCTGGCCGACACCTATGGCGTCCAGATCGAACCGGGACAAAACGACATTGTCATTCTGGCCGTCACCGTGGCCGTCGACATGATGGCGCACGGCTAGGCCGCTGTCGCACCCTTAGCGTCCCATTGTGTCGCAGCACTGGCCATCGATGAATCAACCCATCTCGCTACAACGGCCGCAGCAGGCGCCGCCGGCTTTCCACCTGCTGGCCAAGCCGACCGGCGCCGTCTGCAACCTGGACTGCGCCTACTGCTTCTTTCTGGACAAAGAGGTCTTCTACCCCGGCAGCAAGTTTCGCATGAGCGAGCCGGTGCTGGAGCAGTACATCCGCCAACTCATCGAGTCGCACCAGACGGACACCGTCAACATCGCCTGGCAAGGGGGTGAGCCGACGCTGATGGGGCTGGATTTCTACCGGCGCACCATGGCCATCGTGGAGAAGTACCGGCGGCCGGGCATGACGTTTCTGCATACGATGCAGACCAACGGCACGCTGCTGGACGACGCGTGGGCAAGCTTCCTGGCCGAACATCACTTCCTGATGGGCATCAGCATCGATGGCCCGCGGCCGTTGCACGACGTCTACCGCGTGGACAAGGGGGGCAAGCCGAGCTTCGACAAGGTCATGCGCGGGCTGCGGCTGTTGCAGAAGCATGGCGTGGACTACAACGTGTTGACCACGGTCAACCGGGTCAACGGTGACTACCCGCTGGAGGTCTATCGTTTCCTGCGCGACGAGGTGGGCACAAGCTGGATGCAGTTCATCCCGGTTGTGGAGCGCATCAACGCCGACGGCCTGACGCTCTATCAGGCGGGCACGACCGTCTCCGATCGCTCGGTGGGGCCAGAGCAGTTCGGCCGCTTCCTGAGCACGATCTTTGACGAGTGGGTGCGCCGCGACGTGGGCACGATCTACGTCCAGACCTTCGAGGCGGCGCTGAGCAACTGGTTGGGCCTCGGCAACTCCGGCATGTGCGTCTTCAACGCCACCTGTGGCACGGGGCTGGCCATCGAACACAACGGCGACGTGTACTCCTGTGATCACTTCGTAGAGCCTAACTTCCTGCTGGGCAACATCCAGGAGACGCACCTGATCGAGCTGGTGGCCTCGCCGCCGCAGATCAAGTTCGGCCTGGACAAACGCGATACGCTACCCCGTTTCTGCCGGGAGTGCGACGTACGCTTCGCCTGTCATGGCGAGTGTCCCAAGAACCGCTTCATCGTGACGCCGGATGGCGAGTCGGGTCTCAACTATCTGTGCGCCGGGTTCAAGGCGTTCTTTCACCACATCGACTTTCCCATGAAGCTCATGGCCGGGCTGATCCGGCGCGGTCGTGAGGCGCGGGAGGTTATGCCAATTCTGGAGCGCGCCTTCACCGGCGTTGATCGCAACGCCTCATGTCCGTGCGGCAGCGGCCGCAAGTTCAAGCAATGCCACGGCCAGCCACCGCCACAACCAGGTTCGAAGTCGTTGCCCGCGCCGCAATCCCGGTCGGGCGCGGCCGCAGGCTGAGGATCAGGCACTTTGGGCCTTGTGGGTCTTGAGAAGTCAGGGAGTAAGCCTATGAGTATGTCGATTGATGAGCAGTTGGGAATCCAGGTCACCCCTGAGACCTTCATTCGGGCCGAAACCGACCGGATGTTTGGCGACGTCGCCAGGCAGGCGGGCGGCGTGAACAGGCTTTTTCACTTCCGCCGCGTCACCCCCCTGGACAAGCAGACGGTCATCCGAATGAACCGGGATACCCTCTATTCGATGGCGGTGGTTGACACGACGCAAGGCGCAACGATCACAGTGCCCGAAGTACCAGAGGAGCGTTACTTTTCGGTCTACCTGGTCGATAATGATCACTATGTGCCTTATGTCATCTACGAGCCCGGCACGCACCCGCTGCCGCAGGACTCCCGATATATCGGGGTTGGCGTTCGCATTCAGGTGTTCAACCCGGCCGATCCCGATGAGATTGCCCTGATCAATAACCTCCAGGATCAGTTCACGATCAGCGCGTCGAGCGCCGAGCCTTTCCAGCCGCCCGATTGGAACAGAGCATCGCTCGATGAATTGCGCGCTCAGTATGAAAAGGAGTCAGCCCACTATAACAACTGGAGTGGGATGCAGGGGCCGCGCGGCCAAGTTGATGAAGAGAGCCGCCACATCGCCGCCGCCGCGGCCTGGGGCCTCTTTCCGGAATGGGATGCAACGTATCTCAATTACAGCGGTAACCACGATCCGAATATCTGTCATACGGCCACCTACCAGGTGCCGGAAAACAGGGGCTTCTGGTCCATCACCGTCTATGGCAACGACGGCTACATGAAGCACGAGAACAACATCATCAACGGGTCGAATGTGAAGCTCAATGCGGATGGAACTTTCACGGTGCATTTCGCCTCCGCGGAAAGCTGCGCCGCGTCGCTGAACCGGGTGGATGTCGCGGAAGGCTGGAATTTCCTTATGCGCATCTATCGCCCCGGCCCGTCGGTACTGGACGGCAGTTACAAGCTGCCTGTTGCCGAACCCGCTCGGTAATTCAACGTCAGACAAAACTCAAGGAGGACAGACCATGCCAAGCAACAAGCCCAACATTCTGGTCATCTGGGGTGACGACATCGGCATCACCAACCTGAGCTGTTACAGCGACGGGTTGATGGGCTATCGCA
>OEIV010001592.1_pt1 | contig 9974 bp, 9 predicted proteins | sample 1539231 | NCBI WGS metagenome assembly OEIV01 (sample SAMN03794762, study PRJEB22550) | activated sludge metagenome | feature: wastewater treatment plant; material: activated sludge; isolation source: Wastewater treatment plant of a petroleum refinery complex | place: Argentina: Buenos Aires ... | reverse complement strand
CCGTGGACCTCGCGGGGAGCGCGCTCGACGAAGTTGTCGCGCTGGTTGAAAGCGCGGGTTCCCGGGCCATTGCCGTCCCGGCCGACGTCTCGAAGTCCAGCGACGTGGAGCGCTACGCGAAGGCCGCCAGGGAGCGCTTTGGCGGGATCGACGCGTTCTTCAACAACGCGGGCATCGAGGGCTGGGTCGGGCCCACCACCCAGTACCCGGAGGACATCTTCGACAAGGTGATCGCGGTGAACCTGAAGGGCGTGTTCCTCGGCATCAAGTACGTGGTGCCGATCATGCTCGAACGGGGCGGGGGCGCGATCGTGAACACGGCCTCCGTGGCCGGACTCTCTGGCACGCCGAGTATCTTCGCCTATGGCGCGAGCAAGCACGCGGTTGTCGGGATGACGAAGTCGGCCGCGCTCGAATTCGGGCCGCGCGGGATTCGGACGAACGCGGTCTGCCCCTCGCCAATCGAGACGCGGATGATGCGGGCGCTCGAACGAGGCATCAACCCGGACGAGCCGGAGCAGGTGCACCAGTCGATGGCGGCGGGCAACCCGATGGGACGCTACGGCGAGCCGGCGGAAGTGGCGGCGTTCGTTGCCTTCCTTTGTTCGAGCGAAGCGAGCTACCTGAACGGCGGCATCTTCCCCATCGACGGCGGAAGCCGGGCGCGGTAGCGGCCTTCGGGCCGGATGGCCGCTCGGCGTGCCCCTTCCGGCCCTTACCCGGGGGCGGGGCGACGCAGTACCCTGCGGGCATGTTCAGACGGTTCGGCATGCTCTTGCTGGCCGCATCGGCCGCGGTCGCGGGGGCTGTCGCCTGCGGCGGCGGCGATGACGAGGACGACTTCGAAGACATCCGCGCCACGGCGACGGCGGCGGCAGCCGCCACCCCGTCTCCGTCTCCCGGCCCGACGCAGGACCCGACCATCCCGTACTACAGCCAGGCGCTCGCGCTGGCGAACGAACTCGCCGAACTGGTGAACAAACTCGACGCCGACATGCTTGCTGCGCAGTCCTCGCAGGCCGACCCGAAGTGGCCACAACTGCTCACCGCTGATGCCGACCTGGTGATCGCCAAAGCGGAACAGCTGGACTCGCTGACCGTGCCGGGCGGCGTCCCGGAGACGCTGCGGGGCAAGATCCGACAGGCCTGCGACGGCCTCGCGGCGGGCGCGGACCTGCTGAAACAGGCGATCCTCAAACTGGACCCGGCCATCGGGCAGGAGTCTGCCTCGACACTGGACGCCGGCGAGAACGTGCTGGAGGAAGTCCGTGCGGAACTCCAGCGGCTGACCACGAAGTAGCGCCTACCCCGCAGGTTGGTCCACCACCCGGCCGTCGCGCATGTAGATGATGCGGTCGGCGGCGGCCGCTACGGCGGGGTCGTGCGTGACCATGAGGATGGTCAGGCCCGTTTCGGCCCGAATGGCACCCAGGAGGCCGAGCACGCCCTTGCTCGCCTGGCTATCGAGGCTGCCGGTGGGTTCATCGGCCAGCAGGAGCGACGGCCTGTTGGCGAGCGCTCTCGCCGTGGCAAGCCGCTGGCGTTCGCCGCCGGAGAGGGCGGGCGGCCGGGTTTTCGCGCGCTTTTCCAGCCCGACGGCCCTCAGCAATTCCATCGCTCTGTCACGCTGTTCCCCAGGGCTTCGGCCGGTACCCAGCATCGCCACCTCCACGTTCTGAATCGCCGAGAGCATCGGCAGGAGGTTGTGCAACTGGAAGACCAGGCCTACTTCGCGGCGGCGGTATCCATCGAGGTCGCTGATCCGGGAAAGGTCCCGGCCGTTGACGAGGATGCGGCCGAAGGTGGGCACATCGAGCGCGGCAATGAGATGGAGCAGGGTGGACTTCCCGCAGCCGGACGGGCCGGTGAGCGCTACCCACTCGCCCTTCGCGACCGTCAGCGAGGCTCCGTCGAGCGGCCGCAGGACTCCCCGGTCGAACGTCTTCACCACGTCGATGGCTTCGATTGCCGGGGGTTGCGGGCTACTCATGGCGTATCGCCTTCAGCGGGACCAGTGTGGCGGCCCGCATCGCCGGATAGATCGCCCCGAAGAACGCCATGCCGAAGGTGATGGCCAGGGCGCGGAGGAAGACGGAGGCCGGGTACTGCGGCTGGAAGACGCCAACCAGGTCCGGGACGTCCTGGAGGGCGCGGATGGCGAGGAAGCCCGCCCCTGTGCCCGCGACCGCGCCGGTGAGGCTCACGATCAGTCCTTCGAGGAGGACGATCACGAGCACACGGCTGCGCGACCAACCGATAGCCCGCAGCACGCCGAACTCGCGCGTCCGTTCGAACACGGTCAGGACCATGGTGTTCATGACCATGACCGCTCCAACGATGAGCGCCAGCGCGGAGACGCCGACGTTCGCGGCGCTGATGAGTTCGAGGTTGCGGTCCACCCGGCCGAATTCCGATTCGGTCCGCACGGTGGCGAGTTCCGGCCGCTCCGCCTCGATCTCTTCCCGGAGGGCGTCGATGTCGGTGCCGGGTTCGACGCGGACGAAGGCGAGCGTGACGGTCCCGGGCTTGCGCTCGCGCGCCTGGAGCGCGGACAGGGGCATCATGGAAGCCTGGTCGCCGAAGACCTGGCCGGTGGAGTAGATGCCGACGATGGTGAAGCTTCGCTCGTCGATCTCCAGCGTTTGGCCGACGGTCTTTTCGAATTCGCGCGCGGTGCGATAGCCGATCATCACCTCATCGGCGGCGTCGGGAGCGTAGGCGCGGCCCACCACGACCTCGACGCCGAAGTCCGCCAGCTGCTCCGGTTCGAGCCCGAGTTGGAGGAAGAAGGGGTGGTCGGAGTCGAGTTCGACGGGCGCGACGAGCACGCCAACGGCGCTCGCCACGCCGGGTTTCGATTGCAGGTACGCCACATCGGCCTCGTCCATGGCGCTGTAGATGACATCGGAGACGCCCTTCTGGGCGATGGAGAAATCGGCTTTGCCGGTCTGCAGGACGGAGATGGCGGTTTGCCGGAGCGAGTGCGTGAGCACCCCCATGGTGACCACGGTGGCGATGCTGATAGCGATTGCGAGCGCGGTGAGCGCACTCCGGACTTTACGCGAGTAGACGTTCTGGGCGGCAAGGGCGACGAAGTGCACTCGCGGCTTCCCTCGCATTCTCGCGGCCCGATTGCCGCGCGCGAACGGTATCACGGCATCGCATTTCCCGCCCCGGGCAGCCCTGTCTGACTGCCCGGTGGGGGCGATCGCGCCGATACCTACAACGTGACCGTTTCTGTCCCGGCCATCGAAATACGGTCCGCCGGCCGGACGTTCGGAGAGCGCGTGGCGCTTCAGCCGCTCGACCTGGCGATCCCGCAGGGCGAGGTCTTCGGGCTCCTCGGCCCGAACGGCTCGGGCAAGACCACAACGCTGCGCATCCTTGCGACGCTCATCCGGCCGACGACCGGCGGCGCGGCCATCCTCGGGCGCGACGTCGTCGACGAGGCGATGGCGGTGCGCCGCTGCATCGGCGTGATGCCGGAGAAGCCGAGCCTGTACGAGCGCCTCTCGGCGCGCGACAACCTGGCGTTCTGGGCCGACGTCCACGGGGTGGAACGGCCGGCGGAGGCGGTTTCGTCCGCGCTCGATTTCGTCGGCCTTGGGGAGCGCGCGAACGAGCGCGTCGGCCAGCTTTCCAAGGGCTGGCGGCAGCGAGTCGCGCTCGCCCGGGCCATCGTCCACCGGCCGAAGGTGCTCCTGCTCGATGAGCCGTCCTCCGGGCTGGACCCCTCGGCAGCGACGGCGATGGAACGCATGATCCGCGAACTGGTCGCCGGCGGCACCACCGTGCTGATGAACACGCACCGGCTCGCAGAGGCGGAGCGCCTCTGCGACCGGGTCGCCATCCTTCGCCACGGGAAACTGCTCGAACTGGGCACCCCGAGGCAACTTCGCGGCCGCCTTCTCGGCGGCGTGGTCAGAGTCGAGCTGGCCACGCCGCCGGATACTGGGCTCCGCCGCCAGGTCGAATCGCTGGCGGGCATGAGCAGCGTCGAATGGTCGGTGAAGGGGCTGCTCTGCCACCTGGACGATGCCGCGCGCGATACGCCCAGGCTGGGCGCCGGCCTCGTTGGCGCGGGCGGGCAGATCCTTGCCGTGGTCCAGGCCGGCGACCTCGAGGAGGCGTACCTGGAGCTGATGGCGCGCACCGAACCGGAGACCCTGGAGGCAGCAGCATGACCGCGTTCCCATTGGCGCCGCCCGTTCGCGCCCTGGTCCGCAAGGAGCTCCGGGAGTACCGCCACCACCGCACCATCGTGCTCACTGCGACCATCCTGCCGATTGTGTTCCTCATCCTTCCGATGGCGAACCTGGCCGTGTTCGATCCGGAACGGTCTGTCGGCGGGACGAACCTCGCGGTCGGCCAGGCGATGTTCTGCTTCTTCCTTTCGCCGGTGATCATCCCGGCAACGATGTCGGCCTACGCGGTCATCGGCGAGCGCGACCAGGGGACGCTCGAGCCGCTCCTTACGCTGCCGCTCAGCGACAGGCAGTTCCTGGCGGGCAAGGTGCTTGCCATCCTGGTCCCAACCGTCGGCGCATCGATGGCGATCTATTTCTCCTACATGGTGTTCGTGCTGGTCGCGGTCCACGGGCCCGTGCGGGGGCCGGTGCTGGACTGGACGTGGACTTTCGGGTTCGTGCTGCTGGCGCCGGCGCTGGCGGCATTCTCCACGCTGGTGGGAATGGCGTTCTCCGCCCGCGCCAAGGACATCCGCATCGCCGAGCACCTGAGCGGGCTCGTCCTCCTGCCGGCAATGCTGCCGGTCATGCTCGTCGTCACGCGGACGATCCCCGCGACGCCGGTGACCTGGCTGGTGTTCTTCGCGGTGGTGGCCGCGCTGGACTTCTTCCTCTGGCGAACGGCGCTGAAAGCGTTCGACCGGGAGCGGGCCATCTCGACTATCTGACTTATGTTTCCCAATCGGGTAGTGACAGAGCGTCCGTGCCGCTTAGGCTGGCGGGCATGGGCAGGACTGGGTATCGCCGATGGAGAAGTTCCGGCGTTGAGCTGACCGAACGGCAGCGACAGGTCCTCCGCTTGATCGAGCGAGGCTACTCGAACGGCGAGATCGCTGAGGCCCTCGGCATCTCGCTCGACGGAGCGAAGTTCCACGTCAGCGAGATCCTGTCGAAGCTGGGCGTCGCGAGCCGCGAGGAGGCAGCCGCCGCGTGGAAGTCGTCCCGCGAGACCAGCAGCACTTCAGCACTGGTTGCAATGCTCAAGTGGGCTGCTGCGGCGTCGGGCGCGGTCGCCCTGGGAGCGGGAGCCGTCCTGATCTGGGCCGCCAGCCGAGACGGCGGTGACGACGTGCCGGGCAGTCCGGGACTGTCACCCTCGCCCGTGGTCCTGGCGTCCGCGACGCCGTTTCAGTGTCCGCCCCCGCGCACGCCCACGCCGACCCTCGGTCCGGGTCTCACGCCAACTCCCGAGCCGGTAGCCGACGGGCCATTTTCGGTCCGGTTCTTCGGCCGCTGGTATTCGCAGAACAACGTGATGGGAGCGGTGATCCCCGCGGAGCGCGTGCCTTCGACCCTTCTCGGCCCACAGGTCGGCGAGATATGTTTCGCGAGCGTCCGGGGCAACCGGCCCGCCGCGGGCGACATCGCGCGCGACGGAGACAGTTTCGGGTTGAGCGAAGGGATGCTGGTCTACTCGGTGGTGGGATACGCACCGACTTTCAGGCTGGCGCTCGCTGTGCCCGACCAGGAACCAATCATGCTGGAGGTGCGTGAGTTCGAGGGCGCGAAATCGGGCGCCGATCTGCTCGACTTCCGAGACAAAGCGATGGGCCTCTCCGTTTACGCCCCAGCGCTCAACGAACCCGGAGTCATCGCCGACCCGCCCCCTCTCGTTGGCCGTGTGCTCGATGAGACCGCCCTCATGAGGTTGATCGATTCAATCATGAGCGCTCCGGTGGTCCCGCTGGTGATTCCGCCGCAGAACTCTGATTGGTACACGCTGGAGTTCCTCATGGAGGATGGGACGCACGTATCACGGGAGTTCAATGCGAGCACGGGATTGGTTTGGCCGGGGATAGACGTCCCAGCGTCGTTCGAAGCCGAGATAGCACGGATTATCGCCGCCCCACCCTGACCGTCTGGCGGCTACCGCCTTCTCGTGCTTCGCTCACTTCCCATGAATCTCCGTCCTTGGGCAGGCCCGAAGCGCAGCGCTTCCGGCTTCCGCGGCGGCGCGCGCGCATCGATCCCACTGTGCATCGCGGTAGGGGCGTTCGGCGTTTCGTTCGGGGTGCTCGCGCGGGCCAACGGCTTCGGCGTGCTCGCGCCCATCGTGATGTCGCTGACGACGTTCACCGGAGCTTCGCAGTTCGCCACGGTCTCGGTGCTGAGCGACGGGGGCGGGCTCGGAGCGGCGGTGCTCGCCGCCATCCTGCTTGCGAGCCGCTACCTCCCGATCGGCCTTTCGGTGGCGCCGGTGTTCGCGGGCTCGCGGCTCTCGCGGTTCTTCCAGGCGCAGATGGTTATTGATGAGTCGTGGGCGGTGGCGAACCGGGGCGACGGCAGCTTCGACCTGGCGACGCTGCTCGGCGCGGGCATAGCCCTCTACGTCTCCTGGGTCGCCGGTACCGCCATCGGCGTCTTCGGCGGCGACTTCCTCGGCGACCCGAACGCTCTCGGACTCGATGCAGCCTTCCCTGCACTCTTCTTCGTGCTGCTGCTCTCCCAGTTGAAGACGCGCCAGGGCGTTGCCGCGGCCCTTGCCGGGGGTGCGATAGCGCTCGCGCTGGTGCCGTTCACAAAGGCGGGCGTTCCCATCATCGCTGCGTCGCTGGCCTGCTTCGCGGGATGGTGGCGCCGGTGAGCGACCCGTGGATCGCGGTCCTCGCCGTTGGCGCCGGGGCGATGGCGTTGAAGGCGGCCGGGCCGGTCGTCGCCGGAGGGCGGGCGTTGCCTCCGCGGGCGCTGCAACTGGTCGCCGCGCTCGCGCCGGCGCTGCTGGCGGCCTTCGTCGTCACGGGCACATTCGCGTCCGGCCGCAGCGTGGTGCTGGATGAGCGGGCACTCGGGCTGGCGGCGGCTGCCGCCTGCGTGTGGGTGCGGGCGCCGCTCCTCGCGGCGGTGGTGGCGGCCGCGGTGGTTACGGCGCTGGCGCGAGCGATCTAACGGGGTGAAATGTTCGGATGGTGTGAAGGAGCTTTCTCATTCGTCTTTCCGCTTTGAAGTACACTGGGAAAATGCCCAAGCTCGGATTCATCGGCCGCCTCCTCGGAGATTCGAACGAGAAGGAACTCAAGCGGCTCTCTTCAATCGTCGACGAAATTAACAGCTACGCGGACGAAATCGCCGCGCTCTCCGATGAGGAACTGGCCGCCAAGACGGCGGAGTTCAAGGAAGCACTGACCGAGGGCGAAACGCTCGAAGACCTGCTTCCGGAGGCGTTCGCCGTCGCCCGGGAGATGGCTTCCCGGAAGGTAGGCGAGCGGCCGTACGACGTGCAGCTGATGGGCGGCATCACCCTCCACGAGGGCCGCATCGCAGAGATGCGCACGGGTGAGGGCAAGACGCTCACCGGCGTTTCGCCCGTGTACCTGAACGCGCTGGCCGGCAAGGGCGTCCACGTCGTCACCGTGAACGACTACCTGGCCCGCCGCGACGCCACGTGGTACGGGCCGGTGTACCTGGCCCTGGGCATGACCGTTGGCATCATCCAGAACAACGGCATCTCGTACATGTACGAACCGGGCTACCGGCCCGGCGAAGAAGGCTCGACGGGCGGGCTCGACGACCTCCGGCCGTGCAGCCGCCGCGACGTGTACCGGGCAGACATCACCTACGGCACGAACAATGAGTTCGGGTTCGACTATTTGCGCGACAACATGGTCCGCGAATGGAACGACAAGGCGCAGCGGCCGCTCTACTTCGCCATCATCGACGAGGTCGACAACATCCTCATCGACGAGGCGCGGACGCCGCTCATCATCAGCGGGAACGCCGAGGAAGCGAGCACGACCTACGTCCGCTTCGCGCGGGCTGTGAAGGGTCTCGAGGAGGAGCGCGACTTCCAGGTCGACCACAAGTCCAAGCACATCGCGCTCACCGAGGAAGGCATCTCGCGAGTCGAGCGGAACCTGGGGATCGAGAACGTCTTCGGCGGCGACCCGCGGCTGGCGCGCCACCTCGAAGCGGCGCTGGATGCCGAGTTCCTCAAGCGCGTTGACCGCGACTACGTGGTGAAAGACGGCGAGATCATCATCGTCGACGAATTCACCGGGCGCCTGATGCCGGGCCGGCGGTGGAGCCATGGTATCCACCAGGCCTGCGAAGCGAAGGAAGGCGTGACCGTCCAGCGAGAGTCGATCACCTACGCGACGATCACGTTCCAGAACCTGTTCCGTCTCTATGAGAAGCTCGCCGGCATGACCGGTACAGCCGAGACCGAGGCGGAGGAGTTCTCGAAGATCTACAACCTCGACGTCGTCGTCATCCCGACGCACCGGCCGATGATCCGGCAGGACCATGCCGACGTGGTCTACATCAACGAGCGGGCGAAGTTCAACGCGGTGGTGAACGAGATCGACGAGATGTACCAGGCGGGCCGCCCCGTCCTCGTCGGCACGACCTCGATCGAGAAGTCCGAGTACCTCGCGGGGCTTTTGCAGCGGAAGGGCATCGCGCACGAAGTCCTGAACGCGAAGCAGCACGAGCGGGAAGCGCACATCGTTGCGGACGCCGGCAAGAACGCCGCCGTGACGATCGCGACGAACATGGCGGGCCGCGGTACCGACATCAAGCTCGGGCCGGGGATCGCCGACCTTGGGGGCCTCCACGTCATCGGTACGGAGCGCCACGAATCCCGGCGCATCGACAACCAGCTCCGCGGCCGCGCCGGCCGCCAGGGCGACCCCGGTTCGTCCCGGTTCTTCGTCTCGTTCGGCGACGACATCATGAAGCGGTTCTCGCCGGACTGGGTGCCGGGGATGATGCAGAAGCTCGGCATGACCGAGGAGATGCCGCTCGAATCGCGCATGGTGACGCGGGCGATCGAGCAGGCGCAGACGAAAGTCGAAGGCCACAACTTCGACATCCGGAAGCGGCTCGTCGAATTCGACGACGTGATCAACGAGCACCGCAAGCAGATTTACTCGCAGCGCGACATGATCCTCCAGGGCGTCGACACGCGCGCGAACGTGATCGACCACATGCTCCTGCCGGAGATCGAGCGGCTGGTAAAGGGCGCCTCGACGACAGACATCGACTCGCTCGAACTGCTGCGCGCCGAGATCGGCGAGATCCTCCCGGCGCAGGACGTGCCGTCGCTCGAGGAGATGCAGGACCTCGGCGACGAACTCGCCGACGAACTGCTCGACCGCGCCGAGGACCGCTACGAGGCGATCGAGCAGGGCATCGGCGAAGAGAACGTGCGCAAGGTGGAGCACTGGCTGCTCCTCGAAGCGATCGACACGCACTGGCGCGAACACCTGACGGCGATCGAGGAATTGCGCCAGAGCATCGGCCTCCAGGCCTATGCCCAGGTCGACCCGCTGGTGGCGTTCAAGCGCGAAGGCCACGACATGTACCAGCAGCTGGTGGCCAACATCCAGCGCCAGGTCGCGCGGACGGTCTTCAAGGTCCGCATCGTCCAGCAGGACGGACAATCGGTCGCGGCGCAGCCGGCTCCCACGCCCGCCGCGAACCTGACCGAGAACGGCGCCGGTTCCGAGCCGGCGGCGAAGAAGGCAGTTCCCGTCCTCGCCAAGTCCAGCGGCCCCAGCGACGAGCAGATCCGCACCCTGGGCGGCGGCCAGAACGCGCCGAAGGGCAAAGGCAGCAACGCAGCAAAGCGGCGGAAGATGATCCGGTAGTTCTCCGAATCGCTCAGCGTCGGGTCGCGATTTGCCAGGTGTTGCCCCAGCGGTCTTCGACCATGCAGCGGCGGTCGCCGTAGGGCGTCGAGACCGGGGCTTCGAGCGAGCGGCATCCCGCAGCCATTGCGCGGGCGTAAGC
>OEIV010001591.1_pt1 | contig 9982 bp, 8 predicted proteins | sample 1539231 | NCBI WGS metagenome assembly OEIV01 (sample SAMN03794762, study PRJEB22550) | activated sludge metagenome | feature: wastewater treatment plant; material: activated sludge; isolation source: Wastewater treatment plant of a petroleum refinery complex | place: Argentina: Buenos Aires ... | reverse complement strand
CGAACGCACTCTATCGAACACACGCGCGACCAGCGCGGACCTACTGAACAGTTACCACGATCCCCCAACCCGGCATACACCAAACCGATGTTGTTCAACGTGGCCGCTTCGCCGGCCCGGTTGTTGGCGGCCCGGTCGAGTCCGAGTGCTTGGAGGAATAGATCTCTGGCCGTCCACGGATCCCCAAGGCGCTGTTTCGCGGTTGCCAGACTGTCCAACGCGTAGGTGTCGGGACCGAGTTCCAGGGTCTTGCCAGCGAGTTGCTCGACCTCGCGAAACCTCGACGTCGCCCTCCACTGTCGGTTGAGCGTCCGGTCGATCGCGTGAGCGATATCGGCTTCGCCCCCCGCCACCGCCAGCCGGTGCACCTCCACCAACCGTTCAACCGACGTCACGGTCGAGGCTGATGGACTCGTACGGACTCTCTCACGGGCCGTGATCGTAGTGGCCAGCCATCGACCACGAGGCCTTCATCCGCGGCCTATTTCCACCCGAGAGTCGTCGGTCAACGGCTATTTCCCCGTCGCGGTCCTGTTTGAATCGCCCGAACATCGGGCACGAGTACCTGCCGACGCTGCTTCGATGTTCCATCAATCTGGCGTCGAGCCTCTCGAGTCGTTTCGGCCAGCAGCGATCCGTCGGATACTGCCCTGCGACCCGACGGGAGTAGCTGCCCAGGCCTGTCCTTCCCCCCGCATCGACCGTTGACATCGACGCCGCTTGAGACGACCACAGCCTTGCACTCGACCCCAGACTGCACCCCAACACTGCGCCGGTGCGCGGCCCGCGGCCCGCGGCCCGCGGCGACGAACGCTGAGATACCCGCCGACCGGCCGCGTCGTCGCGGCAGAGGGCACCCTTGAAGCGTCGGAGTCGGGACAGGCGCGCCCGCTTCGTCACGTCAGACGCGGTCGATGAGCACGGCGACATCAATGGGGCACTCGACGGCTGTGAGGCGGCGTTTCCATCTTGGGACTTGGAGTTCCGCCCAGGTGGGGGGGTGGGTGGTCAGCCGCGGTCCACGGGTCCCGGTAGCCCTCCGTCCAGAGGTCCATGACTTGGTGCGCCGCCGCGGCGGTCCCGCACCGGGTGTTCGTTCGCTGGTGGGATGCCAGGTGCGCGACGGTGTCGCCGCAGGCACGCGACGAACTGGTCGAGGAACCCGTCCGGCACCATCGCGGTGAATGACTCCGCGTTCATCGCCCGGTTGACCACCGCATCGGCGGGGACGACTTCGTCGATGCGGTGTTTCACCGCCAGCCACCACACTCGCGGCGGGACACCTTCGATCGGTGACCGGAGGCGCCCTCCGCTGTGCACGGCGTACGGCCGGTACGAACGCGGTCGACCGTCCCGATCGTGGTCGCCAGCCACGGTCGGCGCCAGCAACGCCGCAGCCGCTGTGCCCTCGATCACCCTGATGTGCTTCGGTGGGATCAGCGCCGTCGTCACCGGCCGCCGGAACCACGCCACACCGGAGCAGTGACGCTCGACGACGTGGCGTTCCATCGCGTCGGGTGTCCCCCATCGTTCGCACCCTCGCGTGCACCGTGCGGTCAGGTACGTGGCCCGCGTCATCGCACAACACCCCAACCGCCGCGGGATCCCTGGGAGGTTGTTCGCCGCCTCGACTCCAGCCCAGCAGCTCACCGTTGCAGCCTCCGACCCGAACGCCCGATCCGATACCGACCGCCAGCACCGCGGAGGCTTCGCAGCCGGCCTTGTCCTTCGCCGCTCGGGCTGCTCGGCGGCTCATTCGTTGGCTGGTGTCGAGCTGGATGTTGGCGGCGACCTTCACCGGTCGCCGTTCGCACGGGTAGGTCCGGATCCGTTCCCACATCGCCGCCAGCACCGCGGCGGCGGCTTCGTCGGCGTTGTCGTGGGCCCACAGGTACCCGCACGTCAGGTTCTTCGCCCCGGGCATCATGCAGGCGAGCACCGTCCTTGCGGCGAGGTCGTCGGTGAGCCCACGGCACACCAGCCGGTACAGCACCCGGTCCGCGGCGTTCGCGCAGTCCCGGCGATGCACGAACTCGACAAGCTCCCCCAGGTCAGCGAACCCCGGAGCTCGACGTCGCGTTCGGCCCACCGGCGCAACGCCGTCGCGCCCTTGCGGGAACGGCTCAGCCAGTCCCATTCCTCCCCGAGCCGGTCGATCAACTCCGAACCCATCAGCATCCTCCTCACGTCGGTGGAGACCGCAGCGTCCCGAAGCGCACCCGACCGCAGAGTGAACGGGAACACGACCCACGCCCGAGACCCCTCGCCCGGTAGCGGCCGTCGTGTCCGGTGCTCGCGGTCGACACGACGGCGGAGTGGACCGGGCGGTATTGCCCATGAGGTTCTTGATGACGTTTCGCCTGTTTTCGTTACGGTCATCAGGGACGGGAGTTCGCTTCCGCTCGGACCGAAGGGGAGCGCGAATGGCAGAGATGAGCGCCGTCGAGCACCCGAGCCCGGCCGCTGGGTCTTCGGGCGTGGTAGCAGCGTTCGACTTCGCGCTCCTGCATCGAGCCGACGGCCTGTTCACTCACCGCTACTGCATGAAGGTGCTGTCGTTGTGCTCGGGGCAGCCCCATTCGCGTCAGGCACTGCGCATCTTCGGCCGGGCGCCGAACGCGGGGCTCGACGGCGCCATCAAGGAGCTGCGCCGGCTCGGCCTCATCACGAAGGTGATCGGCTCTGACGACAACCCGGTCTTCGCCATCACCGACACCGGTCGGCGGGCCGTCGCCATCTTGAACACCCTCTCCCAAGACCTCCAGGAGCTCTGGCCGGACGCGCCACGGCGGCCCTGAACCCCGCCACGCTCCCACCGATGCCCCGGCGCCGCGCCGAACCCTCCGGGGTGGCGCCCATCGTCCGCCGAGGTGATGGCGGCGAAGGGGCCCGGCCCGTCGGCGGTCGGCTTCGTGGCGTGACGGGTCGCCCTGGAAACACGACGAGCCAGTGGACGGCAAACACGACAGCCGCCTGAGAACGCCGATTTCTCGGGTTGTGCCGTGTTTCCCGTCCTGTTCGGCGTGGTCCACTCCTGCTGCTCGGGGCCGGTCCTGCCGTCGAGTGCCCGTCCTCACGAGAGGACCGGGTCCTCACCGGCGGACAGGTTCCCGGTTCCGCTGACAGTCCCGACCACCGATCCATCAAGCACGCGTTCACAACGTCGGGGCCCATCTGTGTGCCTCGACAGGTCGAACACCTTCCGGAGTCCCCATGAACCCCTCACGTCTGACTGCGCTCGGCATCGTCCTCACCTGCACCGTCGGGTGCGGAACCGAAAACCCGGCCGCACCCAAGGCCGCCTCGCCCGCGCCGACCACGCCCATCGCCGCGCGGTCCTCGACGACCGCCACCGAAGCGCCGACGACCAGCACCGTCCCCGCCACGACCGCCGCCCCGGCGCCCCACCCCGCTGTCGCGGCGAAGCTGGCTTTCTGGGACCGTTACATCGAGATGACGGGCCGGCTCGGGCCGTTCGATCCGCTGGCGATCCGTGCTGAGCTCGACGAGTTCACGACCGGCGCGGAGACCGCGAAGCTGTTCGAGTTCATCCAGGGCAACATGCTCGCCGGCCGAGCGGTGCGCGGCACGGCCGACCACTCCCCTCGCCTCGACGCCGTCGACGCCGCGACCGCGACGGTCATCGACTGTCTCGTGGACCGGACCGGCGTCTACGCCGTCGGCGGGACCCGGGTCGACACCGAGGGTCTGCTCCCCCAACCTGCCACGGTGGGGCTGCGTCTCGATGCCGGCGTGCGGAAGGTGGAGACGGTCTCGTTCGGCTCCGAGGTGTGTCAGCCGTGAGCGGCTCCCGGCCTGGCTTTGTCGCGCTGCTTGTTGCTGCGGCCGTCGTGCTGTCGCCAACCGTGGCGGGCGCGAACGGTCTGGGTGGCGCGTCGACCGACGGTAAGGGCATCGACTACGGCGTGACCTCCGGCGACCGCGCGCCGGTCCCCGGCGTGTCGGTCAGCGTCACCGCCACCCCCACCAAAGCTGTCTGGACGTTCGGCGACGGCACGACGCTGACCTGCAACGGACCCGGCGTCGCATGGAACCCCTCCCTGGCACCCGTGGCGGCGGGCGCCGACCCCAAGACCGTGCAACACCGACTCGGCCATGCGTCACTCACCGTGACATTGGGGATCTATGCGAAGGCCACCACCGAGGCCGACCGGGCCGCTGCGAAACACCTCGACAGCCTCTTCCAACGGCCCGATTCAGCCGCCAAAGTCCGCCCGCGTTCGGTTCGTCCGCGCGATGGACGCGCGATGGACGCCTCCAGACCCACCCGTCACCGACCTCCAAAACGGCCGAAACCCCCGATTTCTCGGGGGTTTCGATGTGCTCCGGGGGTGAGGCTCGAACTCACGACCCACTGATTAACAGTCAGTTGCTCTGCCAGCTGAGCTACCCCGGACTGGCTGCGTGCCGTCACCCTGGTGCCGACAGCGGGGTGGACTCTAGCAGCGATCCGGGCGCCTTCGGCCAACCGGTTCGCTCGCGAGCCGGGCATCCGCGACACGGCATCGGAGCACCCGCAGTTCTGGCCGGTCGACCCGGCTACTCGGTGTCGAGGTAGTCGCGCAGCTTCTGGCTGCGATGCGGGTGGCGCAGCTTCGCGAGGGTCTTGGATTCGATCTGACGAATCCGCTCACGGGTCACGCCGAACTCCCGGCCGACCTCCTCCAGCGTGTGCGCCTGGCCGTCTTCCAGGCCGAACCGCAGACGAACCACCTGCCGCTCGCGTTCGTTCAACTCGTCGAGCGCCTCCATCAGCGCCTGGCCGAGCATGCGTTGCGCCGCCGCGTCGGCGGGTGCGATGGCCTGGGCATCCTCGATGAAGTCGGCGAGGAAACTGTCGTCCTCTTCGCCCACCGGCGAATCGAGCGACAGCGGGTCCTGGCTGATGAGAAGGATGTCGCGCACGCGATTCGCGGGCATGCCGACCTTCGCTGCGAGCTCGTCGATGGTGGGTTCGCGCTCGAGCTCCTGCATCAACTGCCGTTGCTGGCGGTGCACCTTGTTCATCGATTCGACCATGTGCACCGGAATCCGGATGGTGCGGGCCTGGTCGGCGATCGCGCGTGTGACCGCCTGGCGGATCCACCACGTGGCGTAGGTCGAGAACTTGAAACCCTTGGTGTAGTCGAACTTCTCGACCGCCCGCATGAGGCCGAGGTTGCCCTCTTGGATCAGATCGAGAATGGCGAGACCGCGCCCGAGGTACCGCTTGGCGATCGACACGACCAGCCGCAGGTTGGCCTGCGTGAGCTCCTGCTTTGCCTGCTCGCCGTCACGCGCCAGGCGGTGCAGCCGACGCCGTTCCGTCGCATCCAAGGCCTCGCCCGCGGCCGCTGCTTCGGCCACCACGGCCTCGGCCATGGTCCCCGCCTCGATGCGCTTCGCCAGCGCCACTTCCTCGGGGCCGGTCAGCAGTGGCACCTGACCGATTTCGCGAAGGTACATGCGCACCGGATCGGACGACCCGCTACCAGCGAGCGCGGGGATCGTGATCGGCCGCCCTGCCGCTCGACGAGCCGAGCGCATCGACGACACCCGAGGTGCCGCGGCATCGGCGCCCACCGACGCCTCGACGGGCTCCGTGGGGTCGGGCGCGTGCAGAACCGGAGCTGTCGGCGCCGTGGCGCCGTGCAGCAGCGGATCGAGCGGATCGACGTCGGTGTCCACGCTGTCGTCGATCGCTATGCCGCGCTCCGCGAAGTACTCACGGAGTTCCGCAACCACATCCGCGGTCATCTCCACGCCGAGCGCAGAGAGGGCGTCGTCGAGATGGAGCAGCCCGTCGCGGCGGCCACGCTCGACCAAGGCAACGAGGTCCGCTGACGCGACGCTCTCAACGAGCACTCCATGTCCTTTCGATGAATCCGAATCGACGTGGGCGGGTTGCACCTTGTCAGCGCCGGTCACTCGACCTCCCCCACGTGCTCATCGAGCCAGGCTAGCAACTCATCGACGATTTCCATCGGTGGGTTGTCGCCGCGCAGATCGTCGACCTGCAGGTTCAACCACCCGATCACGGGGGCCCAACCCAGTGGGTTGTCGTCGAGCCGCGCCTCACGCTCGAGGCCACCGATCGCCCGTCGGGCGGCGAGTTCCACGAGTCGCAGCCGCAGGTCGATCGGCTCCGCGGTTGCATCTTCGACGACGACACGGCGCAGCAGTACCGCCGCGCGCGTCGCTGTCTCGTCGCCGGCCGTTTCGAGCCGTTCGATCGCCGCAGGCACACCCTCGGTCGCTCCAAGCGCGTCGAACGCGCGCCGGGCGACGAGATCGCCGAACAGCACGGGCCGGAGTTCCTCGGCGAAGCCCGCCGGGTGTTGGATGAGCAGCCGCAACGCCTCGAGTTCGGCCGGCTCGATGTCGGCCCCGCCCCTCCCGGTGCCGCGTCGTGCCGCCCCGGCCAGCGCTCCCCCGCTGCCGCCGAGCATCTCGGCGTCGACATCGGCCACTTCGGAGCGGCCGATCCACGGAGGCGGTTCGTCGGCATCGCCGCCGCGCCGAGCACCGCGATCGCGGTCTCGCCCGCGGCCCCGCGTGGGCGTGGGGCTGCTCGTCCCGGCCGCCACGACCTCATCGAGGCGATGACGCAGCATCGCCTCGTCGACCCGAGCGAAGCCCGCGACCTCCATGAGGTACTGGTCGCGCACCAATGGCGATGGGTGCTCCGCGATCACGCTCAGAGCGGCTTCCGTCGCCTTCGCGCGACCTTCGGGCGTCGACAACGTGGCCGCATCGCGAACACGGCCCAGGCGGAAGGCAAGGAACGGCCGGGCATCGCGCAACGCCGCCGCCAGAGCGTCGGGGTCGTCACGGCTCAACTCGTCGGGGTCGGAACCGGCCGGCATTGACGCCACAGCGAACTCAAGGCCGTGGCGCTGCTCCCATGCGTACACCCTCGCGGCGGCAGCCTGACCGGCATCGTCGGCGTCGTAGGCCAGCACCACCCGGTTGGTGAAGCGTTTAAGCGAGATGATGTGGTCTTCGGTCAGCGAGGTGCCGCACGTCGCGACCGCACGCGGAATCCCGGCCCTGAAGCACCCGATCACGTCGGTGTATCCCTCGCAGACGACGGCCTCGCCCGACGCGACGACGTCGGCCTTGGCCCAGTTCAGGCCGTACAGGGTGCGGCTCTTGTTGTAGAGCGGCCCCTCGCGGCTGTTCTTGTACTTCGGCCCCTCCGTGTCGGGCAGCTTGCGTCCGCCGAAGGCGACGGGCCGACCGCGATCGTCGAAGATCGGGAACAGTACGACCGAGCGGAAGAAGTCTTGGAGGCGCTGGCGCCGGTTGAGAAACGCGAGCCCGGTCTCGGTGGCGACATCGACGGGCAGTCGGAGCGAGCGCACCATGTCGTCCCATGAATCCGGTGCCCACCCCAGGCGGTATGCCTCCACCATGTCCCGGTCGAACCCGCGAGAGCGCAGGTAGGCACGAGCGGCCCCCGCGTCGGATCCGCTGACGAGTCGATCGTGATACCAGTCGACCGCGCGTTCCATCGCGCCGAACAGCTTCGACTGCTGCTTGCGCTGCTCCCGCTCGTTGTCGTCGGTGTAGGTGAGCGCGATGCCGGCCTTGCCCGCCAACCATTCGACCGCGCCAACGAAGTCGAGATGCTCGATCTCGCGGACAAACGTGATGATGTCGCCCGACGCCTGGCATCCGAAGCAGTAGTACAGCCCCTCCTGGGCGTTCACCGAGAACGACGGGCTCTTCTCGTTGTGGAACGGGCACAGGCCGCTCCACCGTTGCCCCACCTTGCGCAGCTGGGTGTGTTGCGTCACCACGGCCACGATGTCGGAGGCCGCACGCACGCGAGCGATGTCCTCGTCAACGATGCCCATCAGCGTTCGGCCGGCTCATCCGGCCGAGGTGAACCATCGAAGCGGGCGCGCAGCGAGAACACCAACGGAACCTGTGGCACGTTCGGCGGGAGTTGCCAACGCACGTGCAGCGGGACGCGCTTTTCCCAGAAGGCCTGATTGTCGGCGTACCACTGGACCGACGGGGCCTCTGGATTCGCGCTCAGCTGAGTCGCTCCCGCAAATAGCCGACGAGCGCGTCGATGGACACACGCTCCTGCTCCATCGAGTCGCGCTCGCGAACGGTCACGGAACGATCGTCGAGCGAGTCGAAGTCGAATGTGATGCAGTACGGCGTGCCCAGCTCATCCTGGCGTCGGTAGCGACGCCCGATCGCCTGCGTCTCGTCGTAGTCGCACATGAAGTGCGGCTGCAGTTGCGCGAGCAGTTCCTGTGCCGGGCCGCTCAGCTCTGGCTTCTTCGACAAAGGCAGCACCGCAACCTTGAACGGAGCGAGACGATGATGCAGCCGGAGCACGGTGCGGGTCTCGCCGCGCACCTCCTCCTCGTGGTAGGCCGCGAGCAGGAAGGCGAACGCCGTGCGAGTCGCGCCGGCGGCCGGCTCGATCACGTGTGGGAGGTAGCGCCGGTCGGCGGCCTGGTCGAAGAAGTCGAGCCGCTCACCGGAGTGTGTCGAGTGCTGTGTGAGGTCGAAGTCGCCTCGGTTCGCGATGCCTTCCAACTCGTCCCATCCCCATGGGAACAGGAATTCCACGTCGCTGGTGCCCGACGAGTAGTGCGACAACTCATCGGCATCGTGTGGGCGCAGCCGCAGTTGCTCCTCGGGCATGCCGAGGTCGAGGTACCAGCGATAGCGCTCCTGGCACCAGTACGAGTACCACTCGTCGGCCTCCTCGGGCGGCACGAAGTACTCCATCTCCATCTGCTCGAACTCGCGGGTGCGGAACACGAAGTTGCCCGGCGTGATCTCGTTCCGGAACGACTTGCCGATCTGCGCGATCCCGAACGGCGGCTTCTTGCGCGTGGTGTACGCGACGTTCGCGAAGTTGATGAACATGCCCTGTGCCGTTTCCGGGCGCAGGTAGCAGACCGCGCCGGCGTCGGCGACAGGCCCCGCCTGGGTCTTGAACATCAGATTGAAATCGCGTGGTTCGGTGAACGTGCCCGACTTGCCGCAGGTGGGACACGTGTTCGGATCGTCGAGCTTGTCGAGGCGATGGCGCGCCTGGCAGTGGGTGCAGTCCACGAGCGGATCGGTGAAGTTCGCGAGGTGGCCGGATGCCTCCCAGACCTGCGGTGGCCCGAGAATCGCGGCATCGAGCCCGACGACGTCGTGGCGCAGTTGCACCATCGATCGCCACCACGCGTCCTTCACGTTGCGAAGCAGCAGGACGCCGATCGGCCCGTAGTCGTACGTCGACCGGAACCCGCCGTAGATCTCGGCGGACGGGAAGACGAAACCCCGTCGCTTGGACAGGTTGACGATCTTGTCGAAGAGCTCGGCGGCTGGTTCGGCGGACATGGGCGGCAAGCCTACCGAGGCCCGGCGGCAGCTTCGGCAGCATTGTGTCGGCCGCACTACCGAGCGAGGTCGGAGGCGCACGATCGCATACGCTCCGACCGTGGCCCAACACGAAATCGACCCCGGCACGCTGCCGTACGCGCCCGAGAAGCTCCCCCGTAAGCACGACGTCACCGGCCCCGACTTCTTTGCACTCGACCTTCGACTGGGCGAGGTCATCGCCGTCGACGACTTCCCCGAGGCGCGCAAGCCCGCGTACAAGATCACCGTCGACTTCGGGCCCGTGGTCGGAACGCTGCGCACGAGCGCACAAGTCACCAACTACGACCGAACCCACCTGCTCGGACGGAAGGTCGTCGGCGCGATCAACCTGGGCGTTCGCCGGATCGCAGGGTTTGAATCGCAGTTCCTCCTCCTCGGTGCATTGGGCCCTGATGGCACCGTCAATCTGCTGGCGCCCGATGGTGATCCACCGAACGGAGCCGTGGTCGCATGACCGGCCGCAGTGGGCCACGAACTCGCGAAGAGTTGCGCTACTAGTGGTCCCGCCGAGAAGTACAGCGGTGTAAGGGTCCGCCCGGTATTTAGTCGCGGGGTGTAGTGTCTGGGTGTGGAGATGACC
>OEIV010001590.1_pt1 | contig 9990 bp, 5 predicted proteins | sample 1539231 | NCBI WGS metagenome assembly OEIV01 (sample SAMN03794762, study PRJEB22550) | activated sludge metagenome | feature: wastewater treatment plant; material: activated sludge; isolation source: Wastewater treatment plant of a petroleum refinery complex | place: Argentina: Buenos Aires ... | reverse complement strand
ATCCGCGGCGCCGCGCCCGCGCCGAGACCGTGGCCGCGGACGCCCACGCGGAACTGGTCGAGGTCTCCTGCACCGCGCCCCGGGAGGAGCTGGTGCGGAGGATCCTCGACCGCGCCGACGCCGGCGCCGACCCGTCCGAGGCCACGGTGGAGGTGCTCGACGCGCAACTGGCCGACCTGCCGCCGTGGCCCGACGCGATCGAGGTCGACACCACGGAGCTGGACGTGCGCGACGCCGGCGCCGTGCGGGCGTGGGCCGGGCGGGTGCTGGGCCCCCTGCCCTGGGCCTGAGGCGTCAGCGGCCCGGCGGCCGCGGGATCGCCCCCTTGAACTACATGGACCGGTACGGCCAGCCGGCCGGGCCGGCCGCCGAGTCGTGGGTGTTCCACTGGCTCACCACGATGTGCCACTCCTCCGGCGTGGACCCGGGGACGGGGCAGCCGCAGTAGAGCTGGGCCACGCGGGCGGGCCCGGTGGCGGGGTCGGAGCCGTCGGACTCGTCGCCCCACGCGCAGCCGGGCAGGAGCGTGGTGTGGGCGGTCACGGTCCGGTCCATGAGGTCGGCCCCGATGTGCGGAAAGGTGAGGCAGTCGATCCGGTAGTGCTCGGCGTCGAAGTGGGTCAGGGTCCAGAGGCCCTCGCCCCGCCGCAGGTACATCTCGCCGATCCGGCCGGGCAGGACGATGGTCGTGGGGTTGCCCCAGCCCCAGGCGCCCCTGCGGTAGCCCCAGGTCTGCCAGCGACCGACGTCCGGGTCGCCGAGATGCTCCTCCCGGACCCGCATGAGGATCACGCCCTTGTCGCGCTGGAACCCGGTGGACAGCACGTAGACGTGGCCGTCGCCGCCCGTCTCCCAGGTCCACAACTGGCGGTGGCCGCCCTCGAGCCGCGGGGAGAACACGGCCCCGGTGGGCTCCCACGTGCGGCCGTCGTCGGTCGAGCGGTGGATCTCGGTGCGGGTGACGGTGCCGAGCCCCTCGTTGACCATGACGTGCAGGTACATGGTGTCGCCGACGGTCAGGACGTCGCTGGGCAGGACCGTCGAGCAGCCCCGGCCGTGGACGTAGTCGACCAGCTGGGCGGCGTAGTCGCGGGGCCCCGGTCCGGCGGCGTGGGCCCAGATCGCCCCGCTCGTCGGGTCGGTGGTGTCGGAGAACAGGGCCACGGGGGACCGCCAGTCGGGGTTGCCGGGCCCGGGTCGCTCGTCGGTGGTGGGCGCGCACTCGGCGATCCCCGGGTGGGGGCGACCCACGTGGGGGGCCCCCATCCCGGCGCCGGCGAAGGTGTCCCCGAACACCGCGAGCAGGCGCCCGGAGGGCGTCCGGGCGAAGATCCCCAGGTCCGTTCCCTCCATGCCGAACCCGGTCGTGATCCCCGGCCCGGTGAGGTCGCGGACCTTGCGGGTGCCCGGGCGAGCGGTCGTGGTCTCAGGCGACGAGTCCGTCATGTCGTCGACGCTACCGCGTGACGATCCGGTGACGGTCCGGGCGCGGCGGCATCGGGTCCGCGTATCGTCGTCCGGGTGACCCACCCCTTCCCGCGGGCCGGGCGAGAGCTCGTGCCCGGCCACTGGACCGCCCCCGCGGCGGTCGTGGCGCTCGGGTGCGCGCTCGCCTGGATCATCGTGGGATTCGGCCACGGCCTCCCGCTCGCGGCGCTCGCCCTGGCGGTGGCCGGCGTCGTGGCCCTGCGGAGTTCCCCCCTCCGGGTGAGCGGACACGAACCGTTGCAGGCGGTCCGGGGTGCGGCCGGCCGGGGCAACACCGTGGTGGTGCTGTGGCGTCCCGGCTGCCCGTACTCCGCGGCGCTGCGCCGGCGAGCCGCACGCGAGGGGTTGGACGTCCACTGGGTCAACATCTGGCGGGACGAGGACGCCTTCGAGCTGTGCCGCAGCATCAACGACGGCGCGGAGGAGACCCCCACGGCCGTGCTGCTGGATCCGACGGCCGCCGGGCCCGTCGTGATCCCGGCCTCGGTTCCGGGGATCCGTGAGGCCATCACCGGTGCGCTGACCACGGGACGGACCGGCGAACCTCGTCGTCGTCGGTCATCCTCTCACCCGTAGCGCAGTGACCCCCGCACGTCCCCACACTCCGCACCGAGCGCCATCTCGGCGATCCGACCCTCCGCCCGCAGTCCGGACAGCCGAGACGCCACGCGCTCCCGGAGGGCCCAGGGGTCGATCGTGTTGATGTAGATCCCGGTCGAGCCCTCGAAGCCGGCCGGGTTGGAGATCCGCCACTTGAGCACGATCCGCCAGGGCATGGCCACGCCGACGCCCGGCGGCCGGGTGTGCCACTCCTCGTTGCACGGGACCAGCGGACCGGTCGCGGCGTGGCACGCGTGCACCAGGTCCGAGACCCCGCGCAGCTCCTCCGGCGTGTGCTCCCACGGTTCGCTCGCCGCGGATCGCGAGTAGATCACCAGCGCGGGGTAACGGTGCCCCACCCCGACCACGGCCACCGCGTGCTCGTTGGCCGCCAACACCAGGCCCTCGGCGGCCGCGTGGTCCACCCCGAGGGCGTTGTACAGGTCCGGTTCCCGCGTGAGGGCGACCAGCTCGCGCCCGGTCTTCACCGGGATCTCGTCGATCGCCACCAGCTGCTTGTGCAGGTGCGCGAACGACGCCCCCGCGGGCTTGAGCCAGTTCTGGAACACCGACACGTACCGGGCGTGGGGATTGTCGCGGTACAGGCCCCGCATGGCGCGGACGCTGAAGTCGATGAACCTCTCGTGCTCGGCCGGGGTGAGCGAGCCCGAGGACGCGTGCCGGTCGGTCCTGGTGGCGCCGTCGGTGAGGTGGCGCCGGGCCACCACCACGTCGTGGCAGCCGCCGAAGAAGCTCTCGGAGTGTCGGGCCAGCGTGGCGGCGTCCATCGAGTCGACGGCCGCCGGATCGCCCTGGGCGGCGGCGATGCGGGCGCGGACCAGCGCGCGGACGTGCTCGGCCCCGGCCGCCGAGGCCAGGTAGGCGACCTGGTGGGCGGCCGCGCGCTCGGAGATCCGGTAGCCGTGGACCGCCTTCCAGTAGTCCAGCGAGACGATCTCGAAGAGGTTGCCGAAGAGCCGGAACTCGGGGGTGGTGGCGTCGAGGTCGTCCGCGGGGACCTCGTCGAGGACCGTCCACCCGTCCCCGTCCCCGTCCCGCACCAGCCGCGACTTCTCCGGCGTTGTCTCGCGCAGGCGGGTCACGCAGAACGCGCAGTGCGCCTCCGGAGCGCCGGGATCCACCGCGGCGACGCGGTCGGGGGCGAGGTCGATCGGCCGGTTGCCGCGCCCGGGCACCGTCCAGACCTCCGTGCCGGTGAAGGGATTGATCTGTTTGACGGTGCCGTCCGCCATCCGGCGCAGCGGTGGGACCGGGGGCGAGGCGGCAGCGGGTGTGGTGGTCACCCCGGCGAGCCTAGGTGGTCGTGGTGACGGGATGACGACGACGAGGTGACGCCCCCGCCCGGCCGTCGACACCGTCTCGGTAAGCCCACCGGCGCTTGCGTTCTCGGCGGCGCGGCCGCGCGGACCGGTGGCACTGTGACCCGGGCAACAATAACCTGTGGGCCGGCGATGACAGTGCCACGAGGCGTACCCGCACTGTGGCGCACGCCCTACCGACGCACGAAGGGGAACGAACATGACATCGAACCGCCCACTCCACCTACGCCTCGCGGCCGTCAGTGGAACCGCACTTCTCGCGATCGCAGGTTCCACCGGTGCCTCCCATGCCCAGGGCGCTGGACTCGACCTCGGTCTCGGCGCTGCGGTAGAAGGGTCACTCGGGGCCCTCGGACTCAACGTTGAACTCGCCGCGGCGCTTGGTTCGTCTGGCGGTGGCGGCAGTCCGCTCCCCCCGGCTTCGCTGGATCAGTTGTCGTCGGGGTCCGGTGAAGGGTCCGGCGAGGGTTCTCTCGACGAGGGATCGCTTGAGACGGCGTCCGGTCAGGGTTCGGGTGAGGGTGAGTCGCTGGGCCGGCTGTTCGTGGGTTCTTTGGCGCCGCTCGCGTCGCTTGAGACGGCGTCCGGTCAGGGTTCGGGTGAGGGTGAGTCGCTGGGTGAGTTGTCGTCGGGGTCCGGTGAAGGGTCCGGCGAGGGCTCTCTCGACGAGGGATCGCTTGAGTCCGCGTCCGGCCAGGGTTCGGGCGAGGGCTCCGGCGAACTGTCCTCGGGCTCGCTGGCTCCGCTCGGATCCACGACCGCCTCGGCGGCGGGGTCGTTGCCGATTCTGCTGCCGGTGGTCCTCATCGGTGGATCGATCGCCGGTGCTCCGATGATCCAGCAGTCGGTCGCGAATCTGAACATCCAGCTGCCCGTCCTTCCGGGGTTCCCACCGCTGGCGGGCTCCGCCATCGCGGGACCGGCTCTGGTCCAACCGGTGGCGGAGGCGCCGGCGGGCGGGGGCCCGGCCGCGCGCAACGGTCGGGGTGGCGAGTCGGGAACGGCGGGCGGTGGCGTCGTCGGCGCGGCTCGCGCCACCGTCATGTCCGGCTCCCTCGGTGACTACGAGATCGCGCTCCCGGCCGGGGTCACGCTGCCGCCCCTGCCCTTCATCCGCTGACCCGCGGGAGGCGAACGGCCCCGCCCCGAGTGCACCACTCGGAGCGGGGCCCGCATCCATTTCGGGACCCGGGCGACCCAGGCTTGAGAGAAATCTCACAAGGTGGAATCGGGATCCCACGTCGATGGACTGGGTTTGACGAAACCGAATTGCGCGACTAGCCCCTTTCTCCCATATTATTTCCGGGCCAGAGCACCTCGGTCCTCTGAGTGCGGGTGCTCCAGCCACCACGGAGTCTTCCCGTCGACAAGCGAAGGCGAGCAGATGATGACGACTCCCGGCCCCAAGGGCCTGTACCGCCCTGAATACGAACACGATTCCTGCGGTGTCGCGTTTGTCGTGGATATGTACGGACGGCAGTCCCGGGACATCGTCGACAAGGCGATCGCCGCGCTCGTGAACCTCGAACACCGCGGGGCCGTCGGTGCAGAGGCCAACACCGGAGACGGCACGGGCCTGTTGATCCAGGTACCTGACCGGTTCCTCCGCGACGTCATGCGCGAGGAGCACGACGTGGAACTTCCTGAGGCCGGTGCATATGCGACCGGCCTTTGTTTTCTCCCGCAGTCCCGCATGTTGGCGATGGACGCGATGCGGATGGTCGAGAGGATCGCCGCCGAGCAGGGCGTCACGGTGATCGGTTGGCGCGACGTCCCAGTCGACGACTCGACCGTCGGCGCGATCTCGCGTGACGCGCAACCGAGCATCAACCAGATCTTTGTCAAGGCCGCGGGCCCGGACGGCGGACTGCTGACCGGTCTCGCGCTGGAACGCAAATGCTTCGTCGTCCGCAAGCGCTGCGAGCACGAGCTCGGCTACAAGGGCTCGGGTAAGGGTGACCTCGGCTCCGAGACCGTGTACTTCCCGTCGCTGAGCCCCCGCACGTTCGTCTACAAGGGCATGCTCACCGAGAAGCAGCTCCCCGAGTTCTACCTGGACCTGCAGGACGAGCGCGTCGAATCCGCGATGGGCATCGTCCACTCCCGCTTCTCCACCAACACGTTCCCGGCCTGGCCGCTGGCCCACCCGTTCCGCTACGTCGCCCACAACGGTGAGATCAACACCGCCCGCGGCAACGAGAACTGGATGCGCGCGAGGGAATCGCTCATGTCGAGCGCGCACATCGAGGACCTCACCGCGGCGCTCCCCATCTGTACGCCGGGCGGGTCGGACACCGCCCGTTTCGACGAGGCGTTGGAACTCCTCACGCTGGCCGGCCGGACGCTGCCCCACTCCGTCCTCATGATGGTCCCGGAGGCGTGGGAGCGGCACGAGACCATGGACCCCGCCAAGCGGGCGTTCTACGAGTACCACGCCTCGCTCATGGAGGCCTGGGACGGTCCGGCGTCGATCACCTTCACGGACGGCACCGTGATCGGTGCCGTCCTCGACAGGAACGGCCTCCGGCCCTCGCGCATCTGGGTGACCGACGACGGGCTCGTCGTGATGGCCTCGGAGGTGGGGGTCCTCGACATCCCGCAGGACAAGATCGTCACCAAGACCCGGCTCCGCCCGGGTCGCATGTTCCTCGTCGACACCGCCCAGGGTCGGATCATCGACGACGAGGAGATCAAGACCCAGCTCGCCGCCGAGCACCCGTACCAGCAGTGGCTCGACGAGGGCATGGTCCACCTGGACGACCTCCGCGAGGTCGAGCAGCCGTACATGGCCCACGAGCGGGTGGTCCTGCGGCAGCGCGTGTTCGGGTACACGGAGGAGGAACTCCGCATCCTCGTCACGCCGATGGCGGCCAGCGGTGCCGAGGCGATCGGCTCGATGGGCACCGACACCCCGCTTCCGGTGCTCTCCCAGCGTGCCCGGATGCTGTTCGACTACTTCGCCCAGCGCTTCGCCCAGGTCACCAACCCTCCGCTCGACGCGATCCGCGAGGAGCTCGTCACCAGCTACGGCGTGACTCTCGGTCCCGAGGGCGACCTCATCAACCCGGGCCCGGACTCCTGTCGGCAGATCAGGCTGGACAACCCGATCCTGGGCAACACCGAACTCACGACCCTGATGCAGGCCGGCGAGACCCACCCGGGTCTGCGATCGGTGATGGTCCGCGGACTGTACAACGTCGCCCACGGCGGGCGCGGACTGCGCATCGCCCTCGATCGCATCCGTCGCGAGGTGTCGCACGCGATCGAGGACGGCGCGAGCATCATCGTGCTCTCCGACCGGGAGTCGGACGAGCGCAACGCCCCCATCCCGTCGCTGCTGCTCACCTCCGCCGTCCACCACCACCTGGTCCGGGAGAAGACCCGGACCAGGGTCAGCCTCGTGGTGGAGTCCGGAGACGCCCGCGAGGTGCACCACATGGCGGTGCTCTTCGGGTACGGCGCCAACGCGATCAATCCCTACATGGCCTTCGAGTCGATCGACGAGCTGGTCAAGACCGGCGACCTCACCGGCGTCGACACCGGCACTGCCTGCGCCAACTACCGCAAGGCCGCGGCCAAGGGCGTGCTCAAGGTGATGTCCAAGATGGGGATCTCGACGCTCGCCTCGTACACCGGCGCCCAGCTCTTCGACGTCACGGGACTCTCGCAGGAATTGTGCGACGAGTACTTCACCGGGTCGATCAGCCCCATCGACGGGATCGGTCTCGACGAGATCGCGGACGACGTGGCCCGGCGGCACCGCTTCGCGTTCCTGCCGCGACCCGAGGAGGCCGCGCACCGCGAGCTCGAGATCGGCGGCGAATACCAGTGGCGGCGTGAGGGTGAGTATCACCTCTTCAACCCCGACACCGTGTTCAAGCTCCAGCACTCGACGCGGTCCGGCCGCTACGAGATCTTCAAGGAGTACACCCGACTCGTCGACGACCAGTCGGAGCGACTCGCCACCCTCCGCGGACTCTTCGACCTCAGGGGGACGCGCGCGCCGGTGCCGATCGACGAGGTCGAGCCCGTGTCGGAGATCGTCAAGCGGTTCTCCACCGGCGCGATGAGCTACGGCTCCATCTCCGCCGAGGCGCACGAGACCCTCGCGATCGCCATGAACCGTCTCCACGCCCGGTCCAACTCCGGCGAGGGCGGGGAGGCGGTCGACAGGTTCGAACCGGATGCCAACGGGGACTGGCGGCGCTCGGCCGTGAAACAGGTCGCCTCCGGCCGGTTCGGCGTGACGAGCAACTACCTGGCCAACTGCACCGACATCCAGATCAAGATGGCCCAGGGCGCCAAGCCGGGCGAGGGTGGACAGCTCCCGCCGAGCAAGGTCTACCCCTGGGTCGCCGAGGTGCGCGGCTCGACCCCCGGCGTGGGACTGATCTCCCCCCCGCCGCACCACGACATCTATTCGATCGAGGACCTGGCGCAGCTGATCTACGACCTCAAGAACGCCAACCCGGAGGCCCGGATCCACGTCAAGCTCGTGGCGGAGCAGGGCGTCGGCACGGTGGCGACGGGGGTGTCCAAGACCCACGCCGACGTGGTGCTCATCTCGGGTCACGACGGTGGCACCGGCGCCTCGCCGCTCACCTCGCTCAAGCACGCGGGAGGCCCGTGGGAGCTGGGCCTGGCGGAGACGCAGCAGACCCTGCTGGTCAACGGCCTGCGCGACAGGATCGTCGTGCAGGTCGACGGCCAGCTCAAGACGGGCCGCGACGTCGTCATCGCCGCCCTGCTCGGCGGCGAGGAGTTCGGCTTCGCCACCGCTCCGCTCGTCGTGGCCGGCTGCATCATGATGCGGGTCTGTCACCTCGACACCTGCCCGGTGGGCGTCGCCACCCAGAACCCGGTGCTCCGGGAGCGGTTCAACGGCAAGGCCGAGTACGTGGTGAACTTCATGGAGTTCATCGCGCAGGAGGTCCGCGAGTACCTGGCCGAGCTCGGTTTCCGTTCGCTCGACGAGGCGATCGGCCACTCCGAGTGCCTGGACAAGTCCCGGGCGTTCGCGCACAACAAGCGCGTGGCGAAGCTCAACCTGGAGCCCATCTTCGCCCAGGCGGAATCCCCCTTCATGCATCAGGACCTGCGGTGCACCAAGGGACAGAACCACAAGCTGGACCAGGCGCTGGACAACACGCTCATCGCGGACCACCGCGCGGTGATCGCGGACCCGTCCTCGGGCCCGGCCACCGGCGGGTACCCGATCTGCAACGTCAACCGGTCGGTCGGCACCATGCTCAGCCACGAGATCTCCAAGGCGCACGGCGCGGCCGGGCTCCCGGACGGGTCGATCGATCTGACCTTCACCGGATCCGCGGGCAACTCCTTCGGTGCCTTCCTCGCCGCGGGCGTGACGCAGCGGGTGTTCGGTGACGCCAACGACTACGTGGGCAAGGGGTTGTCCGGCGGGAGGATCATCGTCCGGCCCGCCCTCGACGCCGCCCCCGACTTCGTGGCGGAGGAGAACATCATCGCCGGCAACGTGATCTGCTACGGCGCCACCGGCGGCGAGATCTTCCTCCGCGGGATCGTGGGGGAGCGGTTCTGCGTCCGGAACTCGGGCGTCACCGCGGTGGTCGAGGGCGTGGGGGACCACGCGTGCGAGTACATGACCGGCGGCAAGGTGGTCGTGCTCGGCTCCACCGGGCGCAACGTCGCGGCCGGTATGTCGGGCGGTGTCGCGTACTTCTACGACCCGCACGGCGAGTTGCCAGGCAATCTCAACGGCGAACTCGTGGACATCGAGGCGCTGACGAAGGACGACGTCGAGTTCCTCCACGGGATCGTGGAGCGGCACGCCGAGGAGACCGACTCGGCCAGGGCCGGGGAGATCCTCGCCGGCTGGGCGCAGAACGTGAATCACTTCGCCAAGATCATGCCGCGCGACTACAAGCGCGTGCTGCTCGCCATCGAGCAGGCGGAGAAGGACGGACGCAACGTGGACGAGGCGATCATGGAGGCCGCAAATGGCTGACCCGAAGGGCTTTCTCAAGCACACCGAGCGGGAGCTGCCGCAGCGTCGGCCGGTGGACCTCCGAATCATGGACTGGAAGGAGGTCTACGAGTCGACGGTCCTCCCCGAGGACGCGCTGCGGACCCAGGCCTCCCGGTGCATGGGTTGCGGTATCCCGTTCTGCCACCAGGGCTGCCCGCTGGGCAACATCATCCCCGAGTGGAACGACCTGGTACACCGCGGGCAGTGGTCGGAGGCGGTGGACCGGCTGCACGCGACCAACAACTTCCCCGAGTTCACGGGCCGGCTCTGCCCGGCGCCGTGCGAGGGGTCGTGCGTCCTGGGCATCAACCAGGAGCCCGTGACGATCAAGCAGATCGAGGTCGAGATCGCCGAGCAGGCGTGGGCGGACGGCGGGATGGAGCCGATCGTCCCGTCCTTCCGGACGGGCCAGAAGGTCGCTGTGGTGGGCTCCGGGCCGGCCGGCTTGGCCGCCGCGCAGCAACTCACCCGGGCCGGCCACTCGGTGACGGTCTTCGAGCGGGACGACCGCATCGGGGGCCTCATGCGCTACGGAATCCCCGAGTTCAAGATGGA
>OEIV010001589.1_pt1 | contig 10002 bp, 9 predicted proteins | sample 1539231 | NCBI WGS metagenome assembly OEIV01 (sample SAMN03794762, study PRJEB22550) | activated sludge metagenome | feature: wastewater treatment plant; material: activated sludge; isolation source: Wastewater treatment plant of a petroleum refinery complex | place: Argentina: Buenos Aires ... | reverse complement strand
TCACCTCGATCTCATCTCACCCTTCTATACACTACTACACATGAAGATTCTTACGTGGTAACCCACGATCAAATTGAAAAAATAGATACCATAATTCTTCCAAAATATAAGGTTACCGATGAAGAAATTACGACTCCAGAAGATTACAGTGTTCAAATTGAGGATATACAAGATATTAGTAAAAACAAACCCGTACATTACCAATCATTCTTCCTGCTGAGTCCCTTTGATTACACTCTCGTACCCACAGAACGCGAAACCGAACGGTCGCTTATCCGCATGGATATGCAATCGCTCATTAGCTACGACCAAATGGTTGCGATTAAAGATGACTTAAGCGCTCATAGTGCACACGGTTTATACATTGAACTTCCCTATATCACTTCTTTATCTCAAGAATCAGCTGATAGTTTAAGTAGCTGGATTGATGAATTCCGAAGCGTATTAGATGAAGATGACTTAAGCCTGGGTATTATGACGGATGCACGAACGCTCATGACTGCTTATAGTACCGTTGGTGATCATGTGCAATTTTTATATGTTCGTTTCGATGATGAGGTGACTCGACAAGCTCAAATAGAAGCGCTACGAACAATAAGTTGGCTCCCGAAAAAATCTACCATTTATGAAGTGCCTACTATCTCCACATCTACAGACGCATATGTCTATAACGACTATACCGAATCCGTCCCATACCAAACGCTAGAACCTGAACTTATGAACAAAGAGCTTTCAAATCGCTCGTATGAACCAACTTCGTTAATTACGAACGCTAAAAAGTATGAAATTAATGATGCAGTTACTGTATATAATCTCGTGCATCATCTTAAATCCTTATCATTGGTTGATGATGTGACCGAATATAGCATCGTTGATCCTGGGTATGAAGAGTACACGACGTGGAAATATCTTCAAGATCCTTACGAAGATCTTCGCAATCATTATTTATTGTCTGAAAATGTCCGTGGTTCGCTCGATATAAAAAAAGAAGGGGAGGGCGAAGTTGTCAGCTTAAAGCAAGATGGTATCGCTGGCACGCGCAAAACAATTTATGATGACAGCGGCATAATCACTATGAGTACGATGACCGTCGATCAAATTCCAACTATAGTTAACAAGACAGGAAAGTTGCCAAAAAAGATTGCTATCACCTTTGATGACGGTCCAAATGCACAATATACCAGTCAAGTGATGGATATACTTGATCGTTATGGAGTTAAAGGTACCTTTTTCGTGATTGGCTATAATGTATTAGCAAATCCAGATACTGCCCGAGAAATCGTAAATCGTGGACATGAGATAGAAAATCATTCTTATAACCACCCAGTATTTAGTCGTCTCGTGGCTGATTCGCAACAAAAAGAAATTCAGGCGAATAGTGAATTAATTAACGCGGTAACCGGCCAGTCACCAAGCTATTTCCGAAAACCATATAGTGATAATAACGAAGTACAGACTGAAGACGATGTAAATTTTCTTGGTATATTACGAAAACTCAATATGGAGTCGAGTGAATATGATATCGACTCAAAAGATTGGCTTCTTGAAACTCCGGACCAAGTAGTTCAACGCGTTATCGATGAGCTTAATCATGCACAAGAAGACTATAGTCAGATACTTTTTCATGATAACCATTCGGACGTCTTTCGCACACTCGAAGCGCTACCTAGAGTTATTGAATACTTGCAAGCTAACGGTATTCAGATTGTGCGCGTTGATGAACTCGTACAGTCAACTTATGAGGGTGTAGCAGTAACAACGACAGAATTCCGAGCGTTAAGTATTAAAAACAAGATATTCGTTGCATTTGTTTGGACCAACATTTTTCTTATAACTATCGCAATTTTAAAGTATTCGTGGATGATAATCGGTGGTTTTATTTACTTCATCAAGGGTGCTCACAGACGACGACAATCAAACAAACATGCGAAAAAACAGAGTAAAAAAAGGCCTACCTTTGGTGTTATTATCGCCTGTTATAACGAAGAGTTGGTGATTGGACGCACCATTGAGGGCTTATTAAATGGTACTTACAAGAACTTCAAGATAACTATCGTGAATGATGGTTCAAAAGACAATACTGCAAAAGTGGTGAAAGCATATTGCAAAAAAGATAAACGAGTACGGCTCATAACAGTACCGAACGGCGGAAAAGCACGGGCTCTCGAACAAGGCATCGCAAAAACCCGAAATCAATGGATCGTATTCTGCGATGCAGACACGATTTTTCACCCTGACGCATTGCAGAATTTTGCAGATAACATAGCAAGCAATAAGAAGGTGGCAGCAATCGCCGGTCGAATATTTGTCGGAAATACCGTCAATGCTTTAACGCGCTCACAAGCGATAGAATACGGTGTAGCACACATATTCTTAAAAGCCGCCCAGCATATTATCAACTCTATAACTGTGGTTCCAGGCGCACTGGGTATATGGGAACGAAAGAGCTTAATGAAAAACGGTGGATTCACATCGGACACGCTTGCTGAAGACGCCGACGCGACAATGAGCATAATAAGCATGAAACGACGCGTTGTGTACAATTCTGCGGTTACGGCAAAAACTGAAGCGCCAGAAGATCTGAAGCAACTTTATAAACAGCGTACACGGTGGCAGTTAGGAAACATGCAGGCCGCCATAAAACATCACAAGGGATTATTCCGCCCACGCTATGGTGCACTTGGTTTTTATGGTCTTCCAATGATGATTCATGAGCTCATTACGACAATGCTTTTCCCGCTTTTACTTGGCTTTAGTGTGTTTGTATTAATGAGTCGTTTTTATAACTGGCATTTCCTGATACCTTACAACCTACGCTTCATTAGCTCAAGTTGGTTTATATTGCTTAGTTTCTCATTGATAATCACAGAGCTGGCAATTAGTATTTTCGTGATCCTAGTCGAGAAAACTTCGATTAAAAATAAGTTGAAATTAGTTGCGACCTTGCCTTATTACATCACGTTTTATAAAGCTTTCTTAAGTTATTCAACCATCGTTGCAGTACTTAGAGCTGCTCGAGGAACATTGCAGGGATGGGGTCATCTAACTCGTACTGCAAACGTAAAATAAACAGTCTTATCATGTTAAGCTATAGGAGTGAGGGTACTATCTCGGCTTATAAGAAATTTCTCTATTTTCCTGCTCATATTTACAGGACTTTTTTTTACCGTTTCTCGTCAAAACTCACCATTTCAAACACCGCATGCCAAAGCAGCAATTGATGACGCCTCTGGGTTACTCGTAGGTACCACTTACTATGGCGGTAACTACGACGAATCAACAGGCAAGTGGATTATAGATAACAAAAATCAGTGTGACCGTATAAAGTCAGGGGAGTTTACTGCATCGAGCCTCGATGCGGTTGTCAATCCAACTTGTAGTGACGATAATGGGCTCGGTTATATGGATGACATACCCCTGCATAATTCAGTGAGTTATGCAGAGTTAAGTAACGACGCGAGCAATCCTGATTATGCAGCACTTGGCGGGTTGCCTGCAGGTACTAAACTTGAAATAAAATATAACGATAAATGTGTCATTGCAGAAAAACGAGATGAAGGTGATGGAGGAGATGCTGTTGATGGGGTACACCGTTCACTTGATTTGTGGTGGCAAACAGCCAGAGCTATAGGTTTCACGAACGGCTGGGATGTCATGACCATACGTCTCGTTGACTCGTCCACGCCACTTTCGCCCCTCGGCGGTACGTCAGAATGTGGCACGGGTAAACCCACAATATCAGCACAACCAGTAGTTCAAACTCCAGCAACCACGACAACTCAATCGACAACAAACACAAAACAGGAGGTGAATGAAAGCACCGAAGATAAAATACCTGAGGAGACTACGGTGCAAAATGCTCAATTGTCGGTTCAATCAAAAACGAATAAGACACCGCCTGTCGTTTTGAGTGCAGTTAAAGCCGCAAAGAAAAATAAAACTCCTGAACCCATCATATCCAATACGTCACCATTGCAGAATGAATTGAGCCGCACCTTTCATGCTGGTTCTCGCTTCACTATCGTCGCACTAAGTAGTATGTCAGTTATACTTCTCGCATCATTTGCAATGATTATGAGGCGACATATCCGACATGTACGCAGAAGTATGTTTACGATACGAAAGTTTATTTATGTTTAAAAATCTCAAAAAAAGGGCATTTTTTAAACTTATGGTTTAAGAAAAGTTATGGTATATAGTTGTAGCATGGAAAAATCACATTATAGCGCAGACAAACCTAACAAACATCGTCCAAAAATCAATTCGATGCTCTGTAAAACTGCCCTTGTTGCTTCCGGAGCTCTGCTCACACCTTCGTGCTCGATTGATTCGTATAACAATGACACAACAGCAGTACAGTGCGATGACGGCCGAACGATAGCGGATTTAAATCCCAATGGGGGCGTTGCTATTTTTACAGTGCATAACTTAGAGTCTGACCTCGCAACGATTGCGGTCAGGCGCAATCAAGACGAAGTGTTCATTCGAACTTATGATCAATTTGTCGACGGCGAAGTCCGTGGAGGCGATGAAAACTTTGGTGAGCCCATACCTTACGTTGAAGGTACAGAGGGGTTTGTAGTTGCGCTCGGCGTGCCTTGGCAAATAGACGTACGAGAAGAAGATGTCGTAATTAGCGGTGCCTGCAACGCAGGCGGAATGTAGGCTTTATACATCCATTATAATGCTCTCGTAATAATACTAGGCGATTCACTTCGCTACGATATACGACACGGTATTTGGATCTTTCGTTAGAAATGAGTCCACCCTAAACCGTTTAATATCATAAAACTTACAATCAGAGCCATAATAGAGGTGACAAGTATGTACAGTATCATGATTAAACGCTTCACATTATGTGTGAATGTCACAGTCTCATAAGTAACGTCGTATCCTTTTAATTCCGAATTGTACGGTGACGTGAGGTCTACTCTTGTGAAGGGTACGGGCGCATAACTTTGGTATACGTGCGCTTTTCCGGTTTTTCGAACATGAATAATGTACCAAAAATTATATAAACAATATTTTGTGGCAAAGAACCAACTAATCAGCATCGGTAATGCAATGAGCAGATTTTTAGCTCCTTCTTTGTCTGCACTGGTCTGAAAGTAATAAAGCAAGGCTATTGCTTCAGAACCCAAGATCGTAAAAAGCACAGGAAGAAGTCTTTTAGTATTTACAAATGGAAACGATGTATATGGTTTTAGTTTTTTCATATTCTAAGCATAAAGGCAATAAACCTCCGAATCAAGTAGACACTCGTCAACTGCTGTAAAGTTACTAAAATACCCGCTTGCAATTCGCACTAGTATTGACCAGCCTAGCTATAAGGCGTACTGATTAACGCGATACGAAAATATGATTCACTCTGCCATAAATGGTAGTTGCTCCGATTAAATGTCTGATATGTGGTCAATGCTACATATTTGTCAGTCAAAATGCAGATTTCTGCAAAACATTACTCTTCTTTTACAAATTAATACGGCCTTACTTTTAAAAGTAGCAATAACTTTTCTGCAAATACTCAAATTTCTCATTGCTATGAGCTCATATGTATATGTTCATACCGTAACTAACCCAAACTTAAATGTACGAAAGAGATTCAGATTTTAGCGAGAGACAAGAAGTACGGTTTATACCATCCACAGAAAAACGGTATAGCGCCCAGTGCTGACACAAAGCGCGAATACACCGTACAATATTCAGACAGTTTCGGGTAAGAATTCGAAATTCAATACCTACCGGATAATAACCAAGCAACAGTAAAATGACAAAGCTATTTAACTATCCCACGGTGCGACATTGTTTTCATACAGATTCGGCACTTCTCCATTGAGCGCCATAAGCAGTGCCTGCACAAAAACTTCTTTTCCCGAACCATACCGTAACGTTTCAATTTTTGCATAGCCAACTGAAGCGCTCCTATCCGGAAGATGGTGAGTGATGGCGCATTCACCATTTTGAAGCACATTATCTCGCTCATCTGCACGTCGATTCACAAGTTGTAGCACGTGTCTCCCAAAATCTATGCGCGCTTCTTCAGTTATAAAGTCAACTGCAGGTTGAATTTCAAACACCACATCACAACGAGAATCGACGAGCGATTTGATGACCACTCCATATGGCGAACCGACTGATCTCACAGTAACCTCTTCATACACTTAAGCATCATGAAACACCGTGATTGCGAACTGCGCTTTCACCATACTGCAATATTGCGTCTCTCACTTCTGCACTGTATGTCCTCTCCATATAACTCCTTTTCCTTGTCTTAACGATAACAGCTCTAATCTATACATGACAAGCTTTGACTTTGCTTGTGAGGTTTATAGCATGTTTCTTTATAATATCGTTAATGAAGTCTACCGCATGTTCTCTCTCAATAATGTGCCGATTAGGATGACGCTCCCATGCATCAAGCACTTTTTGCTCTAGCAAAAGTACTTCGTTTACATCTTCGATACGTAGCGAGTTACTTATTTTTTCATATTGGTTTTCGTTCTTAGTAGCTATGGTGGGCAAATGCACCACAACGTCATAACGGTCGAGCATTTCTTTTTCATCCATACCAGACAGTTTTTCAAGTTCAGCTATACCACCTGCAAGATATGATGCCCCGTCCAATAACCCTCTATCATAAATAATGACTCTCGCACCTGTATTTCGAGCTCGCTCCTCTGATTCCTTTTCAAGTGCAAGTTGCGTCATTGCAACTGCTGACTGGAATCGGTTTTGCCATTTTTGACTCCATGTATGTAAGGCGTCTGGAGCAGGATATCCACCACCTAGCAGTATGGATGCAACTTCAGGTGCGCAGTACGCATCGCTGTGTGGTTTACTTAAAGTCTTGATGGTCGTGGACTTGCCACCGCAAGGAGCGCCGGTCAATACAATACGCAGAATTTTATCGCTCATTACCAATCGTTGCCGTAATCATCTATATCTTCGTCATCTTGAGTGCCATAGCCCATTTCTTCCAGCCATTTTTCTCCTTCGTCATAGAGCCAGTCTGCATCTTCATCTTGCAAGTGATCAAAGATATCTTCTGCGCTCGGAAAGTCTCTATAATCTTCGGGTGACCATACTCTAGCTTCAATGTGTTCACTTTTCAATGTACTGCTTTCTTCTAACTCGGTAGCGCTGATTGACGTTTCGGTCTCGTTTACGGCAACATGTCCGATATATATTTCTGTCTCTAGTCTAGGCGTAAGACTCTGAGATTCATTATTATTGTCGAGTGTATTTTTCTGCGTAAGCTTACTTACATCGTTGGGCGTGTTTTCCATTTAAGTTCCTTTCGTTCATCATCCCGATTTATTTCGGGATCATAGTGATACTACTCCTTACTGCAGTGAATAACAGTGAAAACATTTTTACTGTTATTTTGCAATTGTCTCGGTATGATAAGCGCGTATGCAAAAAGCATACTGTAACTATCCTAAGAAGGAGATAGAAATGTACGAAAGAGATCCAGATTTCAGCGAGAGACCTAAACCTCGGTTCATACCATACACAAAAAACGGTATAACGCTGTGGGCTGACACAACGCGCGAATATACCGTGCAGTATTCAGACAGTTTCGGGCAAGAGTTCGAAATACAATACCACCCAGATAATTACCAAGACAGACAATAAGTCAGTTATAAGCGAATTTAATCAAAGGATACTATGCAAAATTTAGAAGAAACATTTTTTACGAGCGATAACCATTTCGGTCATAAAGTATCAGTAGCTCGCCCAGTGTCACGGGCTTGGGGTACGAACACAAGACATCAATTTCAGTCTGTCGACGATATGAATCAAGGCATGATTGATGCGTGGAATCTGATGGTCCCCGAGAACGGAACTATATATGTGCAGGGTGATTTTGTCTACAATGGCAACCACGCTGAAAATGCAGACTGGGTTATAAGAACGCTCAGTAGCACTCTACAAAAACTTCATGGCACGAAGCATCTCATTGTTGGCAATCACGACCTACCTTATACTGACGAATCAATGACGAAAGTATACGAAGCGTGCGGATTTGAAAGTGTAACTCATGGCACTAAAACAATCGAACTCGCTGGAAAGCTCATAGATATGTGCCACTTTCCTCGTTGGCGTGGAAACGAAGCAAGGCCAGAGCACTATCCTGAGTCAATTACATTAGATGAATGGGAACAAGCGCGGTGGCTACTGCATGGTCATAAGCATAGTCAAGTACAGCTTGATCTACCAAACAAGATGATAGATATTGGAGTCGACGCATGGAGTTTTCGTCCCGTACCAGCACGAACGATTCTACACATGATAACCGCTTCAGAAACACTCATGGATACCATACACCAAGCAGGGAGAACTGCGCCGAATTCCTACACCGCTTAAATAGACACTAGATACTGTTACAATACATTTATGAGATCACATGAATTAGCCTCATCTCCCGTTGATCATTACATTCAGTCTGAAATTGTTTCACAGCTCTACAAAACAACCGAACTCTCATTTAGCGTTTTAAAAGCTGGTGATATTGAAAATAGTTTATTTATGTATCATATGAAAAAGCTTATTGACAGGGGAGTGGTACAAAAAACTGAAGATGGATTCAAACTGACAACAAAGGGTATTCGATGGGTGAATTTTGTGGGGCCATCAACACTCCAGCCAAAACCACTACCACGATTACTTATAAACTTTATCCTCACTGATTCAGATAAAAAGCAGATACTCCTGTCTCGACGCAAAGGCCCAGCATCGAAAGTGCTTAACGAGTATCTCCTACCTGGTGGGCTTTACCCATATGGACTCACTAAATTAGATGCCGCAAAACATGTTTTAGCAGAGTTGAAATTACCCGAAGATCTTGAGCTCACTTACCAATCTCTTGTTGAAAAAGTTACACATGAGTCTGCCGATTCCTTCACGCATCATTCATTATCACTTATCTATTCTGGGTTGCTTAGTACGAACCAGCAATCAGAAACAGAGCACTTTATACTTGAGTGGCACATAATCGCTGAAATCTTCGAAAATTCTGATCAGCAGTTCGATGAGCACCTAATAAATGTAATTCGTGATTGTATTGAGTAATGGTTCTTTTTTCTCACGAAACATTTTTTGACTGTTATACATTTGTTCTAAGTTACAAATCAAGATGGAAATTGTCTTAGTAAACATCTAGACATAGTGTGCATCGAAAGTTGCTTTTTTTATTATTTAATGCTATAATATTAGTATGAGTTCATCTTTTTACGATATGCAACCAACTTCAGAGCAGTTAGCCCAAGATACTGGCGTAATTGAAGAAGTACTCCCAGGAGATACCGCAAAAGCATTTATAGCGGAAGTCGAAATTGCCGAGAGTGCAATTCTTCCCGCTACCAGTGAAGAGTCATTAGTTGAATCTGCCGATGCAGAAGTAGCGACTATTGAGACTGATGAACAAAAAGAAACTCTTGTTGCCGCATCTGGTGTAGTTGCAATTGCCAGCAACATGCTACCAGTCAATTTTGATTCTATTGGTACGTATATCGATATGGATGGTGGTGAAGTATGTAGTTTTGACGCTCTTGCAACCAGAAAACTAGTTCAAGATCAAATAAAACTAACAAACTCATACATTAGATTAGCGCAAAGGACAAGACACGGAGAACCTACTGTCAGTAGTTACGATAATTGGTATGTGAAAAAAACCGCAGTTGCAGACGCATACTGCACGCGAAAAGAAATCTCTTTTGATGAAGCGGGCGTTCCGAAAATTAAAAAAGCTGAAACGGTAAGGTTGGTAACTCCAGCAGCAAATTATCCTGTTGTAGGCATAAAACAACTTGCTTTCTGGGTCGATGACCCATATTCAGAAGAAGCTCATGCAGCTTTCAGAAAAACACAACCTGCTCCTCGAAAATCAGGGTTTATTCGGTCACGCATTCCATCGCATGAACCAACTGTTCTCAACTTCGATACTGCGGAAAATCACGTGAAAGATACTGTGAAAAAACTCGATAGCAATATTATCCATAT
>OEIV010001588.1_pt1 | contig 10015 bp, 12 predicted proteins | sample 1539231 | NCBI WGS metagenome assembly OEIV01 (sample SAMN03794762, study PRJEB22550) | activated sludge metagenome | feature: wastewater treatment plant; material: activated sludge; isolation source: Wastewater treatment plant of a petroleum refinery complex | place: Argentina: Buenos Aires ... | reverse complement strand
TTTGAGGCTGTCCCGGCTGGGACAGCTTTTTTTATAAGTTGAGTTCTCTCCTCCAACGTTTTGCCGGGATTGGCTTAGTGGGTAAATCTTCGGCAGTGTTCAAGTCGCACACCTAATCATGTCCCATAATTTTTTAATTGCCCTACCGGGCAAAATGTTGGTAGTCAAGGCATTACGCCCTGAATTCAGCCCCGTAGGGGCGTGATGTTGGGGAAGATAGGAAAAATGTCACGCCCCTACGGGGCTGAATACATAAGGAATCGGTTGTTTCTACCAACATTGCGCCCCGCTGGGGCGATTCCCTCATAGAATTATGGGACATGAATATGTCGCACACTTGCTTTTGGTATTATTTCAAGCCTTAAAATTACAAAGGGCTACCTCTTGAAAGAAGTAACCCTTTGTAAATTCCCTTGCGGTTCAACCTACTTTCACCGAAGTCATCGTCAATGCCCCCGCCACTGCCCGGTCGTTAAAGAGTGAAACTTCCTCGTCTTTCTCCTGCAATGCCAAAGTGTAAAGCAACGGCAGGTAATGTTCCGGGGTCGGGATGGCAAGGTCGAACGCCTTGCCCTGCGAACGGAAATTGATGAGCGGCTCGTGGTCGCCCGACGAGATGCTGCTTTTCATCTTTTCATTGGCTTCGATAGCCCAGTCGTAGCCAAAAGTTTCATTCAATCTTTTCCACTCCACCATGCCGAGGTTGTGTACCATGTTGCCGCTGCCGACAATCAGCACGCCTTTTCGGCGCAGGGCGGCGAGTTCCTTTGCCAATTCATAATGCCATTGGGCCGTTTGTCGGTAGTCGAGGCTCATCTGAATGACCGGCACATCGGCATCCGGGTACAGGTGCTTGATGACCGACCATGCGCCGTGGTCGAGGCCCCATTTTTCGTCCAGACCGACCTCCGTTTTCTTCACGAGGCTTTTGGTTTCCTGCGCCAGTTCGGGGCTGCCCGGTGCTGGATATTGTACATCGAAAAGGGCTTGCGGAAAACCGCCAAAGTCGTGGATGGTGCGGGGCATTTTCATTGCGGTGACGAAAGTGCCCTGCGTTTCCCAATGCGCCGAGATGCAGAGGACAGCATTGGGGCGTTGAATTTCGCTGCCCACTTTGCGGAAGCCCGCTACAAATTCGTTTTCCGCGATGGCGTTCATCGGGCTGCCGTGACCGAGGAAAAGCACGGGCATTTTTTCGGTATTGGAAAAGCCTTTGGCGGCTTGTTCGAGGCACCCAAGTTTCATTGCTGCCCCGGTGAGTGGTATGGTTGCCATGAGTTTCAAGAATTGACTGCGTTGCATATTGAGTTTCTTTTTTTCGATAATACTGTTTGGTCAGCCCTTCGCCCAAATCCAGAGCACCCCGTTTTTGGTGGTGGTTTTGCTCAATTTTTTCTCCTGGAACAAGCCTGACAACACCCGTTCCGCCTCGTCCCTTGGCTTGCCGGACAGCGTGGCGAATTCCCGGCTTGTCAGGGTGGGGGATTGTGCGAACAAGGATTCGGGGCTGGCATCGAAAACGTTTTTTGAGGCATCCGGTAAAAGTGCCCGCAGGTTTTGCTCGAACTGAGCGTAGGGCTTTGCGCCGTAAAGCGTCAAGCGATTGCCGCTGGCATCACTGAAAAAAAGCGTGGGGAAGCCCCTAACCCCCATGCTGCGGGAAAGTTCGAGGTCTTTTTGGAAGGCTTGCAAGGCTGTGCCTTCCATGTCGGTTTTCATCCGGGGGGCATCCAGCCCAGTTTCGAGGGCGGCTTTTTCGAGGTGTTCCCAACGGGCGATGTTCTTTTTTTCCAAAAACACCATTTCCCGAATGCGCCGCATGAAAGCAATCGCCTTTTTTTCGTCCTGTATTTGCGCCGCCTTGAAGGCAATGGACGGGGGGTAGGAAGATGGGAGCGGGTCTTCCAGCCACACGTCGCCGTCAATGGGCATATCGTAATGGTAGCTCACCTCATCCCAATGCCCAGCCACGTCAGAAGGCTTGGAGATGCCGCCGCTGTTGTAATTCCAGTCGGGCAACAACCCGCCCATGCGGTATTCTATGTGCAGGTGGTCGCCGTACTCCAATTTCATTCGGCGCAACTGCGGCTCGATGCCCCAACAGGACGAGCAAATCGGGTCGGTAAAATAGGTGATTTGGATAAGTTTGTCTGCACCATTTGAAATGGGGACAGCAACTGTGACGGCGGACTTAGCCGTGGCGGGCATTTCGCAAATGCCAGAATCTGGGTCGCAAAGCATTGGGTTGTTGCTCATTTTTGGATGGTTGTTTATTGCCGAGCAACTTGAAAAAAGCAGCAGGGCAAGCATGAAGAAATAGGAACGTGGCATGATTTAAATTGAGAACTTTTGAAACTCGAAATTGGAGGAATTGGGATATTGAGCACTACGTTCAATATCCCAATTTCTAATCTCACTTGCCCGCCAGCGTCACATGCAGATCGAACTCGTCGTAAATCGTCTTGTCGCCCAGCCCGTCGAAAAAAGAACCGGAGCCATAGCGTACGTCGAAGTCGGTACGGTCGAGGGTGATTTTGGCGGTGGCGGTCGGTTTGCCAGCCACTTCTGTCACGTTGGCGTTGAACTTGATTTCCTTCGTCGTCTCCTTGATGGTGATGTTGCCGACGATTTTGTAGTTACCCTTCGTATCAAGCGGGATGGCACGGGTGATGGCAAACTTGGCGGTTGAATACTTGTCTGTGCCGAAGAAATCGGGGGATTTCAGGTGACCCACCAATTTGTCTTTCCATTCGCCTTCGAGGTCGGTACAATCAATAGTTGTCATGTCAATCACAAAAGAGCCGCCGACGAGTTTGCCGCCCTCAAGTTTGAGGTCGCCGGATTTAACCTTGACAGTACCTGTGTGAGTGCCGGTTACTTTGGAGGCGGTCCAAACAACTTTACTGTTGTTGGTGTCCACTGAAAAACTGGCAATGGCGGTGGTAAAAGAGAAGGCGACAAGCGCCACGAATGAAAGAACAAAGAAATTTTTCATAAATGAAAAGTCGTTTTTAATTATTGAAAATTTGATGATTGCTTGTCAAAACTGACAGTACAAAGGTCAGCCTAAACGCAAAGTGGTGGGTATCAGAAATCGGAAGAACAGTTGTGATTTTAGGAAAAAGGTGCGGCAGGAGCAATTTCAAATTGGCAAACGCCTCAGATGAAGAGGAAGAGTATAGGAAAGGTTAAAGATTACCTAAACGGTACTATTCTTTTTTTCCTTTCGATTGGCTGCCAATTGGATGCAACTGTGGCAAATGAATATGGAACTTCACCGCCACCAGTCGGAGTGCAATGACAACAGAGGCTGCGATTGTTTCCGTGACTCCAGACGGAAGGTCAAAGTACTTGCAAATGAAATAGACCCCACCGCCTGCTACACAGGCGAGTGCATAAATATCCCTGCGGAAAAGCAAGGGAACTTCGTTCAACAAAACGTCTCTAACCACACCACCCAAAGTACCCGTTATCGTGCCCATTACGATGCAAACCCAGACGGACAATCCGGCATCCATGCTTTTGGTGATGCCGACGATGGTAAACAACCCAAGACCGATGGTGTCAAACAAAAACAGGGTACTACCCCACTTGAAGATTTTGTCTTTGAACAGCAGGGTGGCGACAAGTGCAATTCCGGTTGTGATAAAATATTTGGGATCCAGCATCCAAAAGGGAGTAAGGTTGAGCTGCAAATCACGCAAGGTTCCGCCGCCGATGGCTGTGACCAGCCCAATGATGTACGCACCGAACCAATCCATCTGTTTGCCGGATGCATGTCGGATGCCGCTAATGGCAAAGGCGAATGTGCCCAAGAAGTCAAGAATTGTAGTGAAATCCATCTGCAAATATCAATTGCCTTTCAGCCATTTCACAAGGTCAATCAGCATGTCATTGCTGATTGTATGCGCTTCCGGATATTCCTTGTAGGTCGGATTGATGCCCAACGATTTCAGAAAAGCAACACTTGAGCGGGCATATTGAATGTTCAAAACCGGGTCGTTCGTGCCATGCGAAACAAAGATTTTCAATGCTTGCAGTTTATCCTTTGGTGCTATAAGCGGCTTTATTTCTCCCAACAATCTGCCGCTCATTATGGCAATGCCATTTACCAAATCGGGTCGAGTCAGACCGACACTATAACTCATGATTGCCCCCTGGCTGAACCCGCCCAAATAGATTTTGCCGCTGACGGCATATTTTTCTTTTATCTGGTCAATAAACTTTATCAGAATTATCCGACTGTTTTCTTGTTGCTCAATATTGAAAACAGGTTTTCCGGTTGAAAAATCAACTTGATACCATGCAAAACTATTTGTGCCCAGTTGGATAGGCGCTCTTGCTGATATTACAAAAAAATTCTCTGGCAATCGGTTAGCCAATGAAAACAAATCCTGTTCGTTGCTGCCTACGCCATGAAGCAGGATGATAACGGGAGTGTTTGTCGATTTTACGACGGGTTCTCGCACCAAATAGTGAAGTGCCAGAGAGGTGTCGCTAGCAGATGTCATTGCGGTCATTGTTGCAAAAAAAAGGATGATGATAAATGAAAAAATAATTGCTGGTTTAAGCATTGTTGATTTCATTAGTAATTATCTCAATGGGGTTGCTCAATATTTTGTGAACCGGGCAGGCATTGGCAATGGCGAGCAGTCGGCTTCTTTGCGCTGCGTCAAGGTTGCCAATCAATTCCAGTTGGCGGTTGATGACGGTTATGTTTTCCTTTTCGTTCTTTGTGAGTTCTATGCTAAGTTTAACCTCATCCAGTTCCCACCCTTTGCGGTCGGCATACATGCGAAGAGTAGCACTTGTGCAGGCAGCTAATGCTGATGCCAAAATTTCTGTTGGGGAGAACCCTAAATTTTGACCACCATTGGCTGTTGGTTCATCGGCAATCAGGGTGTTTCCGGAAGAAGAATTGATTTCGGTTTTGTAGTGTTCTTTTTTTATGCTTGATGAAATAGTTGCCATGTCAGTTATTTTTTATTAAGAATTGGATAGGGAACAAATTCCTTGTCATCATCCGGGATTTTTTCAAATTTCTGTTCCAACCACTTTTGCTTTGCTTCTTTGAGCGTCTCCTTTTCAGAGGAAACAAAGTTCCAGTCAATAAAGCGTTCTTCGGGAAATGGCTCGCCTCCGAAAATATAAACTGTGCTGTTTGCCTGAATGGTAAACTCACATAAAGTGCTGTCTTTGGTCACTAACATCTGCTTTGATTCATACACATTGCCATCGCTTTCAACTTCTCCTTCTAAAATGTATAAACCCGATTCGCCATACAAATACTCGCCAATAGCAACTTTCTGATTGGTTTTGCTTTTAATCTCAATCATGTATAGTTTGCTATAAACAGGCACTCCTGATTTACGATTGAACGCTTCGCCAGCAATCAGTTTAAACTGAATACCATCTTGCTCCCAGGTCGGAATTTCATTTTCTGTTATGTTAAAAAATTCAGAATTCATCTGTTCCAAGTGTTTGGGAAGTGCTACCCAAATTTGCAAACCGTGCAGATGTTTTTCAGAATGTCTTAGGCGTTCGGGCGTCCGTTCAGAATGAACTATGCCTTTCCCGGCTGTCATCCAGTTTACTTCTCCGGGTTTTATTTCCACAGCATTGCCAATCGAATCACGGTGCATGATACTTCCTTCAAACAAAAATGTAAGCGTTGAAAGACCAATATGCGGATGCGGCAACACATCGAAATTATTGCGTTCACTTAGTTTTACCGGACCCATGTGGTCAATGTAAATAAAAGGACCAACCATCCGCTTTTGACGAAACGGTAGCAACCGACCAACCAAGAATTTGCCTATGTCGGCTGCCCTTTCTTCTATTATCAAATTGATGTTTGACATAAAGATTATCAGTTAAGTGTTTAATATGCTACTTGTATTATGCAAAAATGATGGTGATAATGTACATCATCAAATTGACCAAAAGCACCATTCCATACAAGCCGGTAGTCCGTCCCTTGTTCAGTGAAAGCATTACTGTAAAAATTGAAAGTGCGAGCAAAATCATGGATTTCTTGTCCAAACCAAGAACAAGTGGCAAATCCATTGCTGTACAAACTATTGCTACCGTAGGTACGCTAAGCCCGATGCTTGCCAATGCTGAGCCTAAAGCAAGGTTGATGCTGGTCTGGTATTGGTTGCGCTTTGCGGCACGGATGGCAGCGATGCCTTCCGGCAATAGAATGACAGCTGCAATGGCTACCCCTACCAAAGCGGTTGGCAAGTTGGCTTCCACCACGCTGGCTTCAATCACCGGAGAAAGTTTTTTAGCCAGAAAAACAACCACTCCCAAACAAACAAGCAAAAGGCTCAAACTAATAAAGGCTTCTGTCGGTGTAACAACCTTTTCCTCACCGGTTTCATCCACCAGAAAATACTTGCGGTGCCGAACCGTTTGCGTAATTAAAAAAGAAGCATATACCACCACACAAGAAAAAGCGACGGCAATTAACTGTGGAGTGCTGTAAGTGGGTTCCAGAGTACTTGTGGTAAAGTTTGGCAACACCAACGAGAATACCAGAATGGATACAAGGCTTACCAAAGCAATCGTTACGCTTTTTGCTTCAAAAACCTGTTCTTTGAATTTTAGAGCACCAAGAAGCATGCTAATACCCAAAATGCCGTTCAAAATAAGCATGACGGCTGCAAAAAGTGTATCCCTGGCATAGGTATCTGCACCAACTCCCCCCGTCAACATAAGCGAAACGATGATAGAAACTTCCAACAGTGTTACGGCTATCGCCAAAATAATGGTGCCATAAGGCTCGCCAACCTAGTGTGCCACCACTTCAGCATGATGGACTGCCGAAAGCACACCAATAATTAAAACGCCGATTGCCAATAGGTTGACAAAAGTGCTGCCGCCAATTGGAGCCAGCAGGTAAAAAACCACTGCAATAACTGGTGCTATATTAGTCCATGTAAATAATTTTTTCATAGAAAAATCTCTAAAAAGTCAGGCAAGATACGGCAATACAATTCGGGCTGAAACGTACTGCCGAACTAGGGTTCGGCGGTACGTTCAGCCCGAAAAGAACATGAACCAACAAAATTGAATTATGAGTTACCATAAATATTCGATTCACCCCCATCAATGGCAATGGTTTGTCCACTTACATAGCCGTTTTCTTCACTCAAAAGGAAAGAAACCAATTTGGCTACTTCGTGCGGTTGCCCCAATCGTTTGGTAGGGTTGCGTTGGGCGTATTCGGTTTCAGCCGCTTTTGGGTCAGCAGGATTAACTTGTTTGAATGCTTCGGCAACCATGGGCGTAAGAATTGCCCCCGGTGCAATGGCATTGGTAAGAATCCCATCTCTGCCGTATTCCAATGCCGCATTTTTTGTCATGCCCGAAACTGCGTGTTTACTTGCCACATAAGGCATTTGGTTAATCACCCCACGGATGCCGCCCACGGATGCAACATTTACGATGCGACCAAACTTTTGTTTTTGCATCACGGGAATTACATAACGCATTCCGTAATACACTCCCATCAGGTTGATGTCAATCACTTTTTTGAACATGTTTACGTCATATTCGGTGATGCTTGCCTGTTTTCCTTCGATTCCGGCATTGTTGTAAAGTCCGTCAATCCTGCCAAACGCTTTTACCGTTTCGTCCACGTAATTTTTCACCGCACTTTCGTCGGAAACATCCGCCACGACCGTAATGATTTTCACATCCGGAAACGCTGTGCTGATTTCCTGTTTTGCATTTTCCAAACCCGCTTCGTTGTAATCAACGAGCGTAAGGTTGGCGCCTTTGGAAGCAAGTTCTTTTGCCGCAGCAAAGCCAAGCCCCATGCCTGCGCCTGTGATGATGATGACTTTATTTTTCATGATTGAAAATTTTTGATCGTTAAACTGACATTCTTTTGTTCGCTTCGGCGCACCACAAAAGTTCGCCGATGAAAGCCGCTGCCCTTTTGTCCGTCGAAGCTGGGTCTGTGGGGACTCCGCTTTCATCGAAAGCCTCCTTCACCTTCGGCACGGGGAACATGGTGGGTACCGTCCAAGCCTGTATTTTCCAGAGCGAAAATTGTAGGCTGGTGATGACCTGCATGCCGCCGAAGCCGCCCGCCGAAACCGTGGAAATGGCGATGGGCTTGCGCCGCCATTCGTCGTAAAGCAAGTCCACGACGTTTTTCAGGCTGGCAGGATAGCCACCGTTGTATTCCGGGGTGACTATCAAGACCCCATCAGCGGCTTTTATTTTTTCGGCAAATTTGAGGGTCGCTGCCGACGGGTTTTTCTGGTATTTCAACCGCTCCTCGAAAAGCGGGAAGTTGTACTCCGCCAAATCGAGCACTTCTGCCGTGGCGAGGCCGTTGTATTCCAGGTAGTTTTTGAAGTACAGGGCGACCCGGTGGCTTTGTCTGCCCGTGCGGATGCTGGACGAAATGATTGCGATATGTGGCATGAACGACGTTTGGATTTAAGTTGGGAGGGAACACAAGTTACCTCCCAACAATGACTGATTTTGTTTGGTTACACTTGTTTCACAAACTGCACCTCGGCATTGATTTTCACCTCCTCACTGACCAGCAGGCCGCCAGTTTCCAAAGCTGCATTCCAGTTTAAGCCCCAATCCTTGCGGTTGATTTTTCCTTCGATAGAAAAACCTGCTTTTTCATTGCCCCACGGATCTTTGTTGAGGCCGCCAAACTCCACTTCAAGAGCAACTTCTTTGCTGATGCTTTTGATGGTAAGAACGCCTTTCAATTCATATTCATCATCATCTTTCTGTTTAAAAGAAGTGCTTTTGAAAGAAAGTTCTGTATGATTTTCTACATCAAAAAAGTCGGCAGATTTCAAGTGTGCATCTCGTTGGTCGCTGTTGGTGTTAATTGAAGTAGCATCTATGCTAACATTTAGCGGCGATTTGAAAATATCGTCTCCATCCACTTCAATCGAGAATTTTTTGAATTCACCTTTCACGTTGGTAATCATCATGTGCTTTACTTTAAAAGTAAGCTCACTGTGCGAAGGGTCTAAAACCCATTTTGTTGCTGTTTTTGTTGCAGCTTCCATTTTTGTTATTTATTAATGTTGTTAAAAATTGTTAACACAAAGGTGCGGACATTTCGGAGGCAAGGGGTTACACTTTTCGGAAGAAGTGTTGTGATTTCAGGAACTGATTTTGCCATTTATGAGCCAAAAAGCAAGCACTGGAAATAGAGCCTCCCTTTTGTAATTTTAGTATGCACTATTATTGAGCTAACCCGATTTGTTTCATAAACGATTGGTTATCCCAAAACAAATATTCTTCAACCATTTTGCCATCTTTCCAATGCCCAATAGTAGTCATGCTCAACTTGAATTTTTTTCCTGTCGGTGGAATGGTTTTGCCATTGCCAATGGGCATGGGCTTTGAAAATGTTCCTTCCATCATACCTATAACGGCTGTCCAGTCGCCACTGCCGAACTTTACGGGGTGTTCCTTAATTTTAGTATCCGGTGCAAAGGCAAACATTGGAGTAAGCATATCTATGTGGTTGGGATACAAGCCCTCCGTTACATGGCCGTCAGGATAATACACCTTAATGTTGTCAGCGTGGCTATGATTAAATTTGTCCCATTGTTGATTGCTGTAAAACTCATAGTCCAGCGTGTCGAACGATAATAGGCGTTGTTCAGTAATGGCCTTTTCATCTGTAAATTTCTTGAGCTCCGCCTGTAAGGAATCAACCTTTGCTTCGAGAGCAGCAGTGTTGCTGCTGCTGTTGTTGGTGCAGCTCGTAAATGTTGCGATGGTTGCAATCAGTAGGATGGTAGCAACAGCAGTAAGTGGATTGGAGAAATTTTTCATTTTGATTGTATTTAAAATTTGATTGTTGTTTGTCAAGCTTGACGGTACAAAGGTCAGCCCGTCCGCCGGGGGGCGGGTATCAGAATTCGGAAGTATGGTTGTGATTTTGTGTAAAACTGCGGTTCAGGAAGTCAGCCGCCGCATTTCTTCACGGAACTCGGTTGGTGTCTGCCCTGATTTTTTTTTG
>OEIV010001587.1_pt1 | contig 10017 bp, 8 predicted proteins | sample 1539231 | NCBI WGS metagenome assembly OEIV01 (sample SAMN03794762, study PRJEB22550) | activated sludge metagenome | feature: wastewater treatment plant; material: activated sludge; isolation source: Wastewater treatment plant of a petroleum refinery complex | place: Argentina: Buenos Aires ... | reverse complement strand
GGGACTTGCCCGACAGCCGGCAGGGGCGTCAACCCCGTGGCCGGCACCTTCACCCGGGGGCATGGAAAAGTCTAGAGCCCTTCGCCGCTGGGAACCGCCCTGTTCCTCACGCGCAGATTAAATCCACCGTGGAGCCGCTTTCAAGATGCCCCGACAAGCCCGACACAGCCCGAACTGGGGAGGCGCACGCCCAGGCGCTGGCCGCAAGCCCCGCCCGCCGCTGCTGGTGCAACTGCCCGAGCGTGCCGACCCGCTGCAATGGCTACTGGCCGCGATGAACTGCCCCGCCCTGCCGCTGCGCCTGCGGGCCGATGTTGCCGCTTTCCTGCTGCCCTACTGCCGCGCCAGAAAGTGAAGCCGCCCAGGAACCGCGTACAAGCCCGTTGCGGGCTTTTTTCTTGTCTGGTGTGACGTGGATACCGTGAGCCCCTGCGAGCGCACCACGGGGCCGCAATCGAGCGCGCCGCACCCGTCGCCACCTGCTGGCCGCTGGCACTTGCATCAAGGCCGAAGGTTTCCCGAAACTGCCTACAGATTGCCTACAGACTACCGGGAAGAAAAAACCGCACTACATTTTCTGTAGCGCGGTTTCCTTATGTGGCTTGGTGGGTCGTGCAGGATTCGAACCTGCGACCAACGGATTAAAAGTCCGCTGCTCTACCAACTGAGCTAACGACCCCCGATGCCGTCGGACTGACTGACGTCAGCCATCTGGCAAGCCGCAAATTATAGCGTGTTTTTTTGCACCATCTCTGCCAGCTGATCCAGCACCCAGCCGGCGGCGCACAAGCCGAAGGTGGCGGTGACGGCGACGCTGGAGCCGTAGCCGTGGCAACCCAAGGAGCCGTCCAGCGCCTGCGGCGCGTCGCAGGCCTCGGGCAGGCGCACGTTCTCGCGGCTGAACACCGCCGTCACGCCGATGCGCCGTCCGCCCGTGGGCGCGCCGTGCTGGCGGCGCAGGCGGTAGCGCAGTTGGGCAATCAGCGGATCGTGCGTGACCTCGGCGATGTCGGCCACCTCCACCCGCTCGCCGTGGCGTTTGCCGCCGGCCGCGCCGACGGTGATGAAGCACAGGCCACGCTCGCGCGCCCAGGCCGCCATCGCCAGCTTGGCCGACACCTGATCACAGGCGTCGATGACGGCATGCACCGGCGCCGGCAGCAGTTGCGGCCAGTTGGCGGGCTCGACGAATTCCTCGACCGCATGCACCACGCAGCCTGGATGGATCTGCCCGATGCGCTGGCCCATGGCCTGCACCTTGGCCTGGCCCAGCGTGTCGGTCAGCGCGTGAATTTGGCGGTTGACGTTGGACTCGGCCACCTGATCCAGGTCCACCAGCGTGATCTGCCCGACGCCGCTGCGCGCCAGCGCCTCGGCCGCCCAGGAGCCGACGCCCCCGATGCCGACCACGGCCACATGGGCAGCGCGGATGCGCGCCGCGCCCTCGGCACCGTACAGCCGCGCCAGGCCGCCGAAGCGGCGCTCCAGATCGACCGCTTCGGTAACGCTCACAGCGAGCGCTCCACGCGCCAGCCCTGGTACTTGAGTGCCAGCACGGCGCCGCCGAAGATGCCCGCCACGGCGGTGAAGCTGGTCAGGCTGAGGTTGGAGATGCCGCTCAGCCCCTGGCCGATGGTGCAGCCCAGCGCCGTCACGCCACCGATGCCCATCAGCGCGCCGCCCACCAGGTGATTGGCCAGGTCTTCGGTGGTGCGAAAGCCTTCCCAGCGAAAGCGCCGCGTGGCCAGCGCATGCAGCGCCGCGCCAGCCACCAGGCCGAACACCGCCACCACGCCCAGGCTCAGGCGCTGGCTGCGGTCACTGAAGAAGATGAACCAGTCGATGGTGTGCGCCAGCGGGCCGGTGAAGGTCAGCGCCTCCATGCGGCCGCTGCGGGTGGCCAGGTAAGTCGGCTCCAGCGTCTGCGGGTGTTCCGGCAGGTAACCCAGATGGCCGCTCAGCCACCACAGGGCCACGATCACGCCGCCCAGGCCCAGGCCGGCCAGCAGGTTGTTGCGGGTGACGAAGCCGCGCCCGGCCAGCGCCCAACCCATCAGCAGCCCCCCCACCCCCAGCGCCGCCACCAGCAAGCTGGCAGGCAGCGGCCAGCCGCCCATGCTGGCCGCCAGGTATCCCAGGGTGGCCGGGCCGTTGAACACCAGGTCGACCTGATCCACCGTGCGGTCACGCAGCACGGCGGTGATGCCGCGCAAGGTGGCGTAGGACGCCAGGCCCATCACCAGGAACACGATCAGCCCCTTCAGGTTGCCGCCGCCCAGGCGCACCAGCATCCTGGCGCCGCAGCCCGAGGCCAGCACCATGCCCACGCCGAACAGCAGCCCGCCGACGATGCTGGACAGCCACATCCAGCGCGGGCCGGCGTACACGGTGTCGGCCGCCTGCACCCAGCCGCCGGCGGCCAGCACGCCGAAGCCCACGGTGGCCACCCCGGCGGCCAGCGCCCACTGACGCAGCCGCGTGGTTTCGCCCATGGTGATCACGTCGCTGATGGCGCCCATCGTGCAAAAACCCGTGCGATGCATGATGGCGCCGAACACGGCCGACAGCGCGAACGTGCCCAGCAGCACGCCGCGCACCAGCAGATCAATATCGGGCTGAGTCAGCATGGGGCGCGATTCTATTGAAAGGCGTGGCGCGGCGCAGGCCATCGCCACTGCGCCGCGGCGCCTCGGAATACTATTGACTTGATAGCTGCTGGCGCGCGTCATTCAAGCGCCAGAGGCATTTTTGATGGTGCTCCGCAACGCGTGACCGATGCCCCGGCGGTTGCGCGCGCGCCGCTAGAATCGAGCGTTTTGGCGCCCGCCCGCCAGGGCTGCGGCGCGCTCCTCCCCGTCTCGCGGCCTCGGCCGCCCCCTGCCATGTCTGAACCGCTGTCGCAACCGGGCCTCGCGTCCCTGTCCAAATCCTTCGAACCCGCCGCCATCGAATCGCGCTGGGGCCCGGCGTGGGAGCAGGCCGGCCTGGGCCGGGCGGGGTTCCGGGGCAGCGGCCAGCCGGATGCGGGTGCCGCCGCGCGCGGCGAGAACTTCGCCATCCAGCTGCCGCCACCCAACGTCACCGGCACGCTGCACATGGGGCACGCGTTCAACCAGACCATCATGGACAGCCTGACGCGCTACCACCGGATGCGCGGCTTCAACACCGTGTGGGTGCCCGGCACCGACCACGCCGGCATCGCCACCCAGATCGTGGTTGAGCGCCAGCTGCAGGAGCAGGGCCAAAGCCGCCACGACCTGGGCCGCAAGAACTTCGTCGCCCGCGTGTGGGACTGGAAGCAGCAGTCGGGCAACACCATCACCCAACAGATGCGCCGCATGGGCGACACGGTGGACTGGAGCCGCGAGTACTTCACCATGGACGACAAGCTGTCGAAGGTGGTCACCGAGACCTTCGTGCAGCTGTACGAGCAGGGCCTGATCTACCGCGGCAAGCGCCTGGTCAACTGGGACCCGGAGCTGAAGACCGCCGTCAGCGACCTGGAAGTGGAAAGCGAGGAAGAAGACGGCTTCCTGTGGCACATCGCCTACCCGCTGGCCGACGGCAGCGGCGAACGCCTGGTGGTGGCCACCACGCGGCCCGAGACCATGCTGGGCGACGTGGCGGTGATGGTGCACCCCGAGGACGAGCGCTACCAGCGCTTCATCGGCAAGGCGGTGACGCTGCCGCTGGTGGGCCGCGCCATCCCGGTCATCGCCGACGACTACGTGGACAAGGACTTCGGCACCGGCGTGGTCAAGGTCACGCCGGCGCACGACGCCAACGACTACGCCGTGGGCCAGCGCCACGGCCTGCCGATGATCGGCGTGCTCCATCTCGACGCGACGATCAACGAGAACGCGCCCGAGATCTTCCGCGGCCTGAACCGCTTTGCCGCGCGCAAGGCCATCGTGGCCGACCTGGAGGCGCAGGGCCTGCTGGTCGAGACCAGGAAGCACAAGCTGATGGTGCCGCGCTGCGCGCGCACCGGGCAGATCATCGAACCGATGCTCACGGACCAGTGGTTTGTGGCCATGAGCAAAGCGGACGCCACGGGCAAGAGCATCGCGCAGAAGGCCATGGCCGCCGTGCAGTCCGGCCAGGTGCGCTTCGTGCCCGAGCAGTGGGTCAACACCTACAACCAGTGGATGAACAACATCCAGGACTGGTGCATCTCGCGCCAGCTGTGGTGGGGCCACCAGATTCCGGCCTGGTATGGCACCGACGGTTCTGTTTTTGTAGCACGCAGCGAAGACGAGGCGAGCGCCAAGGCTCAGAAGGCGGGCTACGCCGGCGCGCTGACGCGCGACGAAGATGTGCTCGACACTTGGTACTCCTCGGCCCTGGTGCCCTTCTCCACCCTGGGCTGGCCAGACAAGACCGAAGACTTGAGTCTGTATCTGCCCAGCAGCGTGCTGGTCACCGGCCACGACATCATCTTCTTCTGGGTCGCCCGGATGATCATGATGACCACGCACTTCACCGGCCAGGTACCGTTCAAGGATGTCTACATCCACGGCCTGGTGCTGGACGCGCACGGCAAGAAGATGAGCAAGAGCGAAGGCAACGTGCTGGACCCGGTCGATCTGATCGACGGCATCGCGCTGGAGCCCCTGCTGGCCAAGCGCACCACCGGCCTGCGCAAGCCCGAGACCGCGCCCAAGGTGCGCGAGAACACCAAGAAGGAATTCCCCGACGGCATCCCCGGCTACGGCGCCGACGCGCTGCGCTTCACCTTTGCCGCCATGGCCACGCTGGGGCGCACCGTCAACTTCGACAGCAAGCGCTGCGAGGGCTATCGGAACTTCTGCAACAAGCTGTGGAACGCCAGCCGCTTCGTGCTGATGAACTGCGAAGGCCACGACTGCGGCGTGCAAGGCGACAGCGCCGTGGAACGCTCGGCCGCCGACCGCTGGATCGTCAGCCGCCTGCAGAAGACCGAGGCCGCCGTGGCCAAGGGCTTTGCCGACTACCGCCTCGACACCGTCGCGAACACGCTGTACGACTTCGTCTGGAACGAATACTGCGACTGGTACCTGGAGATCGCCAAGGTGCAGATCCAGACCGGCAGCGCCGCCGAGCAGCGCGCCACGCGCCGCACCCTGATCCGCGTGCTGGAAGCCATCCTGCGGCTGGCCCACCCGGTCATCCCCTTCGTCACCGAAGCGCTGTGGCAGGTGGTGGCCCCGATCGCCGGCAAGTCCGGCCCCAGCATCGCCACCCAGGCCTATCCACAGGCGCAGGCCGCCAACATCGACGACGACGCCGAGGCAGACGTCGCCCACCTCAAGAGCCTGGTCGACGCCTGCCGCAACCTGCGTGGCGAGATGGGCGTGTCACCCGCCCAACGCCTGCCCTTGTTTGCGCTGGGCGATGCCGACTTCATCCGCGCCCAGGCGCCCGTGCTACAGGCACTGGCCAAGCTGAGCGAAGTGAAGGTGTTCGACACCGAGGCCGATTGGGCCGCCGCCGCGCAGGCCGCCCCGGTGGCGGTGGCGGGCGGCACGCGCCTGGCGCTGTTCATGGAAATCGATGTCGCCGCCGAAAAGGCGCGCCTGGGCAAGGAAGCCGCCCGACTGGAAGGCGAGATCGCCAAGGCACAGACGAAGCTGAACAACCCCGCCTTCGCCGCCAAGGCACCGCCCGCCGTGCTGGCGCAGGAAAACCGGCGCGTGGCGGACTTCGGCGCGTCGCTGGAAAAAATCCGCAACCAGCTGCAGCGCCTGGGTTGACCGGGCGCGGCCACCGGGCGGGCGGCCTGGCAGCCGGTTGTCAGGCCAGCGGCACCGGCTGGCTGTCCAGCGCCCCTCGCTGGCTGCGGGTTTCGCTCAGCATCAGCGCCTCGTGAATGCGGTCGACCAGGTACCAGCTGCCGCGCAGGTGCGACTCCTGGGTATAGGGCGCCAGGCGCGGCGTGATGTGCAAGTTGGGCACGTGGCGCAGTGGCGAATCGGGGGCCGACAGGCGCTCGTCGTCGCTGTCCATCATGAACGCGCCAATGCGGCCCGAGCGCAGCGCCCCGGCCAGCGCCTCCAGGTCGAACAGCGAAGGCCGGCTGATGCTGGTCCACAGCTGGCCCGGCTTGCAGGCCGACAGCACGCGCTCGCTCACCAGGCCGCGGTAGCGCGACGCGTAGATCACCTGCATCGACACCGCGTCGGCCACCTCCAGCATGTCGGGCAGCGCCATCGGCTGCACGCCCAGCCGGCGCCACAACTCGGCGTTGCGGTGCACCGCCGGGTCGTAACCCACCACGCGCGCGCCCAGCGGCACCAGCATGGTGGCCAGCACGTGCGCCGGTGGCGCCAGCCCGAACAGGCCGATCACGCTGTCATTGATTTCCCGCCCGGGCGTGCCGCGACCGCAAGACAGCGACGGCCCGAGGCGCCCGCCGGAGCGAAACAGCTGCAGCAAGGTGCACAGCTGGTGTTCGGCGCTGGCGCGCACGGTGGCGCTGGACGCCTGGATGACGCGCACGTGGCGCTTCTGGCAGGCCTCGAAATCCAGGTTCTCCGTGCCGTCGTGGATGCGACCCACCGCCGCCAGGCGCGGCGCGTAGTCGAGCAGCTGGGCGTTGATCTTCAGCCGCGGCGGCACCACCAGCGCATCGACCTTGTACAGCCGCGCGCGCAGCAAGGCCTCATCCTCCAGCAGCTCTGGCCGATAATCCACCTGGTGCCGCGCTTCCAGCCACTGGCGCGCGTCGGGCACCAGATCCTCCAGCAGGAGAATGTCCAAGCGTTCCCTCTTCGTCGTGTTGTCGGGCCTGCCGTGCCGCTGGGCGCATGTCGCGCCGGGCCGGTAGATCTCCCGGCACTTTACCACTCAGTCGCCCCTCCCATGACCGCTTCCCGCCAGGTTCTCACCGCCGTGTTTCCCGTCGCCGGCCTCGGCACGCGCTTCCTGCCGGCCACCAAGGCCAGCCCCAAGGAAATGCTGCCCATCGTCGACAAGCCGCTGATCCAGTACGCCGTCGAGGAGGCCTACGCCGCCGGCGTGCGCCACATGGTGTTCGTCACCGGGCGCAGCAAGCGCGCCATCGAGGACCACTTCGACACCGCCTACGAGCTGGAAAGCGAACTCGAAGCCGCCGGCAAGGCCGATCTGCTGGCCGTGGTGCGCGCCGTGCAGCCCGACGACATGGACTGCACCTACGTGCGCCAGCCGCGCTCGCTGGGCCTGGGCCACGCCGTGTTGTGCGCCGCGCACATCGTGGGCGAGCAACCGTTCGCCGTGCTGCTGGCCGACGACCTGATGGTCGGCCCGGCGGGCGGCCAGCCGGTGCTGGCGCAGATGGTGGACGCCTTCGAGTCGCTCGGCCGTTCGGTGCTGGCGGTGCAGGAAGTGCCGCCCGATCAGGTGCGCCGCTACGGCATCGTGGCCGGCACGCCGGCCGGCGAACGGCTGCTCAGTATCGAGCGCATCGTCGAGAAACCCGCGCCCGAGGCCGCGCCCTCGCGCATGGGCGTGGCGGGCCGCTACATCCTCACCCCGCGCATCTTCGACGAGATCCGTCAGCAGCCACGCGGCGTGGGCGGCGAGATCCAGCTCACCGACGCCATCGCCCGATTGATGGAGAAAGAGCGCGTCTACGCTTACCAGTACAGCGGCAAGCGCTACGATTGCGGTAGCAAAGAAGGTTTTCTGGAAGCCACCGTCGAGCTGGCCCTGCAGCACCCGCAGATGGGCGCGCCGTTTCGCGATTACCTGAAGAGCCTGCGCCTCTGACGCGCGCTACACCAACCGCTCGATGCGCCGATGGCGCCACACCCACCAGTAGAAGGCGCCCTGGCACAGCAGCATGGCGCAGAACACCACCGGGTACGACAGCCACACGCCGGCCAGGCCGTAACGCCGGTCGAGCACGTGCGCCGTCGGCAACTGCACCAGCAGGATGCAGGCAATGGCGATGCTCACCGGCGCCCACACCGTGCCGCTGGCTCGCATCACCCCGCCCAGCACGGCCTGCATGCCGAACACCACCGTGCCCCACAGCATCAGGTGCAACAGCCCGGCCGCCATGGCGCGCACCGGCGCATTGGTGAGAAAAAATCCCAGCAACCAGTCCGACAGCGCGTAACCCAGCAGCACCAGGGCGCCGGTCATCAGCAGCGTCATCGCCAACCCGGTGCGCACGATGGCCGCCAGGCGCTCGGCCTTGCCCGCGCCGATGGCCTGGGCGCCCAGGATCGACGCCGTGATGGCGATCGACAGCGCCGGGAACTGCACGTAGTTGACGATCTGGTTGACCGCGCCATAGGCGGCCGCGGCGTCGGGCCCGTGGTCGTTGACCAGCCGCAAAATCACCAGTTCGGCCAGCGCGATGGTGATCATCTGCACCCCGGTGGGCACGCCGATGCGCAGCACGGTGCGCGCCAGCGCCGCGCGTGGCCTGAGCGCTCGCGCCAGTTCCGCGTCAGGCGCCAGGGGATGGACCGGCAGGCCCTGGTGTGACGCGCGACGCAAATGCCACGCCAGGTAGGCCAACGCCACCGCCGACGACACGATGTTCGCCACCGCCGCGCTCGCCACGCCCATCGGCGGCAATCCCAGCCAGCCGCGGATGAGCATGGGCGTCAGCACCAGCCCCACGCCGGTGGACAGCAGCAACGCCTTCAGCGGCGTGACCGTGTCGCCCACGCCGCGAAGCAACTGCGTGGAGAGGACGAACACCAGCAACAGTGGCATGCCCAGCAACATCACGCGGGCGTAGCCCACCGCTTCGTCCAGCACCGCCGCGGGCGTGCCCAGCGCCGCCAGGGCCCCATGCGCGGCCCACTCGCCCAGCGCCGCCCCGACGACGCCAATGCCCGCGCACAGCGCCAGCGCCGTGCCGGCGATGGCCTTGACCTTGTGCGGCTCGCGCGCGCCCCAGGCCTGCCCGATCAGCACCGACGCGCCCGCGCCCAGACCGATGATCAGCGAGACGAACAGGAACACCACCGGGAACATGCCCGCCACAGCGGCCAGGGCCTGCGTGCCCAGCATCTGGCCGATGTACACGCCGTTCAGGCTGCCCGACAGCGACTGCAGGATGTTGGCCAGCACCATCGGCCCGACGAACGCCAGATACACCCGCCACAGCGGGCGCGCCGCTCCCGCCGGCGTGAAACGACTGGACATCGAATGCTCTTGAATTTGTAGTTTGTGGCGCCGGATGGGCAACCGAAAGATCCCGATGTCAGCCTTGATGCACGATGGCGGCCGCCAGCTCCCGGTCATCGGGCGCTTCGAACCGGGCCTCCATCGCATCGAACATGGCGGGACTGACTTCGAAGGCGAACGTGCCGCCCCGGGTCTGATTGCGCGCCATCACGCGGGCGCGGCGCGTGGCGGCGTCCGCGCTCACCCAGTGCGCCTGCACGGGCAGGCCGGCCTGCCGGGCCTGCTCGGCAACACGGGTGCGATCGGCGCGCCTCATGAAGCCCAGGTCCAGCACCACGGGCACGCCGCGCGCCGCCACGTCGCGCGCCGTTTGCCAGATGCGCGCTTCGCAGCGGCCAACCCGTTCCATGACCCACGGCAGGCTGATGGGCCGCGGCAGATCGGGTCCGAACAAGCCCTGCATCCAAGGGTCAATGGCCAGCACCACGCCGCGCTCGCGCTCGGCCAGCGCGGCGGCGTAGGTGGATTTGCCGGCTCCCTGAGGGCCAAACACGAGATGGATCAAGGGCATGGCGGTTCCGCTCGGGTGGACATCGCATCCGGCGCCAGGCCGTCAGGCGCGAACGCGTCGCGCGCCAACCAGCGCAGGTACGCGCGCACGTCGGCCGGCCAGTCGGCGACTCGGGAGTCGAACGCGGCCGCGCTGTCGGCAAACAGCGCCCGACTGGCCTCCTCGAAGCCCGGCAGATGGCCCGCGATCGCGCTCATGAAACGATAGCTTCTCTCCTTGGCCGCGCGCTCTCGATCACGCTCTGCATGGACCTTGCGCGCGTCCTCCACGAGACGCCGCAGCGCGGCCGAGGCGCCGCCCGGCTGCGCGGCCAGCCAGTCCCAGTGGCGCGGCAGCAAGGT
>OEIV010001586.1_pt1 | contig 10019 bp, 9 predicted proteins | sample 1539231 | NCBI WGS metagenome assembly OEIV01 (sample SAMN03794762, study PRJEB22550) | activated sludge metagenome | feature: wastewater treatment plant; material: activated sludge; isolation source: Wastewater treatment plant of a petroleum refinery complex | place: Argentina: Buenos Aires ... | reverse complement strand
TAATCAGCCAGAATTATAAAAGTTACCTAACCTCTTTAATAAGTACAAAGTCAAGCGCCTCAACACCGTTATGTAAAAAGTCAAGGGTTGAGTTGAAGTATTAAATAAAAAATGTTCTTATCCGCCGCCGCCGCCGCGGAATGGGCGGCGGCCCCGACAAGTCGGGATTAGAAAGTTAGGCGCAATGCCGTAAGGTTTCTGAAATCGCAATTATGTTATGAGAAAGATTTATTTATTACTTTTTTTATTTGTAGCATTTAATTGTAAAAATGTATTTTCACAAGTTGAGGTAAATGAATCTGTTTATAAGTTCAAATTAAGTTTAAAACCTCAAGATGGATATTCTTTAATTATAGTAGGCAATGGCTCACTTAAAGACAGTGCTAACCTTGGGAATTTTGAGTTAGGGATTTCAAGAACGTTTATTTCTTCTGAAGGTCACGAAACAAGTGTAATCGATAGAACATTCACTTTGGGAGTTATTAATTATAAAAGTGAATTATTTTATACTCTAGGGATTGGTTATAATCTAAGAAGTTTTTTTGATTTAGGACTATTTCTAAATTTTGCAAGTAATTATAAAGGTACTAATGCTTTTACATTGCGCCCTCACATTGGATTTGTTTGTTTGCCACCAATGGGAAGCGGATATGCAGAATTTGGTTATAATATTAATTTCTTAAAGAGTGATTTTGATGTTCCGAATTTATTTGTCGCTGGAATTAGATATAATCTTGGATTCTTAAAAAGCCGAAGCAATTAAAATATTTCTTGTAAAAAGTAATCTAAGCTCTTTAATCCGCCAGTGGCGGACAGGTAAGTACAAAGTCCCGCCACGGCGGGCAGGCAAGAGGATATAGAAATATTGTTCAATCCATTTTATGGATTGTCTAAATAGTTTTTAGATTGGCACTTATTAAATGATACTACTCAGTTAGGTTACTGACAGAAGCAGTTTTTCTTGAGAAGAATGAATAGATAGCAGGAACAATAAATAGAGTTAAAAATGTAGAAAGAATTAATCCGCCAACAACAGCAATACCCATAGATACTCTGCTCTCAGAGCCTGCACCAAGCGCTAATGCAATAGGCAGTATTCCTAAAACTGTGGATAAGCTTGTCATAAGAATCGGTCTTAATCGTGCAGCGGCAGCACTAATAACAGCATCATCTTTAGTTAAACCAGCAGCTTTTCTCTGGTTAGCAAACTCAACAATCAATATTCCGTTTTTAGTTACAAGTCCAATCAGCATAATAATACCAATTTCACTAAAAATGTTTAACGTCTGATCAAAGTACCATAATGAAATTAGCGCACCAAGCAATGCAAGCGGAACAGTAAATAAAATTATAAATGGATCGCGGAAGCTTTCAAACTGCGCCGCAAGAACTAAATATATTAATCCTAAAGCCAATAAGAATGCAAATATTAAGCTTGATGAACTTTCTTTAAAATCTTTTGAAGTGCCATCAAGTGCAGTTGCAAATCTTTCATCAAGAACTTTATCCGCAACACCCTCCATCGCATCAATTCCCTCACCCAATGAAACTCCCGGGGCCAATCCTGCAGAAACAGTAGCGGAAACATAACGGTTAAATCTAAACAACTGCGGCGGAGCGCTTTGCTCCTCAACAAATACAACATTATCAAGCTGTATTAAATCGCCAATATTATTTTTTACATAAGTAGACTTAAGATCAATTGGTGCATCACGGTTTTCTCTTGAAAACTGTCCGATGACCTGGTATTGTTTTCCGTCTTTTATAAAGTAACCAAATCTTTGCCCGCTAAAAGCAGATTGAATAGTTTGTGCTATATCAATTGTAGAAACCCCAAGCGCTCTGGCTTTTTGTCTATCGATAGAAAGTTTAAGTTCCGGCTTATTAAATTTTAAATTCGGTTCTATAATAGTAAACAAATTTGTTTTCTTTGCTTCATCAACAAATTTTGGAAGAAACTCTCTGAGCAGTTCAAAGTTTGGTGCCTGCAATACAAACTGAACCGGTAGACTTCCGCGTCTTCCACCGCCAATAGTTTGCTGCTGAGTTATAAATGCTCTGGCCCCGTTTAATGAATTAACTACAGGAGTTATATCATCAGCAATCTGCTGTTGAGTTCTGTTTCTAAGGTCAGGTTCCTTTAAAATCACATTTACAAATCCTGAGTTTACAGAACCGCCGGCACCGCCGCTTGGGGATGTTAAAGAAATCAATCCTTCTTTCTCAGGAACTTTTTCTTTAAGAATATTTACAGCTTCATCAATGTAACGATCCATATATTCAAATGTAGCGCCTTCTTGTGCGGTTACATTTATAGATAATCGGCTTCTATCTTCTAACGGTGCAAGCTCAGTTGGAAGGTTTGAGAATAATACATAGATAAGAATTATAGCAAAACCTGTTGCGGGAATTGCAAGCCATCTGTGTCTAACAAAATATTTTAGCTGTCTCTGATAGGTTTCGTTTAGCTTAACAAAGATTGGTTCTGTGAGATTATAAAACCAATTATGATGTTCTCTTCTTTTAAGAATTTTAGCACTCAGCATAGGAGTTAATGTTAAGGCAACAAAAGCCGATATAATAACGGCTCCAGCCACAACAATTCCAAACTCTCTGAATAGTCTGCCTGTAATTCCCTGCAAAAAGATTACAGGCATAAACACAGCTGCAAGGGCAATTGTAGTTGAGATAACAGCAAAAAATATTTCTGCAGATCCTTTTTTACCTGCCTCAACAGGATCCATTTTATTTTCAATTTTGGTGTAAATGTTTTCTAATACAATTATCGCATCATCTACAACCATTCCGATTGCAAGAACAATTCCAAGAAGTGTTAAAACATTTATTGAAAAATCAACAATGTACATTATAAAAAAAGCACCGATAAGAGAAATTGGGATTACAAGAACGGGGATAATTGTTGTTCTCCAATCGCGAAGGAATAAAAAGATTATCAAAACAACTAAACCAAAAGCAACGAGTATAGTTTGCTCAACTTCTTTAATAGATTCACGTATGTATAATGTAATATCAAAACCAATTCCTGTTTTTATATCTGAAGGTAAAGTTTTTTTAATCTGTTCTAATCTTTTATAAAACTCATCTGCAATTGCAATGTTGTTAGCTCCGGCTTGTGAAATTAACACCACGCCAACCATTGGAACTCCATCACGCCTGAGTATTGTGCGTTCATTCTCAGCGCCAAGCTGGGAGTAACCGATATCTTTTACTCTTACAATATTCCCTTCAGCTTCTTTTACAATAAGATTATCAAACTCTGCTTCAGTCTGCAATCTTCCTATTGTTCTTATAGATAATTCAGTATCATCACCTTCTATTCTACCAGATGGCAATTCAACATTTTCCCGTCCAAGAGCGTTTCTAACATCAACGGGGGAAAGCTGAAATGCGGCAAGCTTTGCCGGGTCTAACCACAACCGCATAGCATATTTTTTCTCACCCCATATTTGCACAGAGCTAACTCCGCTTATAGTCTGCAGTCTTTCTTTAAAAACGTTGTTAGCAATTTCTGTAAGCTGAAGTAAATTTCTTGTATCACTCTGAACATTTAGAAAAACAATTGGGGTAGCATCCGCATCTGCTTTTGCAACAATCGGCATATCAATATCTGGCGGCAAAACAGAAAGTGAACGGGAAACTCTATCGCGCACGTCATTCGCAGCAGCTTCAAGATCAATATCAATATCAAACTCAACCGTAATTGTACTTCTGCCATCACGACTTGATGATGTTAGAGATTTTATTCCAGCAATTCCGTTAATAGATTCTTCAAGCGGCTCTGTTATCTGGTTTTCAATAACATCGGCATTTGCACCAACATAATTAGTAGATACAGTAATAATTGGAGGATCAACAGAGGGGAATTCGCGAATACCCAGATAAGTATAGCCAAGTATACCAAATACAATAATTATAATTGACATAACTATTGCAAGCACAGGTCTTTGGATACTTATTGAAGATAGACTCATTTAGAAATATAGTTTAATTGAATTCTGAAATTTTAACTTTAGATTTTGGTTTGATTTGTAATATACCAGAAGTAATTACTGTATCTCCGCTTTGCAATCCAGAAATAATTTGAACACGAGTTTCTTCTCTTATTCCAGTCTCAACATTTTGAGCAATTACAACTCCATTTTTATAAAGAAACACTTTTTGCCCTTTTAGTTCTGGCACAATTGATACTGTAGGGATTAATATTGCATCGGCAATTTGTTTAAGATTTAATTCTACATTAGCAAAAGCACCAGGAATCAATTCTTTGTATGATGAACTGCAAATAGCTCTAATCTGCAATGTTCTTGTTCCGGGATTAATTTTAGGCTCTATTGCATAAACCTTTGCTTCAAATATCTGGTTGCTACCGCTTATTTTAAACTCAAGATTATCCCCGGTTTTAACATCAGCGGAGTATCTCTCGGGAATTGAAAAATCTACTTTAATACTATTAAAATTTTGCAATCGCGCCATAACAGTAGAAGTAGTTACATAACTTCCTTCACTAACGGATCGTAATCCAACGACACCGCTGAATGGTGCCCTTATTTCTGTTTTATCTATCTGCGCCTTTATCAGATCATAATCTGCCTGATTAACGTGCAGTTCTCCAACTGTATTATCATACTCTTCCTGGCTAATTAAATTTCCATCACGTAATTGTCTTTGTCTTGATTCTTTTTCTTCAGATAATTTTACTTTTGATTCCGCTCTTCGTAATTGTGCCTGCAAATCTGCATCGTTTATTTTAATTAAAAGATCGCCTTTATTTACAAAGCTTCCTTCTTTAAAAAGTATTTTGATAATCTTTCCGGAAACTTCGCTCCGCAATTCAATTTCTTCATTTGCAAGAATGGTTCCTGTTGTAAACACGCTGTTACTCAATGTTTCTAACGAAACAATGTGAGCTTTAACAGGGATAACCATATCCGGTCGTCCGATAGGCATAATTGCTCCACCTTTAGTAGAGGACAATATCTTTGGAAGAAAAGCAATTGCGAGAATAACTACAATAGTTATTGCTATGAGTATTTTTTTTATGTTTTTATTCATTGTATTATGCTAATAAGAACCTAAACAAACTTTTTGTTTTTCAAAAGTCAAAAATAAAAAAGCCCCGATAACTCGAGGCTAAAATAACAACGGAAACAAAAAAATATTACTGTTTTTTGCTGTATTTCTTGTTGAATTTTTCAACTCTGCCCGCTGTATCAAGTAGCTTTTGTTTACCTGTAAAGAAAGGGTGTGAGCCGCTTGAAATTTCCAATTTAACTAACGGATAAGTATTTCCATCTGTCCATTGAATAGTATCGCTGGTCTTTATCGTAGAGCGAGTTAAAATTGCAAAATCACAGGATGTATCTTGAAATACAACTGGTTTATACTCTGGGTGAATTCCTTTTTTCATAAAAATCCTAAATAATGGTTTTTCTTAAAATCGTGGCTGTAAATATAGACGTTTCGGAAGTATTATCCAATATAACTTTTAACGCTATTTGTTTGAATTTTGCTCTGTTTTTGAACTTTTTTCTGTTTGCATCTTCATTTTTAACTGCTGAACTTCCTTTTTCTCTTCAGTTGAAAGATTTCTCTGCATAAAGTTAAGATTATCCTTGCTAATTTCTGAAGCAGAAGTAGTTACGGTTGAAGGAGCAGCACTTCCGCCCAAACTTCTTGAATCGTCAGACTTAAATGTATCAGACTCAGATTTGTCAGAGATTATTTCGTCTGCAAGTGATTGCTCAGCCCCCTTGGATTTCATCTCAGATTGCTCTTCATAAACAGCATTTGGCAGAACTTGTGTTTCCGTTTCTTTTGTTTCAACTAATCCTTCATTTATAATACCTGGTTCTTCTTTAACTCTATCGGTCTTTTTTATTTGTTCAACAGGTAATTCTTCAATTGATTCAATAATAACTAAATCTTCACGTAATCTTGGCGCAATGTTAAGAGGATCTTCCATCTCTTCAGAATTTACATCAACAACAAAAAAGATAATTGCTGCTGAGGCTATAGCAATAGCAGCTGGAGCTAATTTTCCCGGTGAAAGCAGTTTATTCCAAAAACTTTCTTTCTGTTCTGGTTCAGATGAATTGATCTTTCTAAGAAGTTCTGTTTCAAAATTTTTGGGTGCATCAATTTGGGGAAGATTTTTTAAATCATCTAATAATTTTTTATATGTTTTTTCTTCTTCATTCATTTCATTATACCTTAATCATTATAAATATCTTTTAGATATTTCTGTAACTCTGCTCTGCCACGGTTTATCCTTGATTTTACAGTACCAACTTCAATTTTCATTATATCTGCAATTTCTTCGTATGATAATTCCTGCACATCCCTAAGTATTACAGCTTCACGATAAGAATCGCGAACTTTCAAAAGCGCTTTCTGAATAATTTCATTTTTCAAATTCATATCAGCAGCAACATCGGGGCGATTAGAATTATCAGGAATATCAAAAGACTTATCTTCTTCTCCAAAACTGCTTATCGAGAAAAAATTTCTTCTGCGTTTCCGCTGATATTCAGTCCTTGCAAGATTTCCCGCAATTGTATAAATCCAGGTTGAAAACTTTGCCAAGGAACTGTAATTATCTTTGTATCGATAAACTTTTACAAAAGTATCCTGCACAACATCCACACAAGAATCATAATCCCCAAGAAATCTATAAACATAATTTGTTAAAGGATTTTTGAATCTCTGAACTAAAATTTCAAAAGCTTTTTCGTTTCCATTGCTTTGAAATTCAAGAATCAGTTCTTCATCAGTAAATTCGCTAAGACTTCTATCCTTCAACGGTTTTATACTTTATTAGTTGGATGTTTGTTTCAATTCCCGCACAAAATTTACAAAAAAGTTTAGAAAAGCTTCTGTGGATTTTAATTTTCATTTAATCGGGGATTATTTCGGCAATTAATACACTTAAGAGTGTATAATCATCAAGTGATGTGGTTTTGATCGATAAATCAGCTTTTAATAAAGCTGAAAATGCGTCTGTTAGATGCTTATCAGAATACATTCTCCGTGCACTGTGATAATCTTTAAGATAAAATGGATGTGTCCCCATAATTCTTGCTACTTGAAATTCATTTGTATTTGTTGCAACCAATTCATTTAATCTTGCAAGACTTGTAAAATATTTATTCAGCATCGCAATTACCTGAATCGGTTCCATTCCATTTTTCAATAGATTAAACAACACTTTTAATGCCGCAGATTTATTTTTTTTTCCGATTGCATTTTGCAAATCAAAAATGGTGTATTGTTTTAAAGATGTGGATAAACCGCGAATGCTTTCAATTGTTATCTCTTTATTGTCTCCAACATAAATAAATATTTTTTCAAGCTGGGATTCCAGGGCATTTCTATTTTCACCGGAAATATCCGTTAGCAATTGTGCGTTATCATAGGAAATAGTTTTTCCATTCTTTTCAACTGTGGAAATTAACCAATCAATTAAGCTTTTACCTTTTAACTCTTTAGCTTCAAAAAGATATCCCTGGTTTGCAAGAGTTTTATATGGTTCTGATGCGGGATTTGTTATTGTTCCTTCATGAAGAAAAACTAGAACAGTAAATTCAGCAGGTGATTCAAAATAACTGACTATTTCTTTTTTTTCTTTTTTATCTTTTAACTTTTCGGCTTGTTTAACAATTATAAGTTTTTTTTCCGAACCGAAAGGAAAGGTTGAAGCTAATCCAATAATATTTGTAAAACTTTGATTTTCACCATACAAAACTTCCTTGTCAAAGTCTGATGTTATTAAAGGTTGAACAGCTTTTTCAATTGCTTCAAAAGTTATATCAACACTGTACGAATCCTCTCCAAAAAGATAATAAACAGGTAAGATCTTTTTCTGCTTTAATTGCTTCTCAATATCCTGTATTGCAGGTGCTTTACTTTTTGCCATCTTCTATTTTAAAAACTAAAGATGACATCTTTCAAAAAGATGTCATCTTTCTTAATAATTCTAAATAATCTATCTATCTTTTTTCTATTGTCACACTTTCCATCACAACGTCTGCATATGGGCGGTCCTGCCCATCTTTTTTAACTCTTCCAATTGCTTTAACAACATCCATTCCGTTAATCACTTTTCCAAATATTGTGTGATTTCCATTTAGCCATTTTGTTGCTGCTAAAGTTATGAAGAACTGACTTCCATTTGTGTTTGGTCCGGCATTTGCCATTGCAAGTATGCCTTCGCTATCAAATACAAGTTCCTTAACAATTTCATCATTGAACTTTTTGCCCCAAAAACTTTCACCGCCGCGTCCTGTACCTGTTGGATCGCCGCCTTGAATCATAAAGCCATCAATTACTCTATGGAAGATTACGCCATCGTAATACTTTTTGTTAGCAAGTCCAACAAAATTTTCTACCGTCTTTGGTGTTGCTTTTTCAAAAAGTTCTATCTCTATTGTACCCATATTGGTTTTTATAATCGCAACCGTTGTGCTGTCACTCATTACTTGTGTTTCCTTTTTTTGTGAAAAATTATTTGATGATAACATTATCCCGATTATTGCTGCAGCAAAAAGTAGTTTTTTCATTTAACCTCCTTATGGATTTATGATGTTTGAATAAAGTAAAAATAATATTAAAACGCCGAGTGCTATTCTGTAATAGATAAAAACAAATGTTGTGTTCTTTTTTAAAAACTTCAGAAGAAAATCAATAGCTAAATAACCGCTAACAGCAGAAACAATTGTGGCAACAATCAGGTTAACTGTTAAATCATAATTGATGTATTTAAGTGATTCAAATAATTGGAGAACGCCGCTTGCCAAAACTGCCGGCACACTTAATAGAAATGAAAATCTTGCCGCAACGTCTCTTTTTAGTCCAAGAAATAATCCACCTGTTATTGTTGTACCCGATCTTGATGAACCAGGAATTAATGCAACTGCTTGTGCTAAGCCAATTAAAACTGAATCAAGTATAGTAACATTCCCAATATCCTTTTTGAACTTAGCAGTTTTTTCTGCAACAGCAAGAATAATTGCAAGCACAATTAAACTTCCGCTAATTACAAAAAGATTCTTTGTTAACGCACCTTCAATCATATCTTTAAAAAGCAGCCCGATAACCACGATTGGTATTGTACCCAATATAATCATCCAGCCAAGTTTTGAGTTTGTTGATTGCTTAGAATACTGTACTCTCCTTTGAAGATTTTGCTGCAAAAAATCCGTTAGTATACTCCAAAGATCTTTCCAGAAGTAAACAAAAATTGAAAGCATTGTTCCAAGTTGAATAACTGCAATGAATGAAGTCCAATGCTCAGGATTTTTATCTGAAATTAAACCCATAAATTTTCCGGCAAGAGTTAAATGTCCTGTACTGCTAATCGGGAGAAACTCAGTCAGTCCCTGAACGATTCCTAAAATAACTGCTTCAATTAAACTCAAACAATCTCCTTAAAATTGGTACGATATTCCTAATCTGATACCGAATGAAAGTGAATTAAAATTTACGTTTTCCCTGTATACAACATTGTAAAGTTTTTTGCCATCACTTTCGGGCTCACCATTAACATCATAACGAACATCAGCAGCAATGTGAGCATAAACATTTTCTGAAATTGCAGTATTGCCTTCTGCACGTATTATAAATCCATAACCAGTAGAGGAATATTTTTCAGATGAACCTGTTCCTGGTAATGTTTCTTCAACATTTAGAAATCTAATTCCAACACCTCCGCCGAACTTAAAATTATACCCTGCTCCATTAAGCACATAGTAACTAAGAATTGAAGGCATAATTAAACTATAAGTTAAATCATACTGTCCATCTAATCCGTTGGAGTTAAATGAATAAAGGAGATAACTAACTTCTGCTTGCAACTGAAATGATTCAGAAAGCATTCTGCCATATGAACCAGAAAAATCAATAGCAGAATTAAAATCTGCTAATTGTTCATACGGAAGTTGATCAATATAATCCTTAAGGGAAGGGACACTCACAAAATCAATACCCATTGAGGCTCTTACCTC
>OEIV010001585.1_pt1 | contig 10041 bp, 8 predicted proteins | sample 1539231 | NCBI WGS metagenome assembly OEIV01 (sample SAMN03794762, study PRJEB22550) | activated sludge metagenome | feature: wastewater treatment plant; material: activated sludge; isolation source: Wastewater treatment plant of a petroleum refinery complex | place: Argentina: Buenos Aires ... | reverse complement strand
GCCAACTGCTACCGCCACTGCGGCTACTCGCTACGTCTGGAGTAAGACTGCTCTAATGTCCATGAGCGCCGCGTTCGAAGACACCAGAATCCACACCTTGTGGGTCACGCAGTGCGCCATGGCATGAATTTACGGAAGCTGAGTATTCAGGACAAGAACGCCCAAGAAGTTGGCATGTTCTGCACGCTCTTTGGCATGGACGCCATCCTGGAGCACCGATAGGGTTGATCCTGAGTTGGATGTGAGATTCTCACTCTTCGTCGTGTGTCGGTGACGCGACGGGTCGATCGCGGTTAGCCCGCGATTGGCGAGGATCGGGTACTCAAGTCGGCGCGAACGTCGGGAGGAAAAAGATGAATGCGTTCATGAAGGCAGCGATGGTCGTTACGGTGGCGTTCTGTGGTTCCGCCGCGAGCGCGCAAATCACGATCGACACCGTTCATGTCGGCAACCCTGGCAACGCTGGAGATTCGGCTTGGTGGCCTGATGGGCCTTACGGCGCCGTGGCATACGAATACGACATCGGCACGTTCGAGGTCAAAACCTCGGAGTACGTCGCCTTTCTGAACGCCGTCGCCAAGACGGACACCTACGCCCTTTACAATACTCAGATGTGGTCGAACCAGTGGGGTTGCAAGATCCAACGCACTGGCTCATCGGGGAGCTATTCGTACAGCGTGGCGGCGGACAGGTCGAACCGACCGGTGAACTACGTCAGTTGGGGCGACGCCGTCCGCTTTGCCAACTGGATGCACAACGGCCAGCCGGTGGGGGCGCAGGGCCCGGGCACCACCGAAGACGGTGCATACGCGCTCAACGGCGCGGTGTCCGCCGAAGACCTGCTGCTGATCGTCCGTGACCCGAGCGCGACCTGGGTGCTCGCATCGCAGGATGAGTGGTACAAGGCGGCCTATCACAAGAACGACGGCGTGACCTCCAACTACTGGCTGTACGCGACGCAGTCCGACGACCTCCCGAGTAACTTCCTCGGCGATCCGGACTTGGGAAACAATGCCAACTGGCGGCCGAACGGGAATTACTCGATCGGCTCACCCTATTTCTGCACGCCGGGCGGGGAATTCGAGAACAGCGAGAGCCCGTACGGCACCTTCGATCAGACGGGTAACGTCTGGGAATGGACCGAAGGACTACAGGAGGGCGCTCGCGGCATGTTTGGCGGCTGCTGGAATTCGATGCAGGACATCGAACTGCTCTCTGGGTATCTCAGCGGTGATAGCCCGGCCTCGCAGAACAGCATGTGGGGCTTCCGTCTTGCTCGGGTCACGCCGCCGTGTCCGGCGGACTTCAACCACGACGGCTTCGTCAACGGCGATGATTACGACTCTTTCGCGTCGTTGTTCGAGTCGGGAGAGGCTGGCGCGGACTTCAACCACGACGGCTTCGTCAACGGCGACGACTACGACATCTTCGCCTCGCACTTCGAGGCCGGATGCTGATCGAGAGAGGATGATTCACGCTCGCGCGGCCGGGTCCACACGACCCGGCCGCGTTTTCATTGCGCGGGCCCGTCCGGCCGCAGCTCGATCGCGTCGAGCCCGAAGTTGAACGCGCTCGCCAGCGGGTGCTTGGCGATCACGGTGAACGAGACTTCGTGCGTGCCCTTGGTCAGCCGTTGCCTTCCCAGCGAGATCGGCCCGGAGGGGAGCACGATCGAATCCGCCCACAGATCGAACGGCTGGCCCACCCGCCTCCCCGCGATCATTGCCTGCACCTGCCCATAGTCCGGCGCCAGCGTCGCGTACACGATCACGTCGTACCAGCCCTCGCGCGCCACGTCGAGCCTGAAGCTCAGCGCGGCGTTCTTTTCGGCGCGGCAGTAGAGCTGCGCATGCTGGCTGAAGCCGTACCACGAGAACCCGAGCATGTCCTGGGGCGACGCGTTCACCCTGGTCGCCTCGGAGATGGGGAGGGTCTCAAACTCGGCGATGATCGAGCCTGACTTGGCGTTGGCTCCGGGCTGGCCGGCCGGACCAGGCGCGGAAGCGGCGCCGCCCGATCCACGTGCATCCTCGCGCGACGAATCAGTGCGCGGCGGATCGATGCGCCCGGGGGTGTTCTGCGGCGCGGTCATGTCGAACCGCGACCGACGCTCCAGCATCCATTTCACCGTGCGCAGCTGACGCGCCGAGAGCGTCTTGGTCGGCGAGTCGTAGTACGACATGATGTTGTCGCGACAGATCGGCACGTCGCGCTCGCCCAGGCGCACCGCCCTGGTGTCCAGGCACGCGATCTCGCTGATCATCGGGTCCGGCGGCGTGTCGTCGAACGCATCCCCCGCGAAGATCGACGTGTCGTTGTTGGCCGCCGCCAGGGCCGCCGCGGCGTCCGCGACGGTCTGGTACGAGCCCGCGAAGGTGTGGGGCAGCCCAAAGTAGTGCCCCATCTCGTGGGCCAGGAGGCTGATGTTCTGATGCCCGCACACGCCGGTCGATGCGAAGCCGCACCCGACGACGTAGTTGAGATCGCCGGACGAAAAGGAGTTGCCCGTGGGCGTCGAGGCGCTCCCCCAGCGGAAGAACACGACGAGCGTTTTCGGATAGCTCGCGGCGATGCGGCGCATGTCGATGGACACGTCGGTGAGGTCGGCGCGCTTGTCAACCCCGGCCGGCATGGTGTTGTTGATGCGAGTGGACTTCAGGTCGTGGAAGTCCTTCTCGGGGTCGAAGACAAAGCGGATTCCCGCGGGCCTGTAGACCGAATCGGCAAACTGCAGCCAGCGCGAGACCTCGTCGGGCGAGATGAGGGTCTGGCGACGCCCGTCGTCGTCGCTGACGCGCAGGGCGGTGACGCGGACGGGGGTGAGGGCGCGGGTGACGTGCGAGCTCGGCTTGCTCGGGCCTTCGGCGGGCCCCGCCAGCGCGGCGACAGCGGCGAGGCCCGCGGCGGTCACCATCGTGCACAGAGTCAAAGGGGCAAGGACTCTCATGCCGCGAGACTACCACGCGGCCGATCCGACGCCAGGCCGATCGCCCCTCTCCCATCCCTAGAATCCCGACCGGAGACCACTTCATGCCCGACGTTCCGCGTGCGCGCCCGGATCGCGCCCGAGCTGCTGCGCAAGCACCTCGAACAGATCATCGACGCCGACAACGCAGCCGGAAAATGGGGCCAGTTGTCGCCCGCCGAATGCACGAGCGGCCAGACGCCCGGCACGCCCCGCGTCCACACGCGCTTCCCCCCGGAACCCAACGGATACCTCCACATCGGGCACGCCAAGAGCATCTGCCTGAACTACGGCCTGGCCGAGCAGTTTGGTGGCAAGTTCAACCTCCGCTTCGACGACACCAACCCCAGCAAGGAAGAACAGGAATACGTCGACGCGATCAAGGAAGATGTCGCGTGGCTGGGCGGCGCCTACGAGGGCAAGTTCGGCGGCGGGATCTTCTGGGCCAGCGACTACTTCGCCCAGATGTACGCTTGGGCTGAAGAGCTGGTAACCAAGGGCCTGGCGTATGTGTGCGACCTCAACGCCGAGCAGATGAGCCAGATGCGCGGCGACCTCAAGACGCCCGCGCGCAGCCCCCATCGCGAGCGCAGCCCTCAAGAGAGCCTTGATCTCCTCCGGCGCATGAAGGCCGGCGAGTTTCCCGACGGCGCGAAGACCCTGCGCGCCAAGATCGACCTGGCCTCGCCCAACTTTGTGCTGCGCGATCCGGTGATGTACCGCATCGTCCACGCGCCCCACCACAACACGGGCGACGCGTGGTGCATCTATCCGATGTACGACTGGGCCCACTGCCTCGAGGACTCGATCGAGGGGATCACGCACTCGATCTGCACGCTCGAGTTTCGCAACAACCGCCCGCTGTATGACTGGTTCATCGACGCGATCAACCAGGGGCGGACCGCCGACGGCTCAGGCAAGTATGCAACACTCGTCCACCATCCTCAGCAGATCGAGTTCGCCAAGCTCAAGCTGACCTACACCGTCATGAGCAAGCGATTCCTGCTCCAGATCGTCAAGGACGGAAGGGTCTCGGGCTGGGACGATCCGCGCATGCCCACGCTGCGCGGCATGCGCCGGCGCGGCTACACCGCCACATCAATCCGCCAGCTCTGCAAGGACGTGGGCGTCACCACGCAGGACAGCGTGATCGACGTCGGGCGTCTGGAGAACTGCCTGCGCGACGAGCTGAACAAGAGCGCGCCGCGCCGCATGGCCGTGCTCAGGCCGCTGAAGCTCCGCATCGTGAACTGGGGCGAGGGCGGGGCCGCGGATCGCGTGGAGATGATGAACGCGATCAACAATCCCGAGGACCAGAGCGCCGGCACGCGCCCCGTCGCGTTCACGGGCGAGCTCTTCATCGAGCGCGACGATTTCATGGAGAACCCGCCCAAGAAGTTCTTTCGCCTCGCGCCCGGCGCGGAGGTGCGTCTGCGTTACGGCTACTGGGTCCGGTGCGTCGACGTCGTGAAGGACGCCGCGGGAAATGTCACCGAGGTGCTCTGCACCTACGACCCGCAGACCAGGGGCGGGGATGATCCGCCGCCCGGACCGGACGGCACGGTTCGCAAGGTCAAGGGCACGATCCACTGGGTCTCCGCCACGCGCAACGCCAAGGCCGAGGTGCGCGTCTTCGACCGCCTCTTCAGCGCCGAAACACCCGGCGAACGCACGGGCAGCTTCTTCGACGACCTCAATCCAAACTCGCTCGAGGTGCTGCGCGACGCGGTGCTGGAAGAAAGCCTGGCGCAGGCCAAGCACGGCGAGCGATTCCAGTTCGAGCGCCTCGGCTATTTCTGCGTCGACCAGGACAGCCGCCCCGGCGCGGTCGTCTTCAACCGGAGCGTCACGCTGAAGGACACGTGGGCCAAGGAGTCGGCCAAGGACGCGGGCAAGCCCGGCGCCCCGGCGCCGCAGGGATCGCAGCCGGGCGCGAAGAAGTAATCACCGCGTCAGGCCGCGTTCCACACACCGCAGAGCCCTGTCCATCTCGGATGCGATCGCGCAACCGGCCGCGCCGACGCGCCACGCCGGGCGAGCTACTTGCCTTGCGGCTCGGCAGCCCGCAATTCGGGAACTCGCGGGCGAAGCTCATTCATCGCCGAAGCGGCAAACGCCAACACCGCGACGACAACAAGCCACCGACCGTCTTTGCCGCAGCTTGAGCGAAGCGCGATCAGCCCGAGTATCGCGCCGACCAAGCCACCGCTTGCGAAGAGGACCACATACCCAATCCCCTCCGCGACCGTCCTCATGTCGCCCACCTGCATCATCGACGCGACGGTCGGATGAGAGCGGCCGACGGGCTGCAACCATGAGGCGGCCGCCCACACAGCGCCGAGAAGCGTGACAATCCAGCCCAGCCTGAGTGCAACGTACGTAACCGACTCGCGTGTCATGGCCAACGCGCTCCACCTGCGCCGATCGCGTTCATTGATTCGCTCGGCTCGCCTCCGCTGGTTCCGACATCGCTGCGATCGGAACCCTCGGTGATTCCGCTCCGCGCGGGCCCCGCGCCGCGCCCTACAGCAGCGTGCCGCGCAGGATCGTCATCACCGCCGTGAAGTAGATGATGATGCCCGTCACGTCGACCAGTGTGTGCGTGCGAAGAAGGTGCGGTCGCTCGAGAAGATGTCGCTGCGTCGCCCGGGCGATCAGCGCCCGTAGCGGCGGACGACGCCCTTGACGATGCCCTGCACCTGGCAGAACTTGACGCGGATGGGGTCGAAGGCGGGGTTGGCGGGCTGAAGGCGGATGTGGTCGTCCTCCTTGAAGAAGGTCTTGAGGGTGGTCGAGCCGTCGGGCAGGAGCGCGACGACCTTGTCGCCGTTCTGCGCGACCTGGGTGCGCTCGATGAGGACATAGTCCCCGTCAAGGATGCCCTCGTCGCGCATCGACTCGCCCTCGACCTTGAGGGCGAAGGTGGAATCACCGCGCGTGCCCGAGCCGATCACGTCGACCAGGTCGATCTCTTCCATGTCAGGGACGCGCTCGATGGGATTGCCCGCGGCGATCTTGCCGACCAAGGGGAAGCGGAGGGGGCGCGATTCGTCGGGGACGGCGATGCCTTCAGCGATCGACAAAGAGCGTGCCTTGTTGGGCTCGCGGATAAGGGCGCCCTTCTTGATGAGGGCTTCGACGTGCTCGAAGACCGTAACCTTGCTGACGCCGATCTCGTCCGCGAGCTCCTGCATCGTCGGGGAATAGCCCCGGCGCACGCGCCAATCGCGAATGAGCTGCAGGATCCGAAGCTGCTTGGGTGTGAGATTCATGGCAACGCTCCCCAGAGAATCCGCCCGGGCCGGAGTTGGCCGGGCCATCCTCGTCCTTGGTTGTCAGGTCCGCCCCACGGCGCCCCGACGAGTCCCACGCCCCGGAATCTCCCGACTCCGTGGGCGAACATTCCGAACACGCGCCGGTGGCGACCGCCGCCCCGGGCCTGAAAGCCTGTTGTGCCGCTGAACCCGCGTGACTCGCGGGGCCTGCGTGCTGGCTGTCGATCCAGCCGCGATCGATGGCGCGGCGGAGCGACGCCGAGGCCGCGGGGCGCAGGGCGGAAAGGGCCCGCCAGATGCCCGAACGCTGGGCCGCCATCTGGTGCTCGCAGGCGACCAGAACCCCCAGCCGCGACGCGATCCGCACGGCGCGATCGGGATCGCACGCGCCCACGTCAATGGCCGGAACCCCCATCGGGGAAACCGCGACTGGAATCGTCGGGGCCAGGGCGGCCACGCCGGCGGCCATCGTCGCCTCGGCGTTGATCGCCGCGTTGCATTCGCACTCGGAGAGCCCGCCGCACTCGGTGCACACGACATCGAACTCCTCGTCCGAGGCGCGCGACTCGGCCAATTCATCCGACTCGGCGGGCGACCACAGGCGGCCGGCGTCGAGGGCCAGGTCGCGCAGGCAGGCGCCCAGGGCGCGAAGGAGCGACCACGGGCCGCCGTCCCCGGGCGCGGGCGAAAACTCCTGGCGATACTCGCCAGAGCCGAGGCAGATCACAGGCGTCATCGATCGATCCATCGCCGTCTCTCCGACCACCGCGCTGCCCAGCCGAGCGTCCCGCCCGACCCTGGCACTCTCCGGCTCGGGCGTCCGTTGCCCTCGCCGACCGCGGCGTCTCCGACGCACGCCACCCGACCAGTCCCTTCACCAACCAGCCCACACCAACCAGTTGCACGAACCAATCCGACACATCTCTGACTCTCTTGCCCGACGAGCCGCTCCGAACGAACTGCCCACCAGTTCACTCGAGTTCGCTCGCAGGGCCCGCTTGCCGGATCACTCAGCCTCTGAACTTCTCTCTCCTGTTCGCCATTTGATTCGGAGTGCCGTCTCCCTCACAGGCCCCGGCAATCCGCGTCACTTGGCTCCTCATTCGTCGGCCGAGCTACCGACATCCGATCAGATTTCGTGCTACAAGTTTGGTAGAAGATAGCCGCACATCCCCCCCACGTCAACACCTTTTTCCGCCTTTCGTTCGGCATTGGGCATGGCCGCATCCGGCACCCGTGCGGGGTGTTTTTCTCGGACCCAGTCGGGTCGCTGGACGACGAATTGGCGTGTAAAGGCTTGCTGGGACGCTATTTCGAGGTTTTTTCGAAGCGCGGGCCGTCGCGGCGGACCCGCCCTTGGATTTCCAGCATGGTCAGGGACGCGCGGAGAGCGCCGGCATCCATGCCCGTTTGGGTCATGAGTGCGTCGAGCGTCAGCGGTTCGGTGAGTGCTTGCAGAACAGGATCAGTCGGCGCGCTGGCGCGGTCGTCGCTCGGCTGTTCAGCGCGGGCGCTCGTGGGCGGCGTGTGGTCCGCGTCGTTGCGGGCGTTGCTCGGCTTGGCGCGGCGGCTCTTGGTCTGCGCGGGCTCGTGCGCGGGAGGTGAATCACTCGAAGCGTCGAGGGGCAAGAGCGGTTGTTGTTCGGCGAGCGCGTACCGATCAGCGTGCGTGCCGTCGTGCTGGTGGCGCGCGGGTGTCTCGATGAGCGCGATGACATCGGCGGGCTCGGTGACGAGGGCCGCGCCGCCCGACTTGATGAGTTCGAGGCAGCCGCGGCTGGTGGGCGAGTCAACTCGCCCGGGGAGGGCCATGACCTCTCGACCATGATCCTCCGCGGCGAGTCGCGCGGTGATGAGCGAGCCCGAGCGGAGGTCGGCCTCGATCACGAGCACGCCCAGGCTCATCCCGGAGACGATGCGGTTGCGGGCGGGGAAGTTTTCGGATTTGGGCTCGGTTTTGAGTGGGAGTTCGGAGATCACGACGCCGCGGCCTTCGGCGATGATCTCGTCGAAGAACTTCTGGTTTTCGGGCGGGTAGGTGTTGGAGAGGCCGCAAGCTTGGACAACGACGGTCCGCCCGCCGGCGCGGAGGGCCGAGCGGTGCGCCGCGGTGTCGATGCCGCGGGCCCCGCCGGAGACGATGGTGATGCCGCTGGACGCGAGGACGGAGGCGAATCGCCCGGCCTGTTCCATTCCGTAGTGCGAGCAGGCGCGCGAGCCGACGATGGCGAGGGCGAAGCGATCGCATCCGGCGGGATCGAACTGGCCGCGGACGTAGAGGAGGGGAGGGGCGTCGGGGAGCGGGCGGAGGAGTTCGGGGTATTCCTGGTCGCTTCGCATGATGAGGCGGAGCGACATGGACTGGGCGAGATCAAGCTCGGCCTTGGCGTCTTCGACGGCGGCGGCGCGGGCCTTGATGATGGCGGCGGCAAAGGCGTGGCTGATCCCCTTCACGCTGGCGAGCTGGGCCTGGGAGGCGTGCATGGCGGCGAAGGCCGAGCCGAACGCGGCGACCAGCCGGGCGGCCCGGATCGGGCCGATGTCGGGGATTGAGGTGAGGGCCAGGAGCCAGAGCAGCTCCTCGTCGCGCGGGATGGGGGGTTGGCCGCTCACGAGGGCTATTTTGGGGTGGCCGCGACCGGACCGGAGCTGGCGGCGGGGTGGTGCGGCGATTCATTGCTGGTGTCTGCGAAGGGGACGACGCGGGCAAGGACGCGGATGGACTCGGCGGCGCGGACGTCGGTCGCGACACGGAGGGAGACGACGGCCTGGGTGTACATGAAGCGGGGGTCGGGCTCGCGGAGGGTGATGTAGACATCCCAGCGCTTCTGCTCTTCCTGGGTGGCGTCGCGTTCGATGGTCCAGCCGGCGCTGGGGGCCTGCACGACGACGATGTGCTCGGCGTTGGCCTGCTCGATGGAGACGGGCGGGCCCTGGAAGGCGGCATCGCTCGGCGGCGGTGGTCCCTGAGTCGACCCGCAGCCGATGATTAGTACACTGGTGACAAGCAGGAGTGCGGTGAGCGCGGGTACGGCGTGCGCACGTGGGGGGCGTTGGGTGCGGGGCATGGAAGGCCTCCTCGTTCACGCGATGGTACACGAAGCGGCGTGAGGGATCGATGGGCGGGCGACCCCCGCGAATGGGTGGGGGCGGGTCGGAAGGAAGGGCGAGAGCCCGGGAGAGCACGAACATGCAGTGGGCCATGGAGTCGGCCTGGGGACGGAACACGAAGACGGCGCGTCGGGGCCTGCTCGCGGCGCTGGCCATCTTTGCGGGCGTGTTGGGCGGCGTGTTGGGCGGATGCTCGACGCTGGAGGGGTTGTTTACGGAAGAGGAGGCGTCGGCGCCGACGCTGATGCGCTCGGAGCCGGACATCCGCGTGCGCGTGCGGAAGGGCACGACCACGGCGAAGATCGACGGGAGCGCCAAGTTCGTGGTGCGGGGTGTGAACTCGGGCAAGGTGCAGCTCTTGAGCGCCCCGATCACGCTGGCGAGCACGGCGGGCGGGCTGTCGGTCACGGACGCGGCGGGGACCAAGGCTGAGCTGGGCGCGGGGACGGACCTGGAGATCATTCCGTGGGACGGGGCGGGTACGCCGAACTCGTTTGACAGCGCGGCGACGATCGCGGCGGGGGGGCAGGATCGGGCGCGCGACGCGAAGCAGAGCGTGATCGGGGCGCTGCCGAAGCTCAGGCTTGACGGCGTTGGGCATCCGGGCTTTCTGGTGGTGCGTCCGAGGTCGGACGAGGGCGCGGACCGGTTTGACGTGGTCGCGGTGATGCAGATGGAGGAGTATCTGCC
>OEIV010001584.1_pt1 | contig 10044 bp, 9 predicted proteins | sample 1539231 | NCBI WGS metagenome assembly OEIV01 (sample SAMN03794762, study PRJEB22550) | activated sludge metagenome | feature: wastewater treatment plant; material: activated sludge; isolation source: Wastewater treatment plant of a petroleum refinery complex | place: Argentina: Buenos Aires ... | reverse complement strand
CAACGACTTGCAGGACATCATCGCCATTTTGGGTATTGATGAATTGTCTGAAGATCAAAAGCTGCTCGTGGCGCGGGCGCGTAAGATCGAACGCTTCCTGGGGCAGCCGATGTTTGTGGCCGAGAAGTTCCATGGGCTGAAGGGGCAATATGTGCCAACCCATGAAACAGTTCGTGGCTTCCGCGAAATTCTGGATGGCAAGCATGACGATTTGCCGGAACAGGCTTTTTATATGGTCGGTACCATTGACCATGCGGTAGCCAAAGCGGAGCGCCTGCGCGCCGGAGCATAAGCTAAATTGCGAATAGCGTAGAACGTGATGCGTGATACGTGATGCGTGTTTGTTTCTTTTTTGAAAACGCATGACGCATCACGCATTATTTATTAGGTGAAACGATGCCAATCCAGTGTGAAATTGTAACTCAAGAACGCTCCGTCTTTAGTGGCGAAGTTGATGCGGTGAACTTACCGGGATCGGAAGGCCGCCTGGGTATTTTGCCCAATCATACCCCGCTGTTGACAACGCTTGGCTATGGCGAAGTGATCATTCGACGCAGTGGTCAGGAAGAATATTTTGCCGTTGGCGGCGGTTTTGCCGAAGTTCAGCCGACTAAAGTGATCATCCTGGCAGACTCGGCGGAGTATGCGGAAGAAATTGACGTGCAGCGCGCTCTGGCAGCGCGTCAGCGAGCGGAAAAGATGATGGTGGAGGGTGTGCCGGAAGACCCGGAGCGTTATGCGCAGATTCGGGCCTCTTTGCAGCGCGCCCAAATTCGCCTGAACGTCGCCCAACGTCGCCGCCGCGCCAGCGCGATGCCTACCGATTTGCGTGATTCGCGCCAGGGCGAGGGTTAGCGCGTGGCTTCGATTTTTACGCCGCACATCGCGATAGACCTGGGGACAGTGAACGTTTTGGTCTTTGACCAGAGTCGTGGCGTGGTGCTGCAAGAACCTTCGATGGTTGCTATCCGTGAGGATGAGAACAAAACGACAATTGTGGAAGTGGGACGCGCGGCGAAGGATATGTACGGCCGTACCCCGGAAGAAATTCAGGTGATACGGCCGTTGCGTGATGGCGTCATCGCCGACTATTTTGTCACCCAGGGTATGCTCGAATACTTTATCAGCAAAGTGACCGGGCGCTTTCGCCTGCGCAAGCCGGTGGTCATGATCAGCGTGCCTTACGGCGTCACCAGTGTGGAACGCCGCGCCGTCAAAGAAGCGGCCGTGGCGGCCGGCGCTCGCCCGCCCGCCCATCTCATCCCAGAACCGCTGGCCGCAGCTATTGGCGCCGGTTTGCCCATCGGCACGCCCACCGGCAACATGGTGGTGGATTTAGGCGGCGGGTCTACGGAAGCGGCCGTTTGCTCCATGAACGGCATCGTCTGCGCCGAATCGGTGCGTGTGGGCGGTGTTCATCTGGACGAAGCCATCATCGCTTACGTGCGCAAAAAGTACAACCTCGTCATCGGCGAGCCAACGGCCGAAGCAATCAAAATCAAAATCGGTTCAGCCATGCCGTTAGACGACGAGTTGGAAATGCAAGTACAAGGGCGCGATCAGATCGCTGGTCTGCCCAAGACGATTACCATTCGTTCCAGCGAAATCGTGGAAGCGCTTAGTGAACCATTGGCCGCTATTGTCAACGTGGTGCGCGCTGTCCTCGCCAAAACCCCGCCGGAATTATCGTCAGACATCATTGATCGCGGGATGGCGCTGACCGGCGGCGGCGCGCTTCTGCGTGAACTAGATACCTTGCTCACCAGAGAAACCAGCGTGCCCGCTTACGTGGCCGACAATCCCATCGCCTGCACCGTCATTGGGGCGGGCAAGGCGCTGGCCGAACTGCCCATCTTGCAGCGCAGCATTCCTGATCTATAGCCTGCGAGAAGGATGAACTGAATTAAACAAAAGGCCGCATCCAGCAAGGTGCGGCCTTTTTATTGACATGGTTATCGAGCAGATCAACTTATTCGAGGTAAAACGTCATGCGCTGCATTTGCACGACCGGATCGCTGTAGCTTACCTGAATGTCTGGCGGTACGTCTAAATGCACCGGCACGTAGCTGAGAATAGCTTTGACGCCGCATTCGACGAGGAGATTGGTGATTTCCTGCACAGCCTTAATCGGCACGGCCAGGATGGCAATTTTGACGTGTTCGCGGCGGATAGTTTCTTCCAGTTCGCTAATGGGCTGAACGATCAGATCACCCATTTCCTGGCCGATTTTTGTGGGATCGTTGTCAAATATCCAGCGGATGTGGAATCCGCGATGTTGGAAGCCGTTGTAATGGGCTAACGCATGGCCCAGATAGCCAGCCCCCAAAATCGCCACAGGCCATTCTTGGGTGAGGTGGAGGATTTGCTGCAATTGTTCAACCAGGTAGTTGATGTGATACCCGGTTCCTTGTTTGCCGAATTCACCAAAGTGGGAGAGGTCTTTGCGAATTTGGGCAGAGCTGATGCCCAGTCGTTTGCCTAATTCATGTGAAGAGGTGGTTTGTTTGCCTTCTTCTACCATGAGCCGACGAAGTTCGCGTAAATAAACTGGGAGCCGTCCGATGACAATATCCGGGATTTCAGACACAGGCGAATTTCCTCTGGGCGCTGCCGTTATTCGTGGAAGTTTTCACAATTGTAACATAACGAAAATACCGTCGCAACACGGATGATTTTGGGGAGAATTGGTTTGGCTTCCTCTAAACTATTCTCTACAATGGCCTGGTAGCTTCTGTTTTGGCTTGAGGTGAACGGTTTGCGCGGCAAAGGCGTTTTACTGAAAGGTATGTCTATGCATCTGGTTATGAATGGTTATTTTTGGCAACGGCCGTTTGTCGGCAGCGGCCAATACACCCGAAATCTTGTCTATTACCTCAACCGGCTGGTATCTGACCTGGAAATCACGCTGGTTGTGCCTCTATTTCCGGGGGAGCCAGAGCCGGAAGACGTGCCACCCAGCGTCCGCCTGAAAAAGGTGGCGGTGCAACCGGGGCATTTGGGCAAGGTGTCGTTTGAACAGCGGCAGTTTCCGGCCGTTTGCCGCGAGGTGGGCGCAACCATCGCCCATGTGCCGTATTGGGGCGGGCCATTGCAGTCGCCGGTACCCGTGGTGGTGACGGTTCATGATCTGACGACATTGCTTGTGCCGGAATATCGGCGCAGCGCGGGCGCACGGCTTTATAATGCGCTGGTAAGCGCCAGCGCACGCGGAGCCAGCCACGTCATCACAGATTCGCGGGCGAGCAAGGAAGAGATTGTGACGCATTTGGGCATAGAGGCAGAAAAGGTAACGGCCGTTCCTCTGGCCGTCGGTCCCCAATATACTCCCCAAGAAAACAGCCTGGTAGACATGGCCGTCCTGCGTAAATATGACCTGCCCGATTTTTATGTGCTGTATCTGGGCGGGTATGAGATTCATAAAAATGTGGCGACGCTGCTGCTGGCCTGGACTTACGTTGGGCAAGCCTTGGGACAAGAATACCCGCTGGTACTGGCCGGCAAAAAACCGACGACAGTTTCCACCATCTACCCGAATTACGACGACCAGATCAAAAGATTACGCATTGAAGAGTACGTGCGCTGGATTGGTTTTGTAGATGAGGAAGACAAGCCTGTTTTGTACCGCAACGCCGAAACCTTTGTCTTTCCCAGCCGCCGCGAGGGGTTTGGCCTGCCTGTGTTAGAGGCTCTGGCCTGTGGCACGCCGGTCGTTACCAGCAACAGCACGTCGCTGCCGGAGGTGGTGGGCGAAGCTGGCTTTGCGGTAGACCCGGACGATGCGCGGGGGATGGCCGGTGCGATCATTGCCACGATCGTTCAAGAAAATCTGGCCGCCGAGCTGCGGCAGAAAAGTAAACAACAGGCGGCGACTTTTTCCTGGGAAAGAACAGCCACAGAAACGTTGTTGGTGTATGATCGTGTGCTTGCCGGTGCGTGAGGTATTTGCCTGGTATGCCCAGGCGCATTAAAATGCCCCGAATTTGTTGGAATAGGATGTGTTTGGCATGAGATTAGATACTCAGTTAGCGGCTGAAGTTCAGATCGCTATAGAAAATGCACAAGCGGCCGGTGAATTGCCGGCTTTTGTGATTCCAGAAGTCTTGATTGAAAAGCCGCGCGAGGCGGTCTTTGGTGATTATGCTACCCCGATTGCCCTGCGCCTGGCGAAATTGGCGCGTATGGCTCCGCTTAAAATCGCCCAGGTCATTGCCGACCACTTGCCGGCGTTGTCTTACGTGAGCGAGGTGATGGTTGCGCCGCCGGGATTTATCAATATCCGGGTGGCGACGCCGTTTTTGCAGCAGCAGGTGGAGGAAATATTGGCGGCGGGGAGGGAATACGGCCGTATCACCCTGGGCGCCGGTCAAAAAGCTCAGGTCGAATGCGTTAGCGCCAATCCCACCGGGCCGATCCACATTGGCCGCACACGTGGCGGCGTGATGGGCGATACGCTGGCGCGGGCCATGCGCGCCGCCGGCTACGATGTCACGCTGGAATATTACTATAACGACGCCGGCCGGCAAGTAACACTGCTCGGTGAATCCACGCAAATTCGCTACTTGCAGCTTCTGGGTCAAGACCGGGAAATTGGCGAAGAACATTACAAAGGGGAATACATCGGCGAAATCGCCCAGGAATTGTTGGCTGCGCATGGCGCCAATTTGAAGGATGAGCCTGCCGAGTATTTCGCTGAATATGCCAAAAATCGCATTGCGAAAAGCCAGAAGGAAAGCTTAAAGCGCATCAACATTGAGTTTGACGTGTATTTTCGTGAGCAAAGTTTGTATGAAAACGGCCGTGTCTGGGAAGCCCTGGAAATGCTCCAACAACGCGGCTACGTTTACGAAAAAGACAACGCCCAATGGTTCCGCACCACAACTCTGGGCGATGACAAAGATCGCGTCCTGGTAAAATCCACCGGCGAACCTACTTACCGCATGCCTGACATCGCTTACCATTGGGACAAAGCACAGCGCGGCTTCGACCTGGTCGTAGATATTTTTGGCCCCGACCACCACGCCACAGCTCCGCAAGTTTTGATGGGTGTGCAGGCGTTAGGCTACGATACCAGCTTTGTCCGTACCGTTCTGCACCAGATTGTCTACCTGTATCGGAATGGCGAAATGGTAAAAATGAGTACGCGCGCCGGTGAATTTGTGACGCTCGATGAATTAGTAGATGAGGTAGGCGCTGACCCCATTCGTTACTTTATGATTTCTCGGTCTGGAAACAGCCCGATTGATTTTGACATGGATCTGGCGCTGGAACATTCCGACAAAAACCCAGTTTACTATATCCAAAATGCCCACGTCCGCTGCGCCGGAATATTTCGCAGATGGGAAGAAGCTGGTTTTGCCCCGGACGCGGATAGTGCGGCGGATTTAAGCCTGTTAACCCATGAAAACGAGCTGAATTTTTTGCGCAAGGCTTTGGAACTCAGCAGCATTCTGGAGTTAATTGTTAAAGAATCGGAACCGCACCACATCACCTTTTATGCTTATGAACTCGCTTCACTGTTTCATCCCGCTTACGAGACGTGCCGGGTGCTGCATTCCGAAGTTCCTGAGCCGGTACGCCTGGCGCGCCTGCGGTTTTACCGGGCAGCACAGCAGCTTTTTGCCCGTGTTCTGGACTTGATGGGCATGAGCGCACCCGAAGTAATGTAAAAAACCACAATCATCCGAAAAGAGGAACATACATGGCGATTAAATCAGACAGTTGGATCCGGCGTATGGCTCAGGAACACAGAATGATCGAGCCGTTTGTGAATGGACAGGTGCGGGAAGGCGTTATCTCTTACGGCCTTTCATCGTATGGGTACGACATTCGTGTCAGCAATGGGTTTAAAATATTTACCAATGTCCATTCGGCCGTGGTTGATCCAAAGCACTTTAACCCTAAATCGTTTGTGGATTACGAAGGTGACATCTGTGTCATTCCGCCTAATTCCTTCGTGTTGGCGCAAACCGTAGAATACTTTCGCATTCCCCGTGACGTCCTTACGCTCTGCGTGGGGAAATCTACGTATGCGCGCTGTGGCCTGATTGTGAACGTCACCCCGTTTGAACCGGAATGGGAAGGGTATGTCACGTTGGAGATTTCCAACACAACGCCCCTACCGGCGCGCATTTACGCCGGTGAAGGGATTGCCCAGGTGCTTTTCTTCCAATCGGACGAAATTTGCGAGACTTCTTATGCGGATCGCAAGGGCAAATATCAGAATCAGCAAAGCATCGTACTACCACGTATTTAGGGTATAGTTGGCCTTTGCTTCTTGTGCATGTGCCGTTATAATCGGCTTTGTCAGGGCGCTTAGCTCAGTTGGTTAGAGCGCTTCGTTTACACCGAAGAGGTCGGGGGTTCGAGTCCCTCAGCGCCCATTTCCCCTTCTTTGCCAGTTGGGAGATAAGTAAGCATCAAAGCCACTATACTGCCAAATAGGGCCGCCAGTAATCTCTTGATAGTCCCTTACATTTTGCTATAATCCGCTTGTGATAAAAAGTACATAAAAATATTGACAAAAATGTTGACAAAACTGACTCTATGTCTGTTAAGGCTAAAAGCTTTCTTGAAATAGAAGAATAAGTTTTGGAGCGAGGAGAATGTTCTTATGGCCGATGTCGCAGTAGATGCAAGTGGGGCTGGTAGTGGAATAACAAGACGCGAATTCCTCTATTATATTTGGGGGGCGTCCATCGTGTTATTGACGGCCCAGGCTTCTGGCGTTTTGATCTGGTTTTTAATCCCGCGTTTCCGTGAAGGTGAATTTGGTGGCTCCTTTTTGAAAGCACTTACAGACTTGCCGGATATTAATGCTGCGCCGAACAATTTTGCCGACGGCCGTTTCTGGTTAGTCAATCTGGACACCAATCAGGCCAACACTCGCATGTACCTGGCTCAGGATGAGAGCGAACCTATCGTTGGCGTCGCTGCGATTTATAAGGTCTGTACCCATTTAGGGTGCATTTATACCTGGACCACCTCGAATGACCGGTTTGAATGTCCTTGTCACGGTTCCAAATATCGGCTAGACGGCCGTCGCATCGAATCACCCGCGCCGCGTGCTCTAGACAGGTTCAAGATATACGCCGTTGCCGACGACAAAACAACTGTCCTGGCCGAAGCAGAATTGGTGGACGATTTCTATGCACCGCTCGCCCTTCCGGCCGATACAGCCTTCATTCGCGTAGATACCGGCGACCGAAAACTGGGTCTCTCACAACCCTTACTTTGTGACTTTGCCGGTAACTGCCCATAAAAACCTTCCGCCTTCGGTGAAATTGTCCGACACAATGTTACCGAAGGCTTTTGATTTGTGCGCGCTACAGGTTCGGAGAAGGAGATAGTGTATGGCTACTTTTTATGATCAAGTTAAGGAAATGGGGTTTAAACAAGCCTTCGTTGCCAAAAGCGATGAAGTTGTGGAACGCATCACCGCCGGGATGAATGTTGGTGATATCCGCTCTGCTTTGCGTGGCGACGAACCGCGTCGCCCCAATCCCCGACTGCGTCCCCACGCTGATGGTTTTTGGCTGCACATCCGCCCCAGCTTCTACCACAACGAAATTACCCGTGTATATCCCACCTTTCACTTAGGTTGGTTATCAACCTTTATGTTTGTTTGGGAAACCATCACCGGTATTTTCTTGATGATTTTTTATACCCCCAGTCCCCAGTCTGCATATAGCAATATGTGGAATATCCTGGCGAATGTCCCCTTGGGGCAGTTGATGCGTAACATGCACCGATTGGGCGCCGAAGTGATGGTGCTTGTCGTCGCTTTGCATATGTTGCGAACGTTTATAACGGGTAGTTATAAGAAACCACGGCAGTTCACCTGGGTCACGGGTATGTTGTTGCTCGTTCTCACCTTGATGTTGAGTTTTAGCGGTTATTTGCTGCCCTGGGACCAGTTATCATACTGGGCTTTGACCGTGTTTCTCTCTGGGGCAGAATCAGCCCCGGCCCCGGCCGTTGTAAACGAAAACATCCTGTTAATTCTACAAGGTGGTCCTTCACTGGGCGCTGGCGGTTTATTACGCTGGTATTTGCTCCACGTGCTGCTAATGCCTTTATTGATGGGGATTTTCTTCTTCGTGCATTATTACAAGGTCGTTTTGCACGGTTTTTCGCTGCCTCCCGGCCGTGAAGAAATCGGTGAAGACTCCGCCAAACGTGTTCCTAAAAATGAGCGCACGTATTTCATCCCAGATATTCTCACCAGCGAAGTGATGTGGACAGCTCTCCTCACCCTTTTCCTGGTAGCCGGTTCACTCTGGTTCTGGGATGCGCCGTTGGAACATCACGCCGATCCGGTTGTAACGCCGCTGCACGTGGTTGCGCCCTGGTACCTCTCATGGTCTCAAGGCTGGCTGAAGTTGGCCCCCAAGACCGTCGTTATTGGTTTCATTCCTGCTTTGCTGGTGCTTTTTATCATCATGCCTTACTTTGAGGTTGGTAAGAGTCGCCGCTATGCGGATCGTCGTGTGGGTCTTAGCGTTTCCATGCTTTTTATTGCTTTCATGATGGTCTCTAACTGGATGGGAACACCAAGATTCCGCGTACAATCTTCGGCGGATTTGGAAGTAGCTACCAAACTTCTCCCCGAAGAAGGCGTGAGTTCTTTGTTGGGTATTCCCCCGGAATTTTTATGGGAAGGGCAATATTTGCCGGGCGAAACTGTAGCTGAGAATCCACATCTGACCTATGGTTTGGAAGTCTTTGCCGAATTGATGGTGAAACATAGTTGTACAAACTTCCCGGGTACAACAATTGGTGGGGTTGCTTTGGACAGTTGTGAAGCAGAGGACCACCGAATGCCTGATCCATACGCCACACTAACTATTCGGCAAGTCCAAGAAGGTTTAATGGAATTGGTCATTCATATTGATGCGCTTGATCCTGAAAATACAGATGAATACCTGTATAACCTGGATTGGGTAGGCTACCGCCATGCCGATTCCAACTATGAAGAAGAATGCTCTTTTATCAACAAGTCATGTTAACCGGCAAGAGAGTTTGTAACTTACCGGCTGATTTGAAATGAGAGATGCACGCATGACTCAAAAGGACAAGCACCCATGCAAATAAAAGTTGCTATTGGAACCATAGCTTTCATGCTAACAATGGTTGTTTTTGGATACACGGCCTTGCGAGAGCCAGCACGTCTGGAGCGTTTTACGGCCGCAGAACAGGCGCGTTCGATAGAAACCGGCGCTCACCTTTATCAGGCAAACTGCTCGAACTGCCACGGCGTCAACGGGTTGTCGGAAGAATGTTACGACTTAGGGTCTGGCGAACAAATTGGCTGCATTGGTCTGGTACTCAACAACCGGGCTTTGCTGTGCGGCGATACAACCGACCGGATGATTGCCATGAACTGGCAAGGCACGAAGGAAGGCTTTGTTCGCAGCACGGTTTCTTCGGGTCGTCCAGGCACGGAAATGCCGACCTGGTCAGAACAGTTTGGCGGCCCATTGCGTGACGATCAGGTTCGCAACATTGTGGCTTACGTGATGAATTTTGAAACGGAAGAGCTTTGCAGCGGTGAGGTGATCCGTTTTGATTGGCCGGAAAGCGTAGACGATCTGCTGGTTCAGTTCCCAGAAGGTGACGCTGCCAACGGTAAGGCTTTGTTTGTTACTTATGGCTGCTCTGGCTGCCATGGTGTACCGGATGAAGGCGTCGCGGCGGCGGTAGGTCCGGATCAAGCTAACTTGCGCGAAGTAGCGGCTACCCGTATTGAGGGTGTCACAGGACTGCAATACGTGTACGAGTCTATTTTGTCCCCAAGTGACTTTATTGTGCCGGAATGTCCGAGTGGGCCTTGCACCGGCCCGCCGAGCGCTATGACGGCTAATTTCGGGGAACGCATGGCTGTTAGCCCCGGAGATATGGTAGATATTTTTGCCTATCTCAATCTGTTGGACGAATAAAAATCGTCTTCGTGTGATGAAATAAAAAAACCCGGCATTTGCCGGGTTTTTTTGTTGCACTTTTAAGAAATGGGACGCGGATTTTCACGGATGCGGCGGATAAACGCTG
>OEIV010001583.1_pt1 | contig 10044 bp, 3 predicted proteins | sample 1539231 | NCBI WGS metagenome assembly OEIV01 (sample SAMN03794762, study PRJEB22550) | activated sludge metagenome | feature: wastewater treatment plant; material: activated sludge; isolation source: Wastewater treatment plant of a petroleum refinery complex | place: Argentina: Buenos Aires ... | reverse complement strand
CACAAAGTTTTTAGGGATTCAAATTAATGATGGAAAAACTTTACACACACCACCAGCAAGACCAGAACACAAAATTTTGTTTTATGGCAATTCCATAACCTGCGGTATGGGTAACGAAGCTCCCGATGCCAGTGGTGATGATAATATGCTTCACGAAAATAATTTTTTATCATTCGGTGCCATCACATCACGCATACTAAATACAGATTATATGTGTACAGCAAAAAGCGGAATTGGAGTTATGATAAGCTGGTTTGATATGGTTATGTCTGATTATTATTATCGTTTGAATCCTGATGACTCAACAAGTAATTGGGATTTTAATGAATTTGTACCCGATGTTGTTGTGATAAATCTTTTGCAGAATGATAGCTGGTTAATCGGAAATTTAAATCCCGTGCCGGATTCATCTCAACGAGTTGCTGCATACATGGATTTTGTTCGTGAGATTCGTCAGCATCATCCAAATGCTTTTATTGTTTGTGCATTAGGCAGCATGGATGCTACAAAAATTGGTTCGCCCTGGCCAGGTTATATTGAAACAGCGGTAACAAATCTTCAATCGATGGATAGTGATACATTACTTGGTACACACTTCTTCCCTTTCGATCCAGCCTGGACAAAACATCCTCGAGTTCGTCATCATCAAGTGATGGCACAAAACTTAGCAAATTATATAAACAATGAAATGGGTTGGATAACTGATGTAGAAGATAATTATTTAACAGAATTACCTGAAAATTTTGAACTTATGCAAAACTATCCGAATCCATTTAATCCATCTACAACTATAGATTACACAATTACAGAACCCGGCAACATTAAAATCGTGATCTTTGATGTACTTGGCAGAGAAATTAATACCTTGGTAAATGAATATAAAGGAGTTGGAAGATATAAGGCAGTTTTCAGTGCCGGCATTCTGTCATCAGGGATATATTACTATCAATTGATCACAGAAAATAATTTTAAAACAAGATCTATGATTCTGCTCAAATAACATTACGCATAAGATTTTTGGACTTGTCATTTATGGTTTTTCAATAAGTGACAGGTCATTTCTCTATGATCAAATCCAAATAAATTGTTATGTTCGGTCTTATTAGAAAACAAAGAAATAAGTCTGCTTCTTAATTTATACCTCTCTTTTCATTAAATTACTGTCATTAAAAACAAGCAAATGATTAAATGGAATATTTTATAATATTTTTCCTTATTGTGCTCAACGGTTTATTTGCAATGTCAGAAATCTCACTTGTTTCATCTAAGCGAGCACGCTTAGAAGAAAAAGCAAAAAAAGGCAGCAGCGGCGCAAAAACAGCTCTTAAACTTTTAGATGAACCGGAAAAATTTCTTTCAACTGTTCAAATAGGCATTACTCTTGTTGGGATAATCGCAGGAGCTTTTGGCGGATTAACTCTTGCAGATGATCTTACACCTACTTTTGAAAAGATTACATGGCTAGCTCCTTATGCAAGACAAACTGCAATAGTGGTAATTGTTTCGGTGATAACTTACTTTTCCTTGATTATCGGAGAACTTGTACCTAAAACTATTGCTTTTAATAATCCCGAAGGTATAACAATTACTCTCGCCCCATTTATGAAATTTCTTTCCTGGATTACTACACCGATCGTTGCTTTTTTGAGTTTATCAACTAAAGTTTTTTTAAAAATATTGATGATCAAACCAAAGGATGAAACTCCTGTTACAGAAGATGAATTAAAAATATTAATTGAAAAAGGAGCACAGTTTGGAACTCTTGAACATCGCGAATCAGAATTGCTTAAACGAATATTCAGATTTGGTGATAGAAGAGCGTATTCAATTATGACTAATAGACAAGATGTTATACTGATTGATGTAACTGAGTCTCCTGAAAACATAGCTAATCGAATCTATGAAAACACTTTTTCGAGATATCCGGTGTATGATGGAGAACAGGAAAACATAATTGGAATTTTTACAATTAAAGATTTTTTTCATAAACTGAATACGGATAAGAATTTTTCAATAAAAGATATATTAACACAACCTTTGTTTATTCCTGATAACATCACCGGAATAACTGTGTTTGAGAAATTCCGAGATAGCAAAACTTATGTTGCAGTTGTAATTGATGAGCATGGTTCTTTTGAAGGGATAATAACATTACACGATCTTATAGAGAATATTTTTGGTGATTTACCTGACCTGAATGAAAATGAAGACCCTGAAATATTTAAACGTGAAGATGGATCAATGCTTATTGATGGAAGTATTTTATTGGATGAACTTAAAGAAAAACTACAAATAAGTTTTGAGGAAGATGCCGACTATACAACTCTTGGTGGATTTATGATGTTTAAGCTGAATAGAATTCCAAAGGTCGGCGATAAGATTAAGTTCGATAATTACACTCTGGAAATTGTTGACATGGATGGTAATCGAGTTGATAAAGTACTTGTAAGTCTGCTTGGTGTTTAATTTTATTCATAATTGTATTAGTAATTGATAAAAGTCAGCTAATTCGTGAGAATATTAATCAAGTATAATCATTTTTTTTCGATACAAATTGCATTCAAAAACCAATTTTCTTTACATTTCCGTTACTGATAAGGATAATATTGTAAAATTAATCATTTACTAATTACTATGATTAAGTTACGAACTAATTACATTTCTGTATTCTCCAATTACTTTATTAGTACACCGTTATTTATTTCAAATAGAACTTTTCAATTTTCAATATACTTTATTAGACTTTACAATTTTGTTAAAGTCGGAGTGGAAAAGAATGAATAAAAAAACAAATGATTTGAACAAAATTAAAAAGAAAATCACCTCAACATTAAAATATTTTGAGAAGAACAAATCGCTGGATAAGAAGATTTTGGAAAATTTTATCAATGACATTAATCAAATGCAAAAAGGTTCATTATCACAACAAGAAATTTTTTTTAGAACTACCCTATATAGCATTGGCGATGGTGTAATCACTACTGATTTAAATGGAAAAATTCAGCAGATGAATCCTGTTGCAGAAAAACTTTGCGGATGGAAAGAATCGGAAGCAAAGAACAAATCGTTCGAAACTGTTTTCAAAATTATAACCGAGATAACAAAAGTAAAATGTGAAAATCCTGTAAAAAGAGTATTGAAAAGCAAACATACTATCGGGCTTGCAAATCATACTCTGCTTATATCAAAAACCGGTAAAAAAATTCCTATTGCAAATAGCAGTTCACCAATTAAAAATGATAAAGGAAAAATTATTGGCGTTATTATTGTATTTAGGGATCAAACCAGGGAACGAGAAAAAGAAAATACTTTAGAAGAAAGAGAAAGAAAATACTCCACATTAGTTAGTAACCTTCCTGGTTTTATTTATCAATGTGCAAATGATAAATACTGGACAATGGAATTTATTAGTGATGGCTGTAAGAAGATCACCGGCTATACTCCAAGTGATTTTATTAAAAATAACAAAATAGCTTTCAATGATATTATTCACCCTGATTACAAAAAAACAATTTGGAATAAGTGGCAAAAGATTTTAAAGGAAAGAACATATTTCGAGTTTGAGTATCCAATTATTGCTAAGAATGGAAAACTAAAGTGGATTTGGGAGCGTGGTAGAGGAGTTTATTCAGCCAATGGCAAATTACTATTTCTTGAAGGTTTTATAGAAGATATAAGTGAACGAAGGAAAACTGAAGAATCTTTGCGGCTTAAAAATATTGTATTTGAATCATCTATAACTGCTAACAGTATTGCAAATCTTGAAGGAAAACTAATTGATGCAAACGCAGCTTTTCTAAATTTCTGGGGTTATAAAAGTAAATCCAAAGTGCTGGGTAAATCATTAAATGTATTTATTAAAAGTAAAAATGATGTTGTAAAAATTCTTTCAACACTCAATAAAAAAGGCGTTTGGGAAGGTGATTTTCTTGCTAAGCGAAGTGACCGTTCAGAATTTATCGCCCATGGTTTAGCAACTACAGTCGTTGACAATAAAGGGAAAATTATTGGCTATCAATCTTCTGTCCTGGATGTAACTGATAAAAACAAAACTGAAACACTGCTTAAGGAAAGCGAAAACAGATACAAGACATTTTTTAATAATTCACCGGATGCAATTTTTCTTGCCGATCCTGAGTCTGGAGAAATTGTTAATGCAAATAAAGCAGCATTGCAGCTTCTAAAAATGTCATATTCCAAAGTAGTAGGGATGCATCAATCGCAACTACACCCAAAGCGATTAGAAAATTATTCAACAAAAGGATTTGAGGAGCATAAAGAAGAAAATGGGCTAGTTAAACCTATTGAAAATTATGTTTTAACAGCAACTGGAGAAGAAATACCTGTCGAGGTTTTAGCAAGCAAATTAAAGATAAATGGAAAAACAGTTATTCAAGGTGTTTTCAGAAACATTTCTGAAAGAAGAAGGATTGAAAAAGCACTAAAGGAAAGTGAAAATAAATTCCAGTTATTCTTCGAGCATTCTAAAGATGCAATGCTGCTGTTAGATGGTAAAGTATTTTTTGATTGTAATAATGCCGCCGTTGAGATGTTGGGCTATAACAACAAATCTGAGATGCTTTCTGTTCATCCGTCAAAACTATCTCCCGATTTTCAACCGGATGGAACAGCATCTTTTACCAAAGCCGAAAAAATCATGACCCAGGCATATAAAGAGGGATTTGTTCGATTTGAATGGATACATCGAAAAATGAATGGTGATGATTTACCTGTTGAAGTTATGTTAACGTCTATTCCACTCGCAGGGAAACAAATTTTATTTACTGTATGGAGAGATATAACCGAGCGTAAGACTATTGAATCAGAAATACAAAAAAGTAGAGATAGAATGCAATTATTGGTTGAGGGTACACCGCATCTATTCTTTTATATGCAAAACCTTGATGGAAAAATTGAATACATCTCACCATCGGTTGAGAATATTACGGGTTACTCCGTTTCTGAATGGTACAATCAAAATACCTGGTTTATTACTGATTCTCCGATTAATCAAAATGCAAGAAAAAGAACTTGGGAACATCTAAGCGGAATTATTAATAATGATCCTGTTTATGCAGAAATATTACATGCTAATGGCAGCAAAGTTATGATAGAGATATATGAACGGCCTATAATTAAAGAAGGAAAAGTACTTGGGTTACACGGTGTAGCACACGACATATCAGAAAGAATTCGATTCGAACAAAATCTAAAAGAAAGTGAAATCAGCTATCGGGGATTATTTAATAGTGTATCAGAAGCAATTTATATACTGGATGAGAATGGTATTTTTATTGATATCAATGAAGGTGCTCTGGAGATGTATGGATATGGGCGAAACGAATTGATCGGCAAGACTCCCGAATTTGTTAGTGCACCAAATAAGAATGATTTAAGTAGTGTTGCAGCTGCATTAGGGAAAGCATTTGAAGGCGAAAAGCAGCAATTTGAATTTTGGGGTAAGAGAAAAAATGGTGAGGAGTTCTTAAAAGATGTTAGATTATATCTGGGAACATATCTTAATAAAAAAGTCTGCATTGCAATTGCAAATGACATTACAGAAAAGAGAAAAGCTGAAGAACTTTTACGCGAAAGTGAAAAGCGATATAAGCTGATTGCTGAAAACACAGCAGATTCGATTGCCATTTTTGATTTGAATCTCAACTACACTTATATAAGCCCGTCTGTAATTAAATTGCTGGGATATACACCTGAAGAATTAATGTCAATAGGTTTGGCAAATATTATTTCAGAAGATGCAAAGAATGAACTCCAAAGAAATTTACTTGAAGAATTAGAAAACGAGATTAATCGTAATGCTGATCCACATAGAAGTAGAATAATTGAAACAGAACAATTACGTAAAGACGGTTCAAAAATATGGGTAGAGGGTACTGTATCATTTTTACGAGATGATAATGGGAACCCTATTGGAATTTTAGCAGTTTCACGAGATGTATCAAGCAGAAAACTAGTAGAGGCTGCTTTAGCTTCAAGTGAAGAACGATATCGTGCAATATCTACATTAACATCCGATTATCTGTTTTCTACACTAATTAATGATCAAGGAATTCATGAACTTGTCTGGATAGCAGGCTCCTTTGAAAAAATTACTGGTTATACATTTGAAGAATATAAGCGTATTGGCGGATGGAGGGCAACCCTTCATCCATCAGAACTAGAAATTGATAGCCTTGATCTTGATGCTTTAAATAGAAACGAAAAAGTAAATCGGGAAATAAAAACATATCATAAGAACGGTTCACTTGTCTGGGTTAGATCCCATGCACAACCTATCTGGGATTTTAAGCATAATAAGTTAATAGGGATTTATGGTGCTGTGGAAGATATAACACATCGGAAACAAACTGAAATAATTCAAAAAATACAGTACAACATTGCAGATGCGGTTGTTACTTATAAAACTTTAACAGAATTATTTGAAATTATAAGAATAGAATTATCAGCGCTAATAAATGTTAATAATTTCTTCATTGCTCTTTATGATGAAAAGACCGGAATGTTAAGATCGGATGTTGATAAAGATGAAATTGAAGAAATTGAAACGTGGTCTGCAAAAGGTTCAATGACAGGATATGTAATTGAACAAAAAAAATCTTTACTTCTAACTAAAGCAGAAATTCATCAATTAATAAATTCAGGTTTAGCTGGAATGGTTGGAGTGATACCTGAGATATGGCTAGGTGTTCCTTTTAAGGTAAGCGGAAAAGTAATTGGAGTATTGGTTGTCCAAAGTTATGATAATCCTTATGCATATAATCTTGGAAGCATGGAAGTACTTGAAATTGTTGCTCACGAATTAAGTATTTATATCCAGCATAAAAATGCAGAAGCGGAAACCTTAAAACTTTCAGCGGCAATTGTTCAAAGCCCCACAATTGTAGTTATAACTAATCCGAATGGAATTATCGAGTACGTAAATCCAAAATTTTCAGAAATTACAGGTTACTCATTAGAAGAAGCTAAAGGAAATAATCCAAAGATTTTAAAATCCGGGAAACATAAGATTGAGTTTTATAACGATCTTTGGAAAACAATTATGTCTGGTAATACCTGGCAGGGTGAATTCCAGAATAAAAAGAAAAATGGAGAACTTTATTGGGAAAATGCTCTTATCGCTCCACTGATAGATTCAGAGGGTAATATCACTAATTTTGTTGCAGTTAAAGAAGATATTACAGAAAAGAAAAAAATGATTGAGGAATTGATAATTGCCAAAGAAAAAGCTGAAGAAATGAACAAGATAAAATCAAGTTTCTTTGCAAATATGAGTCACGAACTTAGAACACCAATGGTTGGAATTCTAGGATTTAGTGAAGTGCTGATGAGTGAATTAAAAGATAATCCTGATTACCTTCATATGATAAGTTCTATTAATACCTCCGGGCAAAGATTATTAGAAACGCTGAATCTGATTCTAAACTTATCGAAGTTAGAAGCATCAAAAGTGGTAGCCAATTTAAAAACACAGGATATCATTCCAATATTAAAAGAGAGTTTTGGATTCTTTAAATCGGCGGCGGATAAAAAAGGTTTAAAGTACTCTTTTACTGCGGAGAGTACTGAAATATTTTGCGATGTTGATCATCTGCTCTTTACAAGCATATTTAATAATTTAATAAATAATGCAATCAAGTTTACAGATGACGGAAGTGTTACTTTAAAAGTTGATAGCGATAATAATAATGTTGTAATATCAGTTATCGATACCGGTGTTGGGATTTCTGAAGAAAAACAAAATTTAATTTGGGAAGAATTCAGACAGGCAAGTGAAGGATACAATCGCAGTTTTGAAGGTACAGGACTTGGACTGACTATCGCAAGAAAATATACTGACATTATGCATGGAACAATTTCTGCAAAAAGTACATTAGGCAAAGGAACAACTTTTGAAGTAAGTTTTCCTATAGCTAAACAAATCGTGGAGACACTTAAAGTTGAAAATCCAAATAATACAATTAACACCATTGATCCTGCTAAAACTCTGGCAAAAATATTATACATAGAAGATGATGAAATTTCGGTTAAATACGTTTCTACAATTTTAAAAGGATTGTATAATGTAGATTGGGCAAAAGATAGCGATGAAGCAATAGCAAAAACTAAACAGTGCAAATATGAAGTTCTGCTTATGGATATAAATTTACGCCGAGGTATGGACGGACTTGAATTGACTAAGGTTATCAGAAAAATGGAAGATTATAAATCCACACCTATTGTTGCAATTACTGCTTTCGCAATGGGCAGAGAGAAAGAGGAATTTTTATCAAAGGGTATGACGCATTATTTATCAAAACCATTTGTTAAAAATCAACTTTTAAGTTTATTGGATAGTTTACTGGATAAAAAATAGAATCTATTAAATCTTTTGATGGGAAATTTTATTTGTTTTAATCCGGGCAAAGTTATGAATCCATTTCCTGATTGTCTTAACGCAATGAAACTCCTAGGAATATTTTATTAGGTGGAAATAAATTGAAATCTATTCTGTTATATATCTGCTTATTCATGCTCATTATTCTTAATACGTCCTCTGCACAAATATTTTCCGAAGAGCCGATAGTTAGAGTCAGAATAATTTATACACTTGATTCTCTTAACATAGTCTTTAAGGATTCATGGATTATATCTCAAGATAGTTTGGAAGATTTAAGAATTAAAAAAGATGATTCACTGACAATTACTATTGAAGATGATGTAATAGCGCTGAATAATCTATCAAATGGAAGTGTTAATAATTTCAATCATTTGGTTTTTAAAACAGAAAGCGTTTCAGGTACTTTAAAAATAAAAGATGTTCCATACGGAATTGGCTGGTGGTGGGAAGGTATTGAAGATAGAATCTATGAAGGGGAAATTGAAATATCAATCAATGAGAATAATAAGTTTGATGTAATTGTTTCTCTCCCTTTAGAAAAATATCTATGCGGTGTTGTCCCTTATGAAATCGGGAGTGATGCACCGCTCGAGGCATTAAAAGCACAAGTTATTGCTGCAAGATCTGAAACTGTTAATGCCTTAATTTCAGGGAAGTATAAAGCAAGTAATTTTGATTTGTGTGCTGATGTTGAATGCCAGGTTTTTGCAGGCAACAATAAAAGAACCTCTGAAACGGATAAAGCAGTTGTGGAAACAAAAGGGTTGTGTATATTCTATAGTGATGAAGTTATCGGAGCATATTATGCTTCCAATTGCGGGGGAATGTCTGAAGATGTAGAAAATGTTTGGCCGAGTAGATCTGGTCCTGTTCCCTATTGGAGTTCAAACTTCGATTCTGATGAAGAACAAAATTTTAATCCAAAAAATAATCCTGATGAATGGATTATGAGTAATCCTGATGTCTTTTGTAATTCATATTTTCACCCTGAACTACCAGAATGGAGTAAAAAGAATTTCCGCTGGCAAATAGAAATGACTAATAATGAATTATCTAACAACCTGAATGAAATAAAAGAAATTGGAATCTTGAATGAAATCAAAATTCTGGAAAGAGGAAATTCAGGGAGAATTATTAAAGCAAGGTTTATTGGGAGTAAAGATTCGCTTGATCTAAATTCTGAACTTGAGATCCGTAAAATCAAGAAACCGCCATTTCGTAGTTCGTGTTTTATTTATGACAAAACCTATGCTACAGACAGTTCTATTATTTATAAATTCAATGGAGCTGGTTGGGGACACGGTGTTGGAATGTGTCAATCAGGTGCTGTTGCACGAGCATTCTCAGGACAAACTTATGAACAAATCTTGAATCATTATTTTCGTGAGGCCATAATAAAATCCGTTTACCAAAAATTTTAACCCTTCGAATAAAACATTTTCTTATTTTTGTGTAAGATAAAAGAAAGAAAACTGAAATGAGATTAATATTATTGTTAGCTGTTATTGCATTCGCAATTCATACAAATTACTCCCAGCAAATTTCATCACCTGATAATAAATTAACACTTACAATAAAACTTTCCGAAACAAACGAATTGGCTTATAATTTAGTACGAGCAGGTAAGTTAGTTATTAAGGACAGTA
>OEIV010001582.1_pt1 | contig 10045 bp, 8 predicted proteins | sample 1539231 | NCBI WGS metagenome assembly OEIV01 (sample SAMN03794762, study PRJEB22550) | activated sludge metagenome | feature: wastewater treatment plant; material: activated sludge; isolation source: Wastewater treatment plant of a petroleum refinery complex | place: Argentina: Buenos Aires ... | reverse complement strand
CAACCAATTACAGTAGATAGTTTCCCGAGCTTTGCAGCAGCAAGACGTAAAGAAATTGACGGCGTTCTGGGCAAGCTGAAAGACTACAGGTTCGACGACGAGCCCAACAAAACAGAACAGAAGTTTTATGTTCTGCAAGATGCACTTGATTCTGATGAATATAAAAATGCCGAGGGATCGCTGTTATTCCCAGTTGGTAAAGACGAATCAGGAAAGTTTGTTATAGCTGACCTTCATAAATTGCCACATATTATGGCTGGTGGACAAACTGGTTCGGGCAAATCAAACTTTACAGAAGGAACGCTAACCCTAAGTCTTCTTCACCGCTATTCGGCAGACGAACTTAAGCTAATATTCGTTGATCCGAAGTGTGTGCAGTTCACGCAGTACAACGGCATCCCCCACTTACTTCGCCCAGTGATTACATCTCCTGAGACTTCGAAAGAGGCGATGGATTGGTTGCTCAATGAAATGGAAGATCGTTTTACTAAACTCGTAGATAGCGAAACTAGGGATATCGAAGAATACAATTCATCAGGCAAAGGGCATATGCCGTTTATAGTTTTAATCATTGATGAGGTTGCTGATTTGATGATGGTTGATGGCGAATACTATCAGAAGTCGTTTGTAATACTTCTACAAAAGTCTGCTGGAGTTGGTATTCATATCTATATTGGCACGAGTAGGCCAAGTGAGGATGTCTTGCCAAGTCTACTTAGGACAAACTTCGTGACTAAAATAGCATTCAGGACTGCTTCCAAAATAGATAGCGAAGCATTGATTGATGTAGGAGGTGCAGAAAATCTACAAGGTCGAGGCGACTTACTATTTAGCTCACTCGATAACCCTAAACCGATTCGTCTACAAGCACCATATGTTTCCGAGCTAGAACAACTTGAAGTTGTAGATTCCATGAAATCAAAGAAAAATTAGCTTTGCGTTTAAGGCTAGAGACTTGTTTGGCGTAAAATATATACATGTATACGTATCTACAGAATCGGCAACATTATGAAGATCGTTATGACGATGGCACTGTTGAAAAGTGTCGTTCAGGCGAGCGCATCGTAAATGATACGTTCAAGATCATGGAGAAGAAGCTTACTAAAAAGGAGCTGACCGAAAGTCTGCCTGGTTGGTATTTGATGTACAGTAAACTCTACTTTTGGTTTGTCGAATCAGCAGCTGCTGCACGAGCTGAGAATCGTGAGGCTACTATTGCCAAGTGGACGGAAGAAGATCAGAAGAAAGATGACCGTCTAGCCAAAGCTCACATTTCTGGCGGAACCTATTGCCGTAGTTGCGGTAAAGATATGCGAGTTATCAGCAAAGACTATATGCGCCGTGATAATCGCAAAGATGATGACATCCTGATCATGTTCGAGTGCGTAGAGTGCAATAAGCGTATGGCTCTTTGGGAAGACGGTACGCAGTGGGAAGGTGCAAAGCGTGAATGCGAGAAATGTGGCGGTAATACGACCTCAAAGACCACCAAAGAGTTTGGTGTTATCACATGGACTGAGACCTGTGAGAAATGTAAGCACGTTAAAACCGATACATTTGATCTATCTTCTGATAAAAAAGAACCTGAATCTGTTGATCCATACCTAGAACTTGACCGTAAACGCTTCGTTTTCGATAAAGATATGATGTTTAAGTATGACCAAAAGCTAAAACACTTTGAAAGAATGGCGAAACTTCACGCCACTACCGAGGACAAAGTACAGCATGTTGATGTTCATGACGGTATTAAACAGGTAAAGAAGCTCAAAATAGTCCAACTAAAGGAGCTACTCGAGCCAATCTTCACAGAAGGTGGCTATAGTGACTTTAAGCTTGGCGATCCACAGATTGGTCGTGAAGTATCATTAGAATTCAGCTGCCTTGATACCAAAGACGACCGTGAAGAGTACCAAAGCAAGAAAGACCTACATAAGGCCATAGAGAAGGCTCTAGAGGATACTAACTGGCGATTAATGAGTGCTGGTGTAAGTTACAGGCTCGGATTCTTGTCAGGAAGCTTGCGAGCCTACGAAAGTGAAGACGAAATACGCAAACTGGTCGAACAACGTATGAAGAATGGCTATGTTCCGAATGCAGAGCCTAAAGAACCAACAGTATCAGCAACCAAGCCAAAAGACGAGTTCTATAATCGTGATATGCGTGAATCAGTCCTCGTCTATTTTGATAAGCTGATGCTTGGTAGCGTACCAGCCGAGATCACACTCAAGAGCGGTATCGTCAAGCCAACAAGCATACCAGTATTGTCTGGAGAAATGAACCCATTACTTCGGGTATTCATACCTATACGAGATAACGACGATTCCGTGCCAAAGTTCATCCGAAACTATGATTTTAAGTTTGGTGAAGACAAGAAAATGGCAAAGGTTCGCAAAGACAGCCGTGGGCGCAAAATACGCCTAGTGTAGGCAATCAAAGTGCGGGATTTGTTCATAAAACCCCACAAAATCCGACTAAAAACGAGACACTTCAAATATATGCGTTTCGTGTCTCATTTGTCTCGTTTTGTGTCCCGCGACCCCTGTTTAAGTTCCGTGACCTGTATGGGGAGCCAGAAATTTTGCAACAGAGGTAGACCTGGTTCCTAGACCAGGTCTTTCTTTTTTTGTAAAGCACCCCTGATCTGTTAAATAGTTCGAACCTAATCGCTCAATTTGCCAAATAACAAACAAATGTTGGAACCACAGAAAATGACTGATTTTAAGCCGTTAACACCTAAGAAATAGTTCCAAAACTGACCTGTTTTCCTATGAGGGCTGAGCAGCCTGAAAATTGATATATTCCCGTGACCTATCCAGGAGACACCAATATTTGACACAGCATGACACTTATGTTAATATCAGTGTAGTAATCAATCAAGGAGAAACAATAAGATGATAAGAATCGCACGAGCAAAGTAGTCGCACAAGCGTCTTTTTTCGTATGATTCTTTCCTATTAGTTTAACTTCCTGTAAAAAAGCCGAGCACTTGCGTGACTACTCACCTAAATGCTCGGCTTTTTGTTTGGAGAAGACTATGTTAAACCTGTATAAAATTACAAAATCATATAAAGATAACCTTGTTCTCAAGGATGTTACTTTATCGGCTGGTCCAGGTGAGGTAATTGCCCTCATTGGTGCAAACGGTGTCGGCAAGACAACTCTACTAAAAATACTACTCGGTGAGGTGGCTCCTGACGATGGGCAGATAACTAACCACCATGATGTTGTTGGCTATGTCCCTCAAGAGCTGGACAATCTTAATAAAACAATCGAAAAGAGCTTTGAATCCATTGAGTCATGGCGAATTGACTATGCCCTTAATTTGGTTGATCTGGGTAATGTCCCTAAGGATCGTCCTCTCAGTAATCTTAGTGGTGGTCAGAAAACTCGTGTGGCTATTGCCCAGGTTCTTGCTCAAGACCCCGAACCCACAGTCCTATTATTGGATGAGCCTACAAATAACTTGGATGTAGAGGGTTTAGAATGGCTCGAGAGTTTCATCAAACGTTTCAAGGGTGCGGTTTTGTTTGTGAGTCATGACAGACAATTCATCAACACTGTTGCCACAAAGATTATCGAGCTAAAAGCTGGTGTGACAAAGCAGTACGGTGGTAACTACGAGTTCTATAAACAGCAGAAAGATATCGAGTACCAGGCAGCACTTGAGAAATATGAGAAGCAGCAAGATGAGAAGAAGCGTCTCAAGAAAGCCATGGTCGCTCAGAAGGAGGCTACTAAACATGTCCACGAGCACATTAAGCGACCGGATAACGATAAGTATCAACGGGACTTTTTTAGAAATAGGGTTTCAGTAAAACTAGGTCAGAAAGCAAAAAATCTTGAGACTAGGCTAGACAAGCTTGAAGATATCGAAAGACCTGATTTCGATAAGAACTACGAGTTTAGTTTAAAAGGAGCTCCTCATTCCAGTAAGTTATTAGTGCTGGTTAAGGAAGTTTCGAAGTCGTACGATAAGCACGTCGTTTTATCAGATATAAACTTTGAGATTAGAGGCAACATACATATCCACGTAAAGGGCTTAAATGGCTCGGGTAAATCGACACTACTGCACATTCTCGCCAAACAGCTTGCGCCTAGTAATGGCACGATCACTTATGGAGATAATGTTACTGTAGGCTATTTTTCTCAGGATACAGAAGGCTTGAATTACAAAATCTCAGCCCTGGATAATTTGAGTATAACTGAAGCAAAGCAGGAGGTAATTTACCGTCAGGCTCGTAGTCTTGGAATCGCTGCCGAAGATCTATTGAAGATGCCAGGTGAACTATCTCGTGGCCAACAGTCCAAGCTGGGCTTTGCTAAGTTGCTTTTAGCCAACCATGATCTAATTATTCTCGATGAGCCAACAAACCACCTTGATATTGCCACTAAAGAGCAGCTTGAAAAAGCTTTACGAAACTACGAGGGAGCCGTGTTGGTTGCTTCGCACGATGTATACTTCTTGCAACAGCTGAAAATAAATCAAACCCTAGAACTTAAAAATGGAAGGATCGTAGAATCATGAAGCACTACATAGTCAGTCTTGAAGAGGCAAAACAGTTCTTGAGCAGCCATTTTAACTCGAAGGTTACTCACGTCGAACTATTAAACGGGGGCGATTGGTCGGCGGCCTATGCGTATGTACTTGAGGGCGAAGAGTACGTCATTAGATTTGCTGCAAATCGTGAAGACTTTGCTAAAGATCAAGCTATCAGCAAATATGCTTCAAAAAAGCTCCATGTCCCAGAAGTTACTGAAATAGGAGAAGCCTTAAGGGGTTATTACGCTGTATCAAAGCGGCATCATGGTATTTTTCTTGATGAAATCGATGGTGATCAGATGGGTAAAACACTACCCAGTCTCTTAAAGACTCTTGATGAAATCAGAGAAGTTAACTTAACAGGCACTACGGGCTATGGCTGGTGGGAGGCAAAGGGGGTGGGGAACTGCGCAACCTGGCAAGATTTTCTCATGAGCGGATTCGATGATAAGCCAGACGAGAGAACGCATGGCTGGCGTAAGAAATTGGAATCTTCGTCAACAGGTACGGATCCATTTGATAGAATCCGCCGAACATTCGAAGCTCTTGCAGTAGATATGCCCGACGAAAGACACCTCATACACAACGACCTTTTATACCGAAATGTGTTGGTTGAAGATAATAAAATCTCTGTAGTTATTGATTGGGGTAACTCAATGTATGGCGACTTTCTCTACGACATCTCATTACTTATTTACTACTGGTCGTGGTTCCCAGAGTGGGAAGATATCGACATTAAACAGGTGATTCTCGATCATTATGCGAGCGTTGGCCTTGAGGTTCCAAATATAGAGAAGCGTCTACTTTGCTACCAAATCCATATTGGTTTAGACGGTATAAAGTACAGCGCATTCACTGGGAATCATGATCATCTAGAACAAAAGACTGAGCAGACCCTCAGACTTTTGGATTATCTTTGAAACAAGAGCTGAGATTCTCTAATCTGTAGCTTAGTCTCAATTCCTGCAGCAAAGGCCGTCCTATCATTCTCTGTGCCTCTACTAAGTATGTAACGAGCGTACTCTATGAGTGGTTCGTCCAACTTCTGCTGAATCTTGTAATGCCCTAGCAAAGTTTGGGTTGTGTGGTAATGTTTCTCGATCTTCGCCTGAAGCTTATCGGTTATTCGGATATCTTTGTAGTTCTGCTCAATAAACTCTTGCAGAAGTACACAGAGGTTGTCTTCGTTGATGTATTTCTCGGGGCAGTTCGGGTCTTTTCGTCTGGTGCAGTTATAGTAGACGAAGCGCTTATAGTCACCAGTCTTTTTGATAATCTTAACTTTCTCCTGGGCTGTAATATCTGCTCCGCATCTTCCGCAGGCGAGTAGTCCTCGGAAGGAGAAGACCTTTGAGCCCCAAACTCCTTTGTATACCCCTCTGGTTGCTTGAACCAGGTCGTATAGTTCCTTAGAGATCAATGGTTTATGCGCTCCGGTGTACCAGGTTCCATCAGGAGCTTCGGGGTATTGGAATTTGCCGTAGTAGAAGGGGGTACTGAGTATTACAAGGATCTGACTAACACTAACTGGTTTTCCAGAGCGACCAGTAAACTTCTGTTCATCTAGCCAATTCTTCAGCCTTCGACCACTCCAACCCTCATGCCCAGCTTTATGGAACATTTCAGCCACGATCTTCGCTCGGTCAGGATCGGGGACAATATCTTTCACTCCACCGAAGGCTCTGTTTATATAGCCAAGTGGGGCAACGCCTGGTCGCCAGCCCATCTCACACTTGGTTCGGATACCGCGCTTTACATTGACGCTCTTATTATCGTTCTCGAGCTTGGCCTGAGAGCAGAGGATCATCAGGAGGAACTTTTCATTCGGGTTGTTAGTAAAGGTCTGCGAATACGTTCGTATGTGTAGCAGTTTCTTCTGATCCATAAGATCGACAACCGCTCCTAGGTCTCCCGCATTCCTGCTTAAGCGATCTGGAGCCCATGTCAAAATCGCATTGTATTCTTGGTGCTCCAAGCCATCCAGTAATTTGTTGTAGACTGGCCGCTTGCCTGAGTCTTTGGCGGAGTGACTCTCCTGTAATTCGCATACAACATTTAAGCCCTCGTTTTCGGCGAGGGCTCTCATTTCTGCAAGTTGTGAATCAATACTCATTGCCTGACGCTCGTCAGACTCGGAAGACTTTCGAGCGTACAGGCAGTATTTAAGTGGTTGAGTATTTTCGTCCAGCATGGCTGTACATCAAACAGTACCGCTGCTTGATCTGTAAGTCTAGCCTAATTATAGGTTTACTTTTACACCGTTCGAGAAGGCACTGTCATGCAGTTCTGCACTTACTGGTGTTTGATCTTTTGGTATATCGAATACGATAACACCACTCGCACTGTTACCAGGGTTAATGTCGTTATACCAGGTTACGCCGGTATCACTCGAATTGTAGATTGTAGCCGTGTCGTCCGCGGAGTATTCTTGTCCAGCTGAATTAAATAGCTTTTGGTCTGACGACAGCAGGCTTTGCTTTTCGTTTCCAATATTCTTAATAGTCATATCAACTAAGCAGTACTGGCCTTGCGCTTTCCTCGTCAAGAATTCGTTCGTACCGACGGACTCTCTGCCACAAGTCACACTTTTGACGGTGAATTCAAATTTGCCATCTCGAGCTGGTTCACCAACTTTTGCAACTGTTTCTTTGTTTTCGGTTTTTACACTCGAGTCTGAGCCCGTGCTCGCACTTTTGTTTGAATCGCTTCCACCACCAGCAGCACTTACAATCACGCCGAGTACGATGAACCCGAGGATAACTGTTAATATTTTGTGTCTTTTGAACCAATTTCCTTCTTTTGGTTGTTTCATATAACCTCCTTGGTTATTAAGTTGTTTTAATAATCCAGGAGACTATACAAAAATGGACAGCCACGCTGGACTGTCTAGATCCCAAGCTAGCCGTTAAGCCAACTCTTTTATGCGCAGCTGCCCATTCATATGGCTTAACACGCACAAAGGATCGTGCAACGAGCTAACTTGGTATCTAGACATCTTGAAGTATACCGTATCCCAGAGGTGGTAGCTAGCCCATGAGGCGTGTCCAGCCACCTCCTGAACCAAAGCCGCTATCAGAGCCCCAAAAATTTCTTCGTACTCGTCCTGTCATTCGATCCCACTCTTTTCGGGATATATAGCGAATACCAGGCTGGTTATCTGAAGAACTACTCTTAAAAGCTAAAAGAGCCATCGTAAATGCATCAACTAAGTCATCGTGTTTTTCAACCCCAAAGCCTACAAGCTGTTCAATAAGTCGCTCACACCCCGTTTCAGGAAATAACACCACACCTGAAGATTCTAAAGATGCAATTGATTGGTTAGTTGGTGAAATGGAAAGCCGATTTACTACTCTTGCAAAGAGCGGCCATAAAGACATAGTCGAATTTAATTCGACTAACAAAGAACATCTGCCATTCATAGTTCTTATTATTGATGAAGTTGCTGATTTAATGATGGTTGACGGTGAGTATTATAAGAAGTCATTTATAAAACTTCTACAGAAATCCGCAGAAGTTGGTATCCATATATACATTGGTACAAGCAGGCCGAGTGAAGATGTGCTACCGAGCTTACTAAGAGCAAATTTTGTTACAAAGATCGCCTTCAAGACCGCTTCGGAGGTAGATAGCGAAGCATTGATTGATGCAAGCGGTGCAGAATATCTACGAGGCAGAGGCGACTTATTATTTAGCTCACTTGATAGTCCTCGTCCAGTTCATTTACAAGCTCCGTATGCTTCGGATGAAGATATGGCTAAGTTTGTCGAGGGCTTAAAGACGTAGATATGAGTACTTCGAATGTTTGCCGATTTTGCCTCCGACACAAGCCACTTACTGTTGCTGGCGTCTGCGATCAGTGCACCAATGATCTTTTTGCAAATGACGGTAAAGCATCGATCCAAGGTGTCTCGAAACTACTAAAGCTCAGTACGGCTACACTCCGAAGACTAGAATCAACTGGTCAATTAAAGGTCGACAGAAATGAAGCGGGATCACGACGTTACAGTAAGGCAACTATTGAATCATATATTATGAAAAACAGTGATCAGCTAACCGCGCGACTTACAAAAGGCAGAGTACAGGAAGTAACGATGGATGATGTTGAGTTACTATCATCGTTCCCATCTGTATGTCCACTTTGTGGCGTAAATGAGATTTTCGATAAAGGTTACTGTGTTGATTGTCTATCTGACCTAATTAGTAAAGTCGAAGCAAGCAAGCTTCTTGGTGTTAGCTTACCGAGACTTGAACGATTGCTCGAAGAATATCCCGATCTCATCCATACCTTTCCGTACATGACACAACTTCGCATGAGTAAGCAAGAAATAGAAAATTTTGCTGCAAATATGCCAACCAAGGAAGTATCCCGAGGTGCACGATGGTCAAGTCACTTTAGGCAATGTCGTATATGCAAAACTACCCAGAATGAGCATTATGGTGGTGGATATTGCATCGAGTGTTATCCAAAAACCAATGAAGCCATGCTACTAAAAGGCTATCTCGGTGGTGAAAACCTTTCAGAAATAGGAATACGTCTAGGATTTAGCCGTGAACGAGCAAGACAACTATTCAATAAGGCCGTTGCTATCGATATTGAGAGACTTGGTGATGTAACAGAATATCGTAAACAAGAAATACGTGATCAAATAGAATTAACATATAAACAGAGTCGCGCAAATAAAGAATTCAAACATATTATCGAAGAAAACTACGATGATATTGTTAAGAAACTCTCAAGCGAAATGATTATCAGTGAGTCGGGTATTATCAAAGCCATCGGTCTACCTCCAAGCGCATCGTACCTAATTGAAGAAGAATATCCAGAGTTTTTAGAGATTATAGCCCAAAATAAAAAACGTTGGTCATGGAAATATGACACTTGTAGATTGTGCGGTAAAACCGAGGCAAAACATAAACGATGGGGCTACTGTGAAAACTGTTATACACGATCCGACGAATGGAAAAAACAACAATACGAGTATAGGGCTAACAACTATGAAAAGTTTCGAGAGCATCAAAAGGCTTACGAAGCTGAATACTACAAGCGACCTGAAGTAAAAGAACGCATGACGCAAAAAAGCTACAAGAAGCGATATGATGGCAATCGAGAATCAACGATTGAAGCTGATGACTATAAATGTCGAGACTGTGGGATTAATAGAGACGATCATAAGGCAAAATATGGCCAAGATCTGGGCGTATTTCATATTGATGGTGATTTGAATAATAATGATCCGTCAAACTTGGTGACGTTATGTAAGAGCTGCATGGCTAGACGTGGAACGAGCGTAGCAGATGAGTAGTTTTGTTCATCTTCAAGATCGCTCTTATTATGAAGATCGTTATGATGACGGAACAGTAGCCAAGTGCCGTTCAGGCGAGCGAATAGTTAATGATACATTCAAGATCATGGAGAAGAAGCTCACTAAAAAGGAGCTGACCGAAAGATTGCCGGGATGGTATTTGCAGTACAGCTTGTACTTTTTTTGGTTTGTTGAAACAGCA
>OEIV010001581.1_pt1 | contig 10051 bp, 5 predicted proteins | sample 1539231 | NCBI WGS metagenome assembly OEIV01 (sample SAMN03794762, study PRJEB22550) | activated sludge metagenome | feature: wastewater treatment plant; material: activated sludge; isolation source: Wastewater treatment plant of a petroleum refinery complex | place: Argentina: Buenos Aires ... | reverse complement strand
AGCTTACTGAACATATTGGAAACATCTCAGGGATCTTGTTTTTTTTAATAGGAGCAATGACTATCGTGGAATTGATAGATTTACATGAAGGTTTTCAAGTGATCATCAATGGTATAAAAACAACTAATAAACGTACTTTTTTAGTGATTGTTACGATACTATCATTTTTCTTATCTGCCATTCTTGATAATTTGACAACTGCAATTGTTATGTGTACGTTGGTTACAAAAATATTAAATGAACCCCGCGATAAATATATAACCATTGGAATGATCATCATCGCAGCCAATGCGGGTGGTGCATGGAGTCCTATAGGTGATGTCACCACCACAATGTTATGGATCGGCAATCAAATCACAGCTGATGGAATTATCAGAAATATATTTTTACCTAGTATTACAGCCGCTTTCATTCCATTGTTATATTTACTTTTTAAAATGAAAGGAACATTTGTGCCTGTGCCTGTAGTTGCTTCAGCAGACATTAGTCAAAAAGAAAGAAAATTAATTTTCTATGCGGGTATTTCTTTATTGATATTTGTCCCCATTTTTAAAACAGTCACTCATTTACCCCCTTTTATGGGTATGATGCTGGCGGTTGGTATAGTTTGGTATATCAGTGAAACACTTCACAAGAAAAAACCAACCATTGACCATTCACGTCCTTCCATTTTTGACGCCCTTGAAAGAGTGGACTTACCAAGTATTTTATTCTTTTTTGGTATTTTGTTGGCTGTTTCAGCATTACAATCTGCCACTTTGTTGCAACAATTGGCGACTTTTTTACGTGCTCATATTCACAATGATGTGCTTATAGTCTCCAGTATAGGTTTGCTTTCAGCAATATTTGACAATGTTCCTCTAGTGGCTGCTATTCAAGGAATGTTTACTTTAGAACAATACCCAACAGGTGATTTTTTCTGGAACTTTTTGGCATATTGTGCTGGCACAGGAGGAAGTATACTTATTATTGGTTCTGCTGCAGGGGTTGCAGCCATGGGTATAGAAAAAATTACTTTTTTTTGGTTTTTTAAAAACATTTCACTGGCCGCACTTTTAGGCTATATAGGAGGTGCTTTAGTGGCTATAGCCATTGGTTAATTATATTGTTTATCTTCGTATCATGAAAATTAAACAAAGTATTTTGTTACTCTTAGTGAGTATTTTGACCATTTTTTTGTTTACTCATGCTTCTTTAAAAAAAGAAGTGCAAGTTGTAAAAATGCCTTGGCTTGATTCTATTTTATCAATCCAAAATGACACAACCTATGTTTTGAACTTTTGGGCTACATGGTGTATACCTTGCGTTGCAGAACTACCTGTCTTTGAAAAAGCAAATCAAAAAACCAACAGAGAAGCAACGAAAGTGATACTTATAAATCTGGATTATGTAAATGATCAACAAAAAGTATTGATCCCCTTTTTAGAAAAAAAGAGAATAAAAACGAGTGTTGTATTACTCAATGAGCCTGATGCTAATCGATGGATCAATTTGGTAGATAGTAGTTGGAGTGGCGCTTTACCTGCAACACTCATTTTTAATCACAAAACTTCGTATCGTACTTTTATCGAAAAAGAACTTAACTTTGAATTATTAGACACTTTGCTTAAAACTTCACATATTAATAAATAAAAAATCTAGAATCATGATGCTAAAAAAATTGTTTTTATTGTTGCTTGTCATTGTCCATTTTTCTGAAAATAGCTTAGCTGATGATCGCAAAGCATATCAAGTTGGAGATACAATCATGGAATTTAAATTAAAAAATATTGACGGAAAGTTTAAAGCATTAAACGACTATAAATCTGAAAAAGGAATTATCCTCATTTTTACATGTAATCACTGCCCTTTTTCAGTTGCTTATGAAGATCGCATTATTGCTTTGCATAAAAAATATAGTGGTTTAGGATTTCCGGTTGTGGCAATTAATCCAAATGATGACAAAGCCTATCCGCTTGATTCGTATGAAAATATGATTGAAAGAGCCCAAGAGAAAGGATTCACATTTGATTATTTACACGATGAAACTCAAGAGGTGGCAAAAACATTTGGCGCTACCAATACACCACATGTATTTATCGTATCAAATCAACAATCATATTTTAAAGTGGAATATATAGGCGCTATTGACGACAATTCCTATGAACCACAAAGTGTGAAACACAGGCATGTTGAAAATGCAATAGATCAACTCAATAAAAATATACCTATTACAGTTACCAAAACCAAAGCATTAGGTTGTAGTATTAAATGGAAAAAGTAATGCCCATGCATACTATGTAATAGTTAGTGCTAAATATAGTCAAATCAATGACCATTAATTATTTGATCTTGTCATAAATTTGAAAAAAGCAGCAATAAAAAAAGAGCTGTCGCGTTACAAACGGACAGCACTTTTTGTTTAAAAACGGAAACGCTTATTTTTTTGCGTTGATATTTAATTTAATTTTTACTTCAGGATAAATAAATTTATCTCCTAAAGATTTATCATTACCATAAAATAATCCCCATTGGGTTCTGTCGATATTGAAATCGGCCACAGCGGTAATCGTTGCATCGTTCATCGTTACTTTAGCAGGGAAAGTAACATTTTTAGTACTGTCTTTAAGTGTCAAATTACCACTAAAAGTATGCGTAGCATTAGAATCATTGGTTAATGCAGTACAGTTTGTGATTTCAAATTTCGCAGTACTATATTTTTTAGAATCAAAAAAATCTGGCGATAATAAGTGACCAGATAATTTGCCATTTGTTTCGGCATCCATACCTTCATCAGTAATTTTCATTGAATTGACATCAATCGTAAAACTACCTGCAGTAATATTTCCTTCTTTGACAGTTAAGCTACCATCAGCAATAGAGAAAACCCCATTGTGTGTTCCTACAGGTTTTGAACCTACAAACATCACATTACTTGTTGCTTTGTCTACGGTATACACCGCACCATCACTTGTAGATGCTTCTTGCTTTTCTGCTGTTTTAGCAGTTTCTCCTTCAGGGCCTGATTGACATGATGCCATCATTGCAATAATGGCTAGAGATAAAATTGTTTTTTTCATTTTTAATTATTTTTCAGCAAATATAGACAAAATATTATATGTTGCAACATATATATTGAGAAATTTAATAATTCTATGTTAACAAATTATGAAGTTGAATTTGCAAAAATGCTAAGTGTACGTGTATCTTTGCAACTTCAAAAAAAAATTTAAAATAAAATGCTAGAATCAGGAATAAAAAACCCAGTTGCAAACTTATCAGAATTAGGAATACAACCTGCGATTGTTCATTGGAATTTATCGCCAGAAGCCTTAACTGCAAAAACCGTTGAACTTAATCAGGGGACCATTACAGATATGGGTGCATTAGCAGTGAATACTGGAAAATTTACCGGAAGATCACCTAAAGACAAATTTACAGTAAAAGATAGCAAAACTGAATCAAGTGTAGATTGGAGTGATATCAATATTGCCATATCTCCTGAACATTTTGACATTATTTATAATGACATCACGGCTTATTTTAACGAAAAAGAAATTTGGGTAAGAGACGCTTATGCATGTGCTGACCCTGCACATCGTTTGAATATCCGGGTAATTAATGAATATCCATGGGCTAATTTATTTTGTTATGATTTATTTTTGAGACCTACCGAAAATGAAATTCAAACCCAAACCCCTGATTGGACCATTATACAAGCCCCTGGTTTTGAAGCGGATCCTGCAAAGCATGGTACAAGACAAAGCAATTTTACTATTGTAAATTTCACCAAAAAAATGATTTTAATAGGTGGTAGTGCTTATACAGGTGAAATGAAAAAAGGTATTTTCGGAGTATTAAATTATATTTTACCTCACGAAAAAGGCGTATTAAGTATGCATTGCTCTGCTAATGAAGGTAAAGATGGTGATGTAGCATTGTTTTTTGGTTTAAGTGGAACAGGTAAAACAACCTTAAGTGCTGATCCTAATAGACAATTGATAGGTGATGATGAACATGGTTGGGACAAAGGTTCAGTATTTAATTTTGAAGGTGGTTGTTATGCAAAATGTATAGATTTAACTGAAGAAAAAGAACCTCAAATTTATAGTGCCATAAAAGCCAATGCACTTGTAGAAAACACTACTTACTTAGCGAATTCAAACACGGTTAATTTTGCAGATGGAAGCATCACAGAAAATACCAGAGTTGCCTACCCTATTTCACATATATTAAATGCAAAAGAACCTAGTATTGGTGGTGATCCAAAAAATATTTTCTTTTTAACCTGTGATGCCTATGGTATTTTGCCCCCCATTTCTAAACTAAATAAAGGCCAAGCCATGTATAGTTTTATCAGTGGATACACAGCTAAAGTAGCTGGCACTGAAGTAGGAGTTACCGAACCACAAGCTACCTTTAGTGCTTGTTTTGGCAGAGCATTTTTACCACTTCACCCTACAAAATATGCTGAATTATTAGGTAAAAAATTAGAACAGCACCCAGATGTGAAAGTTTGGCTTATCAACACAGGCTGGAGTGGCGGTCCTTATGGAGTAGGCAACAGAATGAAATTAAGCTATACCCGTTCTATGATAACAGCAGCCATGAATGGAGATTTAGATCAAGTTAGTTTTCAACCACATGCTGTATTTGGATTCGATATGCCAACTTCTTGTCCCGATGTACCATCAGAATTACTCATACCTGAAAATACTTGGGCTGATAAAAATGAATACACGAAAAAAGCTTATGAATTGGCTGCCATGTTTGTCAAAAACTTTGAAAAATATGCATCTCAAGCCAATGAAGAAATATTAAATGCTGCACCTAAAGTGATGGAAAACGCATAAATCATTCTTCATATTTCTTAATAACAAAAAAGACTTTCTATAAAAGAAAGTCTTTTTTTATGGCTATTATTCAATAAAGTACCTATAATTTAATATCAACAACACATTAAAAGTTGTCCCATTTGTAATGAGCTTTAATGCAATTTGTGTGGGTAATATACCGAATTACTTCAGGCTATTATTAAATACATTTTGTATAATTTGAATCTTAAAGTCTAAATCAATTGAGAGGCAAAACAGTTGCAAACACAAACACTTGATTGATAATTATACCTATATTTTTTAGCTTATATAATAAATGAAATAAGCATATGGGATTCAATGTTTAGGCATTTTTACTTATATTGTTCAGAAGAGTTAAAAATACATATGGCTACTCATTCATTGTTTGTATTATTTATAGTGTTGCAAATGGCTTTTATCTTAGCCATTCTTCAAACCCTCATGAATAAAATTTTATGCTAATGCTATCTTATTAAAGTCACGTCTCCTTTTTTAATATACGATTTCCCATCACGAGTACATAGGTATTTAAATACATAGAAATACGTGGATACAGGCGCTTCCTTCCCTTCAACCTTCCCATCCCAACCTCGTTTATAATCGCTCGTGCTCCATAAACGTTGTCCCCATCTATCATAAATTTCTAATTGTAACAATTCAATTCCAGCTGTCGTGAAAACTTTAAATTCGTCATTATTATTATCCCCATTTGGTGAAAATGCATTTGGTATAAAAGTTACGTCACAACATGGGCCTTCTTCCACATAAACAGAATCTTTATATTCACAACCATTGGCATCAACAATTAACAAGTGATACCAACCATAATATAAAACACTTGCCACAGGTGTATTTTGTACAGGCGAAGTACTCCATTCATACACATACGGAGCTTGACCACCAAAAGCATTTGCAGTGGCACTCCCTTCATTTCCTTTTCCATGGCAAGCCAAATCTATTTTAGACATTGAGTTCCCTAAAGGATTGGCTGGGGGATTAATTGTAAATACTGTCATATATTCACAACCAATAGTATCAACTACCCTTAAGGTATATGTGTCTGCTGCTAATCCATAAAACTTACCTGTTTTATTAATATTAAATCCAGGAGTGACATAATATTTATAACCACCTTGTCCGCCTGTCCCTGTAACGGTTAATCTGCCATCTTTTGAATCAATACATTTAGTATCTTCTATTGTAATATTCGCTCCCACCGGACTAGGCCCAGACAATTGAACTATTGTATCTTTTGAGCAACCTAAATTGTCAATAAGCGTTACTTTATACATATCAGCAGGTAAACCTGTAAATAAACCAGTTGTTTGAGGTATGCCATTATTTAAAGAATACAATAAAGGCGCTGTACCTCCAATTGCAACTACAGTTAAAACACCTGTTGTATCATATGCACACAATGGTTCCACTATTTGAAGGGAAGTAATTCTTAATGCAGGATTTTGAAGGATGGTTGAGGTTGTAGAAATGGAACAACCATTTATATCTGTAGCAGTAATTGTATAATTGCCAGCATATAAATCTTTAAAAAAGCCTAATGGGAATTGGGTTGCATTTGGTGTAATACTAAATGTGATATTACCAGTACCACCACCAGCGACTACTGCTATAGAGCCTGTTGCTTGACCATAACAATAAACTTCATGTAGATTTACTGTGTTAAATACCATTTGTGCAGGTTGATTCACCACAATACCAGCTGTAGATGCGGTACAGCCTAAACCATCAATGACTGTTATTGTATAATTTCCAGCCTGTAAACCAGTAAAAATCCCCGTTTGATTAGTTTGTCCACCAGGCATTATATTATAAGTATAATTTGGCAAAGGATTTCCTCCTATAGCAGTTACAGTAATGGTTCCAGCTGCATCACCAAAACAATTGTTATCTTGTATAATCGCATTTCCCACAGTGAAAGGTAAAGGTTCAGTAATACAAAGTGAGGTAGAACTTGTGCAGCCATTTGCATCAGTAGCAGTTACTGTATAACATTGGGCAGTTAAAGAAGTAAATACTCCATTTGTATTTGTTTGAGGCCCTAAAGGATTTATAGTATAAGTGACAACGCCAACTCCTGCAGTTGTAGTAACATTAATTAGGCCATTTGCTGCACCAAAACAATTAATATTTGTCGGAGTTGCTGCTGTATAAATTATTTGAGCAGGACCGTTAATGGTATCTATCGAAGAAACAGTATTATTGTTTGCATCAGTTACAATTATTGTATAAATACCAGAACATAAATTATTATAGACACCAGTACCATTATTTATATTTCCCGGATTTAATAAAAAGTTGAAAGGCGCCACGCCACCCGTGATCGTAGAAGTAATGGTACCGTTACATGCACCAAAACAAGTTTCATCTGTAGACACTGTCGTTAAATTGCCTATGACAGGTTGTGTAATGCATTGTGTTGTTGTGGCTGTACATCCATTAGCATCTGTCACAGTAATTGTATAACATTGTTGTCCGCCAGCAGCTGTTAAATTTATAAAATTTCCCGATGGTGCTTGAGCTCCGATTGCAGGACTTATCGTATAAACATAACCAGGTGTCCCTCCCATTGCAGCTGCAGTGATGCTTCCATTTGCCCCTCCAAAAACAGTGACATTGGTAAATGCCGTGATTGAAACTGATAATTGGGGAGCTTGTGTAATATTGATATTTGTTGAAGTAGTACATCCCAACACATCAGTAACTGTTATTTGGTATAAACCAGCACATAAGCCAGTAAATGTACCCACTGGTCCTTGTGTAGCCACTGGATTAATCGTATAATTGTATAACCCAGCTCCACCATTCCCTAAAACACTTACTATGCCATCGCACGAACCAAAACATGATACATTTGTTTGATTTGTAATTGTTACGCCTGGAAGATTAGGTACAGTTGGCTGAATAGAAGTAGTACCTATACATCCATTTGCATCTGTTACTGTTATTATGTAATTAAAACCTGCACATAAATTACTGACTACTCCACTAGCATTAATATTTGCACCTCCAGATATAGCATAATTATAAACTGGAACACCTCCTACAGTATTCGTTATAGCAGTACCATCACATCCTGGTACACATGATGGATTGGTCGATGAAGCAATAGTGATTACGGGTGCATTGGGGGATGTTAATTGAACAGTTGTACTTCCTGTACACCCATTTGCATCAGTCACTGTTATTGTATATATAATTCCAGCACATAGATTACTTGCAAACCCAGAACCACTGATGAGTGCCCCTCCAGAAATGGTATAATTATAAGGCGCAATACCTCCTGCTACATTTGTTGTAGCTGTACCATCACATCCTGGTATACAACTTGGAGAAGTTGTATTATTTATGGCGACTACAATAGGGTTAGGTGCAGTATAATTGTAAGTAGCTGTTCCCGTACATCCATTTGAAGAAGTCACGGTTACTGTATAAACGCCCGTGATCGTTGGTAAAATTTTCTGTGTTGTATCACCAGTAGACCACAAATAGGTATAAGTATAGGCGGGTGCTATAAATGCGCCTGCAGTATAGTATAAAATATTTTTTCTTAAATTGACAGCATGTTGATTGACTAAAGGAAAGACATTATTATGCCAGTTTGATGTTGTCATTCCACCAAATAATACCAAACCAGCTCCCCAGGTTTTTTCTGACAAAACAGCAAAATTACTATTCGCAGAACTATGAATTAGTGTGGTACCACCATTTACCACATCTGCATGAGCATAGTAATTAGCGGTGTAAACACCAGTAGGATCTAATGGTGTATATGGTCCAATATTAATTGGATGCGCCATATTTGTAATATTTACACCAGGAACAGCATTTGCAATGGCTGGGATTAAATTTTGATAATTTAACTGAGTGCCACCAAAACCCCAAAATTGAATTCCTCCTTGATTAGGGGCTGCATTAAGAAATAATCTCCCCCCGGCATTTACCCAACTTTCAATCAATGTAGCATTGGCAATCATAAAATTATCTAAAGCAATTGCATTTCCATCACTTCCTTCGAGAAATACAAATTGTGTAGCAGGTGTAAAAACGGTCGCTGCATTCACCGAAAAATTAGCTTGAATCCAATTTCCTACTCCGAATACATCATTCATTTCGTTCACATTACTTGGTGAGCCCCATGGTGGACTATCTGTAATATAATATTTTTGACCTGGTTGTACACCAATATTCCCACCAGTTACATTCGCTGTTAATGTATCTATACAGTTTCCATTAGTCAAAGTAATATTAACTATAGGTGAGGGATTAATTGTAATATCTGCACCATTATCAGTGCCTATAAAGAATGGAGAAGTACTACTTATTCGAATTCTATAACCCGTTCCATATGGTGCATTACACGGAATTACACATGGTATATTTCCGTTGAGGGCATTTCCAACAAGTGTTCCTATAATAGTAGGAGCTCCAAAATTGCCAGAAGCATCCGACAATTCTACTGAAAATACATTCCCTATATTAAATATTCCAGTTGCGTTATAATTCACCACTAAGGGCTCACAAGAACAAAAACTTAAGGGGATTGGCGAAACCGCAATTGTTTGGGCACTTGTACTATTTATATTTAAAAATGTTACAACCGAACACACAGTCAAAAAAAATAATACTTTAAAATTAACAGCAACTTTTTTCATAGGGGTACTAAAAATTTGTAACCCAAAGATATAACTAAAAATTATAATATTTGTATTTTCTATATATCATAGTGTCATAGTATTGCAATAATATCAAGACTATTATGAAAAATTCCTATTTGTTTATACTATATAATAACAATAAGTTTATCAATATTATTTATATATTTAAGAATAGCCATTGTTAAATTAGGGATAGGCATTGGTCATTTCAGTATACTTTATTATACATCATTTCATACAGCATGATTTAGTTTAAGATTTAACTCTATATTTAATAAATTGGGTATCTTTATATATGTTGTTTCCCATTGTATAATCAAAAAATGAACAATATCATTAATTTCGAAATTACTTTGCTATTTACAAACATATATGAAATTTATCTTACCATATACATCATTCATTACCTTATAAGTGTTAAGTCTCCTTTACGGATATAAGTATTGCCATCTCTGGTGCAACTATATCTAAATACATAGAAATAAGTGGCTACAGAAGCTTCCTTACCATCTACGGTACCATCCCACCCACGTCGGTAATCAC
>OEIV010001578.1_pt1 | contig 10067 bp, 6 predicted proteins | sample 1539231 | NCBI WGS metagenome assembly OEIV01 (sample SAMN03794762, study PRJEB22550) | activated sludge metagenome | feature: wastewater treatment plant; material: activated sludge; isolation source: Wastewater treatment plant of a petroleum refinery complex | place: Argentina: Buenos Aires ... | reverse complement strand
CGGCGCCTTGTAGGGGCGCGCCGAGGCCAGCGCATCAAGCACATCGACGACAGCGAACAGACGTGCGATTCTGGGAATCCGGTCTCCCGCGGGCCCGTCGGGGTAACCGGTCCCATCGAGCTTTTCGTGATGATGCCGGATGACGTCTCCTGCCTTCGCCATCCACTCGTTGCCCGCGACAATGTCCAGACCATGCAGAACATGGGTTTTCATGATCTCGAACTCGTCTGCGGTCAGCCGTCCGGGTTTGAGCAAAATCGCATCCGGTATGCCGATCTTGCCGACGTCGTGGAGAAATGCCCCCGTAATGAGCTCTGCGATCTCGTCATGAGGCAAGCGCAAGGACTCAGCCAACGCAACCGCGTATAACGTGACGCGGTAATTGTGCGCATCTGTATCCGAATCGCGCTTGGCGATGGCGCTGCCAAGCGAAACCAGCAAGGAAAGATTGGATACCAAAAGCCGGGATGCCAGACCTGTGGCATGACGCAGCAGTCTCAACAGCACGGGATAGAGCGCGATGGCCGCGCCAAGCACCGCTACCACGACCATGCCGACGGTTCTGGAAATCTGCTCTCGCCATTGATCGAGCGTTGCGGCATCGGCGCGGTAGAACCCTTCGAGTTGCCCGACTTGCCGGCCCGCCGGGTCCGACAGGCGATGTTGCAAACGAATCAGGTAATCGGCCCCGATCGTAATCTGCTCATGCCAATAGTCCGATGTACTGACATCCTTTGTCCTTGGAAGTGCGCTTAGCCGAGATCGGGTGGATTCGGAGATATCTCCCCAGGCTTCATACCTTGGCCTTTCCCCCTCGCCATAAACGCGCAGCCCGACCAGATTGTCCTTCCTGAGCAACTCCTCGATTTCCCCGTGTTCGTTGCCCATCATGCCGCCGCCAAGCATTTGCATAGCCGACACCTGGAAATGGCGAACTGCGACTGCCACAGCGGCTGCGGCAGTCGCTTCGATTCGTCTCGATTCGAGCCAGTAAGCCCCGCCGCCGGCGAATACGCCCAGAAATGCTGCCGCCACAACAATCCGGAAGAGAAGTATGCGGTTCAGGTGGTGAATATTATGTGGAATGGACAAGGTATTACCTGGGTACTGAATTCAAACGACAAACCGGGATGTCGCTTTCTGAAGCGACTCCGCTACGGATACCACGTTCGACACAGAGGTCATCAGGCTGTTAACGGCCAAACTGTTCTGCCTGACTTTTTGTGAAACCGTGTCCACATTGCGCGCCACATCGTCGGTTGCCAGCCTTTGTTCATCGAGCGCACTTGATATTTCGCTGACCGAGGCAACAACACCCCGTGATCCAGCCTGAATGGCGGCCATGGAGCGTGCCGCATCGGCCGCCTTATCGACGCCATGGCTGACTCTTTGCGTGCCTTCGTCCATGCTCTCAACGGCCTGACAGGTAGTATTCTCAATCGAGCTGATCATCGAGCTGATTTCCTGCGTTGCCTGGGTCGTTCTTTCGGCCAGCTTCCTTACTTCATCGGCCACCACGGCAAATCCGCGCCCCTGCTCCCCGGCACGAGCTGCTTCGATTGCCGCGTTTAACGCAAGAAGATTCGTCTGATCAGCAATCTCCCGAATCGCGCCGACGATCTCGAATATCTGACGCGATGCCTCACCCAATCGAGCGACATGCGACGCAGCCGCAGTGACGGTTGCGGCAATTTCCTCCATTTCCCGCTTCGCATTGGAGACTGTACTTTCACCAAGTGTCGACAGATCCCCCGATTCGCATGCCCTGATTTCCGCATCCCTGGCACTTTCGGCAATCTTGCCAATCCTGGCGGTAATCCGGCTTACCGCTTCGCCCGTTTCTTCGGCAGCCTGGTTTTGCGCGACCGACGTGGCGGCGAGTTCGTGACTGGTGGTGGTCAACTCGCGCGCCGAATCAATCAGCGCATTCGATCCGTTGCGGACTTCAGCAACGGCATCGCGAATACTCTGCTGCATGCGCTTCATCGAAGCCATCAAACTGGTTTGGTCCCCGCTCGCCACGGAGACTTCGAAGTTCAGTTCCCCCGACGATATGCGCTGGGCAATCAGCGCGGCGGCATCGGGCTCGCCGCCCAGTTGCCGTAACAAACCGCGAATGATGAGAAAAGATATCAGCAACGAAAGCCCGCCACCAACCACGATCAGTGTGCCGAATATACTTATCGTCCGTACGTAGATTCCGTTGCCCTCTGTTATTGCACTTGAAGCCAATGAGCGGGCATGGTCTTCAATCTTGCGCAACAGATCGTCTGCCTTGGACAGAGGACTTACCTCGATCCCGAACACAAGATCATCAACCTCATGGCCTGCATTGTGGTTATTGGGATTGAAATTCTTGAGCGCTTCTCGATACCGCTTACCCATATCCAGGTGTTCGGCATGCAGCGATTCCGCAGATGAAACAGACATGCCTTGCGCGTTGAGTTTTTCAATACCCTTTTCAAGATAGCGAGATACTTGCACTTCCTCCGAATCAAACTCGGCAAGATGGCGGTTGAAGTTCTCGGTGCCATGACCGCGCAGCAGAATGTTTTTCCACGCGACGACCTGCGAGTGTAAATGAGATTGCGCGTGCTGAAAATCGACAAGTACCTCGATTTCGCTGCCCATGGATTTCAGCGCAATGCCCATCCCCCTGTTCAGATAGTTCAGTCCATAAAATCCCGCGCCTAGCAGTGAAAGCATTGTGCATAAACTCAATGCTGCCAGCAGCCAAAGGCGAACGCTTGCTTTTTTGAACATTCAAAGCTCCCCTAAAAGTATGCCATGCAGTCCGAACCCGGCCAATAGACCATGTGCAACGATGTCCAGGGTTACGCTCCTGGAGTGGTGTGCCGTGCAATCGTGCCACGGTCTGCTACCGAGGATGCATCGATCATCGCGGGCACCACCCGGTTGCGTCCGTCCGCCTTGGCGTGGTACAGACGCTCGTCAGCCCGTGCAATCAGTTGTTCCGCACTTGTTCCATCTTCGGGAAACGTCGCAACCCCGATGCTGACGGTTACCTGGCCGCCCGGGCCTGCGCCGTCGGAGAAATGCTGTTCGATGGCGCTCCGCAGCTTTTCGGCGGCCGTCACTCCCGCACCAAGTGCCGTCTCGGGAAGGATCACCACGAACTCCTCACCGCCGTACCGGGCAATGCGATCTTCCGCGCGGGTGTTCTGCCGCATAACCTGCGTCAGCGCACGAAGCAGCTGATCACCGGCCTGGTGGCCCTTGGTGTCATTGAAACGTTTGAAATGGTCGATATCGATCATGGCGATGGTCATTGATCGCCCGTGGCGTCCGGTACGGCCCAGTTCCTCCTCCAGAGCACTATCGAGATAACGGCGGTTGAACACGCCGGTAAGTCCGTCAGTGATCGCCATGCGTTCCGCATCCGAGAGGAAAGCCTGGATGATCCGTTCGAGATAAAGCAGACCGACTACGCTGAAAAGTACAGTGAGACCCAGTTGCGCAAAGAACAGGCCCTCGGTCCAGAATTGGATACGATGGGCTGACTGCGCCGCCTGCTCTATGTCCGCTCTGTGCCGCAAATGCAGATCGGAATAGAAATGAAAAAAGGTGCTGTCGAAAAGTTTTTGCGCATGTGCCAGCCCCGATCTGTCCGCTCCCCCGGGTGGGGATGACACCACGCCACCGAGAATCAGGCTGTAGGCTTCGAAATCGGTCTCCAGCTTGCCCGATGCGTTCGATCCGTGTCGCGTCCCCAGCACAGGGAGGGCGGACCGCGCAACATCCAGTTCGCGGACGAAGTCAGTCCGAAGCGACTCGTTGCCGGTCTCGGCGTAGCGGGTGGCGGCCATCAGCATCAAATGCAGCGCCGAGTGAAATTTCTCCGATGCATGCATTTGCTCGGCGATGGCCGCCGCAGACAATAATTGGTCATGGAGCCGGATTATGCTGCTGCGATATACCATCTGAGAGGCGATGAATGCCGTCAACAACATCAGGATGCCTGCCCCCCACTTTGTTCGGAACGTGGTCTTTTTCATCGGGCCGAGTATAGGCGGACGCAGTGCCTCAATTCTTTCCTATCACGAAATGAGTCCCTTCAACGCCGCGTTCAACGGCTCACCCTGCTCAGTGCGAGTGTCCGGAATGTCCGTCCTGAGCCGACTGCATCGGCACAGCCAGCGGCGTGAAGCGCGCCTGCTCGGGCGACTTGCCCGGCAGCGTTACTGACACGATTGCCTTCATGTCCGGCGTCGAGGCGTAGGCGCCCGAGCCCTTCAGCCGGTTGTCGCCATCCGGTAGCAGGTTAACGGTGGCCTTGGCCTTGCCGGAGAGGATGGTTGCCGTGCCCTTCGCGCCCACCGTCGGCACCTTCGTGCCGGCATGGTCGGTGACATAGACGACCACCGGGTTGTCTTTCGCTTCCTGGCTGTCCTTGCTCACCACCAGCTCGAAGTGGTACACCCCTGCCATGCGCAGCTGACCGCCGTTGGCGGATTTCTGCGTATCGAGGTATTCGTCGGTATGGGCGAAAGCGGTAGAAGCGATCAGGGCGGCGGCGAGGAAGGGAATGAACTTCATGGTGTGTCTCCTTGGGTTGAACGAGGGTCAGAAACTTTCGGTATCGCGGTTTTCCAGCAGGCGCTGCAGCGGCTTTTCGCCCCACAGCCAGAACATCAGCGGTGTCAAAACGGTGTCGAGCAGGGTCGAACTCACCAGGCCGCCGAAGATGACGACTGCCACCGGGTGCAAGACTTCCTTGCCCGGCGCGTCGGCGGAAAGCAGCAGCGGCATCAGCGCGAAGGCAGCCACCAGCGCGGTCATCAGCACCGGGGTGAGCCGTTCGAGTGAGCCGCGCACGATCATGTGCTGGCCGAAGGTTTCGCCTTCGAAGGCACAGAGGTTGATGTAATGGCTGATCTTGAGGATGCCGTTGCGCGTTGCGATACCCGTCAGCGTGATGAAGCCGACCAGCGCCGCCACCGACAGCGGCTGCCCGGAAATCCACAGGGCGATCACGCTGCCGATCAGCGCCAGCGGAATGTTGCCCATGATGATCAAGGTCAGCGCCATCGAGCGGTAGCGGCTGTAGAGCACCATGAAGATCATCGTCAGCGATACCAGCGCGAGCAAGGTAATCAGTCTGGCAGCCTGCTCCTGCGCCTGGAACTGCCCTTCGAGCGCGGTGAAATAGCCCTCGGGCAAAGGTTTGGCGGCCAGCTCGGCGCGGATGTCGGCAATCACCTTCGACATGTCGCGGCCATCGGTGTTGGCGGACAGCACGATGCGCCGACGTGAGTTCTCGCGGCTGACCTGGTTGGGGCCGTCGCTTTCCTCGACGCTGGCGATCTTGGACAAGGGCACGTAGCCGGTCGGCGTCTCGATCAGCAGATTGGCCAGCGCCTGCGGCCCGCGCGCGGCCTCCGGCCGGCGCACCAGCAGGTCGAAGCGGCGATTGCCCTCGATGATCTGGGTGATTTTCTCGCCCTCGATCATCTGCTCCAACCCGCGCAGCAAATTGCCGGGGGCCACCCCGTAGCGCGCTGCCAGCTCGTAGTCGAGACGGATTTTGACCTGCGGGATCAGCACCTGCTTTTCGATCTGCAAATCGGCCACGCCGGGAATCCGCGCCAGCCGATCGCGCATCTCGGCCGCCAGTCCGCGCAGGGTATCGAGGTCGTCGCCATAGATCTTCAGTGCGATCTGGGCGCGCACACCAGAGAGCAGATGGTCTAGGCGGTGCGAAATCGGCTGGCCGACATTGGAGGCAGCCGGCAGGCTGGCCAGCCGCTGGCGGATGTCGGCGATGATCTCGTCGCGGCTGCGCGTCGAGGCTTTCAGGTCTACATCCATTTCGGTGTAGTGGACCCCTTCCGCATGCTCGTCCAGCTCGGCACGGCCGGTGCGGCGTCCGACCTGCGTCACCTCGGGCACTTGCATTACCAGTTGCTCGGCCAGGGTACCGATGCTGTTGGATTCGGCGAGCGAGGTGCCGGGGTTGAGCAGGACATTGACCGTCAGCGTGCCTTCGTTGAACGGCGGCAGGAAGGAACGCGGAAAGAAGGGAACGCTCGCCGCGACGATGACGACCAGCGCCACCGCGCCGGCCAGCAGGCGGCGCGCATGGCCGAACGACCAGTGCAGAAGCTTCGCATCCCAGCGCTTGAGCCAGATCACCAGCGGGCTGTCGCCGGCGTGAAGCTGCTTCATCTGCGGCAGGAGGTAATAGGCCATCACCGGCGTCAGCGTCACCGAAACGATCATGCTGGCGAGAATCGAGACAATGTAGGCGACCCCGAGCGGCGTGAACAGCCGGCCCTCGATACCCGGTAACACGAACAGGGGCACGAACACCAGGACGATGATCACGGTCGCATAGACGATGGCCGAACGTACTTCCAGCGTGGCGGCGGCGATGACTTCCGCCACCGGGCGCGGCGAATCCGTGCTCCGGTTCAGCTTCAGGCGGCGCAGCACGTTCTCCACGCCGACTACCGCGTCATCCACCAGCTCGCCGATGGCGATGGCCAGACCGCCGAGCGTCATGGTATTGATCGACAGACCGAAGTAATGGAAGACCAGCGCCGTGACCAGCAGCGACACCGGAATCGCCATCAGCGAAATCAGCGTGGTGCGCACGTTGAGCAGGAACATGAAGAGGATCACGGCGACCAGGATGGCACCATCGCGCAGCGCCTCCTCGACGTTGTTCACCGAGTGCTCGATGAAGTCGGCCTGTTTGAACAGAAAGGACGGTGCTTCGAAGCCCTTGGGCAGGCTCTTGCCGAGTTCGGCGATCGCCTTCTCGACCTCGCGGGTCAGCTTGACGCTATCGGCAGCCGGCTGCTTCTGCACCGACAGGATGACCGCCGGCTTGCCCTTGTAGCTGCCATCGCCGCGCTTGATGGCCGGCGCCAGCTTCACGTCCGCTACCTGCTTGAGCAGGATCGGCTGGCCGTTTTTCACCGCCACGACGAGATTCTGCAAATCTTCGACGCGGGAACTGCGGCCGATCTGACGGATCAGATATTCGCGACCTTGGGCTTCAAGGAACCCCCCACTGGTGTTGGCGCCAAAGTCCTTCAGGGCGATTTCCAGTTTCTCGCGCTCGATGCCCAGCGCCTGCAACTGCGCCGGCTTGACCTCGACACGGTATTGCCGCACCTCGCCGCCGATCGGGATGACCTGGGCGACGCCGGGAATCGTCAACAGACGCGGGCGCATCACCCAATCCGCGTATTCGCGGACCGTCATCGGGCTGATCTTGTCGGGGTCGGCCGGTAGCGCGATCAGCAGGATCTCGCCCATGATCGACGAGATTGGTCCGAGCTGCGGCACGATGCCGGGCGGCAGGGCTTCGCGCACAAGGTTCAGGCGTTCGGCGATCTGCTGGCGGTTACGGTAGATGTCCGAGCCCCATTCGAACTCGACATAAATGATCGACAGGCCGATGCCCGATACCGAGCGCACGCGCGTCACGCCCGGCATGCCGTTCATGCTCGATTCGACCGGGAAGGTCACCAGTTGCTCGACTTCCTCCGGCGCCATGCCACCGGCCTCGGTCATCAGCGTCACGGTCGGCTTGTTGAGGTCGGGGAAGACGTCGACCGGCATCTGCCGCAGCGTGATCGCGCCATAGATGATCAGCAGCAGCGAGATGCCGAGGACGATCAGCCGCTGCTTGAGGGCAGCGTGAATGATGTAGTCGAACATGTCAGCGCACCTGCGAAAGCAGTCCGGCGCCGATCGTCACCACGCGGTCGCCGTCATTCAGGCCGTCGAGGATGGCAACGTTGGCCGCATCGAGCGACTGGTGGCGAATCCGGCGAGCGACAAAGCGTTCGGCCTCGGTATGGACCCAGACCGCCGTCTCGCCAGCGCCGACTTTTGTCAGGGCCGTCCGCGGCGCGGTCGCACCCTTGACGCCTTGCTCGGTACGGACGATCACCTTTACCGGCTGACCGACGGCGACTGCCGCATTGCGGTTGGTGATGCGAAACAGCAGGGGCAAGGCCTGTTCGCGCAGTTGCTGGCCGCCGCCGACAAACTTGAGTTCCAGCGCCGTCTGCTCCGCCAGGGCGCTGGCGGAAACCAGCGTTTTGGCGATGCCGACATCGTAGGCCAGCGCCTCCACGGCGAGGCGGGCGGGATCAACGATCTCGAACAACACCTCCTTGGCATCGACCACCTGTCCGGCCAGTAAGTGATGCGAGGCGCTGACGATACCAGATGCCGGTGCCACGAGCGCTTCGGCGGAATCGATGCTGGCACGGACATACGCCCGCCGCTGCTGCAACGCCGCGTGTTCGATGCGCGCGGCCTCGATCTCTTTCTGTGGCACCGCACCTTCGAGCTGCTCGAAGCGCTTCATCCTGCCCTCGGCGATGGCCAGTTGCGCTTCGAGTTCGGCAAGGCTGGCCTTCTGGTTGCCGCGTTCGATGGCGCCGCTGACCGGGCGCAGGTAGGCCAGGACTTCGCCCTTGACGACCTTCCTTCCGGCCGTCGGCATGCCTTTCGGGCCGGGAAGCACGCTGCCGGCAAACATGGCCTGCACCCGTCCGCTCGTTTCCGGATCGGGAATGATCTGGCCGTTCAATTCGACCGTCGCCGCCAGTTCGGCGATGTGCACTGGCTGGGTGCGCAAGCCGAGCTGACGTTGCACCGGCTTCGGCACGAACAGGCTGCCGTCGGCCAGCCGCTGCGGTGCCGCAGCCACCCCGGTTGTTCCTGCCGCCGACACGGCGACTGGCGCCTTCTTCTTGGCATCCTGGCTGTGATCTTCGTCTCCATGGGCCAGGGTAGTTCCCGAGGCCACGCTCAAGGCCAGTGACACAGCCAACACATGCAAATCGATCTTGCGCATCATCAAATTCCCTTCTTGGCGCGCCCGTTGAGCCAAATGCGGCGCCGAACGGCAAACAATATTCCGGTGACCAGAAGCAGCGCTCCGGAAATCCCCCAGACGACCCACTCGCTCCAGCCGTGCGTATGCACCGCGCTGGCCACGGACGCGGAGGTGTCCAGCGTGGCCGGCAGGAGATCGACGCTTTCGCCGGCCTCGACACTGATGGTCAGCGGATGCTTGGCCGGCGGCAGGGGCGTAGCGACATCAAGCACATAGGTTCCGGGGGCCGTCTCGCTGGCAACTCCCTTCAGCCCCGCCCCTTCGATCTCCACCTTGGCCTGCGCCACGGGTTCGTTGCTGCCGAAACGATCTACATACACCACCAACTTCTTGCCTTCGAGCGAAGTAACGACCTCGAACTCCTCGGTCGCTGCGGCGGCACGCGGCTCGACCGCCTGGGTGACGGGCGGCGGCGGTGCGCCGTGGTCCTCCCCGCCGTGGCCGAAGACTGAAAAGGCTACGGAAAATAGAGCAACAGCAACGGCATGTCTCACGGCAACACTCCCTGAGCTTGGTTCAAACGCGATATCGCGGCGGCGCGGGCTACACGCTGACGGTCGAAGAAGGCATCGGCATCGAAGGCGGCGGCCCGGATGCGCAGCAAGGTCGCCAGATCGGATTCGCCCAGCGAAAAAGCTTTCTCGGCGAGACGCAAGTTCTCGGCCGAAAGCTGGCGGCGTTCTTGCGCCATGGCCAGTTGGCGCTCCGCTGCCTGCAGATTGCGCTGCGCGCGCTCGGCGTCGAGCCGAATCCGGGTCTGGGTACGCAGCAGGTCGGCATCGGCCTGGTTCGCCTCGGCCTGTGCCGCCGACGTTTCCCGGCGTACCTGTGAACCTGACGAGAATGGAATCTTGAGCTTGATACCGACGCTGTTGGAGTAGGCTTCGGCGAAGTCGCCGCGCTCGCGCACGACCCGCAGTGCCAGTTCCGGTGCGGCGCGGCGTGATTCATCCGCAACCTGAACGCGCGCACGGGCGCTGCGTGCGGCGGCGGCTGTCGCGGCCAGCAAGGGATGCGTTTCGGCTGAATCGCCAGTCTCACCGATAATTCGCCGCGTCGTCGGCAATTCTTCGTCCAGATTCTTCGGGGCCGGAGAACCGATCAGGGTTTGCACGGCTTGCTCGCCCTGGAGCAACGTCGATTCAGCCTCGACCAACTCGGCACTGGCGGCATGGGTCTCGGCTTG
>OEIV010001577.1_pt1 | contig 10067 bp, 8 predicted proteins | sample 1539231 | NCBI WGS metagenome assembly OEIV01 (sample SAMN03794762, study PRJEB22550) | activated sludge metagenome | feature: wastewater treatment plant; material: activated sludge; isolation source: Wastewater treatment plant of a petroleum refinery complex | place: Argentina: Buenos Aires ... | reverse complement strand
CGAAAAGATTAGGTGCAGTGGTGGAAGTTTCGGATATACGAACGGCCGTTAAAGAAGAAGTGCAATGTCTTGGCGGTAGATTTATTGAAGTAGAAGGTGCAGAAGATATGCAGGATGCAGGCGGATACGCTAAAGAAGCTTCACCGGAATTTCTACAAAAACAAAAAGAAACAATTTTTAAACACGTTACCGAAGCTGATATTGTTATCACTACTGCGCTAGTTCCCGGTAAGAAAGCTCCAATTCTTGTGAGTGAAGAAATGATAAAACATATGCGTCCGGGCAGTGTTGTTCTTGATATGGCTACTGAGTTTGGAGGTAATTGTGAAATAAGCGAACGTGGTAAAACTGTTAAGAAGTATGGGGTTTCTATAATTGGTGAACCAAATTTACCAAGCCTGGTGCCGCATCATTCAAGCGATATGTATTCTAAGAATATTCTTAGTTTAATACTTCATATTGGTAAAGAAGGTAAAGTAACATTAAATCTTAATGATGAAATTGTAAAAGGATCTTTAATAACTCAGACTGGTGAAGTTATTAACCAGCGGGTTAAAGATCTTATTAAATAAAAGTTTATAAAAATAATAAAGGTACACTATGGAAGAATATTTGTTTTTAATGCATGTGTATGTATTTGCACTTGCAATTTTTGTTGGTTTTGAACTCATAACAAAAGTTCCGCCAACACTGCACACACCGCTTATGTCTGGTTCAAATGCAATTTCAGGAATTACGATTGTTGGTGCTATTCTTAGTGCTGGATTGGAGCAATTTACAATAAGTACAATTCTTGGTCTTATTGCAGTTGCATTTGCAATGATAAATGTGGTTGGAGGCTTCCTTGTCACCGATCGTATGTTAAAAATGTTTAAAAAGAAGTGAGTTGAAAAATGATTATAGCTATTGAAATAACTTATCTGATTTCCTCAATTCTTTTCATTCTTGGTATTAAATATCTCGGGTCGCCAAAGACTGCAAGAAAAGGAAATCTTTACGCTGCAATAGGAATGTTTCTGGCAATTGCAGCTACATTATTAGATCAGCAAGTTTTAACTTTTGAATGGATAATAATTGGCGGATTAATTGGTTCAATTGCCGGCCTCATAATGGCTTACAAAACTCCAATGACTGGAATGCCGCAAATGGTCGGTATGTTAAACGGTTTTGGCGGAGGGGCTTCACTTCTTGTTGCATTATCTGAATATTTTAAGAAAAACCCAAATTATCCAGTTGACCAAGGTGCAATTTTTAATCTTCCTATTGATCAGGGAGTTGCAATTATTCTTAGTTTGTTAATCGGTGGAATCACTTTTACCGGTTCTATGATTGCTTTTGGAAAACTGCAAGGCCTGGTTACAGGAAAAGTTGTTAAATATCCGTTGCAGCATCCTTTTAATGCATTATTAGTTTTATTAGTATTGGGTGCAGGTGCTTACGTTGTTATGTTTCCCTCAATGATGGCATTAGTGCTTATGATTACAGGAGTTTCTTTAGTGCTTGGCGTTTTATTAGTTCTTCCGATAGGAGGAGCTGATATGCCGGTTGCAATTTCATTGCTTAATTCCTACTCCGGAATTGCAGGATCGATGACAGGATTTGTTCTTGGCAACAATGAATTGATTATTGCTGGTGCTTTAGTTGGTGCCTCTGGAATTATCCTTACAAACATTATGTGCAAGGCTATGAATCGTTCACTTATGAATGTTGTTCTTGGTGGTTGGGCAAATGCCGGATCAGCTAGTACAACATCTTCTACAACTTCTCCAAAAGGTGATGTGAAATCAATCGATTCTGAAGAACTTGCAATGCTGCTCGATTCTGTTGGAAGTGTTATTATTGTTCCAGGTTATGGAATGGCAGTTGGACAAGCACAACATGCAGTACGTGATCTGACAAATGTCCTTGAGAAAAAGGGTATTAAAGTAAGATTCGCAATCCATCCTGTTGCAGGTAGAATGCCCGGGCATATGAACGTATTACTGGCAGAAGCTCAGGTTTCCTACGATAAACTTTATGCAATGGAAGATATTAATGATGATTTTAATAATACGGATGTTGTTATTGTAATCGGTGCAAATGATGTTGTTAATCCTGCTGCTCGTCATGATCAAAGCAGTCCTATTTTTGGAATGCCGATACTTAATGTTGATTATGCAAAAACAGTTATAATAAATAAACGTTCTATGAGTGCTGGATATGCTGGTATTGATAACGAGTTGTTCTTTTATCCTAATGCACTTATGTATTTTGGTGATTCTAAAGATGCAATGACTAAACTGGTTAATGAGATAAAGAATCTATAAAGATTTGAATTTCTTTTACAAACCCAGTTCCTCTCAGGGACTGGGTTTTGCGTTTATACTCTAAACCACATCTCTAAACTCTATATTTCAATATTCCTCAATTCCGATAATCTAATATTCAGCTAGCACTTAGTTGGGGATTTTTATTTCCACAAACATCTCTGTTTAACATCATTTTTATGGCATATATTTGTAATGTTGTTTTCATTCCATAAACAAGGGAAAAACTTTGAAAAAACTTTTTGTTTTGCTATTAATTATTCAGACTTCAATAATCTTTCCGCAGGAAGTTGTTATTAAAAGTCTTAAAACATTTTCAAGTAAAGATGCTAATTCAATTCCGGTTTTATCTTCTCCAAGAGATTTATTAACAATTGATTTTGATGTTCAAACCGAATTCTCACCGAACATCAACATCATCTTTAAGTTTTGTGATAAAAACTGGAATCCGACAGACAATCTTTTTCTTGCCAACCAGGGAAAGAACACAGCTTATACTCTAAATTACTTTTTACTTCCTACTACGGTTGAAGAAGCAAAATATCATTACACAAATACTTTTCCGGATAAGGATGGTTATGTTGCATTTCCATATTCAGGTAAGTGGAAATTTTTTGTAGTTGATTCACAAGAGCCAACTAAAATATTTGCCGAAGGGAAGTTTTTTGTAGTTAAGGCTGATGTTCCGCTTAAAGTAGAAACCAAAAGAGAAACGCTGGATGATAAAACTTATTTTCCACCTCAGCTTGGCCATGTTAATTGGATTTTAGTTGAAGCTGCACCTAAAGAAGATTATTTCCCATTTCAGGTTGATGAATTGGAAATAGTTCAGAATTATTTAATGGATAATTCTATCAGCGTGCTCAGGAACTCAACAGATCAAAACAGAGTTTTTGAATGGGATGGCGGAAACAAAATAAGATTTATTGCGAAGGATGTTCGTCCCGGAAATGAATATCGTCAGACAAATCTTCAGAATATTAATATTTACAACTCCAAAAATGTTAAAGCACAATTTGACGGTATGGAATACAGTAGATTTCTACTGTTCAGCAAAAATGATAATAATGGAAGTTTTACTTTGCAGCCTCCTAAGGATATGTACTCAACTTATATGAACGTTACTTTTCAAGTTAAACCTCCTGAAGAAATTTACGGCGATATTTTTTTAGTTGGGGCTTTTAATGATTGGCAGCTTTCTGAAAAGAATAAAATGAATTTTAATGGTGATCATTTTGAATTAACACTTGAGCTAAAAAGAGGAGTTTATGATTACCAATATGTTGTTGTTAACGGTGATTATTCTGATGTTACAAATCAGAACTGGTATATTCTTGAAGGTAACGATTGGCAAACTACAAATGAATATAATATTTTTCTTTGGTATCGTGATCAGGAATACGGCGGTTACGATCGAATAATCGGTTATTCAAAAATTCAAACGAGATAAAATTATGGAAAAACTTTCAGTCGGTGTTATCGGTGTCGGTCATCTCGGCAAACTTCATTCAAAAATGTTTAATCTAATTAGTAATTGTGAATTAGTTGGAGTGTTTGATTCAAATCCCGAACAGGCAAAATTAGTTGCTGAGGAATTTGGTGTAAAACATTTTAACTCGATTGATGAATTACTTTCTAAAGTTAAAGCTGTTTCGATAGCTGCAACTACTAGCGCCCATCACGAAGTTGCAAAAAAATGTTTTGAAAAAAACATTAATGTATTTGTGGAAAAACCAATTACGGCAACCATAGAACAAGGTGAAGAATTAGTAAAGATCGCTAATGAAAAGAAATTAAAATTCCAGGTTGGGCACATCGAACGATTTAATCCAGGATTACTTTCACTTGAGTCATTTATTTCTGATCCAATGTTTATTCAATCAGACAGGCTTGCACAATTTAATCCGCGGGGAACAGATGTTGCTGTTGTATTAGATTTAATGATTCACGACATAGATATAATTTTAAGTTTTATAAAAAGCGATGTTAAACAGATAGATGCCAACGGTGTTGCGGTGGTATCCGATCATATCGATATTGCAAATGCAAGAATTCAATTTGAAAATGGTGCAGTTGCAAACGTAACAGCAAGTAGAATATCACAAAAGAAAATGCGGAAGATGCGCATCTTTCAGAAAGATCATTATATATCTTTAGATTTTATTACTGGAGTTTCAGAGGTTTATCGTCTGCAGGCAATTGATGAAGCAGCTTTACCAAATTCTATATCTTTTGGTGAAATGGGAGTTGGCGATAGAAAGAAAAGATTAATATATGAACAACCTGAAGCAAAAGAAGTAAATGCACTTAACTATGAATTACAGCTTTTTGTAGATTCCGTTTTGTATGATAAAAAAATAGTTGTTTCCGGTGAGGATGGATTGCGGGCGCTTAAAGTTGCAGAAATTATTATCCAAAAAATTGAACAATCAAAAAGACTATAAGAATGAAAAAATTATTTTCTATAGCTATTGTACTTTCACTAGTAATCTCCGGAATTCAATGCAGTGTTTATGAAGCTATGACTAATCTTTCCAGATTACAGTTTAAAGTTGGGAATGTAAACGGATTTCAAATAAATGGAATTTCAATTTCAGGTAAATCTAAAATAAGTGATTTCACCCCAATAGATTTATTAAAATTATCTTCCTCATTTGCACAGGGAACCTTGCCTGCTTCTTTTGTATTAAATGTTGATGCAAAGAATCCAAATGATGGAACCGGTGGTTATAAAAAATCCGATGCAACTTTACAAAACTTTAAATGGAGATTATTTCTTGATGACAAAGAAACCATATCAGGCGATATAGATCAGCCTGTAGTTGTTCCTGGTACCGGCGATGTAACAACAGTTCCGTTAAGAATAAACATTGATCTTATGAAATTTTTTAAAGATAAAGGATATGAAAGTATTATCAATCTGGCATTAGCTCTTGGCGGTTATCAGGGATCATCTTCAAAAATATCATTATACGCAACGCCAACTGTAAGTTCACCATTTGGGAATATTACTTATCCTGGTGAACTAAAATTAATTGATACTGAGTTTTCTAAATAAAATATTTTAGGAATGCTTTATGGCAAAAACAGAAAAATATGCTGTTGGTGTTGATTTAGGTGGAACAAATATCAAAATCGGAATTGTATCCGAAAAAGGTAATCTTGTTAAACATATTTCGATCAAAACCGATGCGGATGCCGGACCAAAAAAAGTTATTGCTAACATCATAAAAGGTATTGAATTAATCTTAGAAAAAAATAAATATAAAATTCAAGGAATAGGTATTGGCTGTCCTGGTGTTGTATCTATCAAAAAAGGGATTGTTGAAAATGCCCCAAATCTTCCGGGATGGAAAAATGTAAAACTTGGTCCTATCATCAAAGAAAAATTTGGTTACAAAGTTCATCTTGAAAATGATGCTAACGGCGCTGCTATTGGTGAATTGATTTTTGGAGCAGGCAAAAAAATAGATTCATTTATTATGGTTACTTTGGGTACAGGAGTCGGAGGCGGAATTGTATTTAATAAAAAAATATTTCGTGGTGAGTTTGGTGCTGCTGGTGAGATTGGACATATTTCTATTGATATGAATGGTCCAAAGTGTAATTGCGGATCAACCGGATGCATAGAGGCTTATGCAGGTAATTCGTATTTAAAAGAACAGATTAGAAGTGAACTTAAAAATTATCCTGATTCAAAAGTCTGGCAGTTGATAGAGAATGATTTATCCAAAGTATCACCCAGAATTATTCAGGCCGCGGCTGAAAGAAAAGATGTTTATGCAAAATTTGTAATTGAAAGAATGGGTAAGCAGCTTGGTGCCGCGTTAGCTTCATTAAGTAATTTACTGGATATAAGTACTTTTATAATTGGCGGCGGAGTTGCTGGTTTTGGTAAACCATTATTCGATTCAACACGATTAACAATTTCAGAAAGAGTTCTTTTACCTTTACGTCCAAGAGTTTTGGTAATTCCGGCTAAATTACAGAATGAAGCTGGAATAAAAGGTGCATCATCACTTGTATTCTATAATAATTAAATTCACATTAAATGATTTTTTCTTTTCGCGCCAAATATTTGTATAGATGAAAATTAATTCCAAATTATTTCTAGCTGTTGCTTTATCCGCTTTAATATTGCAAGGAATTACCTTCTCTCAGCAAAAAGATTCACTTTTAAATATTACCATTCCCGTAAGCAGTACTATTGATTCACTTTTCGGTTCATCAGATGTAATTAGCAATCCTGTTGATTCACTTTTTGACGCCAAGTTAAAAGGCAAAACTTATGATGTGGATACAACTGTATTTGCATCATCAAAGGATTCTTTAATCTTTCTTGTAAAAGATAAAAAAATGAAAATTTATGGAGAAGGAAATATCAATTACAAATCCACAGAAATTAAAAGTGCTAATATTTTTATAGATTTTACCAGCAATGAAATAGATGCTGAAGGTATTCCATCGGATTCGATACCGGATAATCTAATAGGTACTCCCATCTTAAAAGAAGGAGCAGAGGTTTATGAAGGACAGACGATGAAGTATAATTTTAAGTCTGGCCGTGGATTGTTATCAATGGTTAAAACCGAAACGGATGGATCTTATTATACCGGTAATAAAATAAACAAGGTTGATAAAGAAACTTATTTTATTGAAGATGGAGTTTTTACGACTTGTGATGATACTACTTGTCCGCATTATCATTTTACAGCTAACAAAATGAAAGTTATACATAAAGATCAGTTAGTTGCTGAATGGATATTTATAAACTTTGGCGGTGTTCCTCTGCCAATACCATTGCCGTTCGCAGTTTTTCCTATTGAGTCTGGAAGAAGATCAGGAATTATTCCTCCAACATTTGGCAGCGATGCAACCTATGGAACTTACTTTAATGGCTTTGGATATTTCTGGGCAATTAATGATTATGTTGATTTAAATCTTACAGCTGATTATTACACACGCGGCAGTTATAAATTTGATACAAGATTCAGATATTCAAAACGATATAATTATTCCGGCAATGTTGAAGGAAGTTATGGAAGTTTTGTTCAAGGAGAAGAAACCGATGCGAATAGAGTTGAGAATAATGAATGGCGTATTGCTTGGAATCATAATCAAGCTATAACACCCACATCAAGATTTGATGCTAAACTGGAATTTATTTCCGGTACGAATATAAGACGTGATATAAATGACCTTAATGAAATTTTAAGAAATGATGCTATTTCTAACGCAACTTATTTTAAGCAATGGGAAGAATCTGGCAATAGTTTATCATTAAGTTATTCTCGAAATCAAAATTTTGAAACTAACGATATTTCTGAAGTACTGCCAAATTTAACTTTTTCACTTGCTCAAAGTTATCCCTTTAGAGATAATATAGGAACGCAGGAATGGTTCGAAACGTTTGGAATTAATTATTCAGGCCAGCTTCAAAATAATAGAAACAAAGTTGATGGAAATCTTAAAACCAGAGGTGGAATTCAACATAATGTTAATGCATCGCTGTCACCTAAAATTGGTTACTTCAGTATATCTCCAAATTTCCGTTACAACGAAAGCTGGTACAATAAATATGTAACCAAGTACACAGCAATAGATGATTCAGGAGACTATTATGAGCAAACGGATGATATGCAGGGATTAAGTGCGGTAAGAACATTTTCAACGGGTATTTCAGCTTCAACAAAATTTTATGGAATGTTTAATATTAATTCTTTTGGTATTAATGCTGTCAGACACACTGTTACTCCGTCAATCAGTTATAATTACGCGCCCGATTTTTCAACATCTACATGGGGATATTATGATTCTTATATTGATTCAGCAGGTAACCCGGTTGAGTATAGTAAATATGAGAGAGAAATATTTGGAAAACCAACCAGTCAGGAACAGCAAAGCATTAACTTTTCATTAGGAAACGTTTTTGATATGAAGACAAATGCAGATCCAACAGATACAACATCTAAAGAAAATAAATTTCAACTATTAAATCTTAGCGCATCTGTGGGGTATAATTTTGCAGCAGAGACGTATAAATTTTCTGATTTAAATTTGAGCTATAGAACTCAAATTGGTAGTCTATTAAGTTTTTCAGGAGCTTCAACTTTTTCACCATATGATTATGACGATAAAGGCAGGATAGACAGATATTTAGTTAGTAATGGCGGCGGATTGTTAAGATTAACAAATACAAATTTTTCAGTTTCACTTTCACTTGCCGGTGATAAAATTTCTTCTCCCGAAACAGATAATCGAACATCGCTTCAACAGGATGAATATTTACAGGCCTCTGAAAGAAGTTTATATCAAGGAATTTATTCTGAAAAGGATGCGGATTTTTCTATTCCCTGGGATATTTCACTTAATTACTATTACAATCTTTCAAGGCCAATTCCTACAAAAGAGACAATAACATCCAGCATAAGTGGCAGTTTTAATTTTAATCTCACCCCCAAATGGAAATTTTCTGTAACAGGCAGTTATGATCTTCAGCAAAAAGAATTTGCAGCACCCCAAATCAGAATCTCACGCGATCTGCATTGCTGGACTATGAATTTTACCTGGAACCCAATCGGAACATACCGAGGTTATAATTTTGAGATTCGTGTTAAAGCCCCGCAATTGCAGGATCTTAAAATTACCAAGCGCGATCAATTCTATGAGGGAAGATAATTGCTTTCTTATATTATTGATGGAAATAATCTTATTGGCAAAATTGCTTCTTTAATGAGTCTTCAAAAAAAAGATAAGCAAGCCTCTCGTGAAAAACTTGTTTACATTCTTGATCGCTATTTTATCAGTAAAAAAGCTAATGTTACTTTACACCTGGATGGACATCCGGCTGGAAATGTAATTTCATCTAAGATGAAAATTGTTTATTCAGAAAATCTAACCGCTGATGAGAAGATTAAGAAACAGATATCTCAATCAAAATCCACAAGAAATATTATTGTTATCACCTCAGATTCAAATCTTGCACAATTCGCAAAAGTATGCTCAGCAACTGTCGTTTCAAGCGACGAATTTGCCGTAGAAATAAATAAATCCGGTGATAAATTTGATGAAGAAAATATTATTAAGTCGATAAATAATGTAGATGAATTTAAAAAACTTTTTGGTGTAGATTAAATTTAATTTGTTTGCCTAATGTTTTTTTCAACAATTATCCTTATTATTTAATTAACAATCAGTGCGATTAACTAATAATTACTTACGGAGGTGCTGTGAGCTCTAATTCTACAACAGTTTTTAATAATCTTCTTTTTGGGGTATTAGTTTCTTTAGTAATTTCTTCAAATCTTTTTTCACAGATTGATAACCCTTTAACAGATCACGTTCCTATAGAGTATATAAAGTATATTCAAGGATATCAGAGTGATGCTTCAGATGCAGTAATTACTGACGGTTCAGGTTATGATAATTTTAATTTAGGAACTGCTTTTGCAGAACCGCATCTTGTTCAAAATCCTAACAACCCATTACAATATTTTACTTCCTTTAACACCAATACTGCTTATAGAACAGATGATGCTTTTAATTGGCTAATAAGCTCGCCTTCCTTTGGTGCTTCTGTATATGGAGACCCGGTAAATGCGTATGATAGTTTGGGGAATTTGTATTATGAAAATATGTCAGGCTCCGGTACAATACAAAATTGCAGAGTTATCCGATCTACAAACAATGGTGCAACGTGGGGAACGTCAGTTATTGCAGTTTTAGGTAATGATAAAAATTGGATTGCTGCTGATCAAACTT
>OEIV010001576.1_pt1 | contig 10068 bp, 1 predicted proteins | sample 1539231 | NCBI WGS metagenome assembly OEIV01 (sample SAMN03794762, study PRJEB22550) | activated sludge metagenome | feature: wastewater treatment plant; material: activated sludge; isolation source: Wastewater treatment plant of a petroleum refinery complex | place: Argentina: Buenos Aires ... | reverse complement strand
CGGGCTCTCGGTCATGGCGGTCTCGCCACGTCCTTGACCCGCACCCGGTGGCACCGGGGCCGTCGTGATGGTGCACGCGGTGCCCCAGGGACAGTAGTTCGCACCACCGTCGTAGCTCACCCGCACCCGCACGTTGTAGGTGCTGTTGTACTGCAGCGGCAGGGTGGCCCAGGCGCTGAGGCGCAAGGCGCTGCCACTGCTGGTGATGCGGCGCAGGTAGGCACTGTTGATGTCGTCGAACTCCCACTGGTAGGTCACCACGTTGGCCACGTACTGGGTATACAGGTATTGCGATCCGTCGAGCACCACGTTCGTGATGCCGCAGGAGTGCAGGCTGCTGTTGATGTCGTTCACCAGCTGGCTCGTCGGGCACTGGTTCACCAGGTCGATCTTCAGGCGGCAGGCCGGACCGAAGGCGGTGTACACGCCGTTGACCATGCTGCGCACGCGCACGTTCAGCAGCTGGTTGTGGGGCAGGGGCGAGGTGGTGAGGTTGCTCAGGCGCAGGTAGCTGGCGCGGCCGGGACCCCACGGGAAGAGGTAGTTGTTGCTGGCATGGGTGATCAACACCCGGCGGCTGTACCCGCCATCGGGGTTGAAGAACCAGAACTGGTAGCCGTCATCGGCCTGGTTGCCCACACCGAACTGGGCGCTTACTGCCGGGTTCTCGTCGGCGGCGATCCAATCCGTGGGCAGCAGGGTCTCCAGGTCGCAGCGGCTCGGACGGATGCGGTCGTTGCCCAACGGCAGGCAGAAGCCGCCGTTGTTGGCGATCTGGCTCACCGAGCCGAAGGCACCGTCATTGGCGTTGTCGATGATGCGCTGGTTGCCGGCATCGCGCAGCACATAACCACCGGTGGTCATGCCGTCACCGAAGCTGTCCATCACGCGCAGCTCATAACAGCCGTCGGCCAGCGGGCAGTTCAGGGGAACGGTGGCGTTGTTCGGATAGCCGGACCCGCTGCACAGGGGCGCGCCGCCACCTTGCGGGATGATCTCCCAGCTCGTCTGGCTGCCGTTCGCATCGGTGTTCAGCGTCAGGCCGACGGTCTGGCCCGTGGGCGTTCCCGCACAGGTGCAGTTCGCATCGTACACGTCGTTCGCCGTGTTCGGGTCGCCGTCGTTGCAGGCCGTGCCCGGCAAAGCGCTTCCCCCCGGAGTACCGGTGCAGTCCAGCGGCTGGCCCACGCACTGGCAGCTGCCGTTCACCGTGTCATTCCCGGTGCTGGGGTTGCCGTCATTGCAGGCCGATCCCGGTTCCGCCTGGCCGCAGCCACAGCTGCCCGGAGCCGTCTTGTTCGGATCCATGGGGCACAGGTCGTTACAGTCCGGCGTGGCGTCACCGTCGGTGTCCGTGTCCGGCGTGCCGCAACCGCATGCACCCGGCGCGATCTTGTTGGGGTCGGTGGGGCAGCCATCGAGGCAGTCCATCACCGTGTCACCATCGCCGTCCACGTCGGGGTTGCCACAGCCGCAGATGCCCTCCCAGGTCTTGTTGGGGTCCGTGGGGCAGCCATCCTCGGCGTCGCAGGTGCCATCGCTATCCGTGTCCGTGTACGTGCCCGCGCAGTTGCACGAGCCATCGAGCACGTCATTGAGCGTGCAATCGTTGTTGTCGTCGCACGCGCTGCCGATCTGGCCCGGCACCGTGGGACAATTGTCGTTCGCGTCGCAGACACTGTCGCCGTCCGTGTCCTGGAAGGTGCCCGCGCAATTGCACGACCCGTCGATCACATCGTTGATGGTGCAGGCATTCCCGTCGTTGCAGGCGCTGCCGATCACACCCGGGGTGCCGGGGCAGTTGTCCGAGCTGTTGGCCACGTACCCGGGCGGTTGCGAGCAGGCCTGCTGCGTCACACCGGGATCGCCAAAGCTGTCCCCGTCGGCATCCGCGTACCAGGTGGTGGCGGCGTTCTCCGTGACGGTGACCGTGGCCTGCGCGTTGGCACAGGGTGGAGCGCTCGCCGTGTAGGTGTAGACACCGGGGCTCATCGTGGCCGGGTCGTAGTTGCCGCCCACCACGGGGCTGGGCCCGCTCCAGGTGCCTCCACCGTCAGGCGTGCCGCCCAGTTGGGCGAACAGGCTGACCGGAGCGTCGATGCTGCACACGGTCACCGTTCCGTTGGTGCCCGCATCGGGCGGATCCACGGCGGTCACGTTCACGTTCGCCGTGCCGAAGCAGCCGTTCGGGGCCGTGGCGGTCACCGTGTAGGTACGGGTCTGGTCCACCACCACACCGGTGGGGTTCTGCACGCTTGACGTGAAGCCGCTGGGGGTGGAGGTCCAGGCCCAGGTCAGTGGCGCGCTGCCCACGCCCGTGACGCTCACGTTGTCCACCGCCCACCACCAGTCGTAGGTGGCGGCATAGCGGAAGCGGACGTACACCGTGGGCTGTCCGGCGACCGCGTCCAGGCTGTGCGTGGCCTGCACGAACCCGTTCACGGCGCCCTGGGTGGAGCTGTAGGTCACCAGCGGCGTGTAGTTGGTGCCGTCCGTGGACACCTCCACGTAGGCGCGGTCCGACGCACCGGAATTGAAGCGGTAGTGGTGGAAGTAGCTCAGGCTCGCCGTGGTGTACCCGACCAGGCTGAACGCGGGGGAGACCAGCGTGGTGGCCGTGACACCACCGCTGCCCTGGTCGTCGCTGTTGCTGAGGAAGAACGGGCTGTCGTCGTTGCTGCTGAAGGTGGGGTCGCTGCCGCTCGAGGCATTGTAGAAGTAGTTGTCCGGCCGCAGCGTCCAGGCGGCATCAGCCGGGTTCCCTCCTGTGGAGCTGTTCGTCGTGGTCCATCCGCCGGCGCCGCTGTTGAAGTCCTGGCTCAGGATGCTGCCGGGGTAGCTGCCGGTCGCCGTCAGGTCCACCGTGCCGTTCACGCACGCGGAAGCGGCCGAGCTGTTGGCGTTGACCCCGGTCGGTCCGTCCAGCACGGTCACCGTCACGTTCGCCGTGCCCGGGAAGGGGCACCCGCTATTGAGGCCGGTGATGGTGTAGGTGGTGGTGGTGCTGGGGTCGGCGGTGACGTTGGCCCCACTGGTGCCACTGAGGCCCGTGGCGGGCGACCAGGTGTAGGTGCTCGCTCCAGAGGCCGAAAGGGCCACGCTGCCGCCCGGGCAGTAGGAGGGGGCGGATGGTGTCACGCTCACGCTTGGCCCGGTGCAAGGTGTCCACGTGTAGGTCAAGCCACTGCTCCAGACCTTGTCCGGACTTCCTGAGCTCGTGAAGCGCATCGTGTTATTGAACGCGTTGCCTACCAAGCTGGTGCTCCAGTTCTCCGCACCGGTGCCCACGCGCCGGTTGTTCAGGTTGCTCAGGAGCAGGTTGTTCGGACCACGAAGGCCTACCTCCGGCTGGAAGCTCGTCGAGCTGTTCTGGTTGGACACGTTCCCGTAGACGATCTGGATCGTCGCGTTCGCCGTGTTCAACCGGATTTGGAACGAGAAAAACTCGCCGGACAGACCCTGACGCCGGACCCCGTCCCACTGGATGACCACCTCATTGCCCACGGTCTCCCAGCGCACGGTGCGTGTATTGAATCCCGAGCGGTTCTCTATGTCCGCACCGAACGCGCTGACCGCTCCGGCGTATCCCTCACTGCTGCTCAACGGCGTGTAGTTCGTCCCTGTGGGAGCCGAACCGAAGGTGATGAACCCGTTCGCGGATACGTACATCTGTGTATACACCGTGCCGTTGAAGTTGAACGACGGGATCGTCTGTGCACTGGAGACCTGGTTGTCGAACGTGCCATTGAAGCCGCCCCAGAGCTGTGTGCCGCCTGAGATGCCGGAGTATGTTCCGGCCGCTTGGCTGAAGGAGTAGCTCGTGGACACCTGCGCCGCCAAGTGGAGCGGGATGAAGGCCACCCATAGGAGGATGGCGGGTGGCAAGGCAAGGCGGAGGCGACGATGCGACCGGGGTTCGACGGGGAAGATGTGTGCCATGGCAGGCTGGTTTGCTGGGTCCGTGGGCCGTTGATGCCGAACAGGCATGGGTCCTCCGGGCAGGCCTTCTACGCCGATGGTCCGGGTGGGGTTTCGTCAAGGCGCCCACGCGTGACAAAGCGAAGAGCCCCGACCGTTCGGCCGGGGCTCTTCGCTGTTCGTGGATCCGCTGATCAGCGCACCACAAGGCGTTCGGTGCGTTGCACATCACCGGCGGTGAGGCGCACGAAGTACACCCCGCTGGTGAGCGCCGCATCCGGGCTGATCCGGGCCGTCATCAGCCCGTCGGCCACCGGCAGCTGCTGTTGCACCATCATGCGGCCGCTCAGGTCGATCACCGCAAGCTCCACCGTGCTCACGTCCCCGGCCAGGCCGCTCCAGCGGATGTCGAAGGCGCCGTCCGCCGTGGGGTTCGGCCACAGCGCGAGCTCGTCAACCCCGGCGGTGACCTCCAGCGCACGCTGGCCGCTCTGGCCGGGCGGGTTCAGGATGGTCACCACGCAGGTGGCGCCCAGCGGGCAGTAGGTAAGGCCGCCGTCGAAGCTGGCCTGCGCCTGCACGTCATAGCTCACGCCGTTCTGCAGGGGCAGGGTCAACCAGTTGAGCACCAGCGTGGCGCTGTTGCTGGTCACGTTGCGCAGGTAGCCTTCACCGGCGTTCTCGAACCGGAACCGGTATTTGTTGGCGCCGGCCACCGGGAAGCAGCTCACTTTGTCGCTGCCGCCGAAGATGCGCGTCACATTGCAGCTGTAGTTGATGTGGTTCGGCGTGTCGATGAGCTTGGTCTGCGGGCAGGCCACCGTGGCGATGCGGAAGCGGCAGGCCGGACCCCAGTCGCTGTCCACTCCGTTCACCCGGCTCCGCACCCGCACGTTCAGCAGGGTGTTCTGCGGCAACGGGTTGGTGACGATGCTGGCCAGGGCCAGTTTGGTCGCGCGCTGCGCATTGGCCGGGCCGAAGCCGCCGCTGGTGGCGTGGTTGCGGAAGATCCGACGGCTGTAGCCGCCACACGGATCTTGGAACCAGAACTGGTAGCCGTCGTCCGTCTGGTCGCCGATGCCCCATTGGGCGCTCACCGCCGGGTTCTCGCTGGCGAAGACGTTGCCGCCGGCCTGGTGGTCCTCCCTGTCGCAGTCGCTGAACATCAGCTTGTCCGTGCCCACGGCGTTGCAGATGCTCTCGTTCACCGAGGTGCTGCTGCTGCCGAAGCAGCCGCCATTGCCCGTGTTGTCGATCACCCGTTCGCCCTGGTCGTTGGTCAGCACCCAGCCGCCACCGGCGATGCCGTTGCCGCCCGCATCGTTCACCGTCAGTTCGAAGCAGGCGCCCACCGGCACGCAGAAGGAGCTGTTCACCGTGGTGTTGCTGGCGAGGCCGCTGCCGCTGGCCAGGATGAAGGGGCTGTTGGCGTCCTTCAGCTGCCAGCTCACGTCGCCACCGTTGGCGTCCGTGGCGATCGCCAGGTTCCAGTTGGTGCAGGGGGCCGGGGTGCCGACGCATGCACAGCTGCCGTTCAGCACGTCGCCGCTGGTGAAGGGGTTGCCGTCGTTGCAGGCATCACCGACCGTGCCGCTCACCGTGGGGCAGCCGTCCGTGTTGTCGGCCACGTAGCCCACCGGTTGGCTGCAGGCCAGGAGCGGGCTGCCCGGATCGCCCAGGCCGTCGCCGTCCGCCAGGTCGCTGTACCAGGTGGTGGCCAGCGTCACATCGATGGTGAAGGTGCAGCTGTTCGAGCAGGAGTTGCCGTCGGTGTAGCTGTAGGTGATGGTGTGCGTGCCCGCGCCGGCCGCGCCGGGGTCGAAAGTGCCACCGCTCACACCCGTGCCGCTGTAGGTGCCGCCCAGGGGCGTGGCGCCACTGAGGGCGAAGGGCGCGTCAGCGCTGCAGATGCCGGTGATGTTCGCCGGGCAGCTCATCGTGGGCAGCGGGTTCACCGTCACCGGGATCACCTGCTGCGCCGTGCCGCAGGCGTTGCTCACCGTCACCGTGTAGTTGCCCGTGGCCGCGCCGGTCACCGAGACGTTCGCGCTGCTGTTGTTCGGCGCGTAGGTGCCCGTGCCGCTCCAGCTGTAGGCCAGGGGGGCATCACCCGTGGCCGCGGAGGTCAGCGTCAGGGTCTCCCCGGCGCAGATCGGGCTGTTGGAGCCGAAGCTCGTGATCAGCGGCACCGTGCAGAAGTTCAGGCGGGCCATCACCAGGCGGCCCACGTCCGCGCCTGCATTGTCGCAGATGTTCAGCACCCAGGCCCCGTTGGGGTCGCCGGTGAAGCCGGAGAGGGTCTGTTCAGGCTGGTAGGTGCCGGCCACGTTGCTGGTGTTGGTGTTCACCAGGGCCGAGCCACCATCCGCCAAGGTGAGCACCGTGCCGGGGCAGGCGCCCGGGTTGCCCAGGTTGTCGCCGTTGCCGAAGCGGTTCAGGATCAGGTTGCGCGTCTGGCCGCCCGGGCTCGTCAGGGTGACCCGCAGGTCGCTGTTGAAGGTGTGCGCCACGATCAGCTCCACACTGGTGAGGCGCGCGTTGCCGGGGTTGGTGCCCAGGGTGGTGGGCAGGCCGGTCACCGGCATCGGGGCGTGCATGAACTGGCTGGCGCCGCAGCCATTGTCCGGGATCGTGTTGAAGCCGTTGGTGCCGCTGATGCAGACACCGGGGGTGTAGTAGGTGACGATCACCAGACCATCGGCGCCGGCGCCACCCGTGCGGGTGCCACTGCTGGTCCGGACCGCGCCACCACCGCCCCCACCAGGGACCGTGCCGTCCGTGCCGTTGGCCTGGCTGGTGGGGCCGTTTCCACCGCTGCCGCCGCCGGCGGGCGCGGTGCCGCCCGTGCCGAGCACACCGTTCGCGCCAGCTGCGCCATACCCGGCGCTCGAGCCTCCGCCTCCGCCCCACCGGGTGATGAAGATGTTGCCGCCGTTCGCGCCGTCGCCGCCATCGAACTTCACGGAGCCGACCGACGCTGCGGCCGTGCCGCCTGTAACACCCGTGGAGCTGTTATTGCCGCAGCTGGTGCCGCCCTGGGCCATCACCGTGCCCGCGGTACCGAACCAGGAGTCGCCCCCGGGGCCGGTACCCGTGCTGCCATCACCCACCGTCACCGTGTAGGGCGTGCCTGGGGTCACGGCCACCAGCGCGCGGGAATAGGCCCCGCCGCCGCCGCCGCCGCCCTGGCCGTTCGTGGTGCGCGTGCCACCGCGGCCGCCGCCGCCCCAGCATTCCACCACCACCTGGGTGACGCCGGCCGGCGGGGTGAAGCTGCCGGACGAGTTGAAGGTCTGTGCGACCTGCGCCGCCGCCCACAAGCTGGGCAGCAGCCACGCTGCGATCGCCAGCAGCGATCGCAAGGACCGGAGCACCGGTCGGGGAAGGAGTTCGAAGTGTGCCATGGGAGTTCGTTTGTTCCGGTCCGAACGGATGTCGTAACCGGCCGACAAATCTGGCCCAGCGCACCTGTCCTTGTCAAGTGGTTTCGTCGACGAACCCCTATTTTTTTACCGACGAAATGGTGAAGAACTCCGACGAGACCGGATGGTCGTTCGCCTGAATGAATCGAAACTCCTTGGGCGTGAGGAGCTTGTCTGGATCGTGCCCACCGCCGAACCTCCCGGGATCTCGTGATGCCTGGCCGGGAACGAAGAAGCCCCGGCCATCGGCCGGGGCTTCCCCTTCAGCAGGAGCGGGGCTCCTTACTTGTTGATCACCAAGCGCTCGGTGAAGGTCTGTTCGCCGGCGGTCACCTGCACGGTGTAGAGGCCACTGGCGAGGCTGTTGTCCAGCGCGAGCACCAGGTTCAGGCTGCCGTTCTGGGCGCCCTCGGTGAGGCTCATCACGCGCTTGCCGAACACGTCCACGATGTCCACGGTCACCAGCACCTCGCTCTCGGGCAGGTCGGTGATGTTCAGCACCACCTGGTCGCCACGGTTCGGGTTCGGGTACAGGCTGAAGCCGCTGGCGGTCTCCATCGCGCGCGGCTGGGCGCCGGGCGTGTTGTCGATCGTCACCTGGCAGCTCAGGCCGTAGGCGCAGTAGTTGGCGCCGTTGTCGAAGCTGGCCGCCACCGTCACGTTGTAGGTGTCGCCGTCCACCAGCGGTTGGGTCAGCCAGTTCAGCACCAGGGTGGCGGTGTTGGTGGCGATCACGCGGGTGAAGCCGCCGCCGTCACGCTCGAAGCGCCAGCGGTACTTGTTGGCACCGGCCACCGGGTTGGCGTACACCTTGCCCGATCCACCGAAGGTGCGGGTGACCCCGCAGCTGAAGTTCGGGTTGCCGGGGTTGTTCACCAGGCTCGTGGTCGGGCAGGCCGGAGGCGTGCTCGGCATCAGGAAGCGGCAGGCCGGGCCGAACTCGCTGTACGTACCGTTCACACGGCTGCGCACGCGCACGTTCAGCAGCACATCGAAGGGCACCGGGGCGGTCACCATGCTGCTGATCTTCACATGGCACGCACGCGTGGCGCTCGGGGGACCGAAGCCGCCGCTGGTGGCGTGGTTGCGGAAGATGCGGCGGTTGTAGCCACCATCGGGGTTGAAGAACCAGAACTGGTACCCATCGTCCGTCTGGTCGCCCACGGTCCACTCGGCGCTCACGGCCGCGTTCTCGGCCGCCACCACGAACTCGTTCGGGGTCCAGTCCTCGCGGTCGCAGCTGCTGAACAGCAGCTTGTCCGTGCCCAGCGGCAGGCAGAACGGCGAGGCCGCGCTGCTGGTGAAGGTGAAGTCGTCACCATCGGCCGTGTTGTCGATGATCCGGTTGCCCAGGCCATCCACCAGGCTGTAGCCACCGAGGCCGGCGGGCGTGCTCAGGCTGATGCCATCACCGAAGCTGTCGAACACGTTCAGGGCGTAGCAGCCATCGATCAGGCAGCAGGTGGCCGTCACGTCCGCGTTGTTCGGATAGCCCGAGCCGCTGCACACCGGCAGCGTGTTGCCGAAGGGCACGATGCTCCAGCTCGTCTCCGAGCCGAAGTCGTCCGTGCGCAGGTTCAGCGTCACCTCATTGTCCTGGCAGGGCGGCAGGTTGTTGCCCGCGCAGGTCACCTCCAGGCTGAAGGCGCCCGCGTTCGTGCTGAAGCCGGTCACCAGGATGTAGTAGGTGGTGCCGCTCGTGCTCGGGAAGCTCAGGCTGCTGTGCAGGTCGTTGGAGCACACGTTGATGCCGTTCGTTCCGTTGTCGTCGTCATTGCCTTCCAGGCAAACGAGCGAACCGCAGGTGCCCGTGAAGACGCCCAGCTTGGTGTCGTAGGCCGATCCGCACAGGGCCACCTTGATCTCGCCGCCCGTACCGGTCACCGTGTACCACACGCCCGGGGCCGTGTTCAACGACGTGGTGCAGGTGCCCACCGCATCCAACGTGGCGAACTGGGTGTTGCCGTTGGTGATGCTGTTGCAGTTCACCGCGATGGCACCGCCGCACGCATCGTTCGGCGGCGGGCAGTTGTAGGTCTGCGGCGCCAGGTTCACGTCGCACAGCGCGTTCGAGGCCTCCAGGGTCACCGTCACCGTGGTGCCGCTGGGGAAGGGGCCCACCTGCCACACGCCCGTCGCATTGGCCGTCACCACGTTCGCGTCGTAGCTGTTGCTGAGGTCGACGCTGGCGCTGCTGCCCAGGCTCGTGAGGTTCACGTCGATGAAGTACTCGTTGGTGCCGCAGGCGGGCACGATCGTCTGGCCACCGGCCACCGGGGCCTCGCAGGGCACCAGGTTCACGCGCACGAAACGGAGATCACCCGTATCGAAGTTCGTGTCATCGCACACGCGCAGGGTCCAGGTGCCGTTGGGGTCGCTGGCGTCGTGCAGGGTGCTCAGCGGCTGTTCCGGGGCGTACGTGCCCACCACGTTGGTGGTGGGGGTGTTGTTCAACGCCAGACCACCGGCCTGCAGAGTGAAGAGACCGCCGGGGCAGAGCGCCGGGTTGCCGAGGTTGTCGCCGCTTCCGAAGCGGTCGTTCACCAGGTTCACGGTCGTTCCGTTCGCGTTGATCAGCTGGATGTCCATGTCATCGTTCCAGGTGTGGGCGATGATCAGGTCCACGCTCTGCACGAACACGTCCGTGCCCAGGGCCGTGCCCGGGTCGCTCACGCAGAACGGCACGTTTAGGAAGTTCAGCGTGCTGCAACCACCGTCCGGGATCGCG
>OEIV010001575.1_pt1 | contig 10076 bp, 11 predicted proteins | sample 1539231 | NCBI WGS metagenome assembly OEIV01 (sample SAMN03794762, study PRJEB22550) | activated sludge metagenome | feature: wastewater treatment plant; material: activated sludge; isolation source: Wastewater treatment plant of a petroleum refinery complex | place: Argentina: Buenos Aires ... | reverse complement strand
GGCCTTCGCCCGGGGTGGGGGGGCAACCTTTTCGCCGCCCCCCGCCGCGGGGTCATCCGGGCTTTGCCGGGTCGGTCGGGGTCTTGGGGGGGGGCCGCCCGCCGTGTCCGCGCCGAGCAGCCGCTGTTCGATTTTGCCATTGCTGGTGGCCATTACCACGGGCTCGGAAAAATGCTGGAGCAGATCACGCCCGGCATGATGCTGGACTTGCGCCGTGAACCCCACAATCCCCATGACGGCAACGCCATCGCCGTGTGGCTGAATGATGTAATGCTGGGCTATGTGCCGCGCGACGCCAATACGCCGGTGGCCGCCCTCATGGACCGGGGGGAAGTGGTGCGGGCCGAGGTTGTCCGCCTCACCCATCCCCGCCACGTCTCCGACATCCCGGATGATCTGGTGTTCACCTCGTTCTGCACCGGTGACCCCATCATCCGCCTCAGCACCTTCGGACCGGCTTGAGGCTCAAACGGTCCTTGCCTGCACCAGCACCAGCCCCTCATAGGCGAAGACCAGTTCGCCGTGCTGGTTGTGGCCCTGGTGCAATCCCGACATGAGGCCCCAGCCGGGCCGCGATTTCATGGCGCGCACCGACTTCACCGTGCCCGAATAGGTCACCGTGTCTCCGGCATAGACGGGCTTGGGCCACTTCATGTTCCTGAAACCGGGCGATGGCCCAAGCTCCGGCACCGGCAGGCCCTGCCGCGCCAGTTCCGCCTGCACCGCATGGTTATGCCGGAGGTAGCACACCATCCAGCCGCAGGCCGTATGCAGGCCCGCCGCCGTGATCCGGCCATAGGGACTGTTCGCTGCCGCCGCGTCGTCGACGTGAAAGCCGATGGGATCGAAGCGGCGGTTGAAGGAAAGAATGGCCTCGCGGGTGAAATGATGGCTGCCGATGCCCCAGTGATCGCCCGGCGCGAAATCTTCCATGAACCAGCCCTTCATGGTGCCCTCACCTTGAAAAACGCCATGCTCCTGGTGGTCGCTTTCACCGTGCCGTGCTGGTCCTGCACGAAGGCATCAAAGGTGACGACGCCCATTTCCGGCTTTGACGCCGACCGCCGTGTGCCGGTGATGGTCATGGTGCCGGTGAGCACATCGCCCGGAAACACCGGCTTCAGCCATTTCATTTCCTCGATACCGGAGGAGCCGAGGATCTCGGCGTGTGAATAGACCGCATCGCACATCATGCGCGTCATGGCCGAGGCCGTGTGCCAGCCGCTCGCCGACAATGATCCGAGCACGGATTGTTCCGCCGCCGCCTTGTCGAGATGGAACGGCTGGAAATCAAATTCGCGGGCAAAGGCGATGATCGCCGCCTCGGTCATCTCATAGGGGCCGAGCACAAACACCTGCCCGGCATGAAAATCTTCAAAATGCAGCAAATTGCCAGTCAAGATAGCTCCGCAAGGATGCCGCCCTCAGGTGTTGAAGCGGAAGTGCAGCACGTCGCCATCCTGCACCACATAGTCCTTGCCTTCCAGCCGGAATTTGCCCGCCTCGCCTTCTTCTCGATACTAACGACGCGTTTATCAAGGTTGTCGAGGTCGACCAGCATGATCTCCGGCAAGAATAATGAAAACATGCTTTTCCCTCACCTCAATTACTTCTGGCAGATTTGTTGCAAAAAAAACTGCTTCATATTAAAATGCGCTGAATGTCAGAAACTTGGGGAGATTGTTTCATGTCGCTGATCTATTCCTTGGAAAGGATATTCTACAGAAAAAACAAATCTATCCCTCAATTCCGCGAGTATGACAAAAGACGTGGTTTTACGGCGTGGAGTGACGAGTGCCGAGCAGTTGCGGCCCGTCCGAAAAATGCACTGGAAGACAATCCCCTCGGCCAGCAGGGCTTTACCCGAGTCCGTGTATTCTCCGAGGAAGAAGCTGCGGAAATCAAGCAGCGCTTCGACCGCCAGGACACAAAACTCAGGGACAGCAAGAACAGCGAAAATTCGCAGATGCTTGACAGCTGGAACCTCAGCGGACTCAAGGAAGTTATTGGTCGCGCCATCACGCCTGAGGTTGATCGCATTCTCTATGCCTATTTCGGTTCGGAGTATGCGCCCTACTGGTACAGTATGCAGCGCGCGCTCCCCAACCACGAAGCACGGCGTCCCTTCCTTTGGCACTGTGACAAGGGACCCTCAATGTTTGCAAAAATGCTGCTATATTTCACTGCTGTGGCTGACACTGGCGGCAACACCCATGTGCTTGACCGCCAAACAACCTTGGCCTTCGATCGTGCCGGGTATAATTTTGGCAGTGGGAAGAACCGGCTGGAAGATCTGACCGGCTTCGCTGAACAGCACGGCATCAAGTTCACGCCTATGTCCTATGATTTAAGACCTGGTGAGGCGGTTTTGATATTGCCGCAAATGGTTCTGCACCGCGGCGTCATGCCGTCGAAGGCGCCACGGTTTATCATGCAGGTCACCTTCGTCCCATCAAAAATTCATTGGCGGGAGGCGCTGTTCAAGGAAGACCGGAAGAATATGGAAGAGCTGGCAAAGGATTATACTTGGCCGAAACATGCTAGCCAGTTCCGCCCGTTGCTGAGCAACTGATACCCTTCAGACTTAATGCCACTACACTGGGGATGTTCGCGAGAACACGACTTCCGTGCCCTTGCATTTTTTGCCGAAGACAACACCAGCGGCCAGATAGTGTCCGAGGGATCGGTAGCCGCGCACTTCATAGGAGCCAAGGGAACGAGCCAGATCGTTGACCAATCGCGCAGTTCTACGCGCTGCCTGAATCCGCGAAACCGGCCAAAACCAACGGCTCGACTTAGCGAGGGTTGCGGGATGAAGCGCCAGCTGAACGGCGCGCAGCTTGGCACCGGAAAATTTTGCAAGGAGCGAATCGGCGAAATATTCGAAGCCTTCAATGTCGATCTTCACTACATAGGGCGCTTCACCCGCCAGTGCTTTAAGCTGCTCGACCGACACCCCCTTCACCCTGACGGACTCCGCACCCTTCTCAGCCACCAATGATGTCTTCGAACTTCCGCCACCACCTACCAGATAGAAATCCAATTGCGCCGCATCGGAAAGCGCAGCCGGCACCAGCGTGACATTGCCGAGGCCGTTGGCGGAAATCACCTGTTCTATGGCCGCAACACAGAAGGGTTCCGGCTCAACGGCAATGACCTTCTTTGCACGCGCCGAGGCAAAAGTCGGCGTAATGCCGATCCACGATCCAACATCGATGTAAACCGTATCCTTGTCCAGATATCGGCTCAAGAATGCGAACGTTTCCGGCTCCCAGCTCCCCGCCGCGAGCTTGCGGTAGAATTTATCGAATTTTCTGTCGTCAATGACCTTGGCGGTCATTCCGGCGAAAGCCAATTCCCGCATCGCAATCTCACGTCCTGACATGTGAGTTTCCTTTGTCACGTGAGGCGGCGCACTGGCCGTCCGCCCCTATTCATCAGTTTTTCTAACTCCGGCAGGTAGCGATGTAACGTCGTATCCTGTTCCGCCGACAATAGTCCGTCGGACGCCTCCAGAAGTTTTCCCTGCATTTTAACCGCGTGCCCTCCCTTCCCAAAATACTGGCGAGAGAGCTTTGCACTGAAATCTTCCTCGGCACGCGTGAAGTAGTGATTGATGCGCAGATGCTGGCTGCTGTGACCGGTTTCACCTGTTTCATAGACCGGGCGGCCGTCTTCGTCCCAACCCAGACAATCTGTCTCGGACAGAACACAGGTATTCGCGGATCGGATGGCCTCGACCGCCCATGGTCTGACAATTGTTCTATGTGTGGTGTTTTTCACATGGTTGGCCGCGCCGCGCTTGATCAAGGTCTCGATCACCAGCCCGCCCTCAGGAATACTGCTGATCCCGCCGGTGCCGAACGTGTGCGAATACACCGAGAGGGCGCAAAACCGCTCGCGAGCGCGCAACTCGGCACACAGATCAAAACTCGACGGCGCAAACAAGAACTCGTCTGCGTCAATCATAGCAAGCCACGACGTCCTGTTGCGCAGCAAAGCCAAGGCATATTGATAGGCAAGAAACTGGTTGTTCCGGTCCTTGAGAAAACGGGGCCAGACCACAAGCTCGACAAAGCCTTGCTCGACGAAATCGCTGATGGCGTCATGCGTGGACTGATCAAAGCTGACATCCATGCATATGAGCATATGGTCGACCCCTACCAACTGGTGAAAGGCGACAAATTCCCGAATGTACTTGGCTTCATTGCGCACAATCGTCACTGTGCTCAGATAGTATTCGGGTATCGTGTCAGGCCTGGCGCCAATAGTGGGGACGCGATAACCACGCGAACGGCGATAGGCCCGATCCAGCAACAATCTCTTGATTTGCGAAAGCCGTCGCAAGGGAGCCGCCCTCAAGTGTTGAGGGGGAGGTGTAGCCCGCCCCCACCCTGGCCCACATATCCTTTGCTTCCCAGCGGAACCTTCCCCGCCTCGCGCGCCCCCGCCTCGCCCTTGTTGGTGACATAATCGTCATAGGCGATGGTTTCGGCGCGGATGAAGCCCTTCTCGAAATCGGTGTGGATGACGCCAGCCGCCCCCGGTGCCCGCGTGCCCCTGGTGATGGTCCAGGCCCGCGCCTCCTTTGGCCCCACGGTGAAGTAGGTGACGAGATGGAGAAGATCATAGCCTGCGCGGATGACGCGGTTAAGCCCCGGCTCGGACAGGCCCACGGCCTCGAGGTAATCCTTCTGGTCGGCCTCCGGCAGCACCGCGATCTCGCTTTCGATCTTGGCCGACACCACCACGGCGGAATTGCCTTCCGTTTCGGCGAAGGCCTTCACTCTGTCTGAGAAGGCGTTGCCCTGGTCGGCGGCCCCCTCCTCCACGTTGCACACATAGAGCACGGGCTTGGACGACAGGAGGCCCAGACCCTGGAAGATCTTCTCTTCCTCGTGGCTGCGTTCGACCAGCCGCGCCGGCCGGCCCTCGCGCAGCAGCGCCAGTGCACGGCCCATCACGTCAGCGATTTCCTTGGCTTCCTTGTCGCCCTGCTTGGCCTTTTTCTCGATGTTGACGATGCGCTTTTCCAGGCTGTCGAGGTCGGCCAGCATCAGCTCTGTCTCGATTGTTTCAATATCCGCCAGCGGGTCGATCTTTCCCGACACATGGGTAATGTCGCCGTCCTCGAAGCAGCGCACCACATGGGCGATGGCATCCGTCTCGCGGATGTTGGCGAGGAACTGGTTGCCCAGCCCTTCGCCCTTGGAGGCCCCTTTCACCAGCCCGGCGATGTCCACGAAGGTGAGGCGCGTGGGGATGATCTGCCCCGACCCGGCAATCGCCGCCAGCACGCCAAGGCGCGGGTCCGGCACCCCCACGTCGCCGACGTTGGGTTCAATGGTGCAGAAGGGATAATTGGCCGCCTGTGCCGCGCTGGTCTGCGTCAGCGCGTTGAAGAGCGTGGACTTGCCCACATTGGGAAGGCCCACGATGCCGCATTTGAAACCCATGGCTAATCCTTCTTGTCCGTCTTGGCCGCCTCCCTGGGCGGGGGCGGATTGAGGGTGAGATGCACCCGGTTTTGAAACGTGCCCTCCTGGCCCTGGGCCAGCAGGGGTGAATGATCGGCCACCGCCGCCAGCAGCGGCTCCAGCCAGATCCGGTCGGCCTTGGCGAAATCGCTCAGCACATAATTATGCACCAGCGCCTTGTCGCCGGGATGCCCGATGCCCAGCCGCACCCGCGCATAATGCGGGCCGATATGGGCCGAGATGGAGCGGATGCCGTTATGGCCCGCCGCACCCCCGCCGAGCTTCACGCGCAGCTTGCCCGGTTCGAGGTCAAGCTCGTCGTAGAACACGATGAGCCGCGACGGATCGAGATTGAGAAAGCGCAGGGCCTCGCCCACCGCCTGCCCGCTCTCGTTCATGTAGGTCTGGGGCTTCAGCACCAGAACCTTCTCGCCCGCCAGATGCCCCTCGGACAGGGCCCCGCGATATTTGGCGCGCCAGCCGGAAAAGCCATGGCGGCGGACGATCTCGTCCACCGCCATGAAGCCGATGTTGTGCCGGTTGCCGGCATATCTGGTTCCCGGATTGCCGAGTCCCACAAAGAGATACATGCCGGTTTCTCCCGTGTGAGGAGAAGGTTACTTCTTCTTCGGGGCCGCCGCAGGCGCCGCCGCCGCACCCTTGGCCGGAGCCGCCGCAGCGCCCTTGGCGCCCGCCGCCGGAGCCGCAGCAGCCGCAGCCGCCGGCGCCTTCTGGGCCGTGGCCGGGACTTCCGCTGTCACCGCAGCCTCGGTGGTCTCGGCCTCCTGGCGCTTGGTGGTGACTGCCACCAGCGTCACGTCATCGCGCGCCGCCGAGGTGACACCCTTGGGCAGTTCGATGTCGGACAGGTGGATTGAATGGTTGATCTGCAGGCCCGACACATCGACCGTGATCTGGTCGGGGATGAAGTCGGCCGAGCACATCAGTTCCACCTCGTGGGTGGCGATGTTGAGGGTGCCGCCCGCCTTGACGCCGGCGCACACATCCTGGCCCTTGAACACCACCGGCACTTCCACCGCGATCTTGGCATCCTTGCCAAGGCGCAGGAAGTCCACGTGGATGATGAAATCCCGCACCGGCTCGAACTGGATGTCGCGCGGAATGGCACGGATCACCTTGCCCTCGACATCGAGGTCGACCAGGGTGGACAGGAAACGGCCGGTCTGAATGGCCGGCTCCAGGTCACGGTAGGAAAGCGAGATGAGCTGGGCTTCCTTCTTGTCGCCATAGACGACACCGGGAACGAGACCTTCGCGACGGACTGCGCGGGAGGCCCCCTTGCCTGCCCGGCTACGGGACGTAGCCTTGAGCTGAACGATCTTGGACATATGTCACTCCAATATGAGAACGCTCCGCCGCCCGGCCTGCCTCCAGGGGTGTCTGCCACCGGGTTGTGACGGAATGGCGGGCGTCATAGGGGATTGCCGGGCCTAACGCAACCCCCGCCCCCGGCGGGTTGGCTCAGCCCCGCCTCACAGCCCTGTGCATTGGCCGGGCCTGTCCCATGCGCCATGCTGCGCTAATATAAGTCATGAGGCTGCCCATGCACCGCCGCCGTTTCCTTGCCCTTGCCGCCGGCACCATGGCCGGTTCCGCCCTGCCGCCGCTGCGCCCCGCCGTCCGGGCCCAGCCAGCGCCGGTGCAACTGGCCGCCACGACGCGCATCCTCGACATCAACGGCAGGCCGGGCAAGGCCTATGGGCTTATGCAACCCAATGGCATGCAGGGGGTGCACGTCACAGCGGGCGACAGCTTCCGGGTCAATCTGGTCAACGTCCTGTCCGAACCCACGCTGATCCATTGGCACGGGCTGGAGCCGCCCTGGGACCAGGACGGCGTGCCCGACCTGCCGCGCCCCATGCTGCAACCGGGCGAGGCCCGCGCCTATGACTTCCCTCTCTCCCGCCCCGGCACCCATTGGATGCATGCCCACACCCTTCAGGAACAGGGCCTGCTGGCCGCCCCCCTCATCGTCCACGACCCCGCCGACCGCGGCCACGACGAACAGGAGGTGGTGATCCTGCTCCATGACTTCTCCTTCAGGACACCGGAGGAACTGCTGGCCGGGGTGACCGGCCAGGGGGCTGCATCCCCCGCCATGGATCACGGCCAGATGCCGGGCATGACGATGGGGGCCGCGCCCATGGACATGCACCACATGGACATGGGCGGCACGGGCGCCATGAAGATGGATGTGAATGACTTCCAGTTCGACGCCTATCTCGCCAATGACCGGACCCTGAACGATCCCGAGGTGGTGCCGGTGGAGAAGGTCGGCAGGGTGCGCCTGCGCCTCATCAATGGCGCCAGCGCCACGGCCTTCACGCTTGACCTGGGGAAGCTCGACGCCCACGTCATCGCCGTTGACGGCAATGACGTGATGCCGCTGCCATCGCGCCACTTCCCCTTGGCCATGGGCCAGCGCGTGGACTTCCGGCTCACCATCCCCCGGCAAGGTGGGGCCTTTCCCATCCTCGCCCGGCGCGAGGGCGCACACGAGCGGACGGGCCTCATCCTGGCTACGCCGGGTGCGGCCATCTCCCGCCTGCCGGTTTTGGGCGAGACGGAAGCCCCGGTCCTCACCCTCGCCATGGAAAAATCCCTGCGCGCCGCCGTGCCGCTGGCCGCCGCCGGGGAGGTGCTGGCCTTCGCAGCCCATCTCACCGGCAACATGGAGACCTATGACTGGGGCATGATGATTCCTGCGCCGCTGCGGGTGACAAAAGGCGCCCGCGCCACCATCACCATGCACAACATGTCCATGATGATGCATCCCATGCATCTCCACGGCCATCATTTCCAGGTCATTGCCATTGATGATCAGCCACTGGCGGGGGCGCTGCGCGACACGGTCATCGTGCCGCCCATGGCCAGGGTGACGGTTGCCTTCGACGCCGCCAATCCCGGCGGCGGCTGGCCCTTCCACTGTCACAACCTCTATCACATGGCCCGCGGCATGATGACCACCATGGCCTACGTCTGAGGGCGGCGAACCAGCCCTATTCAAACAGGCTGGAGACGCTTTCCTCGCGGCTGGTGCGGCCGATGGCTTCGCCCAGCAGGGCGGCGATGGGGATGACCCGGATATTGCGCGCCACCTTCATGGCCTCGGTCGGCTGGATCGAATCCGTGACCACCAGATACTTGAGCCTGGACGAGGTGATGCGCGCCACCGCACCGCCCGACAGAACGCCATGGGTGATATAGGCGGTGACGTCATTGGCACCCTGCGCCATCAGGGCGTCGGCGGCATTGCACAGGGTGCCGCCGGAATCCACGATGTCGTCGATGAGGATGCAGGACTTGCCCGCCACCTCGCCGATGATGTTCATGACCTCGGACTCGCCCGCCCGCTCGCGCCGCTTGTCGACGATGGCGAGCGGCGTGTTGAGCTGCTTGGCCAGCGCCCGGGCGCGCACCACGCCGCCCACGTCCGGCGACACCACCACCGTATTGGCCGTATTGTAGTGTTGCTTGATGTCGCGCACGAAGACCGGCCCGGCAAAGAGATTGTCGGTCGGGATGTCGAAGAACCCCTGGATCTGCCCGGCGTGCAGATCCATGGTCAACACCCGGTCGGCCCCGGCCCGGGTGAGGGAATGGGCCTCCAGTTGGGCGGAGATGGGGGGGGGGGAGCCCGACTCCCGGTCCGGCCGCGCAAAGCCGAAGTAGGGCATCACCGCCGTGATCCGCTTGGCCGAGGCCCGCTTCAGCGCGTCGATGATGATCAGCAGTTCCATCAGATGGTCGTTGGTGGGGAAGGAGGTGGATTGCACCACGAACATGTCCTGCCCGCGCACATTCTCCTGAATCTCGACGAAGATCTCCATGTCGTTGAAACGCTTCACCACTGCCTTGGTCATCGGCAGGTTAAGGTAGGAGCAGATCGCTTCGGCGAGCGGCCGGTTGCTGTTGCCCGATACGATTTTCATCATGGGTGTGGACTCGGCGCTGGAGAATTTGGGCAGTCCTATATCAATGACCACGCATAAGCGCAAACCCGCCCTCAGCCCTGTTCACAACCGGCCTGCCGACCGTTAACACGACGGTGATGGCCGCCCGTTGCAGCCAGAGACCGGCTGCGCCATTCTGCCTCCGCAGTCATGGGAGAATGTCATGCCCCACCCTGTGCCCACAACCCGGCCCCGGCGCATAATCGCAGGTTGTGCCATGGGCTTCGGGCTGCTCACCATCCTGTCCGGGGGCCGCGCCCTCTTCGCCGGGGCGGACATGGGCCAGGTCGTGCCCTTCGTCCTCTGGTTCAACTTCCTCGCCGGTTTTGCCTATGTGGCGGCGGGCCTTGCCCTGTGGCGCGGGCTGTCCTGGGGCCTGCCTCTGGCCGTCGTCATCGCCGCCGCCACCGCCCTGGTTTTCGCCGCCTTCGGCTGGCATGTGGCGCAGGGCGGCACCTATGAAATGCGCACCGTCTGGGCCATGACCCTGCGCACCGGCTTCTGGGTGGTGGCCGCCCTCTGGCTCATGCGGCGAGCGAAACCCTAGAGCCTGCTGTTTTTTGACGGAATCTGGGATTCCCAAATCAGTGTAGTTCTGATTCAAGCTTCATGCTGGGCAGCGAGG
>OEIV010001573.1_pt1 | contig 10080 bp, 7 predicted proteins | sample 1539231 | NCBI WGS metagenome assembly OEIV01 (sample SAMN03794762, study PRJEB22550) | activated sludge metagenome | feature: wastewater treatment plant; material: activated sludge; isolation source: Wastewater treatment plant of a petroleum refinery complex | place: Argentina: Buenos Aires ... | reverse complement strand
GCATCGACGGCTTTGTGCAAAGCTGGTACGGCCCACAGACGGCCAACAACCAGACCGAGACGAACTTCCAGACGCTGCTGGGCGTGGCCGCGGCCAACGGCTTCAGCGTCGCGGTCGATTTCGAGGCCGGCAGTCCGTTTTTTGCCAACAACGACGACCGCATCGCCGCCCTCAGGACGTTGTTGTCCACCCACGCCACCCACCCCGCCTATCTGCGCGTCGACGGCCGCCCCGTCATCTTCTTCTGGGCCAACTGGCTGTTGTCGGCGGCCGAGTGGGCGACCATCCGTGAGGCGGTCGACCCTGGCCGTGGCTCCATCTGGATCGCCGAAGGGGGCGATACGAGCTACCTGAGCGTCTTCGACGGGCTGCACCTCTATAACACCGCCTGGTCGGCCAACCCGGCGCAGACGGCCGCCGCCTGGGCCGGCAACTCCCGCGCCACGGCCACAGACGGCCGCCACAAGTACTGGGTCGCCACGGCCATGCCCGGCTGGGACGACACACTGCTGGGCCGCGGCACGTCCGCCTTCCGCCGCGACCGAGCCGACGGCGACTTCTATCGCGCGAGCTTCAGCGGCGCGGCGGCCAGCAGTCCCGACATGCTGATCATCACCTCGTTCAACGAGTGGGCCGAGGGCAGCCAGATCGAGCCGTCGCAGGAGCACGGTCGCTTCTACCTCGACCTGACGGCCGAATTGAACGCGGCCTACAAAGCGGGCACGCTGGCCGTCGCCCCACCGCCGGCCCCGGTTGCGCCCACGGCCACTGCTGTGGCCGGCGATACCGCCGGGCCGGCCGCCTCGACCCTGCTGCCCGGCCCTGTCGTGCCCTCGACCGACGACCCACCGGCCGATACCTTCGTCCCCTCCGGGGCTGGCGCCTCAGCCAACTTGGCTCAGGCCTCCGTTCGCGACGATGGAGCCATCGTCCACCGCGTGGTCGCGGGCGACACGCCGCTGGGGATCGCATTCCTCTATGACCTGCCACTGGAGGAACTGTACGCGCTGAACGGGCTGCAACCGGGCGTGCTGCTTCAGATAGACCGGGGGTGTGGGGCGGCCCGCCCCCCGCGGCGGACGGCCGCCCACCCCCGGGAAACGGCCGCCCCCGCCCCACCGGGGCGGCTGGTGGGGGGGGGTCGGGGCCCCGCCCCTACAGCCACGGGCACAGTCACCGCCCGCGCGTCGGCCGTTGTGGCCCAAGTGGAACCACAGCCGACGGTGGCCACACTGCCCACGTCGACGGACAGCGAGACGTCTACCTCTTCAGGGCGTCTCTTATGGCTGGCCGTGTCCGGCATTGTCGCGGTGGGAATAGCAGTCTTCCTGTCACGTCGGGCAGGGCGTCCGTAGAAGCCGGAGGAATAGCACGCAGATGACGCTGATGGGCGCCGATTGACGCTGACCTTTTTTATCAGCGTTCATCCGCGTCATCTGCGTGCTATTTCTTCTATCGAATGAGCGCCGTCTCCACCGCCTCGTGCAGTGTCCGGCACTGGATGATCTCCAGCCCCTCCGGTCGGTTGCCCTCCTTCAACTGGCGGCTGCGCGGCACAACACAGCGCCGGAAACCCAGCTTGGCCGCTTCGCGCAGGCGCGGCTCCAACTGGCTGACGGCGCGCAACTCACCGCTCAGACCGACTTCGCCAAAGAAGGCCATGTCGGCGTGGACGGCGCGGTCTTTAACGCTGCTGGCGATGGCCAGGGCCACGCCCAGATCGGCCGCCGGCTCGCTGATCTGTAACCCGCCGATGACGTTGACGAACACGTCCTTGTCGGCCAGCGGCATGTGGACGCGGCGCGTCAGCACGGCGGTCAGCAAAAGCAGCCGGTTGTAGTCGATGCCGTTGGGCGTGCGGCGTGGGTTGGCAAAGGTCGTGGCGCTGGCCAGCGCCTGCACCTCGACCAGCAACGGCCGCGTGCCCTCCAGTGTCACGGCGATGGCCGAACCGGGCGAGTTGGCCTGCCGCTCGGCCAGGAACGCCTCCGAGGGGTTGGCCACTTCGACCATGCCCTGCTCCACCATCTCGAACACGCCCACCTCGCTCGTCGCTCCGAAGCGGTTCTTAACGCTGCGCAGCAACCGGTAGCGGTGGAATGGATCCCCCTCCAGGTAGAGGACGGTATCGACGATGTGTTCCAGCACGCGCGGCCCGGCGATGGCCCCTTCCTTGGTCACGTGGCCGACGAGGACGATGATGACGCCGGTCTGCTTGGCCACGTCCTGGAAGCGGGCGGCCGATTCGCGCACCTGGCTGACGCTGCCGGCCGACGAGCTAAGGTTTTCGTCGTAGGTCGTCTGGATGCTGTCGATGATGGCCATCACCGGGCGCACAGCGGCGATGTGGTCGAGCATGGCGTGGAGGTTCGTCTCGGTGACCAGAAACAGGTCCTCGGCATCCATGCGCAGCCGGTCGGCGCGCATCTTGATCTGCCGCGCGCTCTCCTCGCCGGAGATGTAGAGCACCGGCCCGTGTTGCCCGGCGACGAGGCCGGCGATCTCCAGCAGCAAGGTTGACTTGCCGATGCCCGGATCGCCCCCGACGAGGATGAGCGAACCCGGAACCAGCCCCCCACCCAACACCCGCGAAAATTCGGCCACGGGCAGCGTCAGCCGGTCGAGTCCATCGGCTTCGACCTCGCGCAGGCGCACAGGGCGCGAGGCGGCCGCGCCGGCCACCCGCCGGCCGCCGGTGCTCGGCTCCGGCTCGACGCGCTGCTCGACCATCGTATCGAACTCGTTACAGCGGGGGCAGCGGCCCATGTAGACGGGCGTGGTGCGGCCACAGGCCTGGCACACGTATTGCGTTTGTCGTTTTGCCATAGGGACAAGTATATCTGCTTCTGAGTAGTATTCATCTTCGCTCGTATGTTCTAATTTACTACTTGTGCGCATAAGAGTGGCACGCTTTCCGGTTTTCACGTCCACTGTGCGGCTTGTCGGCGGCAACGCTGCTATACTTGCATCGGATATGATCGATTGGCAGACCGTTGTCGCCCACAGCTTCTGGATTGCCGGGCTGGCCCTGATCCTGGCGGCGCTGAGCTATCACTACTGGCTGGCCGAACAGACCGGCCACTCGCTGCGCGAGCAGTTGGCCGGGGCGTCGTTCCAGCGAGTGTTCGTGGGCGGGTTGCTGCTAGTCGGCATCGGTCTGAGCGGGGTTAGCCGGCAGCCGTGGCAACTGGTGCTGTCGGCGGTTGTCGTCGTCGCGTCGGCCATCACCCTGGCTCTGCTGTGGCGCGCGGCGGCCTAGCCCACCGGCTGGGCTAATTACGCGGGAATCTGGATGTACATGCTTCAGCGATTCACCATGCGTCGTCTGGTGGGCTTCACTTTGCTCATAGCCCTGCTGGCCCTGGCCGGCGCGGTTCAGGCCGCCCCGGCGCGGCAAGACCCATACCCGGCCCCGCAACAGCCGACGGTTGACCCGCTGATGACGCCGGTGACGCCAACGGCCTATCCCGCGCCGCTGCCGGCGATGGAAACGCCCGGCATCATCGGCGGGACGTTCGATGGCCAGGAGGCGGTTGGGGTGGTCGGCAGCGTGCCCGAAGTGGCGCAGGTGAGCAATGGACAAGGCGTGCTCTACCTCTGGTTAGGTTTCGTCGCCACCCTGCTCATCTTTCTGGCCAGCGTCCTGGGCGCGGTCATGCTCTTTACACGTCGCGTCCAGCCTTGAGAACAGCCATCGCCGTGCTCGCCGCGGCGTCAGCCAACGGCTCTATGGGAGCGCAAAGGGAGCCTTGATCACCGAAAAGACCCCTTCGACTGGCGCCAACTGGCGGCGCGCCCTGCCCTGGCTCAACCTGGCCCTGGCGGCGGTGCTGGTCGTGGCCGGGCTGTGGTATCTCTCCAGCCGGGTCAGCCTGGCGGCCGTCGGTGACGCGCTGGCCGCGGCCTCGCCCGGCTGGGTGGCGCTGGCTGTGGGCGTCATCCTGGCGACGCTGGCTCTCAAGGGTTGGCGCTGGCAACTGATGTTTCCCGATGAAAGCCCGCCGGTCCCCTTCCGCGCCGCTTTCTGGGCCACGACGCTGGGCCAATACGTCAACCTGATCATCCCCTTCCTGCGCCTGGGCGAAGTGGCCCGCCTCTACGCCCTGAACCGCGAGACGGGCGTCGCCCCGGCGCGGGCGTTGGGCACGCTGGTCGTCGAGAAGACGCTCGACCTCATCTTCTTTGGCCTGACCATCGTCTTCATCTTGCCCCTGGTCGTCCTACCCGATTATGTCAACGAGCCTGGCCCGTGGCTGCTGCTGCTGGCGACGGCGCTGCTGTTCGTCCTCTACTTGCTGGCCTATCGCACGGCGTGGGTCATTGGCCTGTGGCGGCGCGTCGTGCGCCCGCTGCCCGACCGGCTGGAGCAGTGGCTGCTGCGCGTGGCCGTTTCTGGGTTGGAGGGGCTGGCGGCGCTGCGCGATCGGCGGCGGGCGCTGCTGCTGCTGCTGACCTCGCTGCTGGCGGCCGTGCTGTCGGTGCTGATGCCCTACACGCTCTTTCCGGCTTTGGGCCTGCCGTTGACGCTGCTCGACGCGGCGCTGGTGCACGTCGTCGTCACCATCGCCATCACCCCACCCAGCACCCCGGCCAAGATCGGCGTCTTCAACGGCGCGGTGGCCCTCATGCTGCTGCAACTGGGCGTGACCGATGAGGCCGCCGTGGCCGGCTATGCCATCCTGTTCTATCTGGTCGCCATCGTACCGCCCATCGCCCTGGGTGTTGTCGCCGCATCGCGCAGTCAGTGGCGCTGGTCGGCCGCTGCTCCTCAACCATGACCGCCCCACCCCTGGCCGTCGTCGTCCCCGCCTACAACGCCGCCGACACCATCACCGACTGCGTGACGGCGCTGCGCCGGCAGCTCTATGACGGGCCGGTGACGATCCTCGTCGTCGATGACGGCTCGACCGACGACACGGCCGCCCTGGCCCGCGCCGCCGGGGCGACGGTCATTACCACGCCGCGCGGCCGGCCGGCGGCGGCGCGCAACGCCGGCGCGCGCGCCGCTACGGCCGACATCCTCTGCTTCACCGACGCCGACTGTGTGCCGCGTCCCGACTGGCTGAGTGAGATCAGCGCCCCATTGGCCGATCCCGCTGTCGTCGCCGCCAAAGGCATTTACGCCACGCGCCAGCGCTCGTTGGTGGCCCGCTTCGTCCAGTTAGAGTACGAGGACAAGTACGACCGTCTGCGCCCGCAGCCGACGATCGACTTCATCGACACCTACGCCTGCGCTTATCGCCGCAACGTGCTGCTGGGCAACGACGGCTTCGACGAACGCTTCCATTACCTGGAAGACCAGGAGCTCTCCTTCCGGCTGGCGGCGCGTGGCTACCGGATGGTCTTCCGCCCGGCGGCCGTGGTCGAGCACCGCCACAGCGCCACCCTGCGCGCCTATCTGCGCAAGAAAGCCACCATCGGCTACTGGAAAGTCCAGGTCGTGCGCCGTTTCCCTGGCCAGGCGGTGCGCGATTCCCATACGCCGCAAGTGATGAAGCTCCAGATGGCCCTGGCGGCGCTGGTGCTGGCCGGGCTGGGCGCGGGGCTGACCGGCTGGGCACTGGGTTGGGCCGCAGCGGGGTGGGGTTGGGGGGCGAGCGGCGCGGCGGCACTGGCTTTTCTGCTGACGACGCTGCCGTTCGTCGCCAAGGCGTGGGCCAAGGATCGGGCCGTGGCGGCTGTCGCGCCAGGGCTGCTGTTCGGTCGAGCCACGGCTCTCGGCTGGGGCACGTTGCGCGGCCTCGCTGCTCCGCGGCCCAGCATTGGCGGTGCGGGCATCGTCGGCCCGCAACGAGCGGCCAAGCGGGCGATCGACATCGGCGGGGCGGTCGGTGGGCTGCTGGTGACGGCCGTCGCCGCCCCGGTGCTGGCTATGCTCATCCGGCTGGACTCGCCCGGGCCGATCCTCTTTCGACAGGAGCGCCTCGGCGAGGGCGGCCGGCCGTTTACCATGCTCAAGTTCCGCACCATGCGCGTCGGCGCGGCCGAGCAGTTGCCCGCCCTGGCCGCGGCCCAGGGATTGTCGGAGCCGGCGCTCAAGCTGGCCGATGACCCGCGCCTGACGCCCGTCGGCCGTTTCCTGCGCCGTTGGAGCCTGGACGAGTTGCCCCAGTTCTGGAACGTTCTGCGCGGCGAGATGAGCCTGGTGGGGCCGCGCCCGGAAGAGCCGCGCGTCGTGGCCTACTACTCCGAGTGGCACCGGCGGCGGCTGGCGGTGCGGCCGGGCATCACCGGCCCGATGCAGATCGGCGGCCGGGCCGACCTGTCGCTGGACGAGCGCACCCGCCTCGACCTAGAGTACATCGACGGCTATAGTCTGCGGCGCGACATCGCCATTCTGCTGAGTACCATTCCTGTCGCCCTGCGCGGCAAGGGGGCGCGATGAGGTTCGCCCCGCCGGTCGTCGCGCCGGACGCGGCCGCCGACACGCTCCGCTCGCGCTCGAACCACCCCTGGCCATTGGCCGCGCTGACGGCCGCCGTCGCCCTGGCCGTCTACGCTCCGACGGTGGCCCGCGACCTGTCGTGGGCCGGCGCGGCGACCGACGGCGGCGAACTGATCACTGCCTCGTTCACCCTCGGTGTGCCCCACCCGCCCGGCTACCCGACCTACGTCATACTGGGCAAGCTGGCCAGCCTGCTGCCGCTGGGCACAGTCGCCTTCCGCTACAACCTCTTTTCGGCCGTCTGCGCCGCTCTGGCCGCCGGGCTGCTGGCGGCGGCCATTCGCGCCCATTGGGGCGAGCGCGTTCGGCCGGTGGTGGCCGTCGCCGCGGCGCTGGCCTTTGCCTGGCTGCCGCTGGTCTGGAGCCAGGCGGTGGTGGCCGAGGTGTACGCCCTGAACCTGCTATTCGTGGCCGCGTTCGTGCTGGCGTGGGCCGCCCGCGGCCCGACGGCCGGCACTGGACTGCTGCTGGGGCTGGCCGTCACGGCGCATCCGACTTCCCTCCTGCTTCTGCCCGCGGCCCTATTGGGTACGAAACGGAGGCCGGGACGGCTGCTGACCGGTTTCGTCGTTGGGCTGCTGCCGTTGCTGCTCCTGCCCTGGCTGGCGAGCGGCGACAGCCCGATCATCTGGGGGCGGCCGGACACGCTCGGCGGCTGGTGGTGGCTGGTCAGCGGCCGGCTCTACGCCGCCAACCTCGCCTTCCTGGCCGATGGGCTACCATTCGACGGCTCGCGGCCGGCCGCGCTGCTGCGGGCGTTGGCGCTGGGGCCGGCGGCGCTGATCATTGGCCGGAGGTGGAGCATCGGACAGGCCACCGGCGGCGCACCGTCCGTGACCGGACACGCCCGGCGAACGCGACTCATGGCGGGGACTGTCGCCCTCTACCCCCTCTTTGCTCTGCCTTCCGCCCCGCCCGACGCGGCCGTTCTGTGGCTGCCCGCGCTGTCGCTGCTGGCTGTGCGGCTGGCGCGGGGGCTGGCGCGGCTGGGCCGCTTCTCGCTCGCCCTGCCGCTGGCGCTAGCAATCATCGGCCTGGCTGGACGCGCTGAGGCCGTCGGGCCGTCGCCGCGCGCCCTGGCCCTGGCCGCGCTGGAGGTTGCCCCATCCCGCGCTGTCCTGCTGACGCCCGGCGACCGCAGTCTCTTCACCCTGTGGTACTTCCACCACGTCGAGGGGCTGCGGCCCGACGTCGTCATCGTCGACGCCAACCTGTTCGCCTTTGACTGGTATCGCGCCCGGCTGGCCGCGCAGGAGCCTTATCTGTTCGTCCCGGCCGCCGACGATCTACCCTCTTTTGAGCAAACGAACGCCCGGGCGCGGCCGTTCTGCGCCGTTTCGCTGGCCGCCCCGCCGCCAACCGTCCTGTGTTCTGAGGAGTCACCTTGACCACACCCACCCGCTACCCGACGCCCCCACCCATCGCCGAACCACCCGATGCCCCCCGCCCCGCCACCGGGCGCTACGTCCGTCTGGCGCTGCTCCTGCTGCTACTGGTCTTTTTGCTATGGGCCGGGCTGAAGGCATGGCGCGTGGCCGGGGCGGCGCGCTCGCTGCTGGCCGTGGAGGACGAGGCGCGGGCACTGGCCGCCGGTGGACTGGCCGGCCTGGACGCCGACGCGGCCGAGGCGCTGCTGCTGGGCGCGCGGGCCGATGTGGTCACCCTGCGCGATGAACTGGCCTTCGTGCGCCCCGTCGCGCCCTATCTGGGTTGGGTGCCGCGCCTCGGCCCGACGCTCATGGCCGCGCCCCACCTGCTGGACATGGCCGACGGCGGTACAGAGGCGGCCGTGCTGGCCGTGGGCAACCTGAAGCCGGCGTTGGCAACGATGCAAGGGGAAGCGTTCGGGACCGACAGCCTCGGTGAACTGCTGCCAACCCTGACCGCCGCCGGGCCGGCGCTGCAAGAGGCGGGCGTGGCTCTCGACCGGACGGCGGCGGCGCGAGGTGCGTTGGCCGCGGCCGTGCCGGCCGAGCAGCTACCGTGGCGCGTGCAGCAACTCCTCTCGGTGGCCGATGAGTGGCTGCCGCTGGGCCAGAGCGGCCTGCGCCTCGCGCCCCATCTGCCGGCGCTACTGGGCGCGGACGGACCGCGGCGCTATCTCATCATGGCCCAGAACGAGGACGAGTTGCGCGCCACGGGCGGCTTCCTGACCGGCGCGGGCCTCGTGACGGTCGAGAACGGCCGTATTGCCGACCTGCGCTTCCGCGACTCCAGCGACGTGGACAACATCGCCGCCAAGCCCTACGACTTCCCGCCCCAGCCGCTCTACGACTTCATGGGGCTGGAGATCTTTGTCTTCCGCGACGCCAACTTCTGGCCCGATTTCCCCACGTCGGCGCGCAAGGCGATGGACCTCTACGCCTATGGTCTGGACACGGAGCCGCTGGACGGGGCGATCGCCATTGACCAGGAGTTCTTGCGCCTGCTGGTCGAAGCCATCGGCCCCATACCCATCCCCGACTCGGAGCAGGTCATCAACGCCAACAACCTGTTGCAAATGTTGCGCGAGGCGCGCGATATCCAGGAAGGGCAAGAGGTGGGCGAGTGGGTGCTCAATCGCAAGGCGTTTCTCGGCGGCTTCGCCGCGGCCATCCGGGGCAAGGTCGAGACGGAGTTTGGCAGTATCGATTTGCCCAGGCTGGCGCGCAATATGACCGCCGCCGCCGACCGCCGCCACCTGTCCGTCTACCTGCGCGACCCCGACGCGGCGGCGGCGCTGGCGGCCACGGGTTGGGACGGCCGCCTGCCGACCGCGCCGCCGGGCGACTTCCTGATGGCCGTCGATACCAACGTCGGCTACAACAAGGTCAATCTCCTTGTTGAGCGCGCGCTGACCTACGAGGTCGATCTGGGGCCGCAACCCACAGCCACGCTGAACATACTCTATACCCACACCGGCCAGCCGCAGGACGAGTCGTGCTTCCAGGGAGTGACCCAGGAGTTCGAGCAGGCGACGCCGTACCTGACGCTGGCCGACAAGTGCTACTGGAACTTCCTGCGCGTCTACGCTCCCGGTGGCAGCGTGCTCCAGGCGTCCAGCAGCCACAGCGTGCCCGGCGAGACGCTGTTCAACGGCCGCACCTGGGACGGCGCGGCGCAGACGGTGGCCGAGCAGCCGGGGCTGACCACCTTCGCCAACTTTATGCTGCTGCCACAGGCGTCAGAACTTACGGCCATGTTCCAGTACCAGTTACCCCAGGGGATCGTCCAGACCGAGGACGGCGCGGCGGTCTATCGCCTGACCGTCTTTAAGCAGCCGGGCACGCGGCCGCAGCCACTGACCCTGTTCGTCACCCTACCGGTTGGGACGACGCTGCTCAATTCGTCGCTGCCTGTGGAAGAGGCCGACGGCCGGTGGCGCATGACCACAACAATGGACGGTAATATCGAGATAACCGTGCGCTATCGGTAGAGGGGGAGGAGGGACTCAGAGATACACAGAGGAGCGCAGAGTAAGAGAGCTTTCTCCATGTCCCTCTGTGCTTATGGCGCGACGATCAGGGTAAAGGGCGAGAGGAAGAGCTCGCCGTCAGCCGTGGGTAGGCGCGCGCCTGTCAGCGGGTCGTATAGCCCGATGGCCAGCCGCGCCGGGCCACTGTAGCCCGTCTCGCGCCAGGCCAGCTCGTGCGTAT
>OEIV010001572.1_pt1 | contig 10087 bp, 8 predicted proteins | sample 1539231 | NCBI WGS metagenome assembly OEIV01 (sample SAMN03794762, study PRJEB22550) | activated sludge metagenome | feature: wastewater treatment plant; material: activated sludge; isolation source: Wastewater treatment plant of a petroleum refinery complex | place: Argentina: Buenos Aires ... | reverse complement strand
GGCGGTTGCGCCGATTACCCCGGGGCGGGGGGGGGGCGGGACGGGGGGGGGGGGGGGGGTGGGGGGCCGGGGGGCCCCGGTGGAGAGGGGGGGATGGAAGGGGGGGGGTTGGACGGGATGGGGCACGGGGTTTTTTCGCTCCCCTACCATCCCGCCCTATGACGACGAAATCCATGGACGCGATCATGGCCCTGTGCAAGCGCCGGGGCTTCATCTATCAGGCCAGCGAGATCTACGGCGGGATCAACGGCTTCTGGGACTACGGCCCCTTGGGCGCCCAGATGAAGAAGAACCTGCGCGAGGCGTGGTGGCAGGACATGATCATGCGCCCGGCGTGGGGACGCCCCGGCCCGGGCGGAAAGAACGTCCGCTGCGTGCCGGTCGAGACCCGCATCATCCAGCACCCGAAGGTGTGGGAGGCGAGCGGGCACGTCGGCGGGTTCAATGATCCGATGGTGGACTGCCGCGAGACAAAGAATCGCTACCGCTATGACCACGTGAGCGTGTTCGTGCCAGCGTCGGGAGATGCGGGCGATAAGCCGCTCTTTGCGTTCATGAAGGATTCGCCGAGCGAGGCCAAGCAACAGAAGAAGGCCGAGAAGGCGTTCGGGCAAGTGAAGGTGGTAGCTTTGACCACCATTCCCGTCGCCAACTTCGCGAAGGTGCTCGGGCCCGACGCGGAAAAGGTCGGCACGCTCACCGAGCCGCGCCAGTTCAACCTCATGTTCCACACCTACGTCGGCGCGACGGCCAGCGGGGACGACAAGGCGTATCTCCGCCCCGAGACGGCGCAGGGCATCTTCGTGCAATTCAAGAACGTCGTCGACACGACGCGAGTAAAGGTCCCCTTCGGCATCGGCAACACGGGCACGAGCTTCCGCAACGAGGTCACGCCGCGGAACTTCACGTTCCGCTCGCGCGAGTTCGACCAGGCCGAGCTCGAGTTTTTCTGCCACCCGGACGAGTCGGTCGAGTGGTACAAGTTCTGGCGCGACTTCCGCATGGAATGGTGGAAGACGATCGGGCTGGCGGGCGAGAACCTGATCCTGCGCGAGCACGAGAAGGACGAGCTGTCGCACTATTCGCAGGGGACCAGCGACGTGGAGTATCGGTTCCCGTTCACGGCGCCGGGCTTCGGCGAATTGGAGGGCATCGCGCACCGCGGGTGCTATGACCTCACGCAGCACCAGGAGCACAGCAAGACCAAGCTTGAGTATTTCGACCAGGAGATGCAGCTGCGCCTGCAAGCGGAAGGCAAGTCCAAGGAAGAGATCGCGCAGAAGAGCAAGTACATCCCGCACTGCATCGAGCCGGCGGCCGGCCTCGATCGCGGCGTGCTGGCGCTGCTCTGCGAGGCGTACACGGTGGATGCGTCGCGCCCCAGCCCCGAGCTGATGAAGTTCCACCCGCGGATCGCGCCGATCAAGGCCGCGGTGTTCCCGCTGGTTGCGAAGGACGGCATGCCGGAGATCGCGGAGAAGCTGCACGCGGAGCTGTCGGGGATGTTCTGGCGTGTGGGCGGCGTGGAGATGGACGAGAAGCAGTCGATCGGCAAGCGCTACGCACGCATGGACGAGGCGGGCTGCCCGTTCTGCTTCACGATCGACGGCGAGACCGCCGCGTCGCAGACGGTGACGGTGCGCGACCGCGACAGCGGGCAGCAGGAGCGGATCGCGCTGGACAAGGCGGGCGCGTTCCTGAACGACAAGCTGGGGATGTGAACGCGGAGCTGTCGACGGGCGGAGCGGAGGTGTCGTGCCGATTCGTGATGAATCCATGACGCCGGAAGAGCGCGCGAGGATTCGGCGGGACATTGACGACCTGCGCCGCGCCGCGAGCGAACTTCCGCTCGTGAAGCTCATGCTTGGAGCTTGCGGAGTGTTGATGGCGATCGGAGCGTTTCCGATCGCATGGAAGCTCGGCACGACAGGCTGGATGACTGTCGCGGCGACGATGCTCATCGTCGGCGTCACGTTCACGGTCATCTTCGCGATACCAGCATTTAGCGATGTATTCGACAAGCGAAAGGCCTACGCCATCGAGATCGCGAGGCTCGAAGGGGTGTTTTCCCGGGGCATCGCCCGCGTGATCGAGATCGACGGGCGCGAGGCGTGGGCGATTCCGAGTACGGACGATGATGTTTCGGGCGTGTTGATCCGCGACTCGTCGGGCGAGTTTGTGCTGGTGCCGAACGTAACGGAGCTCATCGAACAACTCGGCGCACGCGGCACGATACCGGCGCGGCTGTCGCTCCGCATGACGCGCGACTCTCGCGAACCACTCAGTGTGTCGGCGACCGGTCATGATCGTCTCGTGATCGGCGATGAACTGCCCGAGCCATGGGATCTTGACATCGACAACCCGGTATGTTGGGAATTCATCGATGTGATGAAGGCAGCGGACCTCTTCGAACCTTGGCGTCGGGTGATCGAGAAACAATGACCAGCCCTGCTCAATACACCAGCCCCGTGCTCGTTCTTCTTCCCGGCCTGGGCGCGGACCCGCGGTTGTTTGAGCCGCAGCGTGGCGAGTTTCCGGAGTTGATTTCGCCCGAGTGGCTTGTGCCGCGGGATCACGAATCGCTGTCGTCGGGCGCGGCGCGGACGGCGGCGGTGAGGCGCGCGTGGTATCGAGGAGGAATGGGAGAACGCGGCGTCGCGCGGTGGTGTCCGCGCGGTCGGGGGGCCGCGGTGCTACTTGGAAGATCCTTGGGCGCGGGTGCGGGCCTCGCTGAAGAGGCGTGGCAGGCTGAGCTTCTGGAAGAGGGCGACGGCGTTCTGGTTTTCGACGCGGTAGACGTAGAGCTCTTCGGAGCGGTTGTCGAGGGTGATGAGCATGTCCTCGTTGCCGGTGCCGAAGGTCATCATGGTGTAGTCGCCGACGTTGCTGACCATGCCGCCGCCGCCGGCGTCGGCGCGCCCGAATTGCATGGCCTGGGCCTGCCAGGCGAGCATTCCCAAGAGGAGGACGGCGGAGGCGGAGAGGAGCCAGCGCAGGCCGCGATCGCGAACCGGCGCGGCGTCGGGGGCGGCGGGGTTGTTGGCGTGGGTGTGGGTGTGGTCGTTCATGGCATCACCTCCCGGGCTGGGTCTTGGCGTCGGTGTCGAGGTTGCGGTAGCCGATCCCGGTCAACGACTTCTTGGTCTGGTCCCAGCGGACGGCGACCATTTCGCGGTTGGCGGCGTCGAGGATGAAGACGGCGGAGTTGCTCCCGCCGGAGTTGGTTTTTCCGGCGACCATGGTGTATTCGCCGCGGGCTCGCGGGGCTCCGCCCGGCTGGGCGGTCACCGGGGTGGAGAGGATGACGAGACCCAGGGCCAGGATGAGCGCGCCGTTGACGACGGCGAGCGCTCGAACGCTCGGCTTGCCGCGCATGTTCGAACCTTTCAACAGAGGGCCATCACGTTCCGACGCGACGCCGCGGCACACGCGGGCGCGATTCTTCACTTTGCCGGGTTCCGGTCGGCGGAAGGCCGCTGGCGGAAGACGGCCCGAGGGATCAATCCTGGTGTCCGCGTTTGCTTGGGATCAGGGCGGCCCCCACCGCTCCGCCGACGATGACGAGGAGGAAGAGGTAGGACATGAGGACGGGGGGGTTGTCGGGGATTTTGGCGGTCGGCGCCTTGGGGAGCGCCAGATTTCTGGTCTGCTGAGCGCTCGCGGTGGCGGCCAACGACAGCACCAAGGCGGAAGCGAGGGCGAGCGAGCGGACGAAGCTGGTCATGTCTGAAAACCTCCGCGTTGGGCCGCGTGAAAGGTCGCGAAAAAAGACGGGGCGGGCCGGGGTCATGCTAAGTGAAGGGGCCGGGCGAGTAAAGCCGACCCGATTCGCGGGGAAGAGCGTGCCGGTTTCGGCCCGGGGCGCGTCGGGGCGTACCGAGGCGCGACGGGGCGGCGTTCCAGCGGCTGGCGGGGCATTGGGGATCGACGCGGCGGCGGCGGGCTGGTTCCGGCGGTCCGCATCGGCGCGCCGAGATTACTTGGCTTCCTGGTGGGCTTCCTGATGGGCTTCCTGATTGGCCTCCTGCCTGGTCACGATGGGGACATACCCCGCTTCGAGTCCCTTGGGGGGTGTGACCAGCAAGGCCGGATCGATCTGGGCGAGCGTGCCGGTGGTGTTGGGCGGGAGGTAGTCCCGATCCTTGGCCCAGTGGCGATGGATCAGCTCGACCCGTCGCTGCACCTCTTCGCGCTCCGCGGGCGAGAGGTCGGCGTTGAGCATGGAGGGCTGGTCGGCGAAGCGATACCAGGAGTAAGTCACGGCGCTCCCGTCGGCGAGGGTGCGCGTGAACGGGCCGGCGGCGGGGCCGGGCTTCTTCCAGGAGCTGTCGGCGGCGTCGGGGGTGACGTAGGGCTCGGGCCTTTGCGCCTGGCGAGGGCGGCGGAAGGAGAGTTTGTGCAGGCCGGTTTCCGGGGGCACTTCGGCGGCGCGGACCGCCTGCCACTGCGGCTTGCTGTGCGTGTCGGTTCCGAGGCGGAAGTACTCGGGGAGCGTGGTGACCTTGCCCTTGGGCGTGACGGCGGCGTCGGACCAGCGATAGCCGTAGGTGAATTGGTCGATGGCGACCGGGGTTGCGAACGAGCGCCAATTGAGCGGGTGTCTTTGGTCGTCCGGCGTGCTCGGCGGGTGCAGCCGCCAGGTCGAATCGCCTTGCGCGTTGAAGGTGTGCGTGGCGGCGTGGTTTGCATCGAACGTGCCCGACGCCGGGGCGCCGCCCTCGAACCATTTCTGGACGGCGGTCCAGAGCGCGTCGCGCTTGTAGGCGGTCATGCGATGGACGAGCACGGAATCGCCCTTGGCGTCGCGCGGGAAGTTGACGGGCGCGATGCGCGCGTACTCGTTCCCGTGGGCGTCCTTGGCGAACGAGGCGGGGATGTACTGCGTCTCCATCTGGAGGGCCTTGTTGGGGTCCGAGGGGCGCGCATCGAGGAACTTGCCGGCGAATTCGGGGTGGTCGAGCGTGGGCTTGCTCCAGAAATACGGAGTGAAGAACGCGACGGGGCCCTTGAAGTTGCCGGTGTTGAGGAAGAGCGTCCAGCACTGCCCGCCGGTGGGGATGTCTTTGCCGTTGGTGGTTGCCTTGGGCGCGGCGAGGGGCAAGGGAACGTATCCATAGCCGAAAAGCTCGCCAGCGGCTCCTTGCTTGACGTTCAGGCCGTCGGGCGGCCAGAGGAGCCAGGGGCTGAGCTGTGCGATGGCGTAGTGTCCGGCGGGGTTGTCCCAGTCTCGACCCTTGCCGGCGCCCGGGCCGTTGGCCCATTCGCGGAAGTTGAGGGCGACGCCGCCCATGATGAACTTGGGGGTGGTGGTGGCGAAGCGGGTGTCGCGCCACCAGCCCAGGCCGCCCTCGATGTCGGAGTAGTGCTCGCCTTTCAGGGGCGTGTCCTCTTGGGCGAACATCCAGGTGCCGGGGAGCCCGGACTGGAAGTCGCTGCCGGGGTAGTGGCGGAGGAGGGGCCAGGCGGCGACGTACATGGAGAAGCCCGCGTTGTAATCGCTCGGGACTCTTTCGTGGGGCACGAGGAGATAGCCGGAGAGCTCGCCGGGGATCGGTTTGGAGGGCACGCGCGCGGAGGCGGGGGCGGGCTTGCCGGGCGGGGCGGGATGCCCGCACATCTTCACCATCGCTTCGCCCATCGCCTGGCCGATGAGGAAGTAGGTCTCGGCGTTGGAGTTCCAGTGGTAGCCCTGATCCGAGGGTGACTCGCGCTCGTCGCGCCAAAACGCGCGGGTGGGGACGAAGGCGACGTTGCCGCGGAACTCTTGCAGATTGGCGGCCTGTGCCTGGGCGTCCATGAGCGCCAGCGCCTGCGGGTCTTTTTCGTTCGGGCCGCCCTGCCCGGTTTCCGCGATGACGAAGGGCGCGTCATTGGCCCCGAGGTCTTTGCGGATGTCGCGGATGAAGTTGGCCATGTTTTGCTGGTATTCGGCGACGAACGCGTCGTTGACGCGGTCGTTCCAGCCCTGGTGCCAGGCGATGCCCGCGATTTCGAGGGCGCGATCGCCCAGTTCATCGCCCAGCTCGGGGAACTCGCGTTTGAGGTTTGAGAGCAGGTCTTTGGCGCGGGTGATGACTTCGGTATAGAACGGGCCGACCTGGCCGCCGGAGCTGGGCGGGCGGAAATCGACCGCGAGGCTCTTGCCGCCCCAGGCGAGCTTGACGAGAAGGACGGGTTCGTTGAAGTGATCGGCGACGACCTGCCCGAAGCCGAGCTCAGGTCCGATGCAATCCTCGCCGACGCCGAAGCCGGGCGCGAGGCGGCCTTTGCGATCGAGGTAGTGGATCCAGGCGTCGTCGCGCGCGACCCAATGCCCGTCCTTGTCGAGCAGGCGTCTGAGTTTCTCGGGCGAGGACGGGTTCTTCGCGGCCCATTCGAGGCTCCCCTTGCCGTCGTGGCGCTTCGGATCGGCGTTGATCCGTCCGTGGCCCTCCATGTTGGATTGGCCCAGCAGCAGGAAGACCTTGACGGGCGGGGCGGCGTGATCGTTGTGTGCGGACGCGTTCGGCGGCGTGGGCTTGCCCGACGCGGCAATGGCCGCGACAAGGACGGAGACCAGTGCCAGCGCCCAGCGCCTCGTGATGATGAACATGCGGGCGTTTTCCTTTCGGCACGCGGACCATGGAGGTCGCGGATCAGATCGTGTCCAGGAGCGGGAGGGCGTCGGGCTGGGCCAGGGAGAGGCGGGCGTTGGGGCCGAGGGTCAGGGGCTGGCTGATGCGTTCGAAGACCTGGGGCGGGACATGCACGGTGCCCCAGCGCGGGCTGCGCGTGCGCATCACCCGGGCGTAGTCTTCGACCAGCACGGCGCGGACGGCGTACCAGCGCCCGCGATGCTCGAAGCTCTCCTGGAACAGGCCGTCGGGCATGACTTCGTCGCACCAGTAGACGAACACGAACGCGGCCCGGAACTCGGGGCCGAAGAGCTGCTCCCAGACGCGGAGCGACTCGATGTCTTCCAGCGTGGTCCAGGAATCGAGGCGGCGTGCGCTGACGGAGGCGCGTCCGTTTGCGGCGTGCTCGGGGGAGCGTCCGCCGGAGGGGCGCTTGCCCACGCGCCGGCCTTTCACTTCCGCGAGGACGTGGGCGGCGGGCCCGCCGGGCTTGCCGTAGATGACGAAGTCGAATGATTTGAGCGAGCTCTGGGTTACGCCGCCCTCAAGGGAGGGGACGGAGATCGACATCGCGCCGGCCTCGGGGAGGAGGGCTTTGCGGGCCTCATCAACGGCGACGTAGGGCACGCGCTGGGCGCGGAGGTGGGCCTCGAAGGCCTGCTCGTAGTGATGGCGACGCTGGGCCATGCGCCCAGCTTACCGCGGAGGGGCGAGGAAAGAAGCGGCAAAGTGAGGAAGTGGCGGAGTGAACGTGCGAGGTTTGCGGCGCGGGGGAAATCACTCACCACGGGGAACACGGGGGAGCACGGAGAGGAACTCCCTCGAACCGGGGGATGCGGCGACGGCTCGGTGAGGGTGATTCGTGAATGGCGAGCCGAACGCGCGCGGCACGCAGCGCCTGGCTTGTCCGCCACTGTGCCACGGCGCCACCATGCCACACTCGGACGTTGCTACTTCGCCAGCCGGTCCAGGATGATCGGCACGGCGGAGGGGAGCGGCTCCCACGCGTTGGGCTCGATCCCCTTGTTGATCAGCTCGTCGACGGCGTCCTTGATCTCGGAGTGGCGCAGCATGAGGCGGTGCGACGCATCGACGAAGGCGACGTCGCCGATCCAGGCGGGGGCGGCGGAGGCGATGGAGACCACGCCGTCGCCGAGCCCGCGCGACACTTCCTCGATCGCGCCGGCGAGGCGTTCGCTGGAGCGGAGGCCGATGACATCGCGCACCTCGGGGAGGCTGAGGAGTTCGGCGAGCTTGGCGTCGGCGGGCGAGGCCATGCGTCCGGCGATGGCGGTGATCTTCACGTTGGCGGGCGTGGGGCGGGCGTTGAGGTCGAGGAGGAAATCGGAGTCGGGCATCAGGTCGTCGCCGGCCTGGCCGCTCCCGTCGCGGTCGAAGCGGGCGAGGTCGCGCAGGTTGTGGTCCTTGGAGTTCCACCATCGGACGAGACGTTCGCGTGCCTCGGTGGCGTAGCGCAGGCGTGCCCAGGACGAGCCGTCGTTGGGCGTGCCGATGAGGATGAGGCGTGAGACCTCGGGCAGGTCGGGGTGTCCCCGGGCGTCGGCGTTGTAGTACTCGCGGCGGGTGAGCGTGTCGCGGGCCACCAGCCCGCCCATGGAGTGGCACACCAAGTCGATCCGGCGCACACCGGCGGCGTGGAGGAGTTTGAGTGCGCAGGCGAGTTCATCGGCGCTGTGGGCGATCGGGCCGTCGTTGGCGTATTCGAAGCGGACGATGGTCTGGCCGCGATCTCGGAGCACGGGAACGAGCTCGTCCCAGATGGTGCCGGGGTCGTCCAGGCCGTGGACGAGGACGACGGCGCTGTGGGTCATGGCGATCTCGGGCGCGACTTCGCGCCAGGCGAGGTCGGCGCCGGGTTTGAGCGAGAGGGGATCGAGGGTGTAGGCCCCGCGGAGCATGAGCATGGGGGGGCGATCGCCGAGGTACTGGTCGTAGATCGCCTCGGACTTATCGAGCGTGGCCCGGGCGCCGGCGCGCAGGCGATCGAGCCAGCCGGGCTTCTCGTCGGGGCTTTCGCTTGTAGCGGCGCCCGCGGGCGCGGGGTCCGTTGGTGGCTGGATTGGGGTTTGATGGGGCGCAGCGTCCATGGCGAGCGCCGAGGACGCCACCGCGAGCCCGAAACCCGCCGCGAGGAGCGTCGGGAGCGCGGCCTTGGTCCAGCCCGACTTGAAATCCAACCAACCCCGCATGCTTCGTGACCTCCAACGCGGGCGCGCGGAAACGGCCCGTTGCATTGTTGGGGGTTCGGGCTTGCTCATTTCGGACCGGCCGTGTTCACCAGCTTGTCCATGAGGTGTTCTTCGGCGCTCCGGTAATTCTGGAAGGCGTCGCGCAGACGGGCGGTCAAGTCCTCGATCGTGGCGCGGTCCACCACCGCCGCGCCTCCGGGGGCGTCCGCCATGCTGGATTCCAGCGCCTCGCTGGCGGCGCGGAGGTCGCTGACGGCGTCGGCGTAGGCCCGGGTGGCGTCGTAGAGGACGGTCGCCTCGGATTCCTTGGGCGAGGGCGTGTAGAGAAGGCGCCAGGGTTGGCTCCTGATCTCGATGGCGGCGAGCTTGAGCTGGTCGCTCATGAGTCGCGCGTTGGCCATGGCGCGACGCAGGTTGGGGCTCTGCTCTTTGACCAGCGCGCCGGTGGAGCGCGCGGCGCTGGTGAATTCGTCGAGGGCGGTGCGGGCGTCGTCGAGCGCGCCGTTGAACTTGTCCACGGTCTGCGTGTTCACCTTGACGAGGGCGGCGTCGGCGTTGTCGAAGATGCTGGTGATCCTCGGGTCCCAGCGATCGATGTCCTCGCCCAGGCCCTTGATGATCGAGCGCGCGTCGGCCACGCCGGCCTGGGCGTCGGCGACGAGCGGATCGAAGCGTTCGCTGGCCCTTTCCGTGTTGGAGAGCGTCGAGTCGACACGCTTGGTCCAGTCGGGGAGCTGCTTGCGGATGTCGGCGACCGACGCCGCCACGTCCTCGATCGCCGCCTCGACGCGCGGGCTGGCGCGGTCGATCGCCTTCGAGAGGTTCTCGACCGCGACCTGGGCGTCGTCGACGATCTTCTGGACCTTTTTGACTTCTTCGTCGCCGAAGCCGGCCTGGGCGAGGAACGAGGGGGGCGCGGGTGTGAGGCGGACGCGCTCACCGGCTTCGAGCACGCGGTTGGGCCCGGCGATGGGCGTGGTGCCGGGCGTGCCGACGCCCGAGATGTTGATGGTGGCCGACGAGCCCAGGAGCGGGCGCTCGATGTGAAACTCGGCGTCGTCGTAGCGGGTGATCTCGGCGCGGACGCCCGCGGTGACGTGGATCGCCAACATGCTGGGCGCGTCGGGGTCGGGCTTGAGTTCGACCTTTTCGACCTTGCCCACCGGCTGCCCGCCCAGAAGGACCAGCGAGCCGGGCTTGATGCCCGCCGCCCCGTCGGCGAGCGTGCAGACGCCGATGTAGGGCGTGCGGGATTCCAGCTTG
>OEIV010001571.1_pt1 | contig 10087 bp, 5 predicted proteins | sample 1539231 | NCBI WGS metagenome assembly OEIV01 (sample SAMN03794762, study PRJEB22550) | activated sludge metagenome | feature: wastewater treatment plant; material: activated sludge; isolation source: Wastewater treatment plant of a petroleum refinery complex | place: Argentina: Buenos Aires ... | reverse complement strand
CGGGCGCGCGTGATGCCCCGTCATGTCGCCGGGCCCCAGCGCGACCTGCAGCAGCTCCACGGCGCCCGCCGCGGCCATGGCGTCGATGTCCGGCACCTGCTCGCCCACCGTGCCGACCATCGGCATGTTGGAGACGAACATGTTCGGGCGGTACAGGTCGGCCCAGCGGTGCGAGCCGCGCGCGAAGCGCATCGCACCGGTCTCGGCGTCGGCCAGATCCAGCGGTATCCAGGTGGTACAGACCTGCTCGCCGCTGACGTGGAAGTACGACAGGTCCTGGTGCCAGGCGGTGCGCTCGGGGGTGCCGGGCTCCTTCACCAGGATGCTGTCCTCCCAGAGGTTGAGGCGCGTGGCGCCGAGCAGCCGTGCGACGATGGCCGGTACCGCGGAGCGGCAGGCGAAGCGGGCGCAATCGGCGTCCACGCGCCAGTGGTCGATGCCCGAGACGAAGCGTCCGCCGCCGGCACGCGCGTCGCTCAGCACGGTCTCGCCGGCGCGCGCGAGCTCCTCGCCCATGGCGCTCATGTCGACCATGGTCGTGCCCAGTGATTCGCGGATCAGCCGTTCCACCGCCGGCGCCATCGCCAGCACGTAAGCGGGGTCCAGCACACCGCGCAGGCAGACCACGCCGTCGCGCCAGAAGGCCTCGGCTTCCTCGGCGGTGGGCAGGCGCAGCAGTCCGTCATCGCTCATGCGGGTGGTCTCCGGGTTCGTGCCGCCGCCATTGCCGGGCGGCGAGTGGGTTGGATCGACAAGCCACTGATTTCACACCGCCGGGGCGCCGATTACAATCTCGATGATGCGCTGCGCGCTGCGCCTATACTGGACGCCCCGTCCCGGTTCCGGATCCGTACCCCCCATGGCGCGCATGTCCCGGCTGGCAGTCGCCGGCCACCCGCATCACCTGTTCCAGCGCGGCAACGACCGCACCGCGCTGTTTCGCGACGACGCCGACCGCGAGCGCTACCTCGACTGCCTGCGCGAGGCGGCGGTGGCGGCGAAGGTCGCGCTGCATGCCTACGTGTTGATGGACGATCACGTGCACCTGCTGGCCACGCCCGCCGGGACCGAGGGCTTGAGCCGCATGATGCAGGCGCTGGGTCGCAACTACGTGGGCTGGTTCAACCATCGCCACCAGCGCAGCGGCACGTTGTGGGAGGGGCGCTTTCGCTGCGGCCTGATCGAGGCCGATACCTGGCTGCTGCGCTGCATGCGCTACATCGAGCTGAACCCGCTGCGCGCCGGAATCGCCGCCGAAGCGGGGGCATTCCGCTGGTCCAGCGCGCGTCATCATCTCGGGCAGGCCACCGATGCGCTGCTGACCGATCACGCGTTGTTCTGGTCGTTGGGCAACACGCCCTTCGAGCGCGAGGCGGCGTGGCGGGACTTCCTCGGGCAACCGGTGCTGGTGGCGGAGGCACAGCAGATCACGGCGTCCTGCCTGCGGGGCCTGGCGCTGGGTTCCGCCGGCTTCCTGGAGCGGATGAGCGCGGTGTCGGGGCGACGGCTCGTGCCGGCAAAGCGGGGACGACCGCGCAAGCATTGATGTGTCCCCATATAAATCTCGCAGACAGAGCATGTTGTTTTAAATCAACTCCGACCCTATTTAATATGCTTGGCCCTGCCGGGCGCGTGGAGTATGCTGCCGCCTCCAACGAATCCTCCCGCACGCGAGGTCAGTCATGTCGGCTTCTGAAATCCAGCACGCCATCCGCCACGGTCTCTACGACCCGAGCCGCGAGCACGACGCCTGCGGCGTGGGCTTCGTGGCGCACATCAAGGGCCAGCGTTCCCACTCGATCATCGAGCAGGGGCTGAAGATCCTCGAGAACCTCGACCATCGCGGCGCGGTCGGTGCCGACAAGCTGATGGGCGACGGCGCGGGCGTGCTGATCCAGGTTCCCGACGAGCTCTATCGCGAGGAGATGGCGAAACAGGGGCTGCAGCTGCCGCCGCCCGGCGAGTACGGTGTGGGCATGGTGTTCCTGCCCAAGGAGCACGCCTCGCGCCTCGCCTGCGAGCAGGAACTCGAGCGCGCGGTGCGCGCCGAAGGGCAGGTGCTGCTGGGCTGGCGCGACGTGCCGGTCGATCGCGAGATGCCGATGTCGCCCACCGTGCGCGCCAAGGAGCCGGTGATCCGCCAGATCTTCATCGGCCGGGGGCGGGACATCATCGTGCCGGACGCGCGGGAGCGCAAGCTCTACGTGATCCGCAAGACCGCCTCGAGCGCGATCAAGCGGCTGCAGCTCACGCACAGCCACGAGTACTACGTTCCGAGCATGAGTTGCCGCACGGTGATCTACAAGGGGCTGCTGCTGGCCGGCCAGGTGGGCATCTACTTCCGGGACCTCGCCGATCCGCGCGCGGTGTCGGCGCTGGCGCTGGCGCACCAGCGCTTTTCCACCAACACCTTCCCGGAATGGCCGCTGGCGCATCCGTACCGCATGGTCGCGCACAACGGCGAGATCAACACGGTCAAGGGCAACTTCAGCTGGATGCGCGCGCGCGAGGGCGTGATGAAATCGCCGGTGCTCGGCGACGACCTGCAGAAGCTCTACCCGATCAGCTTCGAGGGCCAGTCGGACACCGCCACCTTCGACAACACGCTGGAACTGCTGACCATGGCCGGCTACCCGCTGGCGCACGCGGTGATGATGATGATCCCCGAGCCGTGGGAGCAGCACACGCTGATGGACCCGCGCCGGCGCGCCTTCTACGAATACCACGCCGCGATGCTCGAGCCGTGGGACGGCCCCGCCGCGATCGCCTTCACCGACGGGCGCACGATCGGCGCCACGCTGGACCGCAACGGCCTGCGCCCCTCGCGCTACATCGTGACCAATGACGACCTCGTGGTGATGGCCTCCGAGTCGGGCGTGCTGCCGATCGACGAGAGCCGCATCGTGAAGAAGTGGCGCCTGCAACCGGGCAAGATGTTCCTGATCGATCTCGACCAGGGCCGCCTGATCCACGACGAGGAGCTCAAGCAGCAGTTCGCCTCGGCCAAGCCCTACCGGCAGTGGATCGACAACGTGCGCGTTCCCCTCGAGTCGCTGCCCGCTGAAACGCAGCCGCTGGCGTACCGCGAGTCGCTGCTCGACCGCCAGCAGGCCTTCGGCTTCAGCCAGGAGGACATCAAGTTCCTGCTCGACCCGATGGCGGTCACCGGCGAGGAAGGCGTGGGCTCGATGGGCAACGACTCGCCGCTGGCGGTGCTGTCGTCGCGCAACAAGCCCTTCTTCAACTATTTCAAGCAGCTTTTCGCGCAGGTCACCAACCCGCCGATCGACCCGATCCGCGAGGCGATCGTGATGTCGCTGAACAGCTTCATCGGCCCGAAGCCCAACCTGCTGGACATCAACGCGGTGAACCCGCCGATGCGCCTCGAGGTGTCGCAGCCGATCCTCGACTTCGCCGACATGGCGCGCGTGCGCGACGTGGCGCGCCACACCAACGGCAAGTTCCGCAGCTACGAGATCGACATCACCTATCCGCTGGCCTGGGGTAACGAGGGTGTCGAGGCCAAGCTCGCCTCGCTGTGCGCCGAGGCCGTCGATGCGCTCGCCGGCGGCTACAACATCCTGGTGATCACCGACCGGCGCATGGACCGCGACAACGTCGCGATCCCGGCGCTGCTCGCGCTGTCGGCGATCCACCACCACCTGGTGCGCGCGGGGCTGCGCACCACCGCGGGGCTGGTCGTCGAGACGGGCTTCGCGCGCGAGGTGCACCACTTCGCGGTGCTCGCCGGCTACGGTGCCGAGGCGATCCATCCCTACCTCGCGATGGAGACGCTGGCACAGCGCTATGCCGATGCGCCCGGCGGCGTGACGGCCGACAAGGCGATCTACAACTACATCAAGGCGATCGGCAAGGGCCTGTCGAAGATCATGTCGAAGATGGGCATCAGCACGTACATGTCGTACTGCGGCGCGCAGATCTTCGAGGCGATCGGTCTCGAGCAGGACTTCGTGCAGAAGTACTTCCCCGGTACGGCCTCGCAGGTCGGGGGCATCGGCGTGTTCGAGGTGGCCGAGGAGTCGATCCGCACGCACCGCGGCGCCTTCGGCAGCGACCCGCTGCTCGAGAGCATGCTCGATACCGGCGGCGAATACGCCTGGCGCGCGCGCGGCGAGGAGCACATGTGGACGCCGGACGCGATCGCGAAGCTGCAGCACAGCGCGCGCTCGGGCAAGTACGAGACTTACAAGGAATACGCGCAGCTGATCAACGACCAGTCGAAGCGCCACATGACGCTGCGCGGCTTGTTCGAGTTCCGCATCGATCCGTCGAAGGCGATTCCCGTCGAGGAGGTCGAGCCCGCGAGCGAGATCGTGAAGCGCTTCGCCACCGGCGCGATGTCGCTCGGCTCGATCAGCACCGAGGCCCACACCAACCTCGCGATCGCGATGAACCGCATCGGCGGCAAGTCGAACACCGGCGAGGGCGGCGAAGACCCCGCGCGCTACCGCGACGAGATGAAGGGCATCGCGATAAAGGCCGGCACGAAGGTGTCGGACGTTATCGGCGCCGACGTGATCGCCTCGGACACCGAGCTGAAGGACGGCGATTCGCTGCGTTCGCGCATCAAGCAGGTGGCCTCCGGGCGCTTCGGCGTGACCACCGAGTACCTGGTCTCGGCCGACCAGATCCAGATCAAGATGGCGCAGGGCGCCAAGCCCGGCGAGGGCGGCCAGCTGCCCGGGGGCAAGGTCAGCGAGTACATCGGCAAGCTGCGCTACTCGGTGCCGGGCGTGGGCCTGATCTCGCCGCCGCCGCACCACGACATCTACTCGATCGAGGATCTCGCGCAGCTGATCCACGACCTGAAGAACGCCAACCCGCGCGCCAGCATCAGCGTGAAGCTGGTGAGCGAGGTCGGCGTGGGCACCATCGCGGCGGGCGTGGCCAAGGCCAAGTCCGACCACGTGGTGATCGCGGGTCACGACGGCGGCACGGGGGCGAGCCCCTGGTCCTCGATCAAGCACGCCGGCACGCCGTGGGAGCTCGGGCTGGCCGAGACGCAGCAGACGCTGGTGCTGAACGGGCTGCGCGGGCGCATCCGCGTGCAGACCGACGGCCAGATGAAGACCGGCCGCGACGTGGTGATCGGCGCGCTGCTCGGGGCCGACGAGTTCGGCTTTGCCACCGCGCCGCTGGTGGTGAGCGGCTGCATCATGATGCGCAAGTGCCACCTGAACACCTGCCCCGTGGGCGTGGCGACGCAGGACCCGGTGCTGCGCCGGAAGTTCGCCGGCAAGCCCGAGCACGTGGTGAATTTCTTCTTCTTTATCGCCGAGGAAGTCCGCCAGATCATGGCGCAGCTGGGCATCCGCCGCTTCGACGAGCTGATCGGGCGCTCGGATCTGCTCGACACCAAGAAGGGCATCGAGCACTGGAAGGCGCGCGGCCTGGATTTCAGCCGCGTGTTCTACCGCCCCGACGTGCCCGAAGACGTGGCGCGCCGCCAGGTAGAGGAGCAGGACCACGGGCTCGAGCGCGCGCTCGACGCCTCGCTGATCGCGCGCTGCGCGCCGGCGCTCGAGCGCGGCGAGCGGGTGCAGATCCTCGACGACGTGCGCAACGTCAACCGCACCGTGGGCGCTATGCTCTCGGGCGAGTTGATCCGCCGCCACCCCGAGGGATTGCCCGACCAGACCGTGTGGGTGCAGCTCAACGGCACGGGCGGTCAGAGCTTCGGCGCCTTCCTCGCCAGGGGCATCACGCTGTACCTGGCCGGTGAAGCCAACGACTACACGGGCAAGGGGCTCTCGGGCGGGCGCGTGGTGATCCGCCCGAGCATCGATTTTCGCGGCGACTCGACCGAGAACATCATCGTGGGCAACACGGTGCTCTACGGCGCGACCAGCGGCGAGGCCTTCTTCCGCGGTGTCGCGGGCGAACGCTTCGCGGTGCGGCTCTCGGGCGCGACTGCCGTCGTCGAGGGCACCGGCGATCACGGCTGCGAGTACATGACCGGCGGCACCGTGGTGGTGCTCGGCAAGACCGGGCGCAACTTCGCGGCCGGCATGTCGGGCGGCGTGGCCTACGTCTACGACGAGGACGGCGAGTTCGCGAGCCGCTGCAACACCGCGATGGTGGCGCTCGAGGACGTGCTGCCGGCGCGCGAGCAGAAGGCGAGCGTCGACCCGGCGATCTGGCACAAGGGCCAGGTCGACGAGGAGTTGCTGCGCGGGCTGATCGAGCAGCACCACCGCTGGACCGGCTCGCTGCGCGCGCGCGAGCTGCTGGACGACTGGGACGAGGCCCGCGAGCGCTTCGTGAAGGTGTTCCCGCACGAATACAAGCGCGCGCTCGCCGAGCTGAACGCGGCAGTGCCGGCCGCGGCCAGCGCCTGACCACCACTTCGCCTGGAGTACAAGGATCATGGGTAAAGTCACGGGTTTTCTCGAATATGAGCGCCTCGAGGAAGGTTACGAGCCGGTCGAGGCGCGGCTGAAGAACTACCGCGAGTTCGTGAAGGTGCTGGACGTCGGGCAGGCGCAGCAGCAGGGCGCGCGCTGCATGGATTGCGGCATCCCGTTCTGCAACAACGGCTGTCCGGTCAATAACGTGATCCCGGACTTCAACGACCTGGTGTATCGCGGCGACTGGCACAACGCCCTAGCCGTGCTGCATTCGACCAACAACTTCCCCGAGGTGACCGGCCGCATCTGCCCGGCGCCCTGCGAGGCGGCGTGCACGCTGAACTTCAACAACGTGCCGGTGGGCATCAAGTCGATCGAGCACGCCATCATCGATCGTGGCTGGGACGAGGGTTGGGTGCTGCCGCAGATCCCCGCCGTGAAGACCGGCAAGCGCGTGGCCGTCGTGGGCTCGGGCCCGGCGGGACTCGCCGCGGCGCAGCAATTGGCGCGCGCCGGGCACGACGTCACCGTGTTCGAGAAGAACGATCGCGTCGGCGGCCTGATGCGCTACGGCATCCCCGATTTCAAGCTCGACAAGTCGCACATCGACAGGCGCATGGCGCAGATGAACGCCGAGGGCGTGAGCTTTCGCACCGGGGTGCTGGTCGGCAGCATGCCCGAGGGCAGCAAGGTCACCAACCTGTCGCAGCAGACCGTCGCGCCCGAGGAACTGCTGAACGACTTCGACGCCGTGCTGCTGGCTGGCGGCGCGGAGCAGCCGCGCGACTTGCCCGCGCCGGGGCGCGAGCTCGACGGCATCCACTTCGCGATGGAGTTCCTGCCGCAGCAGAACCGCGTCAACGCGGGCGACAAGGTGAAGAAGCAGATCTCGGCCGCGGGCAAACACGTGATCGTGATCGGCGGCGGCGACACCGGCAGCGACTGTGTCGGCACCTCGAACCGCCACGGCGCGGCCAGCGTCACGCAGTTCGAGCTGCTGCCGATGCCGCCCGAGCAGGAGAACAAGGCGCTGACCTGGCCGTACTGGCCCATCAAGCTGCGCACCTCCTCGAGCCACGTGGAAGGCTGCGAGCGCGTGTTCGCGATCTCCACCAGGGAGTACATCGGCGAGAAGGGCAAGATCACGGCGATCCGTACCGTCAACGTCGAGATGAAGGACGGCAAGTTCATCGAGATCGAGGGCAGCGAGCAGGTGCTGAAGGCCGACCTGGTGCTGCTGGCGATGGGCTTCCTGAGCCCCGTCGGCACCGTGCTCGATGCCTTCGGCGTGGCGAAGGACCCGCGCGAGAACGCGCGCGCCGCCACGGAAGGTGCCGAGGCCTACCGCACCAACGTCGACAAGGTGTTCGCGGCCGGCGACATGCGTCGCGGCCAGTCGCTGGTGGTGTGGGCGATCCGCGAGGGCCGCCAGGCCGCGCGCGCGGTCGATGAGTACCTGATGGGCTCGAGCACGCTGCCGCGCTGATGCGGGTCGGCATTCATGTTGTAGGTCGCCATTCATGGCGACCTACGGCCATGAGTGGCGACCTACGGCGATGAATGACGCCCGGCCTGCCGGTCAATAGCCGACCGTCAGGCGCATCACGATCAGTTGAGCGCTCGACTCAGTCGAGCACGGCGATCGCGGAGATTTCCACCAGCATCTCGGGGTGGCCCAGCCGCGCCACGCCGATCAGGCTCGAAGCGTTCGGCGGGAACGGTTCGCCGTCGAGCGCCACGTTCATCGCGCGCACGAACGTCGCGCTTCGCTCCTGATCGAGACCGACCACGTACATCGTCGACGACACCACGCGCTCCGGCCCGACGCCGAGCGCTTGCAGTGCGGTGCGCAGGTTGCGGAAGGCCTGCACCGTCTGGGCGTGCAGATCACCTCGCCCGATCAGGTTCATGCCGGCATCGAAGGGCCCCTGGCCCGCGATGTAGGCGGTGCGGCCGCCCCGGGCGACTACCACCTGGGAAAAGCCTTCGAGCTCGAACAGGCCGGGAGGATTGATGCGTTCTACCGTCGCCATCGCAGGCACTCCATTTTGTGATTGTTGTGAACCGCACGCGCATGCGCTCGCCCGGCGATGGGCGGCTCGCTCAGCCGACGCGCTCGATCGCATCTCCGGCCCGGATCACGCCGGCTTGTTCCACGATCACGTTGACGCCGAGCTGCCGCGCGCTGTGCTCAACCAGCGCCCGTGCCAGCGTCGGCTGCGCCGCCAGCCCGAATTGCGGCTGCGCCCGCCCCGGCATGGCGCAGCGCACCGTGCGCGAGTCGATGCGCAGACGCGCTTCGCCGATGGCCAGATGCCAGCCGATCCAGGCATCCTCGCCCGGCTCCGCGCCGGCACCGTCGATATCGATCAACAGATTCGGACGAAACCGGCGTACGTCGGTGTCGAGGCCGCTACGAGCGCGCAGCCACGCCAGCGCATTGCGACTCATCAGATGAAGAGGGAAGGCATCGACATAACTGCCCGGCGGCGTCGCGCAGTCGGCGAGATCCTGCATGAAGACAGCGGCGGCGTCCGACAGGAGGCTGAAATCCGGTGGTGCCTCGTGCGCCTGCAGATCCATCTCGGCGGCCGTCGATTCCGGCGTGCGCGAGCGCGCCAGCCGGTAGTGATCGCGATCGTGTGCGGGCGCGCGCGGGCTCAGCCGCACCGCGCGCTGCAGCCACGCGCTGAGTTCGGCGTCGCGGTCCGCTGCGTCGCTGTGCAGGATGCGGCCGTCCGGCCCCACGATTTCCACCGGGAGCACTGCCGCGGCATAGGCGTCGGTCGCGGGCGTGCTCCCCCCGACGTAGCGCGCGACGCAGCCCAGCAGCTCAGGCCAGCGCTTGGCGCTGCGAATCTCCCGGGCGTCGCCGTCGATCACCGCCCAGTGACGATCGCCTGCCAGTCCCCCGGCATCCACTAGCGCTTGCGCCACCGCCTCGCCCCCCATGCTCTTCACCGGATAGCGCCAGACCTCCACCACCTTGCCCACCTGCATATCGCATCCTCGAGCCGAGCCGCCGCCCCGGTTCCAGCCGCCACCATACGATATTGCGCACGGAAGCAGGAACCCGGCAGGGCGCGGAGTGAATGAGCAGGCCCTCGCGGGTCGGCATTCGTGCCGAAAAAGGGTTCGTCGGCGGCACCTGTCGCCATGAATGGCGACCCGCGTTGCGGTCAGGGTCCCGGCTGTTGCGGTAACCGTGTGGCGGCGAGCGCCGGGTCGTCCGGATTGACTGCCGCCAGTGACTGCAGCGCCTGCCCGGCGCCCGCCGCGTCGCCGCTGTCGCTGCGAAACGCCGCCAGGGCCAGTAGCACGTCGCGCGAGCCTCCGGCGCGGCGCGCGTTCTCCTCGAGCACCCGGATCGCCTCGCTGCGTTGCCCCGCATCGGCGAGCGCGACGGCGTACACATAAGCGTGGCGCGGCTCGTCCGGTGCGGCGCGGTGCGCGGTCGCCAGTTCGACCAGGGCTTCGGTCTTCCTGCCCTGGCGCACCAGTGCCAGGCCGAGCGCCTCGTGCAGGGCCGGTGCTTGCAGTGCCGCCTGCAGACCGTCGCGCAGGACCTGTTCCCCCTGCGCTTCCCGCCCGGTCGCCCGGTACAGATCGGCGAGGTTGATCGCGGCCGGCACGAAGCGCGGATCGCGTTGCAGCGCGCGCCGGTAGGCCTCCTCTGCCCCCGCGGACTCGCCGCCCCCGCCCTCCCGGCCGCCGCGCGA
>OEIV010001570.1_pt1 | contig 10092 bp, 6 predicted proteins | sample 1539231 | NCBI WGS metagenome assembly OEIV01 (sample SAMN03794762, study PRJEB22550) | activated sludge metagenome | feature: wastewater treatment plant; material: activated sludge; isolation source: Wastewater treatment plant of a petroleum refinery complex | place: Argentina: Buenos Aires ... | reverse complement strand
GCCATTCCTTTCGAGCTTTGCGCCGGCCCGGGCGTCGCGCCGGGCGGTGCTCGCGGCCAGAGGGCCACCGTTTTGGACGGACGGTGCGTCGGGATTGCTCTCGGCGCTCCCGCCGATCTGGATCAACGTGCCGTCGGTGCAGGCGTGGGTGAGGTCGGGCGAAAGGCAACACGCCAGCGAGGACCGGCGCTCGGCGGCGTATGAGCGCCTGTATCGCGCGGCGGCCAAGTTCGAGGTCGATGGCACGCCGGTGGATCTCGGCGGGCTGGACCTCAAGCTCGACGGGCCGAAGCTGGTCGCGGAGATCGTGATCGCGAGGGCGGGCGAGGCGAGTGCCCGCGAGGCGGCGCGGCGAGAGTTGCTGAAGAGGCTGGAGGGCTCGCCGCCGGCGTGGCTGGAGGCGTGGGTGCGATCCGCCATCGGTCGTTCGATGTTGAAGGAGAGAGACCCCGAGGTTCGGCGGCGCGGCGTGCTGCAACTGCTGCACGTGCCGGCGCGGTTTTCATCGGACTCGGCGTACCTGGCTGGGATCGCGCTGGCAGAGTCGGCGCGGGCGCTGCTGGAATTGGGCGATCGTGACGGCGCGGACGTGATTCGCGCGGAGTTGATGCGGGATAATCCGGCGCATCCGGCGCTGGATTGGGCGGGCGTGCGCGATTGGCCGTCGCGGAACGGCGCGGCCGGCGGTGCGGGGGGCACGCCATGATGCACGCGCGGTCGATTTCGTGGCGAGCGGTGCTCGCGATCGCGGCGTGCGTCGCGACGTGCGAGGGCGCGGCCATTGGGAGCGTCTCACCCCCGAGCGAGGACGCGCTCGAGAGCTACCTTGAGAGCCGCGATCTGTCGAATCTGCTGGCGGCGCAGCTGCGCGGGCGGCTGGCGACGGCGACGGGCGACGCGCGGAACGAGATCGCGGAGCGATTGGGGCGTGTGTATGTTCGGCAGATGTCGGCGGCCAAAACGCCCGAGGAGCGGCGCGTGATCGAGGACGCGGCCCGCGAGCTGATCGAGTCGATGCCGGAATCGTCGGTGTTCGAGCTTCGCATCGACTTCGCGAAGACTTCGTACCTGCGGGCCGAGGACTTGATCGAGCGATTCCGCGTGCGAATCGTGGGCGAGGCGCAGTTGCAGGAGGCGGATCGGCTCTTGCGCCTGATCACGCCGCAGTTCCAGGAGATCGCGACGAGGGTGGGCCACCGGATCGAGCTGCTCGAGCGCAAGGAGGCGGGGGCGCGTCAGGATGATCTGGAGGAGACCAAGGCGCAGCTGGCCGACGCGCGCCGGGTTCGCTCGCTGGCGCAGTACTACGCAGGCTGGTGCGGGTATTACGGCGCGATGCTGTCGAGCAACAAGGGCGCCGCGATGCGGGCGATGCAGGATTTCGGCTGGCTGCTGAACTCCGGGGGCGGGAAGGTTCCCGAGATCGACCGCGTTCCCGGGGCGCTCCTGAAGTATGAGCATGTGGCGCGGGCGGGGGTGGGGGTGGCGATGTGCGCGTCGCTGCGCGACAACGACGTGGAGGCGCTGCGCTGGCTCGACCTGGTCGAGTCGACCGACGGGATCTCGCCGGCGCTGCGGGCGGAGTTGCTGTCGCGTCGCATGGTGGTGCTGGGCGGTGCGAAGCGGTGGTCCGACCTGGAACTGCTTCTGAAGCGCAGGGCGGCGGATCGCAAGAAGGATCCGGCGCTGCTGACGCCCTCGGAGGCGAGGCTGCTGGCGGTGCTGGCGCTGGACGCGGCGTCGGGCGACGGCGCCAGGCCCGGGCGCGCGCAGATCGAGACCCTCGCGCAGATCGCGCTGGCGGAGTTGGTGTCGCAGGGGCGCGTGGCGGACGTGCTCGACATCGTCAACCGCTACGGAACCAATCCGATCGGGCAGGACGGGTTCATCGTCGTCTATGTGCGGGGCCTGCAGTCGTATGAGCGGGCGCGCGAGGCGCACAGGAAGCTCGATCCCGGCGCGACCGATCCCGTCAAGGACGACGCGGCCGCCAACCTGTATCGGCAGGCGGCGGAGGGGCTGGCGGCGGCGACGGTCGCGTCGGACGCGCTGCGCTACGCGAACGACTCGGGGCGGGCGTCGATGCTGCGCGGGTTGGCGCTGTTCTATGCGGGCGATCTTTCGCGGGCGGCGGAGATTTTCACGGGCGTGGGCAACAGCGCGACGGACGCGAAGCTGAAGGAAGAGGCGCTGTGGTACGCGATCGTGTCGCTCGATCGCGCGGTGGAGGACGGGAAAAAGTCGCTGGTGGGCGAGCGTGATCGCGTCGCGACGCTCTTCCTGACGACGTTCCCCGCGTCGCCCAATGCGGCCAAGCTGCTCCTGCGTCGCGCCGGCGACGGGCTGATCCCCGACGCGCGGGTGGTCGACATCCTGCTCGCGACGCCGGGCGAATCGCCGATGTTCGAGGCGGCACGGCGTCAGGCGGCGTTCGTGCTCTTCAGGATGCAGCGGCGGGCGCCGGGCGATCGAGTGCTGACGCGGCGATTCATGGACGTCGCGACCGAGGCGCTCTCGCCCTTGATCGTGCAGTGCCGACTGTCGCCCAAGGACACGGAGCTGCCGACGGCCGCGCTCCGCCTGGTGCGTCAGATCGCAGAGGTCGGCCTTTCGGCGTCGCCGCCCGAGGTGAACACGGTCGAACGGGTGCTTGCGCAGTGGACCGACCTGGCGGATGAGCTTGGATTGGGCGGGAGCGGGGCGGCGGAAGAACTCGCGTATCGGCGTTTGCAGATCGGGCTGGTGCAGGGCGATGTGGACGGCGCGGTGGCGGCGTTCGACAAGCTGGGCCCGAGCCAGTTCCGCAAGAGCGCGGAGCGGCTGCTGTACAAGCACGCGGTGAAAGCGTGGGAGGGCCAACCCCGATCGGTCGAGGCGGCGCGGGGCGTGGTACGGTTCGGCGTGCCGGTCGCGGAGCAACTCGTCGCGGGCGATCCGGCATTCCAGCAGCCTGTGACGCTGGGCGTCTGCAACGACGTGGCGGCGGCGGCGGCGATCGTGTTTGAGGAGGCCAAGGACTTGGCCATGCGCGACGCGGCGATCAAGATCGATCGCAGGTCATTCGAGGGCGGCACACCTTCGGCGACGGCGGTGCGGCGCTTGGCTCGGCTGAGCGAGCACGCGGGGGACGCGGCGCTCGCGCTGCAATGCTGGCAGCGAATCCTGGGCGGCGTACCGGGTGGATCGGGTGACTGGTTCGAGGCACGCTACGAATCGCTGCGGCTCATCGCGGCGTCGGAGCCCGAAAAGGCACGGCAGATCTGCGAACAATTCCGGGTGCTGTACCCGGACTGGGGATCGAAGCCCTGGAATGAGAAGATACGAGAGATCGCGGTGCGCCTGGGTGTTGTCGGCGCCTCGGGAGCGAGTGAGGGCGCCGCGGGGCGCAACGGGGACGGCGCCGGCAACGGCGGGGGCGCGAACAAATGAGCGATGCTCGCCACGTCGAATCGCTCGTGAAGTTTCTGGGCGACGCCGCCGCGCCCGGGAACGCGTTCGCCGTGCTGGGGTTGGAGAGGCTCGCGCACGCCGACGCGGTGGTGCTGCGGGCGCTGAACGAGCAGCTTTCCAAGGTCGCGGCGCACCCGCAGAACTCGACGCCGGAGGCGGACGAGGTGCGCATGATCCTGCACACGGCCGCGGCGCAGCTCATGTCGAAGCGGCGCAGCGCGGAGCAGGCGATCGCATCCGGTGCGACCAGTGGCGTGAAGAGTGATGGAGGCCGGGGGCAGCCATTGCCGCGCGGGCTCATCGCGCCCGTCGTGCTGGCGGAGATGCGGGTGATCGTTGCGCGCCACGGCGGGATGACGCGCGAGGCGATGGGTGAGTTGTCGGCGCTGGGCGAGCGGGAGGAGGTCGAGCTCGCGGAGTTGATGGACGCGCTCGCTTCGCCGCTGCGGATGGAAGAGAAGGAGCCGGCGACGCCCGCGCCGCGCGGACCGTCGAGGCCGATCGCGGGTCCGGTCGAGCCGCGCGTTCGCCGGGAGGAGATCGCTGACGCGGGAAAGATGCCCGAGGACATTGATCCCGCGGCGCGAACGCTCAAGAACGCGCTCTGGATCGCGGGGATCGCGGTGGCCGCCCTTCTGACGATGGCGGGCGTGGTGGTGGCGATCGTGCGGTCCTCGAGCGCGCCGGCGGCAAGCGTCCCGGCGGAGCAGGCTGTCGACGAGCGGGCCGCGCCCGACGCTCCGCGGGTTGAGTACTTCCCCGCGCCGTCGGAGGATGAGCGCGTGTTGAGGGAGAAGGAAGCCGCGAAGGCCAAGGAAGCGGCCAAGCCCGCGCCGCTGGCGACGGGAGATGCGCCGGCGCTGGTGCATCAGCTCGGCACATGCCTGGAAGAGATCAACGTCGATGCGTCGGCGGCGACGGCACGATTCGGCGATGTGCTGGGCAAGCTCGCGGAGTGCTGGGACCAGCTCGCATCGGACCAATTGCTGGCGGCGCAGGACCGTATTGTCGAGTTCGTGTATCGCGTTGGGAGCGATGCCTCGCGCGCGGACGAGCTTGTGCGGGCGCTGGGCGCGATGTCGGATGCGTCGCTTGGCGCGAAGGCGATTGCCAAGCGTGCGTTCGCGGCGGGGATGTTCGCGCGGCTCTCGCGCGAGAGCGATCTGCCCAGCGCGATCTCGGCGGAGGTGGGGGCGCGGGTGTCGGCGCTGGGGCTGTCCGGTGGAGGCACGTTCGGGGCCGGAGCGCGGGCCGCGATGACGCGGGCCTCGATGGATTTGGTTCGAGCGCTGTCGGCGAGCGCGGGCGCGGAGTCCGGCGGCGCGGCGCTGAGCGTGAAGGCGGTCGAGGGCGATGACCCGTGGGCGGCGTGGCTGCGGCTGGCGGACGCGGTGTCGGGCGCGGACGAGGCGGTGCGAGAGCGGATGATCGCGGGCGCGATCGAGTCGATCCTGATTGAGCTGCCCGAGCCCTTGAACCCCGCGGGCGAAAGCGTCGCGCGCCGGCTTGTCGCGAAGCTCTCGTGGCGTGAAGACAGCCCGGCGCGGCATCGCGTGATCGGCTGGTTCGGCGATCCGCGCATCACGCCCGAGGGTCTTTCGCTTCTCACGAGCGTGATCGCGGAGAGCAGCGCGCCCGGCGTCGATCGAACCATGGTGCTGGCGCGCGACGCCGATCCAGCGCAGCGAGATCGCCTGCGCGAGGTGTATGAGGCGGCGTGGGGCCAGGGCGCCGCCCGCCCCAAGGATGAGTTGATCGCCGGGTGGATCGACGCCGCAAAGCAGTATCTCGAGAGCGCGGATTCGACGGCGACTCCCGGCGAGTCGCTGGCGAGAGCGGTGATCCTGTCGCGGCTCAACGAGGCCGCGGCGAGGATATGGATCGGCGAGGATGTCGAGCCCGCCGAGATGGTCAAGGCGCCCGAAGCGACGGTGACGAACCTGATGGCGGGCGGGGGATCGGGGACCGGTTTGCTCGCGGGCGACGCGGGCGGCGAGTGGGCGCAGCGGTACATCTCGGCCAAGGCCCAGCCTTCGGAGCGCCTGCGCTTGCTGGGCGAGCTCGCGACGCGCGATTCGATCGGGGCGGCGGACGCGGAAGTCCTGATGGTGGAGGCGATCCGGGGCGGTTCGTCATCGATCCGGCGTGCGGCGGATTCGGCGGTGCGCCGACTGGCGGGCACGCCGCAGATCGTCAACGCGATGCTTGAGCAGGCCTACCTCTTGCCCAAGACAAGCGAGGTGGTGGACCTCGCGGAGTTGATCTCGTCGTCGTCGCTGCCGCCGACGCGTGATGTCGGTTGGCGGGCGGCGGTGCGGAGGGCGCTGGTCGAGCGGCTGCTTCAACTGCTGGCGTCCAAGGGCGACGACGGGGCGATCGATTCGCTCACGGAACGGCTGGCGTTGACCTATGCGGGGCGGCAGGTGGCGGCGACGACGGATCGATTGCCCCCGGAGGCGATTGGCGGGGCGCCGATCGAGGCGTTGCGGAAAACGCTCGCGGCGTGGGATCGGCTGGCGCGATCGCTGACGGCGTCGGGGCGTGAGCCTTTGCGGCTTGACCAGGTTGAACGCCGGGCCGAGGCGAGGGCCAAGAACGCCGGAGGGATCGTTCAGAGGTTCGCGGCCGACCAGGTGACGCTCGCCGAGACGATGGCGTACGCGATCGCGTGCGAGCGACCGGCGCGGTCGGGCGAGATCGCGCGGGTGCTGGACGAGTTGTCGACGCGGAGGCGCACTGCGGAGCATGTGATGACCCAGCTGCGCGACGGCGAGCGTGCGATGCTGGAGCTATGGATCATTCGGCTGGAGGGCGGGCGATGAAGCATGATCGAGTCTTCATCGGCGTGCTCTTGGTGCTTGCCGCGGGTGGACGAGCGGCGGCGCAATCCGCCGAGCCGCCGAAGCAAAGCGAGAACGAACGCGCCGCGGGCACACCCGTGTTGCCGGCGGGTTTGCATAGTCCGCAACCCGTGATGGCGCAGCCCGCGGTGTCGGCGCCGGCGTCGTGGCGCGGCGATGGCGTCCTGACCGAGGAGATTCTCGCAAGGCTCGAGCGGATCTCCCCGAGCGATCCCGAGTCGCTGCTTCGCGCGGGCGAGGATTGTTCGGCGATGGGTTCGCCGCTCTCGGTGCGCGTGGCGAGGCGGATGCTGTCGGGGGCGATCGAGGTGGACCGCGCCCGGGGCGGAGGGCGCGTGGCCGCCGGTGCGTGCCTGCTTCTCGCGGAGCTTTCGACCAGCGAGCCCGACCGGCGCTGGTTCGCGGCGCTGGCGCGGGCGATGGAAGCGGGGGTGGGCGGTCGGTCGTGGCTGCGCCCGGGCGACGCCGGGTACAACGCCGAGGCGGCGTACAACGCGGCGTGCGTGGTGGGGCTTGTTCGCGCGGGCGACGGGCTGGCGGCGCGGCAGCTCTTGAACGAGCCGGGCGTGCGCCAGGTTCTGCTCGATCACGAGCGATTGCTGAGCACGATCGGCGAACCGGGCGGGCTGGCGTACCTGGAGCGTGAGGCGGGCAAGTGGCCTTGCCCGGAGTGCCGCAACGACCGCGTCGTGCGCACCGTGGTTGATCGTCAGGCGCAGTACAGGCTGTGCCCGGCGTGCAACGGCAATCCCGGGCCCTCGCTGAGCGATGACGCCGTCATCCTGCAATTGCGGCTTGAAGCGCGCCTGCTCCACGGCGTGCAACGCTCCTGGGCGGCGCAGCTGGCGGCGGATCACGGCCTGCCGCTCGATGACCCGGACGCCGACGAACTCTCGAAAGTTCTGGGGTTTGACAGCCGGGCGTTCATCTTCAAGGACGGCGGGTGGTACCGCGAGGATGGAACGCAGCCGGGGCCGATCTCGCCATTCGCGCCAAAGCCCGCGGAAGGTGAGGCGCCGCCCGGCGACACGAAGCCGGAGACTCCCGCCACGACGCCCGAGGAGACGGCGAGCGGATGATGCCTGACTCGGAGCGGCCGGCGCGCGCGAGCTTGACATGGATCGCGATCGCGCCGGCGCGACGACGGTGGTTCGTCTCGCGCGGAGCGTGGGGTGCTCGAAGGCGGCGTACACTCTTCGCCCGCGGATGAGCCGCGTGACAGGAAGGAACGAGCCATGGCCGACGCCCCCCAGAACTCGCCGCAGACCCCGGCGCAGACCAGCCCTGAGATCAAGCCTGCGACCCCGGCGGCGCCGGACGCCAAGCCGACGATCACGTTCGACGAGTTCGCCAAGCTCGATCTGCGCGTGGCGCGGGTGGTGGCGGCGGTGAATCATCCGTCGGCCGACAAGCTGCTGAAGCTCACGCTTGACGATGGGAGCGGCACGCCGCGGCAGATCTGCGCTGGCATCCGTGCGGACTACACCGCGGAGTCGATGGTCGGAAAGCTCATCGTGATCGTGGCGAACCTCGCGCCGCGCGTGATCCGCGGCGAGGAATCGCGAGGTATGCTCCTGGCGGCGAGCAATGTCCCCAAGGACGCCGCGGCGGACACGCCGAGGCGCGTCGTGGTGCTCGCCCCATCGGCTGAGATCGCGCCGGGCTCCATCGTGTCGTGATTGGCGGCGTGGTGGGGCGCCTTTCGGAGCGAACCGGCGGGGAGCAAAGGACCACCCACGTCCTCAGCGATCGTCGCGCTTGGGCTCGCGGGCCGAGAGGTCGCTTATCCAGCGATCGACCTCCTCGCCGATGCGCTGATCGCGCCTGGCGCCCATGTCGTCGATCTCTCGCTTGGCGTCCGCGATGCGGCTCTCGAGCACCTTGAGTTCGTGCTCGCGGAGCGCGACGCGAGCGTCGTACTGGGCCGCGACGGCGTTGCTGACGGCCTCGCGGGCCTGGCGCTTGTCGTCGTCGGTCGCGTTCTGGTCGCGGAGCTTAGGGCGCCACGAGCGAGCAACCTCTTGAAGCGTCATCGCGGCGCGGACATCGTCGACCCGGAGCTTGAAGAGCTCGGGCTGCGAGTGCTCGGTCGCTTGGAGTTCGCGGAACTTGGGGGCCAGGCGATTGAGCAGGCCGTCGGCGAGCTGCGGATTCTCCTTGATCGCTTCGCGGAAGCGGCTGGCGATTCGCGGCATGTGCTGTTCGAGGAACGCGAGCAGGCGCTCGCGATCCTCGGGGGTGAGGGTACGGTCGCCTTTGGGGCCCGGTCCTTGCGGGCCGCGCGGGCGATCGTCCTGCATGTCGCCGGGTCGGTCGAGGCCGTTGCCGTCTTCGCGGCCGCGCCGAAGGCGATCGCGGAAGCGGCCGGGCATGGTGTCGCGACGGACTTCGGCGGGGTCTCCGCCTTCGTTGAGGCGTGCGAGGGCCTGCTCGAGCCTGGCCTGGGTGCGCTTGGTCTCTTCGATGCGGCGCGTGAGTTCGTCCTTGAGCTTTTCGGGGTCAACGGGGGACTGTTCGAGTCCGGGGCGATCGGCGGACGGGGGTTGATCCTGTTGAGCGGGCCGATCCGGCGCGCGATCGCGACCTCGTTCCTGGCGGCGTTCGGGTTGGGCCCACGACGAGCCAGCGATCAGGAGCGCGGCGGCGGCGGCCAGGAGCTTGGCGGCGGACGTATTCATGGCGGTCTCCCACGAGAAACGCGGGCGGTTCTACTCGCCCGCGCCATCGGTTCGCTACAGGGATGTTTCCTCGATCAGGTCGAGCCAATCCTGGCCGGAAGAGCTCTGTCCGAAATTGAGCGTGTCGGCGTCAAGCTTGTCGAGCTCGTCGGCGAAGCCCGCGTCGGCGAAGGAGGCGGTTGTGATGATCGCGTCGATGTCTTCCTCGAGAGCGGCGACCGTCGAGGTTGTCGCGACGGCGGGTGCGGGCGAGCGCACCGCGAGCCATGCCGCCCCGACGCAGGCCAAGACCGCGATCGCGGCCGCGATGCGCAGGCTCCACGAGAACGAGCTGACCCGCGCGATCACGGGCGGTGCTTCAACCGCGCCTGATTTGGCGAGCAGCGCTTGGGTCGAGGCGAGCAGGCGGCTCTCGAGTGTTGGCGGCGCGCTCGATCGCTCCGCCTGACCGAGCTGGTCGAGGGCGGATTCGACCGCGCGATCGGCCGGGTCGGGGCCGGGTTCGCCGGAGAGCCGCAGTTGGTTGGTGGTGTCGTGGTTCATGATTCGGTTCCAGCTCCCTTGGAGTCGTCGGTCGCTTCGTTGTCGCCGAGAGGGGAGGTGACACCCGCGGCGTCGAGAAAGTTCCGGAGCTTTTTCAGCGCCCGGTGGTGCCTCGCCAGAAGCGTGCCGAGCGGTTCATTGAGCATCTCGGTCATTTCCTTGAAGGAGAGGCCCGCGTGATGACGCAGCTCGATGATCTCGCGGTCGGCATCGGAAAGTTCGCCCAGCCCCTGGCGGAGCTTGGCGAGGGTGGCCGGAGCCAGCCCTCGGGCTGGCGAGGGAGCGGCAAGGATCGGGGCCGAGGTGCTTTCGAGGGAAACGCCGGCGCGTTTGGCGCGGCGGGCTTCGTCCCGGACGCGGTTCATGGTGATACGGAAGAGCCAAGGCTCGAACCGGCCTTGCTCGGTGTAACCGCCCGCGCCCAATGTGCTGGCGACGGTGGCGAACACGGATTGAGTGATTTCCTCGGCCAAGTCCGCGTCTCCGCAACGACTTTTGGCGAGCGCGAACACGCGTCGCGCGTACAAGTCGATGATCGACCGCCAAGCGTCGTTGTCGCC
>OEIV010001569.1_pt1 | contig 10098 bp, 5 predicted proteins | sample 1539231 | NCBI WGS metagenome assembly OEIV01 (sample SAMN03794762, study PRJEB22550) | activated sludge metagenome | feature: wastewater treatment plant; material: activated sludge; isolation source: Wastewater treatment plant of a petroleum refinery complex | place: Argentina: Buenos Aires ... | reverse complement strand
CATTGAAGAGAAGAAGTCACGAGGCGCGAAGTCACGACGTCACGAAGTGGCGAAGTGACAGGAGGCTACGGCCGCGGGTGGGAGAGCACGCGATCGAGGGCGGCGATGACGTCGCAGGTCGAGATGCGATCGATGCTGCAGCGCTCGGGATGGTCGTTGGCGAGTTCGCGCTCCGGGAGCGTCGGATCGGCCAGGAGCAGTTCTTCGGGGGCGCCGTCGCGCGTGGGGATGATGGTCCAGCGGTGGTCGGTCGGGCCGAAGAGCGACACAAGGGGCACGCCGAATGCCGCGGCGATGTGGCGCGGGCCGGTGTCGTTGGTGAGCATGACGCCGGCGCGTGCGACGATGCCCTTGAGCGAGCCGAGGGTGATGGCGAGATCGGTGAGGGAGACTCCATCGCAGCCGCGCGCGATCGTGGTGACGAGATCGCGCTCGCCCGGCGAGCCGTTGACGAGGATGCGGAGCATGTGGCGCTGGGCGAGGTGCTTTCCGGCTTCGATGAAGCGATCGGGAGGCCAGCGCTTGGCCTGGTCGTTGCCGCCGGGGTTCAGGATCGCGAAGCGGGTCGAGTCGGTGACGCCGGCGCGGGCGAGGATGTCGGCGCTGGCCGCCGATTGCTCGGGCGTGGAGGCGAGTTCCATGCAGCCGGGCGCGATGTCCGCGTCGGGGGCGAGGAAGGTGCGTGCGAGGGTGTCGTAGTAACGGACGGCGGAGACGGGGGCCCACGAACCGTCGGGGCGCTTGGGCGCGTCGAGCTTGTGGGAGAGGAGCAGGCCGCGGGCGTCGCGCTCGTAGCCGATGCGGTTGGGGATTCCGGCCAGGCGCGTGATGAGGGCGGAGGAGAAGGAGTTGGTGAGGAGGAGGGCGGTGTCGTAGCGGCGGTGGCGGACCTTGGCGGCGGCGTGCTTGGGGCCCATTACGCCGCCGGATGAGGCGACGTGGACTTCGTCGAAGACGTCGAGGCCGGCGAGGAGCTGATCGATGCCGGGGCGGACGAGAGCACCGATGAACGAGCCTTTGAGCGTGTCGCGGAGGAGGCGGAAGGTGGGCGTGGCCATGACGGCGTCGCCGACCCACGAGGGGACGATGACGAGCAGGCGCAGCGGTCGGAGCGAGGACGGGTCGCGCACGGCGTGAGGGTAGGAGCGGAGGCGCGGGCCAGTGGATCACCTGACCATTCGGCCGCGGTGCTGTTCGAACATCTTGCTTCTTTGTCTCTCGATCACTTCATCGCTTCGCCGCTTCGCGAATTCACCACGTCATGACGGCGTGGCGGTCTTGCGGAAGATGAGCCAGCGGACGCGCGGGTAGCGCTCGCGGAGGATGTCGAGCACGTCGTCGATCGCGATGGTGCTCGATGGGTCGATGATCACGGAGCCCAGGTCGCGCATGAGCTCCACCCGTCCGTGCGCGTCGGCGAGTTCGACGGGCATGAGCGCGTCGCGCCCGGCGGGCCAGGTGTGGAGGCGTCGCGCGTCGAGGTCGACCGCCCAAGCTTCGATCGCGCCGGCGCGGCGGTCATGCCCGATGTCTTGAGATGCGAAGATCGACATGAAACGCTCCGCTCGGCGCGACACGATCGCGACGGGTGTGTGCGTCGTATCGACTCGACCGCGTGTGAGCGTCATGCCGCGGTGAATGCGTGGGCGGAGTAACACGAATGGGGCACGGCACGCACGGCGCAGGCGCGTCAGGTCGCGCGGTCCACACGCACCGGACACGCGGGCCAGATCGCGCGAGCGACGCTTCCGGCAGGAACGCGCGAGGCGGGAAGTCCGGCGCTCGCGGCACGATCGGCTCGCGCGGCAACTTCCCCACGGACGCGCGAGGCGTCACAGGCGTCACACGCGGCCGGGAGCCGGCCAGGGCCGGAACGCGTTATTCGATCGGCGCGGTGGGTCGGCGTGATTTGGTCGGCGGGCGGCGGGAACGCGGCAACGAGAGTTCTCGGAAGATGACGGCGGCGCGCGGGCGCATAACGCGGGTATCGGAGCGGGCGGGGAAGCGGCGCGGGGCACGGTCCCCCGGCCCAAGCCCGAACAGGTCGAGTTGCTGGCGGCCTTGACCGCGCCGATCGATCTTCTACGATCACGCTCGCCACGGAAAGGGCCGATGTGTTTGGGCGGCCCGACGGGGCGTGACAATTCGGGGGCGTAGCTCAGTTTTGGTAGAGCGCATCCATGGCATGGATGAGGTCACGAGTTCGAGTCTCGTCGCCTCCACTCGACGAAAAACCCCCGCGAAAGCGGGGGTTGTCGTTTTTGGAACGCGGGGTTGGTTGGGGCGGGGTCAGTCGTTGAGATTCAACGTGTAACGCCCGTTGGGCGCGAGCGTGCCGCCCACGAGCACGAAGTAGGACTGGCCCTGCGTCAGATGGAATCCCCACACTTCATCGCCGCCCGCGCCCGTTGTGTTGACGCGGCGGATGAGGGTGTAATCGGCGTTGTAGATCTCGAACCAGCCGTCGAAGCCTCGAACGGCGTCTAGCGTGATGGTGACGGCGCCGGTGGCGGCGGGCGTGTACAGGAAGAGGTCGGTGTCGTCGGCGGATTCGATCAGGCCCGGGGCACCCGCGTGCCCGTCCTCGTTGGGAGTGAGGGCGGTGGCACTCGACCAGGCGAGCGCATCGGCGTGGTCGTCGCTGATGACGAGCGTGTAGTGCCCATCCGGGACGCGCCAGCCGCCGACGAGGACGTAGTAGACCAGGCCGGCCGTCAGCGCGACGGAGCCTGATTCGTCGGTGCCGGAGCCCCAGAGGTTCTTGCGGAGCAGGAGCATCTGGCTGGCGTCGTAGACCTCGAACCAGCCGTCGAACCCGTCGCTGGCGTCGAGCGTGAACGTGGCATTCGCGGTGGCGACGGCGGCGAACCGGAAGAGATCGGTGTCGCCGGCGGACTCGATGACGCCGGTCTCGGAACCGTCGACGGTGGAGCTCAGCGCGATGTCGGTCGCGAGCGGCCAGATCCCGGCGTCGGCGTGGTCGTCGCTGATGAGAAGGCGATAGTCGCCGGTGGGTACGCGCCAGCCGCCGACGAGGATGAAAAACGTCTGGGTGTTGGTCACGGGGAGTTGGTACGTTTCGTCGCCGCCGGCGGCCCAGAGGTTCTGTCGGCGGAGCAGCGTGTGATCCGCGGAGTAGACCTCGAACCAGCCGTCGAATCCCGAAGCGGCATCGAGCGTGATCGTGAGGGCTCCGGAGACCGAAGAGGTGAAGGTAAAGAGGTCGGTGTCGCCGGTCGCTTCGACCTTGCCTTCTCCAAGAGAATCGAGAGAAGCGTTGATGCTCATGGCGCTGGCGTTGCTCCAGTCGCCCGCGTCGGCATGGTCGTCGCTGATCCGGATGGTGTAGTCGCCGCTCGGCACGCGCCAGCCGCCGACGAGGATGTAGTAGTCCTCGCCGCCAACCACGTTGATCTTCACCGATTCGTCGCCGCCGGCGGCCTTGTTGTTCATTTCCAGAAACAGGTATGCCGGCGCGTGACGGTAGAGTTGGAACCAGCCATCGAACCCGGCGGCGACATCGAGCGTGATCGTCACAGTGCCCGACTCGGGGCGGCGGAACCTGAAAAGATCAGTGTCTCCCGCCTTGTCGAACGTATATCGCCCCGTCACACCTATCACGCCGGATCGGCTCCCATCGATCGCGGAGTTGAGGCTGATCGCACTGGCACGAGGCCAGGGTGCCAGCGTATCGGTAAACGTCCGGTAGTCGGGGTGATCGTCGTCGATCTTGATTGAGTATCCCCCGCCGGGATTTCGCCAGCCGCCGACGAGGATGAAATAGGTCTGGCCCGGTACGGGAGTGAAGGAGAAGAACTCGTCGCCGTTGGTTGCTCCGCCGTTCTGTCGCACGATGAGCGAGTGGTCGGGGGCGTAGAGCTCGAACCAGCCGTCCAAGTCGCTCGCGACATCCAGCCAGATGGTCGTGGTCGCGGAAATGTCCTGCGTGAACTTGAAGAGGTCCGTGTCGCTCGGTAGATCGATGTTGCCGGAGCTCGCGCCATCGCCGGTGGAGTTCAGCGTGATGAGGCTGGCGCTGTCCCATGCGTCGGCGTCTGGGTGATCGTCGTTGATCCGGATGGTGTAACCGCCATTGGGAACGCGCCAGCCGCCCACGAGCATGTAGTAAGCGTGGCCGGCGGTAACGGCGAGTGTGCGTACCTCGTCGCCTCCCGCGCCCCGGAGGTTCTGCCTGGTCAGATAGCCGTGATTGGCGTCGTAGAGCTCGAACCAGCCATCGAACCCGGCGGCGACATCGAGGGTGATGGTGATCGTTTTCGAGATCGATGCGGCGAACGTGAAGAGGTCGGTGTCGTCCACTCGTTCGACGACGCCCGTGCGGACGCCGCCGAGTTCGGCGTTCAGGGAGATGACGGTGGCGCGCGACCAGGCCCCGTAGTCTGCGTGGTCGTCGTCGATCCGGATCGAGTAGGAGCCGCTCGGATTGCGCCAGCCGCCCACGAGGACGAAGTACGCCTGCCCGGCTGTCAAGCTCCATGCGAGAGTTTCGTCGCCGTTGGTCGCGCCGGCGTTGCGGCTTGCGAGCAGGTTGTGACCAAAGTCGTAGAGCTCGATCCATCCGTCGAGGCCGCTGTCGACGTCGAGCAGGATGGTGTTGGTTCCCGAGAACACCGGCGTGAACTTGAACAGGTCGGTGTCGCCGGAAACGTCAATCACACCCGTGCGAGTCCCATCGCCGGTGGAGTTCAGCGTGATCACGCTCGCGTAGGTCCATTCGCCCGCGTCGGCGTGGTCATCGGCGATCAGGACCGAATACGCGCCGTCGGGCTGACGAAAGCCGCCGACGACGATGAAGTAGGTCTGGCCCGCCGTGGCGGTGAACGGGGCGATCTCGTCCCGGCCGCTGGCCCACTCGCTGGCGCGCACGAGCCTTGTGTGCGAGGAGTTGTAGACCTCGAGCCAGCCGTCGAAGCCGTCGGGGACATCGAGCGTGATGGTGATGAGGCCTGAAGTCGCGGGCACGATCTTGAAGAGGTCGGTGTCGAAGGTCTGTTCGAGCACGCCGGCGCCGATTCCGTGGTCGGCGGCGTTCAGCGTGATGGCGTGCGCGCCCGCCCAGTCGCCCGAATTCGCGTAGTCGTCGCCTCCGAACTCGAACGCGCCGACATCGACGGCGGCGCCGACCTGGCGTGCGTAGATGCCGCCACGCTGGTCGGTGGTCAGCGAGTTGGGGTTGACGCCCTTGTTGATGGCGGGGCTTCCGTCGCGGAGGGCGTGCACCTTGGTCGGGCCGCCCGCCCAGCTGAGCGACGACATGAAGGGGTCGACACCGACGATGTTGCCGTTCACGCCGTTGGTGAGGCCGCCGCCGGAGTACTGGAGCAGGTTGTTGATCGAGCCGGCCTCGAACACGCCGTAAACGACGTTGGATTGGCTGCTGGCGATGATGGTGCTGATCGCGGTCGCACTTCCCGCACCGCGGATGCTGATGGCGCGGCCCGCGCTCGCGAAGTTGTACGCGATGGTTGAGTTGGAGACGGTGAGCGTGCCAAGGGTGTCGATCCCGCCGCCGTATTGCCCGCTGGTTGAGTTGAGGGAGATCGTGCAGTTCAGGAGCGACATCCCGGCACCCGAGTCGTTGAAGAGCCCACCGCCGCTCCCGCTGGCGGAGTTGTATGCAAACGTGGATCCCAGCGCGGTCAGTGTGCCGGTGTTGGCGATCGCGCCGCCCGCGACGGCGCTGTTCGAAGAGATATCGCAGGCCTCGATGGTGAGGGTCCCGGCGTTGGCGACTCCGGCGCCGGCGGTCGCACTCCCGCGCGTGATCGACAGGCGGCGGAGGAACGAGGTCCCGGAGGTGAAGTTGAACACGCGCGAGGCGCTTCCCGCGTTGACGGCGAGGGCGTTGGCGCCAGGCCCGTTGATGCTAAGAGAATCCGAGACGTTGAGTTCGCCGCTCGACAGGGCGATGGTGCCGGCCAGGCCGCTGGAAAACTCAATGACGTCGGCGCCGGCTGCCGCGTTGGCATCGAGCACCGCTTGGCGCAGAGAGCCCGCGCCGGCGTCGCGGGTGTTCGTGACGGTGAATCCCGCCAGGAGCTGGCGGGATTCAAGCCCCTCGAACATCGCGTGGCTCGACATGTGTGCTCCGGTTTCTGGCAATGATCCGCGCGGCGGGCGCGCGGAGCCGTGCCGTAGTTCACTGTAGGAATGATGCAGAACGAGAGGCCCGTTCGGGCCTCAACGGTCGACGGCGGAGTGGAGCCGGAAGTGGGGGAGTTCGGCACCGAAGGTTGCCGCAGCCGCCCGAGGGCGCGACTCTGATTGAGCGCCAATGACCCCGATGGGATTCGAACCCATGTACCCACCGTGAAAGGGTGGTGTCCTGAACCAGGCTAGACGACGGGGCCGCGGTTCGGGCGGGATGGTAGGCGGCGTGGGGACGGTCGGCGGCGTCCCGGGCGCCTCGGGGCCACTCGGTGGGGTGTTGATCGCACGGATCCGCGGGCGAGCCGCAACACGATCTTCGCGTCGCCGACCTCGGGTGCCGGCGAAGGCGAGCACGACCGACGCATGATTGGGCGTGCGGGATCCCCCGTCCGGCAAGTCGGGGCCGAGAGCGTCGGCGTCGCTTGCGCATGCGGGGTGGATCGGCGGCGCCCGACACACGGCCGCGTCTACTTCACCCGTTCCAGCGTTGCGAGCGGCGCGGCGTCGGTCCGCAACTCCAGTCGATCGCCCTCGAGCGTGAATGCAGTCGCCTTGGAGAGCGCGGTGGCAAACTCGCCCTCCAGCTGCATGGCATCGGGCGGGCCGGCCATGCGGGTCATCGCCAGGGGCGAGGTCTTGAACGCGCCGTCGGCGAGCCCGGATCTATCGAGTCGTCCCGTGAAGCGGTTCACGCCGGCGAAGCCGGAGAGGCCCGCGTCGCCGGCGAATGCAATCGTCGGCGGCTTGGGGAGTGACGCGGCGCGCGGCGCGATGTCCTGCCCGTTCAGCGAGACCAGCCGCCAGGTGCCGATGAGCGAGGCGAGCACGGCATCAGAGTCGGCTTCGGGCTTGTGCGTGGGTTTGTCCTCAGGCTTGGGCGCGGGCGCCTTCCCGGTCGAAGAGTCCGTCGTGGTTGCTTCGGACGGTTTGTCATTGGTTGGCGCGCTCGACGTTGAGGTTCTGGCCGCACACGCGCCGAGCGCGAGCACGCCGGCGAGCGAGATCGTCATTCGCGCACGTCTCATGGTGATGGTTCCTTGTCGTGCCGCGCGGAAACTGGCTTACTTCAGCATGCCCTTGAGTGCCTCGGCCTTGTCGGTGCGTTCCCACGTAAAGAAGCCCAGCTTCGGCCCGCGGTGCTCGCGCTTCACGCGGTCAAAGTACTGGCCCTCGAACGGCTGACGACCGAAGTGGCCGTGGCGAGCGGTCGGGCTGTAGATCGGCTTGCGGAGCTGGAGCGCCTCGATGATCTTGCGGGGCGTGAGGCCGAAGACCTCGCGCACGGCCTTGGAGATCTTGTCTTCATCCACCTTGGCGGTGCCGAAGCAATCGACGTAGACGCTGGTGGGTTCGGCGACGCCGATGGCATAGCTGAGCTGGATCTCGCAGCGATCGGCGACACCCGACGCGACGACGTTTTTGGCGATGTAGCGGGCCATGTACGCGGCGGAGCGATCGACCTTGGTGGGGTCCTTGCCGCTGAACGCGCCGCCGCCGTGGCGACCCATCCCGCCGTAGGTATCGACGATGATCTTGCGCCCGGTGAGGCCGGTGTCGCCGTGCGGCCCGCCGATCTCGAAGCGGCCGGTGGGGTTGACGTGGACGGTGATGCCCGGGTTCCACCACTCCTTCAGCACGGGCTTGATGACGTGGTCGACGATCTCGCGCTTGAGCTGCTCCTGGCGATCGTTCCAGGACGCATCGTGCTGGGTCGAGAGGACGACGGTGTCGACGCGCTTGGGCGTGCCGTTCTCGTACTCGATCGTGACCTGGCTCTTGGCGTCCGGGCGCAGGCCGGGCACGCGATTTTCGCGGCGGACGACGGACTGCTGCTCGACGAGGCGATGGCTGATCTGGATGGGGAGGGGCATGAGTTCCGCGGTGTCGCGGCAGGCATAGCCGAACATCATGCCCTGGTCGCCCGCGCCCTCGCGATCGACGCCCATGGCGATGTCGTTGGACTGCTTGTTGATGGCGACCATCACGCCCGCGCTGTCGGCGTCGAAACGCATGTCGCCCGAGGTGTATCCGATCTCGCGGATGGTCTCGCGGACCAGGTCGGGGATGCTGACGTAGGTGTTGGTCGTGATCTCGCCGGCGACGACGACCAGGCCGGTGCAGACGAGGGTTTCGCACGCGACGCGGCTGTAGGGATCGTCGACGAGCATGGCGTCGAGGATCGCGTCGGAGATCTGGTCGGCGACCTTGTCGGGGTGGCCCATCGAGACGGATTCGGACGTGAAGAGTTGCGTGCGGGGCATCGGGAACTCCGATTCTGACTGTGATTCTCGCGGGGATTCGGGCGGGCCTTTGGCCGGGGAACTTCCCGGCGTGTGCCAAGGATATGCGCGGGGTCGGGCGGCTGGGCGGGTCGTCGCAGGTCGCCCGAGCGATTTCCGGTAGGCTGCGGAAATGCCCGATCATCCGCACGACCCGGACGCCACGCTCGACACGCCGCACACCGGCGGCGTCGACACCTCCGCGCCGACCGCGGGCGATGTCCAGCGCGAACGGCCGGGGCAGAAGATCGGGGCGTACAAGCTCTTGCAGCAACTGGGCGAGGGCGGGTTCGGCTCGGTGTTCCTCGCGGAGCAGGAGCAGCCGGTCCGGCGTCAGGTCGCGCTCAAGGTCATCAAGCTGGGCATGGACACGCGCCAGGTGGTCGCCCGCTTCGAGCAGGAGCGCCAGGCGCTGGCGATCATGGACCACCCGGGGATCGCGCGCGTGCTCGACGCGGGCGCGACGGAGACCGGCAGGCCGTACTTCGTGATGGAGCTGGTCAAGGGCGAGCCGATCGTCGAGTTCTGCGACAAGCAGAATCTCTCGATCCCCGATCGGCTGGAACTGTTCGCGCAGGTGTGCGCCGCCGTCCAGCACGCCCACACCAAGGGCATCATCCACCGCGACCTCAAACCCTCCAACGTCCTGGTCAGCACGCAGGACGGCAAGCCCGCGGCCAAGATCATCGACTTTGGCATCGCCAAGGCGACGGCGGCCAAGCTCACCGATAAGACACTCTTCACGGAGCATCGCCAGCTCATCGGCACGCCCGACTACATGAGCCCGGAGCAGGCCGAGGGAAGCCTCGACATCGACACGCGCACCGACGTGTACTCGCTCGGCGTCATTCTCTACGAGCTGCTCACGGGCACCACGCCATACACCGGCACGCAGTTGCAATCCGCGGCGTACGCCGACATCCATCGCATCATCCGCGAGATCGATCCGCCCAAGCCCAGCACGCGCCTCTCGGAGAACACCAAGACCATCGCGGGGATCGCGGCCAGGCGCGGCACGGAATCGCACCGCCTGGGAACGCTCCTCAAGGGCGAGCTCGACTGGATCGTGATGAAGGCGATGGAGAAGGACCGCGCCCGTCGCTACGAGACCGCCAATGGCCTGGGGATGGACGTGCGCCGGTACCTCGCGGGCGAGGCCGTGCTCGCGGCGCCGCCGAGCACCGCCTATCGCATCCGCAAGTTCGCCAAACGCCATCGCGCGTCGGTCGCGGGCGCGGCGGCGGTCAGTGTCGCGCTGGTCGTCGGCGTAATTGGCTTCGCGTGGCAGGCCGCCCGCGCGACCAGCGCGGAGAAGCTGGCGACCGCGCGCCTCGCCGAGAGCGAGGCGACCGTCAAGTTCCTCGACGACATGCTGGGATCGGCCGATCCGAGCGCGGCGGGCAAGGACGTCTCCGTCCGCGCGGGCCTCGATCAATCGGCGCGCTCGCTCGACGAGAAGTTTGCCAATGAGCCGCTGACCGCCGCACGATTGCACTCCACGATCGGGCGGACGTACCTGCGCCTGGCGCTCTATGACCAGGCGAAGACGCACATCGAGAAGGCCCTGGCGATCTACACGAAGGAACGCGGCGGGAGATCGGAAGAGCAAACGTCTGAACTCCAGTCACGTGGCCTTATCTCGTATGCC
>OEIV010001567.1_pt1 | contig 10115 bp, 6 predicted proteins | sample 1539231 | NCBI WGS metagenome assembly OEIV01 (sample SAMN03794762, study PRJEB22550) | activated sludge metagenome | feature: wastewater treatment plant; material: activated sludge; isolation source: Wastewater treatment plant of a petroleum refinery complex | place: Argentina: Buenos Aires ... | reverse complement strand
GGGCCAAGCGAGACATGCCGAGGTATCCGCTGCCAGAATCGGAGAAAGAATCCCCCAAAGGAGTAGGGCGAACGATAAGCGCATCTTGCCCCCCATTCGGTTACGTGCAATTTTCACTGAAGGACCAGAATGAGTTAGTCTGGTTCTCCCTGGTCACGGAGTCGCCTAGCCGCGATCGCTCTCAAGGTTCGCCAAAGGGCGATAGCGAAGAGTACGGAGACTAAAACCGAGATTGAGGCCAAAAGTAAGGCCGAGTTGGAAAGGTGAAACCAGATGAAGTCCAGAATACCAAGTTCACCAGCATAATAGGTTTCACCAACAAGGTTGGATTCCACGGTCCCTCCCCGCGCAAAGACGACGCTGCCATGCATCTGGCTAACCAGGCTGGAATTGTCTAGGGCATCCAGAAGTTGTGTCATGGACGATGAGGTGGTCGCGGTCACGGCCACGACGCTACGTCCCTTCTGTAAGGGAGATTCAAATCCTATCAGGGCGGCGATCGGGCCCGTATCCTTGAAGCCAACGCGGGCGGCAAGGTCAGGTTGTGGGGCCTTGCCGAGACTCAAGGTTTGGTACCAAAACTCAAGGTCATGCGCAGGTTGGCCTACATAGCCACGAGTGGCCTCAATCAGGCTTGGGAGGCGATCCGCCCAGCGTTGTAGAAGAGGTTGTTGAGGAATTGATCCGATCAGCAGCAGATTCGAAGGGAGAGCCTGGTCGATGGCGCTGGCAAAAGCGACACGCAAACGGGTGGCGGGATAGCCGGTTGAGGCGCCCATGCGTCCCAACAGGGTAAAGAGGACTTCCAGATCGGTCGGACTGAGGCTGTCCGGCAGTATGGCCGTGGTTTCAGCTAGATCCGCGAGTACGGTGAAGGGGTAACCGCTGTTGGCAAAAAAGGCCAGGTTTGGCATCAATGTGTAGTGGGGAAAACCGGAAAAATCTACTTCGGAATCCGGATCGAGGGCAGCATGGAGGTTGTCGGTCAGGATATCCCCGCAGTATTTATCCCTGGTGAAATCGAAGGAAAATTGGAACTGGAGTTGGTTGGAGATGCCAATTCTGAAGGCTGGGATGTAAAAACGATTAATTTGGTCGAAAAATTCACCGCTTTCCAGCGGCATTTTTAGCATGGTGGTACTGCTTCCGCTTTCTGACAGAGCCAGATTGTAGCCTCTAATAAATTCATCGTTGATGCCAATGGTCAGGCGGGAATTTTGCGTGCGGGTTGTGGGAGTGTAATTGTATTTTAAATTGACGGGAATGCCCTTGCTGCGCCAAAGAAAGAGATCGGCGGGAACGCGTAGATTTATGCGGATTAAATCAGGCTGGTGACCCTTGACCTCCAACATCTTGGTGCTTTCGACCAATTCACCGAAACGCATGGGCCGGTCAAGCTTCACCCACCGTGGGGCATCGTAAGGCTGACGCGGCCGATCCAGTTTAGCCTCGATCACGGTCACTCGATGGCCAGCGAGCGCAGCCTTGCCTAGGATCAGGGCATTGACGGCCTGTTGTAGTTCCTGATCGTCACGACCAAGAATCGCCAGTAGTTGGTAGCTGACGTTGGGGTGGCTGAGGATGGCAAGGGTCGGCCCGTTGAGGGGAGACTCGTCCAGGAGAGGACGCAGATAGTCTGGAACCTGATCTGAAAGGGCGAAAACGATAGCGTTTGCCTGAGGAAGTTCGTTGAATAGGACCGGGAATCGGGCGCCACGCCAATCCGCGATAAGGCCGAACCAGGATGCCAGGGTCCCCGCGGCGCGAATTACTCCGAGAGAAGGGACATCAGCAAAGACAAATGGCAGAACGAGTTTGGTTTGATCCGTACGGTAAAAGAATGGCTCGGGGAAGATTTTCAGGTTATCGGTGACATTGAGTCGCTGAATCCTCAAATCGAGTTCACTGGTCAGGCCGATATCCGCCCAAATGCTGGAATGCAGTGGGTCTTCGCAATCCTCAGTGTAGTGACCGATGAGTTGTAAACGAATTCTGTTGAAATCAGTGAGAAAACGGGGGTCGAGATCAAGGGTGTGGGAATGGGGTTGCCCCCCCTGTTCCTTGGGTAGGGGAAGAACGGCTACTACTTCGTCATTGAGGAAGACCTTGAGATGCGAGAGTCCAGGGATTAGGGAGGGTGAATAGGTCATATCCAGTTTCAGGCGCAGCCCGACTACCAATTCGTCGCCGCGACTGCCAAAGGAGATCGTCGCGCTGTCCCGGCCACCGCGAAGTTCCAAAGGCCTGTTCCACCCCAGGTCGCGAAAGCTCAAGCGGCGTTCTTCCAAATCCTTGGGTAATGCTTGTTCATTTACCTTGGGTTCAGCCACAAAGGTAAGGGGAGTCGCTTGGGTATCCTCGGCACTGGAACAGGTGGCGCCGGTGAGAACCAGAACTAGAAACAAGGAATGAGGGAGCCAACGCCAAATCACGGGGTTGATCCTTCCGCCCACCAGGACGGATTGTGTGGTAACCAATGGTTAAGTCTGTCCAACCAGCGCCGCCGAGGCTGCCGCCTGGAGTATGGGACCGCGTAATGGAGCAGTCGCTGATACCCTTGTATGCCAAGGGCGAAGATCTCGCGAAGGTTAACAACCAATCGGTCATTCTTGTCCGATCGTCCCCAGTGTAACCAGGTGTCCGCCCGGGAATAGATACACTGAATCAGGGCCTTCTCCTGATCGAGAGTCATGGCTTCCCAGCGCAATTGAAGTTTGGCTGGATTATGGATCAACACGCGGGCTGGAAAGCTGAATTCCTGTAACCCAAGGGGGAGGTTGACAGTTACATGATCCTCGGGAGCCAGCCCTAATGATTCTGGGATCTTCAGGGCTATCCCCCCTTCGGAATAATCCAGGGTCCGACAATTGAAAAGGCGTCCATCCCCGAGCGAGATGGATGCTTCCAAGTCGATTTTCACTCGGTGTGATTTTCTAACCTGTAGTATTTCACCAGCGACACCTAACGCTACCCCTAAAACCAGGAGGTTATAGAAAACCCAGACCAGATTCAGCCAGACAGTGGCAATTTCCTCCGGGTCCCCCCAGATCAGGCGATAAATCCCAAAAATTATTCCGATCAGATTCAGTCCGATCAGCCAGAGATAAGGACGGGATATATCCCAATCAAAGTAATTCCGCTCAATGAGGCCGCCTTTACTAGTGACATTGAAACGGCCGCGATGTGGAGCAACCAGAGCGACAAAGGCTGGGCGGGCGATATACCAGGCCAGTACGGTTTCGTAAACTTCGGCCCAGAAAGAGTAGCGATGGTGGCCTTGAATACGGGAATTGGTGAGATTGGTGTGAATAATGTGTGGCAAGGCATACAACAAGATGCCAAGGGCGGTAGCATAAATACTGTAAGCATTAAAGACAAGGAAGGCCAAGGGGATGGTCAAATATATCAGGCGAGGTAACCCGCTAAAAAAGTGCAGCATGGCGTTACCGTAACAGAGTCGCTGCGCCCAGGATAGGCCTGGGCCCAAAAAGGGATTGTCGATACGGAATATTTGAGCCATGCCGCGAGCCCAACGTATTCGCTGTCCTACATGGCCGGCCAGATTTTCAGTTGCGAGGCCAGCCGCCTGTGGAAAACGGATATAGGCGGAGTCATAGCCCAGACGATGGAGACGTAGCGATGTGTGGGCATCCTCGGTTACGGTATCGGAGGCGATACCGCCAATCTCCTGTAGGGGCCCGCGACGCAAGACGGCACATGAACCGCAAAAAAAGGCGGCATTCCAGAGATCATTGCCATCCTGAACGATACCGTAGAATAATTCTCCTTCGTTAGGTACTCGCTGGAAGGTTCCCAGGTTGTGCTCGAAAGGATCTGGCGAAAAGAAGTAATGGGGTGTTTGGACCAGCGCCAACTTGGGGTTGTCCAGAAATAAACCCATGCTGGTTTGTAGGAAAGATCGTGTCGGTCGGTGGTCGCAGTCGAAGATCGCGATATATTCACCCTGGGTTAAGGAAAGGGCGTTATTTAAATTACCGGCCTTGGCGTGGCGATTGTCCTTACGTGTTATGTAACCAATTCCCAAGACTTCGGCAAGATATCTGAATTCTTCTCTACGGCCATCGTCAAGTAGATATATATTCAGTCGATCCCGTGGCCAATCCAGCCCCATGGCAGCCATGATGGTTGGCTTGACAACTTTCTGGGGCTCGTTGTACGTGGGGATAAAGATGTCCACCGAGGGCCATTGCGTCAGGTCCCTTGGTAGTATTCTGGGTTTGCGGTGGAGTGGCCAAGCCACCTGGAAGTAGCCTAACACCAAGATTAGAAAGGCATAGAGTTCAGCAAACAGGAGTAGTAGACCTGCGGTGATGTCGGTCCCGCTACTCCAGTCCAGGGTAGTGGTTATACGCCACCAAAAATAGCGGGACGATATCGTTAGGGACAGCACAATCATGATCAGGGTGATGACCTCTCCTGGGATTCGCCTCAACCAAGTAGCGAGACCCCACAGGAGAATGACATAAAGGAGTTGGGCATTCAGATCGAAGGGAGTGGTGATTACGATGAATGCCAGTATTCCGCTCAAGAGGTAAGCAGAATATCGAAGCAACGGGTATCCCCAGATGTTATGGGCGCTTGCCGATTCCAGTTCCCTCGTGATGGGTTGGAACAGAGGCTCTAATCGCTTTTGGGAGGCCAGGAGCCAGCACCATAAGCGGTGGTGTGTTTGTGCGAGAGCCCGGACGGTCCGGAGGGGAAGCGAGGGATAGCGATTTTGAGGTGGGATTATCAGCAACAACCACATAAGCTGAATCAGAAAACGCGGAACATCCAGCAGGCGGAATCGGCGGAAATCAATGTGAGGGAAGCTGAGAGCGAACCATTCCGACCAATCCCGTGCTCCAGATTGGGTCGAGGGGGCATGAATTAGGAGACGCGACCATTGGGCTTGTATGGGAAGATCGGGATTCAGACCGAGGGCCGTACGCAGCCATATCGTCCCCTTCATGCCGATTGGGTCCCTAGACTGACTGACTGCTGAACGGGATTCATCCGCGCCTTCAACCAAACCTGCAGGAGGTTGAAGTCATGAGCTGCCTGGCTATGGGGGCAATAGTCGAAAAGCGTTTTCTGAGTCGCCAGTGCCTCTCTGATAAATTCGTCCTGATGGATTACCACCGGGGAAAGACGGGATCGCAAGCGGGAGGCGTGCAGAGTGTTGCGGACATCCCGATCAAGCTGGCGAGAAGAAAGGTAGCCATCGAGTACGAAGAGGACCTGATTTTCACTCACGCCAAGTCGGGCCAGGTCGCTGAGCAAGGAAGGGATCGCGACCAGGCTCAAGGGGTCGGGTTCCAGAACGACAAGGATGGTTTGCGCTATCCGAATCCCCTGCTCGAATAAGCTGTAGGGTTGTCGCGGACAATTAGAGATTACTCTGAAGTCTTTTGATATGTCCAACCTGGAAATATCCTTCTCTAACCAGCCTGGTCGTTCGGCCAGGCTGGCGACAAAACTATCGATGGCGGGTCCTGCCTCACCGAAGGGCAGAAAGTCCAATCCCATTGAACCGCGGTATATGGCCTCATACCAGGGATCACCCGATAGCCATTGAGGTACCAGGCCAGCGGGATCTGCTTTGTCCATACCCAGATAGAGACGCAGGGTGTTGGTCGGGCATAAATCAATCGCAAGCAACGGCCACCCTTCCTGATGGAATCCCGCGGTGAGATGGGCGGTAACCGGGGTTGGATCAACACCGCCATGGGATCCAACCACCGCCACCCCTGAGATAAGTTCGGTTGAGTCATTGGCGGTCCGGTACGGCCGAGAGGGTGGAAAGGGCTGATCCCAAGAGCCCGACATTAACGGCCAGCAAGATTGAGCCGCAGCCTCGTAGACTTGAATCTCGCGATAGCCGTCCAGCCCCCATGTCCAGTGCTGATAAAGTTGCGTGATGTCCTTAGCGGTTACTGGCGAAATATCCATGGGTACCAAATAACTCCAGATCAGGATTGCTCATCGGGCGTCAACAATGCGCCTGGAAGGGGAAAAGCATAATAAACCATAATGCTAACAAAGGGGTCCAGTTAAGGTCATGGGTGTGGTGGCCATGATCCTTGCCGTCATAGGGGGTAACCTGAGGACCAGCCTGCAGGGCATCCTGGACGAGATCCCCGGCGGCATTTTTGTTGGCGCCGGCACCAACATTCTGCTGGCATTCCTTGGCACCAACCTTGAGGTTCACGGGCAGGCGCTATAGCCAGCCCGGGTCAAAATATCGTAAACCTCCGTGAATCTATCTCGTAATCTGGATCTGGTCAAAATAAACGGTCGTGGGCTGGTTACTGAGAACCTGTATTTTCAACCGTTTGATCAAATTGGGATTACCGAGTTGCATTTTGGTGAGAGCGATACTCGTCCACGTTTTCGCTCGAAGCGTTATGGTGACCGGCGAGGAGTCCCCTGTATCCTGTGAAAGCCCCGATACATCCAACGAGGTGGCTACCGGACTATAAGCCCAGAAGCTCAACGTCGATGTTGGTGATACAGGTATCCCGCTGGTGTGTCGAAGTGAAAGACCACCCCAGGCGGCGAAGTTAGCGCGCAGTGAGCGTTTGCCAACCTTGACCGGGCTGGAGTTGGAAAAATTAATGGTCGCGTCCCAAGACCAGTTTGTCCAACCTGATTCTAATTTGTCGGAATAGGCGATCGTATTCGACTTGGGACATGCAAGAGTCATGAAGGTCATCGAATTGGAGGGCGGGGAAATATTCCTAGCGGCATCGAAGGCTTTCAGCGTCAGCAAATAGGTTGTACCGCAGAAAAGATTAGTGAGGGTTGCATTGGTACCAGCCAGGTTGGAAACTAATATTTGGTCACCAGCATAGAGGTTGTAGCCTATCACTCCGACGTTGTCCGTCGCGGCTATCCACGACACCACGGCACCTGTGGAGGTAATGCCACTTGAAGTCAGACTCTTGGGAGGTGAGGGGGGTTGGGTATCGGGCCCACCATTGGGTGAGGTATTCATCAGCCGCGCCAGAAGTTGTACATAGGCTGCCTGGGTGTAAATCGCGGGCTCGGTAATTTCCCAGGGAACCTCATCCCATGGACCATTCCAGTCCATGTAAGCCTTCTGGGGAGGTTGGTCGGCAATACCGGGGAGAGGGCCAGAGTAGTATTTGTTCGGGCCGCCAGTCACGTAGCCGGGCGCGGGGCCAAATGGGGAGTATTCGGCATTGTCCCAATCGGTACCGTCATCGAACCAGGCATGGTATATCTCATTGGCGGAAGACTCCGCGCCGAAAGACCCCATATTCGACAACATGACCAGCCCTAAGGGGTTTACCCCATGAAGCCAGTGCAGATGAGCCTCCGCGACTTCTCTGTATAGGTTGGAGTTTTCCGGGTTGATGCCAAAGGTGATGTAGTCGATATTGAGATTACCCGCATTTGCACGTACTTGATTATGGCCCCAGTGATATTGGGAATCAGGTAGATAGGCGCGATAGAGGTCTGTTCCCGCAGCGTAGTCTTGGATGGACATGACATCGTCCTGTGCGGCCTTCTGACTGAGAATGCTAGAGGCCACGCTTGGGGTGACCCCTGGCAGGTCGGCAAAACGAAGTAACGCCACCTGCGTCGTCGCCCAGTAAGGACCCCACCAGTAGATGCCATAGGGTGGAAGCCAAATGTAATTTTCTTCCACAAAGACACGGTATTCGGTATTGCCGGTAGCTTCGTACAGGTAGATTGCCGCTATCAGGGCACTGGACAACTGTGCATCGGCATCCGCATCGGCGTCGCCAGATTTGATGTCACCGTCATCACAATCTGTTTCGAAACTGGTGTAATTTTCCGTCGTCGTTTTTGCTCGACTCCAGGCTGACTGGGCACGGTTGAGTAAGCCGTTGCCATAATTCGCCAGAGCGTCGATATCTCGGAAAAGAAGCCCCGCCGCGGCGAACATGGCACTGCCAGCGAGTGTTGAGGAAGTGCATTCGGGTAAGTAATAGCGTGCCCTGGTGTCGGAACTGGGTGGTGAGGCTTGTCCGTCGTAGTTATCTGCACCCACCTTGAGGAACAGTCCACCCGTGGCGGTGGCATCCTGCATCCGCTGGAGAAAATCGAGTTCCCATTTGACTTCGTCGAGGGGGGCACTTACCCCGTTTCCTGACTCGGGGATACCGAAATTGTCACCAAAGACCGCGGGATTCATCCGGTAGGCTTCGAGGAGTTGAATGACCGCCGATTCAGCGAAGGTCACATATTTATTAGTGTCCCCAGCATCCATCCAGCCGCCGTGCAGGTCGCGGGCCGTTCTCGAATCGCCTTTAGCCCAACGACTGGTGGCGTTGCGGTCCTGATCGGGTCCCTCATAGGCGGCGTCATCCTGCCAGTTGGCTCCCGCGTATGGCTGAACTTTTTCCATGTTGAGACGCTGATAATAGAAGGTACGGACGGCCTGCTTGAGCGTTGAGTCGTAAACCTGAGGACCGATCTCGAAGCGCCCGGAACCGACACGATTGACCGTGTCCCAGATGTAGTAGGACCCCGGTGTCGTCAAGGCCGTGAAGTCGAAATACCAGCCCCTGTCGCCCGATTGCGCATGGGTTGCACCGGTCTTCCACGCCTGGAGGGTACCGCTAAACACCACGACGTCATCCGCGCAACGCCGTACCTGATATTCACTTGTACCGATCCCTGGACTGAATGCTTCAGCGGCATTGAATCCAACCTGGGGGTCGACGATGACGGCCACTTTGCGCATGCTTTCAAGATAGCCAAATTGATCTACCTTGATGTGAGGGGTTGTGCTGGCCGGAACAGCAAGGGTCTCGGATGCAAAAAGATAAACCAATAAAAGCACTAGGGTTGATGTATGCCGCATCGTAATGCCCTCACGAACATAAGTAGCAGATAATGACTTCCTAATCTGGTATGTCCCTGAGAGGAATATGAGATATGCTTGAGGAGCCAAATGCTCATAGAATCATGGTAATACCTTGCTTTAAAAGGGATAGGTATCGAGGAATGGCCTCGGTTGCAAGGTTCTGAGGAGGGACGTTAAGACTCCCGACGACTGTGGCCCTGCCTGCCAAGGAACCGACAATAGATTCATGATAGGTAGTATAGAAAAGATTGAGGATGCGTGGCCTGGGAGATCAAGGCCCCCTGTCGCCGGGGCAAGGGGCCGTTGGTAGCCCTTAGTCCCCGCAGGAGGGCAGGCCGGAGAGGGCCATGGCGATCTCCGACTCGTCGTAGGTCAACTCCTGGAGCTTGCCGGCCATGAAGTCCTGATAGGCCGGCATGTCGAGGAGGCCGTGACCGCAGAGGTTGAAGAGGATGGTCTTGGCCTCGCCGCTCTCCCGGCACTTCTCCGCCTCGTCGATGGCGGCGCAGACGGCGTGGTTGGCCTCTGGCGCCGGCAGGATGGCCTCGGCCTGGGCGAAGCGCAGGCCGGCGGCGAAGGTCTCCAACTGGGTGTAGGACCGCGGGGCGATATAGCCATGCTTGGTCAGGTGGCTGATCTGGGGGGCCATGCCGTGGTAGCGCAGGCCGCCGGCATGGAAGCCCGGGGGGACGAAGGTGGAGCCCAGGGTGTACATCTTTACCAGGGGCGTGAGGTGGGCGGTGTCGCCAAAGTCGTAGGCGAACTTGCCCTTGGTCAGGGTCGGGCAGGCGGAGGGCTCGACGGCGATGAACTTCATGTCGCCACCCTCGCGCAACTGCTTGCCGAGGAAGGGGAACGCTAGGCCGGCGAAGTTACTGCCGCCGCCGGTGCAGCCGATGACCAGGTCCGGCCAGTCGCCGGCCATCTCCAGTTGCTTCATGGACTCGATGCCGGTGACGGTCTGGTGGAGCAGGACATGGTGGAGGACGCTGCCCAGGGCGTACTAGGTGTCCTCGCGCTGGACGGCCATCTCGACCGCCTCGCTGATGGCGATGCCGAGGCTGCCGTTGCTGTCCGGGTGTTCGGCGAGGATGGCGCGACCGGCGGCGGTGGTGTCGGAGGGGCTGGCGGTGACGGTGGCGCCGAAGGCCTCCATGAAGGCGCGGCGGTAGGGCTTCTGGGAGTAGCTCACCTTGACCATGAAGACGATGATCTCCAGGCCGGAGAAGTTGCCCGCCAGGGCCAGGGGCGAGCC
>OEIV010001566.1_pt1 | contig 10116 bp, 7 predicted proteins | sample 1539231 | NCBI WGS metagenome assembly OEIV01 (sample SAMN03794762, study PRJEB22550) | activated sludge metagenome | feature: wastewater treatment plant; material: activated sludge; isolation source: Wastewater treatment plant of a petroleum refinery complex | place: Argentina: Buenos Aires ... | reverse complement strand
GCTCCCGGGCCGGCCATCCGCTCTAGGCGGTGCTGCCCGGCGACCCCCCGCTGCGCAGGCGGCGGGGGGCCGGGGTCGGCGAGCCGCTGCAGCTCATGGGCGCGCGCTTCCAGTCCCGCGCCGGCGGCCGCCTGCCGCTCACCGTGCTGGGCGCCGCCAGCCCCCTGCCCATCGCCTACAAGCTGCCGGTCGCCTCGGCCCAGGTGAAGAGCGCCATCCTGCTGGCGGGCCTGAACACGCCGGGCCAAACCACGGTGATCGAGCCCGAGCCGACGCGCGACCACAGCGAGCGCATGTTGCGCTACCTGGGCGCCGAGATTCTGGTGGAGGACCGGGCGGACGGCCGCCACGTCACGCTGACCGGCCAGCCGGAGCTGACCGCCCGGCCCTTCAGCGTCACCGCCGACCCGTCCTCGGCCGCCTTCCCGGCGGTCGCCGCGGCGCTGCTCCGGGGCTCCCGCGTGCGGCTGCCCGCCGTCGGCACCAACCCGCTGCGCACCGGCCTCTACCAGACCCTGGCCGAGATGGGCGCCGGCATCGCCTACGAGAACGCGCGCGAGATCGGCGGCGAGCCGGTGGCCGATCTGGTGATCACCGGCGGGCCCTTGCGCGGCGTCACGGTGCCGCCCGAGCGCGCGCCCTCGATGATCGACGAGTACCCCATCCTGGCGGTGGCCGCGGCGCTGGCCGAGGGCCCCACCGTGATGCGGGGCCTGGCCGAGCTCAGGGTGAAGGAGCGCGACCGCCTGGCCGCCGGCGCCCGCGGCATGGAGGCCAACGGCGTGCAGGTCGAGGAGGGGCCGGACAGCCTGACCGTCAAGGGCAGCGGCGGGCGCCGCGTGCCCGGCGGCGGCACGGTCGAGACCCACATGGACCACCGCATCGCCATGGCCTTCCTGGTCCTCGGCCTGGCGTCGGAGCGGGGCGTCACGGTGGACGACGGCGGCTTCATCGACACCTCCTTCCCAGGGTTCGTGGCGCTGATGCAGGGGCTGGGGGCGCAGCTGGGAGTAGCGGCGTCGTAAGTGTCCTCTCCCCGGGCGCGGGGAGAGGGTTGGGTGAGGGGCCCGTGAGAGTGTCCTGGGTGTCGCTGGCCGAGCCTGGCTTCGAGACCTCCTCACCCAACCCTCTCCTCATGCCTGAGGAGAGGGCTTTTCGGCACGCTTTGTGATAGTCGGATCGGCCGACTCCCAGCACGCGAACCAGAGGCCGCCATTCCCACCTCCCCCTCCATCATCGCCATCGACGGCCCGACCGCCGCCGGCAAGGGCACGCTGGCGCGGCGGCTGGCGGCCGCGCTGGGCTTCGCCTATCTCGACACCGGGCTGATCTATCGCGCGGTGGCGGCCCTGGCCCTGGAGCGGGCCGATCCGCCGGCGGAGGCGGACATGGTGGCCGCCGCCGAGGGCCTCGCCCCCACCGACCTGGCGCGGCCGGGACTGCGCAGCGAGCGCATTGCGCAGTGGTCCTCCCGGGTCGCCGCGGTGCCGGCGGTGCGGGCCGCGCTGCTGGCCTTCCAGCGGCGCTTCGCCGCCAACCCGCCCGTGGGCAGGGCCGGCGCCGTGCTCGACGGACGCGACATCGGCACGGTGATCTGCCCCGGCGCGGCGGCCAAGCTCTACGTCACCGCCAGCCCCGAGGCGCGGGCCCGGCGGCGATTCCAGGAGTTGCAGGGACGCGGCGAGCCTGCTATCTACGCCGCCGTCCTTGATGACCTCAGGGACCGCGACCGGCGCGACAGTGATCGCGCGGCCGCGCCGCTCAAGCCGGCGGCGGACGCCGTGGTGCTCGACACCACGGAGCTGGACGCGGAGGCGGCCTTCCAAAGGGCCCTCTCCATCGTCCGCGAACGTCTCGCCGCCAATCCCAAGGCCTGAGCGAGAGAGGACGCTGTACCGCTTTACCGTTTTCGCGAGGCTGCCGCACCGGCAGGGCCGACCGCAGGGTTTGCCCGCCGCCGCCCGTTTCGCATTCCACCCCGAACGCAACCCTGACCGACACCCGTACCGAAAGGACACCAAGGCTCACTCATGGCTAACACCGCTTCCGCTCCGCAGAAAGAATCCTTCGCCGCGCTGCTCGACGAGACCCTCGGCACCGGCAGGGGCCTCGAAGGCGCCGTGCTCAAGGGCCTGATCGTGGCCCTGGACGGCGACGCCGTGGTGGTCGACGTCGGCCTGAAGGCCGAGGGTCGTGTGCCGCTGCGCGAATTCGAGAAGGCCAACGAGCAGGACAGCCTGGCCGTGGGTGGCTACGTCGAGGTCTACCTCGAGCGCATGGAGAACAAGAACGGCGAAGTCGTTCTGTCGCGTGACAAGGCGCGCCGCGAGGAGGCCTGGACCCAGCTGGAGAAGCTGTTCGAGAAGCAGGAGCGCGTCACCGGCGTGATCTTCGGCCGGGTCAAGGGCGGCTTCACCGTCGACCTCTCGGGCGCCGTGGCCTTCCTGCCCGGCAGCCAGGTCGACATCCGCCCGATCCGCGACGTCACCCCGCTGATGCACACGCCGCAGCCCTTCCAGATCCTCAAGATGGACCGCTCGCGCGGCAACATCGTGGTCTCGCGCCGCGCCGTGCTGGAAGAGACCCGCGCCGAGCAGCGCTCGGAGCTGGTCGCCAACCTGCAGGAAGGCCAGGTGCTGAACGGCGTGGTGAAGAACATCACCGACTACGGCGCCTTCGTCGACCTGGGCGGCGTCGATGGCCTGCTGCACGTCACCGACATCTCCTGGAAGCGCATCAACCACCCGAGCGAGGCGCTGCACGTCGGCCAGCAGCTCAAGGTGCAGGTGATCCGCTTCAACCCCGAGACCCAGCGCATCTCGCTCGGCATGAAGCAGCTCGAGGCCGACCCCTGGGAGGGCGTGGCCGCCAAGTACCCGGTGGGTGCCAAGTTCACCGGCCGCGTGACCAACATCACCGACTACGGCGCCTTCGTGGAGCTGGAGGCCGGCATCGAGGGTCTGGTGCACGTCTCCGAGATGTCCTGGACCAAGAAGAACGTCCACCCCGGCAAGATCGTCTCGACCTCGCAGGAGGTCGAAGTGATGGTGCTGGACGTCGATCCGGTGAAGCGCCGCGTGTCGCTGGGCCTCAAGCAGTGCCTGGCCAACCCGTGGGAGACCTTCTCGGCCAAGTATCCCTCCGGCACCGAGCTGGCCGGCGAGGTCAAGAACATCACCGAGTTCGGCCTCTTCGTCGGCCTGCCCGGCGACATCGACGGCATGGTGCACCTGTCGGATCTCGACTGGGGCCGCGCCGGCGAGGACGCCGTGAAGGACTACGCCAAGGGCCAGCAGGTCAGCGTCAAGGTGCTGGACGTCGACGTCGAGAAGGAGCGCATCTCGCTCGGCATCAAGCAGCTCTCCGAGGATCCCTTCGCGGGCGCCGTGGAGAACGTGAAGAAGGGCGAGGTGGTGACCGTCACCGTCTCGTCGGTGCAGGAGGCCGGCATCGAGGTGAAGCTGGCCGACGGCGGCGTCGGCTTCATCCGCAAGACCGACCTGTCGCGCGAGCGCAGCGAGCAGCGGCCCGACCGCTTCGCGGTGGGCGAGAAGGTGGACGCCAAGATCACCAATCTCGACAAGAAGACCCGCCGCATCGCGCTCTCGATCAAGGCCAAGGAGATGGACGAGGACAAGCAGGCGGTGGCCGAGTTCGGTTCGACCGAATCCGGTGCCTCGCTGGGCGACATCCTCGGCCGGGCGCTGGCCGAGCGCGACGCCAAGGCCCGCAAGAAGAAGTCGAAGGACGAGGTGCGCGACGAGGAGGACGCGGAGTAGGCCCCCAGGGCCTTCTCCCCGCGCCTGCGGTCCGAGCGTTTTGGGCGGCCCACCCCGGTGGGCCGCCCTTCGTTTTGGCGGAGGCGACAAAAAAACGTGGCGCTTCCGCTGGTTAGCTTGACCTGCGCGCGTAGCTCTGGCAGCATTTTTCCGTAACGATGGCGAGGGCGACGTGCCCACCTCATGGGCCGGTGACCGGTGCGACGGGCGCAGGTTCCGGTTGCAGCAGAAGCAGCAGTCGCGCGGTCCGGGGGGACGCATGACCAAGTCCGAGCTGATACAGCGCATCGCGGAGCTCAATCCGCACCTCTATCATCGCGACGTCGAGAAGATCGTCTCGACCATCTTCGACGAGATCACGCAGGCGCTCGCCGGCGGCAGCCGGGTCGAGCTGCGCGGCTTCGGCGCCTTCTCGGTGCGCAAGCGCGGCGCGCGCACCGGCCGCAACCCGCGCACCGGCGACGCCGTGCGGGTGGACGAGAAGGCCATCCCCTTCTTCAAGTCCGGCAAGCAGCTCCGCGAGCGGCTGAACGAGGCCTGAGCGCGACCGGCGGGCCGCCAATTCGCTGCCTGACGCTGCGGTGGAAATCGCCTAGTCTCGGGCCAGGCTTCCCCACGCCCCTGGATCCTGCCCATGCGCTTCCTCCTGCCCCTGGTCCTGCTGCTGCTGGCCGTGCTGGCCGTGGCCTTCGCGGTGCCCAACCGCCACGTCGTGCCGCTCAACCTCTGGCCCTTCCGCCTCGAGCTGCAGGCGCCGCTCTTCCTGATGGTGCTGGGCGCCCTGGCGCTGGGGCTGCTCGCCGGCGTCCTGGGCGGCTGGCTGGGCGCCAGCGGCACGCGCCGCCGCCTGCGCCAGGAGCGCGAGCGGGCCGAGCGCCTGGAGGCCGAGGTGGCGCGCCTGAAGCGCGACCAGGCGCTGGCCCAGGCGCCGGTCCCGGGCAGCCTGCCGCCACGCGCGCCGCTGCGCCTGGCCGGCGGGCGCTGACTCTCGCCCCGCCGCGCCGCCCGGCGCGACAGCCTGCTCTGCCCGGCGCCGCGGTCCCGTGCTAGGAGTGACCCTCATGACCAGCCCCGCCCCGCTCGCCACCGTCGCGCCCCAGGCCCGCCCGGTGTCCCACCGCACGCGCATCGCCCGCCCGGCCGACCGCGTGCTCGTCGCCCTCGACACCACCGATCTGGCGCAGGCCGCGCGGCTGGGCGAGCGCCTGCGCCCACAGGTCGGCGGCTTCAAGATCGGCAAGGAGTTCTTCACCCGCCTGGGGCCGCAGGGCGTGGCCACGGCGCTGCAGGGCGCGCCCTTCTTCCTCGACCTCAAGTTCCACGACATTCCCAACACCGTGGCCGGCGCGCTGCGCTCGGCCGCCGCGCTGGGCCCCTTCATGGTGAACGTGCATGCCTCCGGCGGCCCGGCGATGCTGAAGGCCGCGGCGGCGGCGGTGGCGGAGGGCGCGCCGCGCCCGCTGCTGATCGCCGTCACGGTGCTGACCAGCCTGGACGACGCCGACCTCGCCGCGGTCGGCCAGCAGGGCCCGGCCGAGGCCCAGGTGCTGCGCCTCGCCCGCCTGGCACAGGACTGCGGCCTCGACGGCGTGGTCGCCAGCCCGCGCGAGATCGCCGCGCTGCGCGCCGCCTGCGGCCCGGACTTCACGCTGGTGATCCCCGGTGTGCGTCCGGCCTGGGCCGCGGCCGGCGACCAGAAGCGCGTGATGACCCCGGCCGAGGCGCTCGGCGCCGGCGCCGACTACCTGGTGATCGGCCGCCCCATCACCGGCGACGCCGACCCGGCCGCCGCGGCGCGCCGCGTCGCCGAGGAACTGGCGGGGGCCTGAGGCAGGGCGACCACCAGAGCGGTCCCCAATCAGATCGCATCGAGCCCGTGGTCCATCCTTCGAGACGCGGTGCTCGCGCACCGCTCCTCAGGATGAGGGTTGTGCGAATGCAGACAAGCTTCCGGACCTCATCCTGAGGAGCCGCGCGCAGCGAGGCGTCTCGAAGGATGGGCCAAAAGGCGCGAGCCAACTCGACTGCACCCTGTTCTAGCCTTCCAGCACGCGGCGGATCTTGGCCGCGAGGTCGGCGAAGCTGAAGGGCTTCAGCAGCAGCTCCAGGCCGGGGTCGAGCCGGCCGTGGTGCACGATGGCGTTGCGCGCGTAGCCGGTGGTGTAGAGCACCTTGAGACGGGGGAAGCGGCGCTGCGCCTCGTCGGCGAGCTGCCGGCCGTTCATGCCGCCGGGCAGGCCGACGTCGGTGAAGAGCAGCCGCACCTCCGGATGCGAGGCCAGCAGCCGCAGCGCGGTCTCGCCCTCGGCCGCCTGCAGCACGCCGTAGCCCAGCTCCGTCAGCATCAGCGCGGAGTGGGCGCGCACCGCCTCGTCGTCCTCCACCACCAGCACGACCTCCTCGCGCGTGCCGCCGACGGCGGGGCGCTCGGTCGGGCCCGGCTCCTGCGCCGCCTCCGCGCCGACCAGGCGCGGCAGGTAGAGCTTCACCACCGTGCCCTCGCCCAGCTCGCTGTAGATCTTCACGTGGCCGCCGGACTGCTTCACGAAGCCATAGACCTGGGACAGCCCGAGCCCGGTGCCGGCGCCGACGTCCTTGGTGGTGAAGAAGGGCTCGAAGGCGCGCGCCACCACGTCGGGCGGCATGCCGATGCCGCTGTCGCTGACGGCGATCAGCACGTACTGCCCGCTGGTCACCTCGGCATGGCGCGCGGCGTAGGCCTCGTCGAGGTAGGCGTTGGCGGTCTCGACCGTGAGCTTGCCGCCCTCGGGCATGGCGTCGCGCGCATTGACGGCGAGGTTGAGCAGCGCGCTCTCCAGCTGGTTGGCGTCGGCGGCGACCTGCCACAGCCCGCCGGCCAGCACCACCTCGGTGCGGATCGTCTCGCCCAGCGTGCGCCGCAGCAGGTCCGACATGCCGGTCACCAGGCGGTTGGCGTCGAGCGGCCGCGGATCCAGCGGCTGGCGGCGCGAGAAGGCCAGCAGCCGTTGCGTCAGGGCGGCGGCGCGCTTGGCGCCCGACAGCGCGGCGTCGGTCAGGCGGCCGAAGGTCTCGTCGGCGACGCTGAGCTCGCCGCGCAGCGCGCGCCGCTGCAGCGTCTCGATGTTGCCGAGAATCACCGTCAGCAGGTTGTTGAAGTCGTGCGCGATGCCGCCGGTCAGGCGGCCGACGGACTCCATCTTCTGCGCCTGACGGAAGGCCTCCTCGGCGGTCAGTCGCTGGCCGATCTCGGCCTGCACGCGCGCCTCCAGCGATTCGTTCAAGGCGCGCAGCTCGTCGGCCGCCTGGCCGCTGGCGCGGAACAGCCGCGCGTTGTCCATGGCGATCGCGGCCTGCGCGGCGATGCCGCTGACCAGCAGCTCGGCGCGCTGGTCGAAGACCCCCGGCTCGGGGTGGCCGAAGAACAGCCCGCCGAGCACCTCGCCGCCGCGCCCGGTGACCGGCACGGCCAGGTAGCTGCGCACCGGCAGGTGACCCTGCGGCATGCCGTGGTAGGGCGGGCTCTGGCCGTAGCGCGGGTCCTGCAGGATGTCGGCCGAGCGCACGACGCCGGTGCCATGGAAGGTCGGCGCGAAGATCGCGGTGGCGCGCGGCATGGGGAACTTCTCGAAGTCGGCGCGCGTGGCGCCCGACAGGGTGTAGAGCGTGTAGGACTGCCCCTCCCGGTTGGTGACGTTGTAGAAGAAGGCGCCGAACCTGGCGCCGGTCAGCTCCGCGCCGGCATCGGTCACGGTCTGCACCAGGCGCTCGAGGTCGAGCTCGGCGGCCAGCGCCGCGCCGGTGCGGTTCAGCACCGCCAGGCGGCGCGCCTCCTCGCGCAGCCGGTCGGTGGTCTCGCGCCGCAGCCGGGCCACCTCGATGTTGGTCGCCACCCGGGCCAGCAGCTCGCGCGCGCTGAAGGGCTTGGCCAGGTAGTCGTCGGCGCCGGCGCCGAGGCCCTCGACCTTGGCCTCCTCGCCCGCCCGCGCCGAGAGCAGCAGGATCGGCACGTCGCGCAGCGCCGGGTCGGCGCGCAGCGCCGCCAGCAGGCCGAAGCCGTCCATCCCCGGCATCATCACGTCGCTCAGCACCAGATCCGGCCGCTGGCGACGCGCCGCCGCCAGGGCGGCCGCGCCCTCCTCCACCGCCTCGACGTCGTAGCGCGGCTGCAGCAGGCGACGCAGGTAGTCGCGCATGTCGCGATTGTCTTCGGCCAGCAGCACACGCGGACGGGCGGCGCCCGGCGGCGCGTCGGTTCCGGGATCGGTCGCGGACGCCGGCTCCGGCGCCGCCTCGGGCAGCCAGCGCAGCGCCTCGCCGACGAAGCCGGCGCCCAGGCTGTCGCGATCGGGCCGGGACTCGACCAGCTGGTCGGCCGGCAGGTGGGCGTGGCCGAACGGCAGCACCACGGTGACGCTGGTGCCGACGTTGACCTCGCTGGTGACCTCGATGGTGCCGCCGTGCAGCTTCACCAGCTCCAGCACCAGCGCCAGGCCGATGCCCGTGCCCTCGTGCGTGCGCCCGCGCTGGCCCTCGATGCGGTGGAAGCGCTCGAACAGCCGCGGCAGCTCCGCCGCGGGCACGCCGACGCCGCTGTCGCTGATCGTCAGGGCCGCGCCGCCGCCATCCGCGGTCGGCGCGAGTGCCACGCGCACCCCGCCTGCCAGGGTGTACTTGAAGGCATTGGAGAGCAGGTTGAGGACCACCTTCTCCCACATGTCGCGATCGACGTGCACCGGCCGCGGCAGCGGCCGGCAGTCGATCTCGTAGCGCAGCGCGGCCTGCTCCATGGCCGAGCGGAAGGAACTCGCCAGGTCACTGGTGTAGGCGGCGAGGTCCAGCGGCTCGTAGCTGGCCTGCCAGCGGCCGGCCTCGATGCGGCTGAAGTCGAGCAGGGAGTTGACCAGCTTCAGCAGCCGCTGGGTGTTGCGGTGCATCAGCTCGAGCGTCTGCCGCTCCGCCGCCACGGTTTCTCCGGCGCGTGTCAGCAGCGCCTCCAGCGGCCCGGCGAGCAGCGTCAGCGGCGTGCGGAACTCGTGGCTGACGTTGGAGAAGAAGGCCGTCTTGGCGCGATCCAGCGCGAGCAGGGCCTCGGCGCGGTCGCGCTGCTCCTCGTAGGCGCGCGCGCTGGCCAGCCCCGCTCCCAGTTGCCCCATCAGCAGTTCCAGGAAGCCGCGGTAGTCGTCGTCCAGCGGGCGGAAGGGATTGAGGCCGACGACCAGCATGCCGGCCGGCCGCTCCTCGCCCTGGAAGCTCAGCGGCAGGGCCAGCGCGCGCTGCACCGGTGCCTTCCACGAGCCGTGCGGCAGGGCGGCGACGGCGGCCGGCAGGCGGTCGAGGCGCACCGCCTCGTCGCGGCCGAACACCGCCGCCGCCGGCCAGGGCTGGGCGCCGTCGTCGTCGCAGGTCAGCGTCGCCGGGCAGAGCGCCGCCGCGGCGCCGCCGCCCTCCGGCAGCGTCCCGGTGGTCAGCGCCAGGCGGGCCGTCCGCCCGTCCGGTTCCAGCAGGTAGAGCAGGCTGAAGGGCAGGTCGCGGTCATAGGCCGCCAGGCAGGCGCGGAAGCCCTCCAGCACCTCGTCCTGCCGCCTGGTCGCCGCCAGCCGCGCGCCGAGATCGCGCAGCGTGGCGAGGCGGCGCTCGCCGATGACCCGCGTGGTCTCCTCGGTCACCACGCAGAGCATGCCTGCGACGCTGCCCGCGTCGTCGGGAACCGCGCTGTAGGAGAAGGTGTGGTAGGTCTCCTCGGGATAGCCGTGGCGCTCGAGGAACAGCAGCAGCTCCTCGTCCCAGGTGGCGGGGCCGCCAGCCATCACGCCGGCGATGCGCGGGCCGATGGCCGGCCAGATCTCGCGCCAGACCTGCGTCGCAGGCGCGCCCAGCCAGCCCTGCTTGGAGCCGAGCGTCGGCCGGTAGGCATCGTTGCAGAAGAACAGCAGGTCGGGCCCCCACGCCAGCCACATGGCGAAGCGGGACTCCAGCATGATCTGCACCGTGGTGCGCAGCGCGCGCGGCCAGCCGTCGCTCGGGCCCAGCGCGGTGCCGGACCAGTCGAAGGCCCGAATCTCGTCACCCAGCACGCCGCCGGCGGCCGGAAAACGTTGCGGGAGAGAAACGTCCTGTGGCATGGACCTCGGCGCCGAACGGTCACCTGCCGGGCGGACGACAGGCGGAGAGGCTAGACCGCGCCGGCGCAGGCTACAATCGCGGCGCCGGGAGGGTCTAGCCCTCGCTGTCCTGCATCGCCCGGGCGAGGGCGCGGCGGATGCCGTCCTGGGGGTAGGGCTTGGGCAGCGACACCATCCGGCCCTGGCCTGGCAGCGTGCCGGCGAAGTCGCCATAGCCCGAGGCCAGCACGCCA
>OEIV010001565.1_pt1 | contig 10117 bp, 10 predicted proteins | sample 1539231 | NCBI WGS metagenome assembly OEIV01 (sample SAMN03794762, study PRJEB22550) | activated sludge metagenome | feature: wastewater treatment plant; material: activated sludge; isolation source: Wastewater treatment plant of a petroleum refinery complex | place: Argentina: Buenos Aires ... | reverse complement strand
CGCCGGGGGAGCAGCCCCCCTCGGCCGCCCCCCCGCCCCGCCCGCCCCCCCGCCTGCTTCGACGATGCGCGCAGCGGATCGGCGACCGCCAGCGCACCCAACCACGCGCCATCGAGCGCGACCGCGACGACGCTGCTGCCGGCGTGCCGCCACGGCTGACTTTCGGGCAATGCCACGCCCTGTGCCGCCAGCCACTCCGGCGTGCCGGCAAGAACCGATCGGCCTGCGACCTTGCCCGTCACGCCGCGACCGGCCGTGGCGACGACGTCCCGCGGCAGCGTCAGCGGAAGCCCGTCAACCTTGGCGCGGCCGACGATGGCGGCGGCGAGCGGATGGGTCGAGCCCTGTTCGAGACTCGCCGCCATGCCGAGCAATTCACGCTCGCTCACGCCGGGCGCCGGGTGAAAGTCAGTGATGGCGGGACGCCCCTGCGTCAGCGTGCCGGTCTTGTCCACCGCCAGCACCTGCAAGTTCTCGGCGAGTTCCAGCGCCTGGGCGTTGCGAATCAGCACGCCGGCGCGCGCACCCTGCCCCGTGCCGACCATGATCGCCGTCGGCGTCGCCAGCCCCAGCGCGCAAGGGCAGGCGATGACCAGCACCGCGACGGCATTGACCATCGCCTGCGTGAAGTCGCCGCCGAGCCACCACCAGGCGACGAAAGTGACGAGGGCGATCGCCGTCACCACCGGCACGAAGATCGCGGCGATGCGGTCGGCCAGCCGCTGCACCGGCGCCTTCGAACCCTGCGCCTCCTCGACCAGCCGGATGATGCCGGCCAGCAGCGTGTGGCTGCCGACGCCGGTCGCCTTGCAGCGGAGCAGACCGTCGCCATTGATCGTTGCAGCGAAGACGGCATCGCCGACGCCTTTCGCCGCCGGCAGGCTCTCGCCCGTCAACATCGCCTCGTCGGCGCTCGAAGCGCCTTCGATGACAGTGCCATCGACCGGCACCGCTTCACCCGCGCGCACGACGAACACGTCGCCGGGAATCAGCGTCGCCACCGGCACATCGACCAGCGTGCCATCGCGTTCGACGCGCGCCATCCGTGGTTGCAGCTTGACCAGTGCCTCGATGGCGGCCGAGGTCTTCGCCTTGGCGCGTGCTTCGAGAATCTTGCCCAGCAGCACCAGCGTGATGACGGTCGCCGAAGCCTCGAAATAAACGTGCTGATGCAGGCCGAGCACGGTGACGATGGTGCTGTACAGCCAGGCCATGCTGGTGCCGAGCGCGACGAGCACGTCCATGTTGCCGCTGCCGCCGCGCACGGCATTGAAGCCGCCGACGTAGAAGCGCCAGCCGATCCAGAACTGCACGGGTGTCGCCAGCGCCAGTTGCAGCCAGCGCGGCAGCACATCGTCATGGACGCCGGCATGGCCGCCGAACATGAAGGCCATCTGGCCGACCAGCGGCAACGTCAGGGCCAGTGATATCCAGAAACGCTTGAGATCGGCGCGGTAGGCGGCCAGCTTGCGTTCCTTTTCCTCGGCATGGGTATCGGCGGTGGACACCGACGCGGTGAAGCCCGTCTTGACGACGGTCGCAAGAATCCTGTCGACGTCGGCAAGTTCCGGCGCGAAGCGCACATGCACCCGCTCGGCCGCCAGATTGACCGCCGCCTCGACGCCGGGCAGCTTGTTGAGCTGCTTTTCGATGCGCGCCGCGCAGGCGGCACAAGTCATGCCGCCGACGGCAATTTCGACGGTGGCGGATTCGGCCAAGGCTTACGCTCCATTCAACGGGCCACGGGAGCGAAATATTCTACGCGCCCACCGTCCTTCCCCATCAGACCGTCCCAGCGGCACTCGCGGCCCGAAAAAGACCGAGCATGCCGAACGCCACCACTAGCGCACCGGCGGTCCAGCGCACCGCGCGCGCCTGCGCAAAGCGCTTGAAGCGCGACAGCAGCACGCCGGCGAGGAGCAAATTCGGCAGCGTTCCCAAACCGAAAGTCAGCATCGACAGGGCGCCGCGCCCGGCCGACCCCGATGCCAAGGCAGTGGCCAGCGCGCTATAGACGAGGCCGCAGGGCAGCCAGCCCCAGACCATGCCCAGCGGCAAGGCCTGGCCGACCGTTCGCGCCGGCAAAAACCGCTTGCCAAGCGGCGCCAGCCGACGCCAGAGCGCTTGGCCGAGGCGCTCGACGGCCGACAGGCTGGCGGTGAAACCCATGAGATAGATGCCCAAGGCGACCAGCATCAGATTGGCCAGGACGTAGAGGAGCCACTGCGCGCCGGCCAAGGCCCCGAACGAGGTACCCAGACCGCCGACGGCGCCGGCGAGGGCGCCGGCCAGACAGTAGCTGAAAATCCGGCCGGCGTTGTAGGCAAGATGCAGGCGCCACGGCGTGGTGGCGCCTTGCGCCGCCAGCGCGCCGACGATGCCACCGCACATGCCGACGCAATGGCCGCCGCCGAGCAGGCCGACGAGGAACAGCGCGGCGTAACCCGGTTCGGGCAACGCTCAGATCACTTTGGAGTAGCGCGCCCGCTCGCGGTCGGCGCGCAGGTAGCGGTCGAACACCATGGCGATGGCCCGCACCAGCATGCGCCCCTTGGGCAGCACGGAGATCCAGCGGTCGCTGACCTGCAGCAGTTCCGCCTCTTCCATGGCGCGCAGATCGGCCAGTTCGGCGGCGAAATAGGACTTGAAGTCGATCAGGTGCGCGATCTCGATGGACTCGAGCGAAAGCTCGAAATGGCACATCAGCGCCTGGATGATCGAACGGCGCAACAAGTCGTCGGCGGTCAGTTCCAGACCCCGCATGACCGGCAGCACGCCGCGGTCGAGACTGTCGTAGTACTCGTCGAGCGTGCGATAGTTCTGGCAGTAGGTCGGGCCGACCTTGCTGATCGCCGACACACCGAAGGCCAGCAGGTCGGCATCGGCGTGGGTCGAGTAGCCCTGGAAGTTGCGGTGCAGTCGCCCTTGCCGCTGCGCCACCGCCAGTTCGTCCTCCGGTTTGGCGAAATGGTCCATGCCGATGAATACATAACCGGCATCGGTCAGGCGACGAATGGCCATCTGCAATATCTGCAACTTGGCGTCCGGCGACGGCAGTTCGCTCTCGTTGATGCGCCGCTGTGGCTTGAAATGCCCGGGCAGGTGCGCATAGTTATAGACGGACAAGCGATCGGGCGACAGCTTGACGACTTCGTCGAGCGTGTGGCCGAAGGTGATGACGTTCTGCTTGGGCAGGCCGTAGATGAGATCAACCGACACCGACTTGAAGCCGAACTCGCGCGCCGACTTGATGACCACCCGAGTCTCGTCGAGCGACTGCACGCGATTGACGGCCACCTGCACGGCGTGTTCGAAGTCCTGCACGCCAACGCTCATGCGATTGAAGCCAAGTTCCGCCAGCAGTTTGACAGTGTCGCGATCAACCTTGCGCGGATCCACTTCGATCGAATACTCGCCGTTGGGCAACAGCTTGAAATGCTTGTGCGTCAACTCCATCAGGCGACGCATTTCGTCGTGCGACAGGAAGGTCGGCGTGCCACCGCCCCAATGCAACTGCACGACCTCGTGACTGCCGTCGAGCGCCGCCGCCTGCATGTCCAACTCGCGGCCCAAGTACTTGATGTACTTGGCGGAACGACCATGATCCTTGGTGATGATCTTGTTGCACCCGCAGTAGTAGCAGATGGTATTGCAGAAGGGGATATGGACGTATAATGACAGTGCACGGCTGATTCCGCCGATGGTGCGGCGCCCCAGCCAGGACCGGTAGGCCTCGGCATCGAAGGCTTCGACGAAACGGTCGGCGGTCGGGTAGGAGGTGTATCTGGGACCGCTGACGTCGAAACGACGGATGAGTTGCGGATCGAAAATCAGTTCTTGAAAGTTGCTCAACATCAGGAATAGGGGTGGCTGCCGATGCGCACGAGCGGCGGAGGTCAAAGATGCCGGAACGACGAGGGCGAGGTTTTGATGCAGATCAAAAGCACCTCGGGCCACGACGTCAATCTGAATGTCATACCGCTCAACATCACCTCGCTCAAGGCCGCGTGCTCGCAGTGCAACCTACGTGAGTTATGTCTGCCTTTCGGTCTCACCGAGAAGGAAATTGCCCGGCTCGACCGCATGGTCGCCTCGCGGCGGCGCCTGAAACGGGGTCAGCACCTTTATCGCGCCGGCGCCCCCTTCGAGGCAATCTATGCCATCAAGACCGGCTTCTTCAAGACCGACGTTTTGCTCGAGGACGGTCGCGATCAGGTCACCGGGTTCCAGATGGCTGGCGAGATCCTCGGCATGGATGGCATCAGCGCCGAAGCCCACACCTGCAACGCGGTGGCGCTCGAGGATAGCGAGGTCTGTGTCATCCCCTTCCTGCAGCTGGAGGGCCTGTCGCGTGAAATCGAGGCGCTGCAGCATCACTTTCACAAGGTGATGAGCCGGGAGATCGTGCGCGACCATGGCGTCATGATGCTGCTGGGCACCATGCGCGCCGAGGAGCGTCTGGCGGCGTTCCTGCTTAATCTCTCGCAGCGTTTCACCACCCGCGGTTATTCGCCCCAGGAGTTCCATCTGCGCATGACGCGCGAAGAGATTGGCTCCTACCTCGGGCTGAAGCTGGAAACGGTCAGCCGCGCCTTTTCCCGCTTTCAGGAAGAGGGGTTCATCAGCGTCCAGCAGAAGCACATCCGCATTCTCGACATCGCCCCGCTCAAGCAGTTGCTGGCGCACTCGTCCGCCTGAACCGGGCCGACGGCTGATTCGACGCCTTCAACGCCATCCGAACCCCGCCAGAAAACCGGCCGGATCGCGGGTCAGGGCCACGGCGACAACATAGGCGAACACCACCAGCGCGGCCAGCCAGGCCGCGATGCGCGCGCCGCGCGACCGCCCGGGTTTCAGCGCAAGCATGCCCAGCAGGATGTAGACGAGCAGGCCGACGATCTTGGCGGTCAGCCAGGACTGGGCAAGCGGATACTGTTCGCTCATGACCGCCAGGCTGATGGCGGCCGCGAGCAGCACGGTATCGTTCACGTGCGGCGCCCACTTCAACCAGCGGCGGCCCATCGCCGGCGAATCGGCGAAGGTCAGCCAACCGCGCATGAAAAAACCGGTGATGCTGACGATCACGCAAGCGACGTGCAGGGACTTGACGGCCAGGTACATCGATGAACGTCGCTACCCGGGCAAGCCGTCTTCCCGCGCGCGCCAGTAGGCCGGCGCATAGCGCCAGGCCCAGACGGCGAAGGCCAGCCACCAGACCAGCGCGGCGATCGGGTTGAGCGCGGGCCGCCACTCCGCCGCCAACCGGAGCACGGCGGCGGCCTGCATGGCCCAGAAACATGCCCACATGACGGCGTCGCCAACGATCGGCTTGCCGGCATGGCCCAGCGTGACACGCGACGCCATGCCGATCAGCGCGGACGACGCGAAGCCGACCGTCATGGCGTGGACAGGCGCCAAAGTCAGCCCTGGCAGACCGCCGAGCAACATCAGGCTGTGCAGCCCGAGCAGGGCAAAACCGGCACCCGCCCAGGCAAATGCGACGTGCAGCACCGCGAGAATGCGGGCGGCGAAGCTTTCCCGCAAGCGCCACAGCCAAGTCAGCCTGAATGCCGCGCAAGCCGCCGGCAGATCCACCAGCCAGGTCCAGGCGGACAAATCCAGCCAGGCGAGCAAGCCATGCAACATGCTGCCGCCCAGCATCAGGTAGAGCGCCCAGTCGGAGCGCGGCGGCCGGAAACTAGGTATCACGACTTGCGAAAAAAACGGCAGCATGCGATGAAGAACGATCAGGAACACGGGCAGCAGGTAAAACCACAAACCGAAGGTGATGACGAGCGGACCAAGTTCCGCCGGACCACCGGCCGTCAGCGCGGCGAAGGCCAGCAGGCCGAGCAGCCCGGCGGTTTGCGCGGTGGCCATGCAACCCATGTGCATGCGATCGCCCGGGCTTCGCCGGAACAATTCCCAGAGAAACAACGCCGCCACCGACCAGCCGCCGGCCGCGACCAGCAGCCCCAGCGGCAGCAGCGCCGGCAGCCGCAAGCCCAGGTCGGCGATCAACCAGCCGCCGGCCATCAGCATCAGGGCCGGCCGGAACACGCGGGGTTGCGTATCAGGCTGTCGCTGCCACCGCGGCCCGGCGGTGAGAATGAAACCGAATATGAAAAATGCAAACATGCCGTAGGCCAGCCAACCCACGTGAAACCACGCCGGCGGCAGCGGTGGCGCGAAAGTCAGTCCCGGTGAGACGCCGCCGTAGCGCGGCAGCAAGTCGACCAACCACAGCGCCATGATCAACAGACCCTGCGCCATGCCGGCGGCGAACATGCCCCGATGAGGCGCCGCGCACAGGATTAGCCAGGTCATGGGCATGGGTTCAGTGCTCCGACAACCGGACAAAACCGTGATATGTTCCGCCACCATGGGCAACAACGGAACCTCGCACAAGCACGAACTCGACATCCCCTCGCTGCTCGGCCGGATGCCACTGTTTTCCGCGCTGACGCCGGGTCAGCTGGCGCCGATCACGGCGGCGGCGCGGGAAAAGCGGCTGACCAAGGGCGAGATGCTGTTCCAGAAGGGCGACATGCCCAAGGGCTTTTTCATCATCGTCTTCGGCCAGGTCAAACTGGCCTTCCCGTCGTCGCAGGGCAACGAGAAAGTCGTGGAGATCATCGGCCCCCGCCAGAGCTTCGGCGAAGCGGTGGTGTTCATGGACAAGCCCTACCCGGTGTTCGCCGAGGCACTCTCCGACACCTTGTTGCTGCACATCTCGAAGGAGGCCGTGCTCCGGTTGCTGGAGACCGATGTCACCTTCGCCCGCGCCATGCTCGCCGGATTGGCCATGAGACTGCATTCGCTGATCGGCGATGTCGAATCGTATTCGCTGCGCTCGAGTGCCCAGCGGGTAATTGGCTACCTGTTGCAACATTGTCCGCACGAGGACGAGTGCAACGAACAACTCGAGTTCATGTTGCCCACCTCCAAGCAGGTGATCGCTTCCCGGCTCAATCTGACGCCGGAAACACTGTCGCGCATCTTCCATGATCTCGCCGAAGGTGGTCTCATCGAGGTTCATGGCCGGCAGATCATGGTGCCGGATTTGGCGCGGCTGCGCGAATACGATCTCTGAAGTTGCGGAAGAACCGCGCCGCCTGAATCAGGTTGCGCCCGAGCATCGCGCAGGAAATCGCAAATACAAGGCCGGCAACACGCGCGATTTCGGGCATGATGGCGCCGGCGAGCAGGAAGATGACCGCGGCGAAATGAACACGCATCTGCGCCACCATGGCCCGCTCGGCAATCATTTCCTTCATGTTGGGCGGCAGCATGCCAATGCCCATCAGGCGTTGCAGATGCAGCCAATTGAGGAAGGGAACGATCTTGTAGAGCATGCCGTTGATCGCCGACACGAAAACGCCCGGCAGTGCCAGCACACCCAGCCAGTACGGTAGCCGTGGGTGTTCGGCCACCGAGGGGACCAGTGTCATGACCACGGCCGACAGCAACAGGCCGATCATGCACACCATGGCACCCCGGAAGAACAGTAGGGTAGGGTCGGAAACCCGGCGGCGGCGACGTTGCTGCAACCAGAGCGTGACCCCCGCGAAACCGGCGCCGACCGCCAGACCCGCCCGCCAGACCCACTGTTGCCACGCCGGGCTCTGGCCACCAAGTTGCACCGACCAGAGCAACAATGTCACCAACAGGATGGGCGCCAGCCAGCGCGACAGAACCGCCGGATAAGCCGGGGTCAGCTGAAACATCGGCACCACGTAGTAGGACACCCCGGCCAGCAGCATCAAGGCCCATCCGCCCAAGCCCCAACCGGCATGAACGTTGGCCAGTTCGACCAATGGCCAGGACGCGTCGCCGGCGAGCCCTTCCGCCAGCGTGGCGCCCAGTAACGCGGTGACGGCCAGTCCGAAAACGGCGATGCGCATCGAGAGTATCGTCGCGCCGCGCGCCGGTGTTCTCAGCAAGGCGGCGCCAACGACCACGACAAGGAAGCCCACGGTCGTCAGCAATATCGCCCCGGCCAGGCGGAACAGCACGCTTTCGTGAACCAGAAAGGCGGCGACGAGCATGCCGGCGCCAATCGCCAGCGCCGGATGAATCAGGTTGGCGACCAGGCCAGGGCGCCAGACATTGCCGCCGGCGGCGACGGGCACGAATTGCATGACCGCGCCAGTCATGGCCTGAAGCATGAAACCGACGGCCAGGAGATGTGTCAGAGCGAGCGCGCCGCCGCTCCAGCGGGATGCCACGGCTGACTCTCCCAGCCAGACCAGCAGCAAACCGGCGGCAACGCCGAACAGGGGCGCGGTCAGGAAAAACCGATACGGCACCGAAACCGGCGGCGCCTGCTCGAAGGACAGATTCGGATGCATGACGGACGAGCGACCCCCGACCCTCAGGCTTTACGGATGCGGATTTCGTGGGTACCGTCGTCCTGGACCGTCTCGGTCCAGCGATAGCCATTGCGCCTCAGAATGTCGAAAAGCGGATGCGGCTGACAGTACAGCAGCATGGTCAGTTCTTCGTCATCCGGCAGCGTGTCGAGCGCCATCAACGCTAGTTCCAGCGGCTCCGGCGGCTGCAGTTCGCGACCGTCGATCACGCGGGGCACGCCGCCTCCACCCTGGCCTTCAAAGGCTCGACCAGCGACAGCCCCTGGCCCGAAAGCGACTGTTCGCACATGGGATAGAGGATGTTCTCTTCCTTCATGTTGTGCTGCTGCATGAGCACCAGCAGGGTTTCGGCGGAGCCGGAAAACTGGTCGAGATTCTGTTGTGTCGCCGCCTGCTCCATCTGTCCGAGCAGGTCCCTCATCTGGGCATGTTCGAAGCGCATGACTTGCGACGGTCCGGCCACCATGCCGGAAGCGGTTTCGAACGCCGGGAACAGCACCTGCTCCTCGGTCGAAAAATGCGCCTCTAGCTCGCCCCGGAAACGCCGGAAGGATTCCTGGCATTGCGGCCACCGCTTCTTGTGGGCTGCCTCCTCGGCCTCGGCGAACAGGTCGTCACAATGCTTGTGGTGGTCGTGCAGGGGCTGGGTCAGGCTGGTCATTTCGCTGGACACCCATCGATTGGTCGAGCGGCGATTGTCCGGCGACCGCCTCCAATGGAGCCTTGATACGTGTCAAGATTTGACGGCGCCGACATCCAGTTGCGCGAACCAGTCGATGAAGCGGCGTACCTCGGCGCCACGATAGATGGCGCCGTGCTGCGGACAGAGCATGTCGATATCCAGGTCCGCGACACGGGCACCCCAGTCCCGCTTTCCTCGTCCCGAACCCATCCAGGGGCGGTGAAATGCCTCGGCATGAACGATGTGGCGATCGAAATTCTCGACGAACAAGCCGTTGTCACCCGGCGGCAGCAGCGCGGCGCCGATGTCCCCGGAAAACAGGATCTTCGCTTTCGGATCATAGAGATTGAAGTTTCCGGAGGAATGCAGGTAGTGCGCGGGAATAGCCCGCAGGCGTTCCCGCCCGACCGGAATGTCCGTGCCCGGATCGGGGATGGGGATGAACGTATCGCCCGTACCGCCGAAGTGTGGAACGAACCCGGCCCATAGCCAGCTGATATGGCACTTGATGTCCGGGTTGAACTCCATCCACATCGACAGCGATGAAATGATGTCGGGGTCCTGATGCGAGGCGAAAATCTTGCTGATGCGACGCGGATCGTACTCGGCACACAATGCCGAGAATACCGATGGGAATATCTCGCTGCCTCCCGGGTCCAACAGGATGGCATCCTCGCCAACGCTGACCAGATACTCATTGGTGTCGATCAGATAGCCTGGCCGGTCGGGATCGCGCACGATCGCCAGCCAGCGATGGTCACCGTTCTCGTAGATTACTTGGGCCGTCTTCATGGGCAACGCTCCCCTTAGTCGTGATGTCGCGACAACTGTTCCAGCGAACGGTGAATCTCGGCGATAGTGTGCTCGAAATCACTCGATACCTGCATCAGCGCCGCAGAAAAGCTTCCGCCATATGCTGCCTCGATTTTTGCCGATCGCGCCAGCACGCTGCCCAGTTCGACCAGTTGCGCCGTATCGGCGATAGTCTGGCTCAAACGGCGGTTCCGGGGCGCGATCGCTTCCTGATGGAGCACGAAGGAAGAGGGCTGTCGATTTCGCGAAT
>OEIV010001564.1_pt1 | contig 10120 bp, 8 predicted proteins | sample 1539231 | NCBI WGS metagenome assembly OEIV01 (sample SAMN03794762, study PRJEB22550) | activated sludge metagenome | feature: wastewater treatment plant; material: activated sludge; isolation source: Wastewater treatment plant of a petroleum refinery complex | place: Argentina: Buenos Aires ... | reverse complement strand
GAGTTTCATGAGGGTGCTCCGTGCGGGGTGGCTTCAGTGGCGCAGCGAGTATAGGGCGGCGCGGGGCGCGGATCAGTGACCGCGGCGCCGCGCGACGGCTGACCAAAGCGCTCAGCCCGCGGCTTGCCGTTCCGTAACTTGCGCCGTGCGGCCGGCCCACCCTAACCTCGCCTGACCAGCTTTTCCGAGGCAGACAGCACATGTCACAGCAGGCCGCCAACAAGGATCTCGTCACGCGTTTCTGGAACGAGGTCTACGTCGCGCGCGACTACGACGCGGTTGGGCGCTATTTCGCCGCCGACGGCGTCTACGTCGACGTGCCGGTTCCGGATTCCGCGGCAACCGGGCCGCAGGCCGTGGCGAGGCGGCTTCGCATCGGGCACGAGCCGGTGGAGCGCTTCACGCACCAGATCCACCGCATCGTCACTGAAGGCAGCGCCGTGATAACCGAGCATACCGAGACCTGGCATTTCCACACCGGCGAGGTGGTCGCACTGCCCTTCGTCTCGGTGATGGAAGTCGAGGACAACATGATCCGGCTGTGGCGCGACTACTGGGACATCAATACGCTGATGTCGAACGCGCCGCAGTGGTGGCTCGAGCACATCATGCAGTTCAGCGTCGCGGATTTCGCGTAGGTCCGGCTTCAGCCGGAAGATTGTCCGCATGAATGCGGACCCACGGGCGTCGCGCTATTCGCTGAAGCGCTGCAGGTAGGCGATCAGGTCGGCGCGACGCTGAGCGTCGGGCACACCGGGCGTCATCATCGTGGTGCCCGGGATGAAGGTCGCCGGATTCGCGAGCCAGGCGTCGAGATACTCCGGCGTCCAGACGAGGCCGGAATCCTTCAGCGCCTGCGAGTAGTAGCCGAAGCCTTCCTGCGTCCCGGCCTTGCGGCCGAAGATGTTCCACAGCGCAGGGCCGTTCTGGTGGCCGGCGCCCTGCTCGGGCCAGTGACAGGTGCGGCAGGAACGGAATACCAAGCGCCCGCGTTCGGCGTCGCCCGCGGGCATTTCCGCCATCGCCGGACCGCTGAGCAGCGCCAGCGCCAAGCCCGCGATCCGCACCCGGTTCATCACGCCGTCTCCCTGGCCGCATGGCGGCCCGCGCGCCGCCCGAAAAACGTGCAGTCTCCAACCGATATGCCGCTCGCGATGTACGGCGCGGTGGGCAGGCCGGCGGTGGTGCGCCCGGCGGCATACAGGCCCGGGATCACGCTGCCGAAGACATCGAGCACCTGCGAATCCACCGTGGTCTCCAGCCCGCCGAAGGTGTGCGAACAGCAGAACGCGCGCGTGACGTCGAGTTCGTAGAGACGCAGCGGCGCCTTCGCCAGCGGCGCGAGGAACTTCGGGTGCTTGTGCAGCAGCAGATCCTCGCCGCGCGCCGCGGCCGCGTTGTACGTCGCCACCGTGTGCGCCAGCGTGCCGGCGACAAAACCGCCCTTGGCCTCGAGTTCCCCGATGCTCTCGGCCTCGGCGAGCAGCGGCATGCGGAAATCGCCCGGATCGTAGCTGCAGTCGGCGTCGGTCACGAGGAAGGCCTTGCCGTGCTGTGTGTAGGCGGTCTCGTGGCCGATGCACGCGTAGTACGAATCCTCGGCAATGAAGCGCTGCGCGCGCGCGTTGACCACGATGCCCTTGATCACGCGCTCGGGCGGGTAGACCGGCAGGATCGCGAAGCCCTGGTGCATGCGCACGGCCGCCGCGCCCGCGCCCATGCCCATCTGGATGCCGATGCCGAGATCACCCGCGTTCGCCCACGGCGTGGAGCACTCGTAGAGCTCCGGCGCGTAGCGGCGCACCATCTCGCGGTTGTGGATGAAACCGCCGCAGGCGAGCACCACGCCGCGGCGCGCCCGCGCCGATCTCGTGGCCCCGTTCGCGGTGAACTGGATGCCCGTCACGCGTCCGTCGCCCTCGCGTACGAGGCGCTCGCAGGAGACCGCGGTCATCATCTTCACGCCGGCAGCCTGCGCCGCCGCGAGCAGCGCCTCCATCATCGCGCGACCGCCGGTGTGCCCCATTACCGCAGGCACGTGACCGCGCGGTGCCGGACGCGCGATATCGCGCCACGGGTGCGCCAGCTCGCAGCCGGAGTAATACAGCGAGGAGTCGTCGTAGGGCAGTTCCTTTTCCTGGCTGAACTTCGGGATATAGCGCACACCGTGATCGACCATCCACTGGAAGTGCTCGAGACTTGCCTCGCAGTAGAGCGCTATCTTGTCGAGCCGCGGATGCAGGCCTCCCGCGGCGACGATGAAATCGTGCATCGCCTCGACGCTGTCCTCGAAGCCGAGCGCCTTCTGCAGCGGCGTGCCACCACCGAGGTAGCACACGCCGCCCGACATGGCCGAGGAGCCGCCAAGCTTCGGCAGGCGCTCCAGTACCAGCACCTCGGCACCGGCGGCGCGCGCCTCGATGGCGGCGCTGATGGCAGCAGACCCGGAGCCGGCGATCACCACGTCGGCGCTGTGGTCCCAGGCGCGCACCTCGGCGCTGGCGGCGGGCTGGCGCGGTTCGCAGCCCACGCTGGCCGCCAGGCCCGCGAGTCCCATGCCCGCCAGCACGCGACGGCGTGATCTATCGGTCTCGCTCATGTATTCACTCCACCGGGCTCCTGATAGCGCGCGGCACTCAGCTCTCGGTGAGCATCGCCAGCAGGATGCGGCGCAGGCGCTGCAGGTAGCGCTTCACGTCGAAGAATTCGGGCTCCAGCACCACCTCGATGACGTAGCCCGTGAGCATGCAGTGCACGGTGTAGATCGCCTCCTGCATGGCGCGATCCGTGAGCGGGCAGTCATGGAAGATGCGCCGCCACAGCGCGAGGTGCGAGTGGTGGTTCAGCTTGATGCTGGCGCCGTCGCCGCCCTCGGCGCGGCTGGCCAGCAGGATTTCCAGCGTCGCCATGTACTCATCGCCGCGGTAATGCTCCCACGCGCCGTTGATGAACCGCTCCACGCGCTTTTCCAGCGCGCCGCGCGTGAACTCCTCGCCAGACATCGACGCATCGAATTTCTCGTGCGAGCGCGCCAGCACCTGCTCGAGGATCTCGTGCTTGCCGCCGAAGTGGTGCTGCACCGCGCCCCAGGACACTCCCGCCTTGCGCGCGATGCGCGTGGAACTCGCCGCCGCGAAGCCGCCTTCGCGGATCAGCGCGATGACGGCGTTGATGATCTTGTCCTGTGTCGCCTTGCTCTTCGCCGCCTGGCGTCCGAGCTCTGCGGGTTGCGCGATCGTTGCTGGTTTGGCCATGACTTCTCCGAAGGCGATTCATCCGGGGATGCGGCGCGCCCCGGATGAGATCCTGGTTGCTCAGTACTCGTAGGTCAGGTCCACGCCCCAGGTGCGCGACTCGCCGAAGGGCGCGACCATCTGCGACCACGGGAAGCTCTCGATGCCGTCGAGCAGGTACTCCTCGTCGGCGAGGTTCTTGCCCCAGACGGCCACGGCGGCGCGCCCCTCGCCGAGACAGAGTTCACGCAGCGTGAGCCGCGCGTTCCACAGGTCGTATTCGGGGATGTTGTAGCCGAACGTCGGCGTCGACACGAACTCGGACTCGTCGATCGAGGAGTAGTTCACGTTGAGCACGAGCTCGCCGTAGCCGAATGACGGGAAGGTGTAGTCGAGGTCGGCCGTGAACGAATTCTCCGGCGCGCTCGGCAACGCGTATTTCGCGGTGTTCACGAGGTTTGCGCCGGTGGCGGGGTCGATGACCTCGTCGACGCTCGTGTCGAGGTAGCCGTAGCCGAGCGTCAGCACGAGGCTGTCGGTGATCAGCGCCGTCAGGTCGAGCTCCGCGCCGTCGATGGACGCCTTGCCGGCGTTGTACAGCACCGTGTTGGTCGGGTCGCCGATCGCGGCGAAGGACAGCTGGATGTCCTCGTAGTCGCTGGTGAACAGCGCGGCATTGAGGCGCACGCGGTCATCGAGGAACTGCGACTTGATCCCGGCCTCCCAGGTGCCGACCGTCTCCTCGCTGACCGGAGTGGTCGCCGCCACCACCGACGTGGCGCGGATGTTGAAGCCGCCGGTCTTGTAGCCCTCGACGTACTTGCCGTAGACGTTGACGTCGTCGCTGATGTCATAGGACACCGTGAAGTCGGCACTGGTGTTGTCCCAGGTGTCGTCGGCCTGCGTCGAGAAGAACTGGAAGCCGCTCGCGTACTGCGCGGTCTCGATCTCGCGCTCGTCCTCGCTGTAGCGCACGCCGAGCGTCAGGTGGAGCTGCTCCAGCGCCGCGGGAGTCCAGGTGAAGTGCCCGTAGAGCGCGGTCGCGTCGTTGTTCGCCGTGCTGACGCGCCGCGGCAGCTCGAACTCGTTCAGCGTCATGTCCGGCGGATACGGCGGGTAGTACGCCAGCGGCAGGGTGATGTAATCGATCGTATCCTCGTCGCCCTCTTCCTCGAAATAGTAGGCCCCGAGCACGTATTCGAGCCCGCCGTCCATCAGGTTGCCGAGCAGTTGGAACTCCTGCGAGAACTGGTCCTGCTCGTTCAGGAACGGCGCATTGGCGAAGAGCCGCGTGGTGACCGGGTTGGCGCCATAGTCCTGGTAGATGTCCTGCTCGACCTCGCGGTAGCCGGTCAGCGACTTCAATGTCAGGTCCGCGCTGATTTCCCACGCGAGCGTCAGGGAGTGGCCGCTGACCTCGACATTGCTCTCCTCGAAGGGCACGAGGGGTCTCGCGTTGTCCTGGCGGTCGGCCCTGAAGGGAACGCTCTCGAAACCGAACAGCGAGGGACCGATGTTCTGGTAATAGATCGTCCCGGAATCGACATCGGAGAAGTCGTAGGCGTAGTCGGCGCTGAAGTTGTCGGTCAACGACCAGTTGATCGCGAGACGTCCGGCCGCGCTGTCGTTGTCGCCGAAGTTCGGGCCCCGGCCATCGTTCTCGATCCAGCCATCCTTTTCCGATTTCATCAGGCTCAGCTTGGCGGCGAGACCCGCCGCGCGCGCCGTATCGACTTCGGCGCGCGCCTTGACGTAGTCGCGATCGCCCGCGCTCAATCCGCCCTTGAAGCCCCACTCGCCCCTGGGCTTCGCGGTGATCATGTTGATCGCGCCGCCGATGGTATTGCGGCCGTAGAGGCTGCCCTGCGGGCCGCGCAGCACCTCGATGCGCTCCAGGCTGGCGACCTCGCTGCCCAGACCGATCGAACGGGCCATGTAGATACCGTCGATGTAGACGCCGACGCTGGGGTCGGTGGACATGCCGACATCGTTGTTGCCCACGCCGCGCATGTAGGTGCGCAGCGAGGCCTGGCTGTTCGGGAACTGGCGCATGAAGAGGTTCGGCACGCTGAACTGGATGTCGCCGAGGTCGTCGACGCTCAGTTTCTCGAGCATGTCGGCCCGGAAGGGCCGGACCGAGATCGGCGGGTCGTGCAGCGAGGCCTCGCGCCGCTCGGCTGTGACCACGACCTCCTCTAGTCCCGTGGCCCGCGCGCCGTCTTGCTGCGCCTGCGCCCATGGAGCGGCGGCCCCGGCCACGGCCATTGCCAGCACGGTCGGCGCGAATCTGCGTATCCGGATTGCCATGATGCGTTCCCCTCGTTACTGAAGTTGTTCTGTATGAATCGAATTCGCGGATGCTGTCCCGCACCCTGCATCGGGCAGGCACCGGCCGGGCAGGCATCGCCCGGGCCCGCTTCGTCCCCGCCAGACAATGCTAGACGCTGGACTCGAATAAAACATTCAACAGCAATGGTATTTTTGGCATCCCGCACGCCTGCTCACAGGGCCGTGCCGGCGCGCATGCCATCCTCCACGGCCTTGCGCAGCAACCCGGGACCGGTGCAATCGCCGATGGCGTGGATCTCCCCGACACGCCCGGCCAGCGCATCCGCCAGGCGCGTGTCGGGCGCCGGGCTGCCGGCAATGATCACCGTGTCCGCCGGCACGCTGCCGGCACGCCCGGCATACTCGAAACGCACCGCACCGGCGTCGATAGCTGTCAGGCGCACACCGCCGAGCACCTCGACGCCGAGGCGGTCGAGCGCGCTCAACTGCTCGTGGCGACGCTTGGGCCCGACGTCCTGCGCGAACCACTGCTCTTCGGCTACCAGGCTCACGCGACGGCCGCGATGCGCGATGAAATCCGCGAGCTCGACCGCGGGAAGGTCCGAACCGATCACGCACACGCGCTTGCCGAGCGGCAGGAAATACCGGCTCGCCGCGCGCACATGGCCCGGACGCAGCCACGGCTGCAGGCGCGGCATCACGTGCCGGCCGAGCAGCTTCAGCAGCGTGGGCCAGCGCGCCGCTTCTTCGGCCGACAGCGTGCCCGAGAACCAGCCGCGCACCGCGGTCGCGTCGTAGACGTGCGCCGCCTCCATGCCCGGGATCACCGGCCGGACCATCATGGCGCCCGTCGCCACCACCACCGCGTCGGCATCCGCGCACTCTCCGGGCGCCAGCGCGCGACCCAGCTCCACCGTGACCGGCAGGCGGCTCATGGCACCGAGCAGGTAGTCGAGCAGGCGCTGGTTGTCCGCGTGCACGATCGAGGCATGGAACAGCGAGCCACCGAGCCGTCCGCCGCGCTCGACCAGGCGCACCTCATGGCCTCGCAGCGCCGCGACGCGCGCGGCCTCCATGCCCGCCGGCCCGCCGCCGACGACCAGCACGCGCTTGCGCACGGCGGCCGGCGTGATCGCCAGCTCCGCTTCGCGCCCGCTCTGTGCGTTCACGGCGCAGTTCATGTTGGCGTCGAAGGGCGCGATCAGCATCGAGTCGATGCAGTTCTGGCACGACAGGCAGCGGCGGATCTCGGGCGTGCGAGCGCTCAGCACTTTCGCGGGCAACTCCGGGTCCGCGAGCAGCGGACGTGCCATCGCCACCATGTCGGCGTCGCCGTCGGCGATGATCTTCTCGGCCAGGGCCGGGTCGTGGATACGCCCCACCACCATCACCGGCACGCTCACGACCTTGCGCACGGCCGCGGCCACCGCGGTGTTGTAGCCGTCGCGGTAATGCGGACCGCAGACGATCTGCGCCACGATCTTGTCGTGCGAGACGCCACCGCTGACCTGGAAGGCGTCGATGCCGGCCTGCTCCAGCAACGGCGCGATCAGCTGCGTGTCGTTCAGCATGCGCCCGTCGAAGGCATCCTCGTTGCCGGAGATGCGCAGCGTTATCGGGAAGTCCGCACCGGCGCGCTGCTTGATGTGGCGGATCACGCGCACCAGCAGGCGCGTGCGCCCATCCAGCGTGGCGCCGGTGTACTCGTCCTCGCGGCGGTTGCGCACCGGGCACAGGAAGCTGCCCAGCAGCATGTAGCCGTGCGCCGCGTGCAGTTCCATGCCGTCGTAGCCGGCCTCGCGCGCGCGCACCGCGGCATCGCCATACTGCGCGATCACGCGCTCCATTTCCTCCGCTCCGAGCACGCGGCTCGGCCAGCCGGTGCCGGCGTTCACGTTGACCGAGGGCCCCACCGGGTCGGTCATCGACTCGGGACCGGGATGGGAGATCTGCGGCTGGATGCGCGCGCCGTGGGCATGCACCCGCCGCACCAACTCGCGGTGCCCGGCGATGAAGCGGTCATCACCGAGGCTGAGCGACTGCGGCTGGTAGCGCTGGGCGACATCGACGGAGCACATCTCGACCGTGATCAGCCCGACGCCGCCGCGGGCGCGCGCCTCGTGATAGCGGATCAGGCGCTCGGTCACCTCGAAGTCCGCGCTGCCGTAGTTGGTGGTCATGGCCGACATGACCATGCGGTTCCTGACCGTCATCGCGCCGATGCGGATCGGGCTTGCCAGGTGTTGAAAGGATTGCATGCTGGTTTTTCTCCTCGGCATCATCGCCCTTGTCATGGTAGCCGGCCTGGCGTAGTATAAAAACAATTCAACACCAATCTTTTTACACAGAGGGCAGCCCCATGAGCCAGAGCAGCGACGCGAGCCGGTATCGCCCGATCCCATTCGTCAGCGGCGCCGTTCCCGGCGGGGGCCACTTCGAGGAGTTCTGCGCCCACCCGGCTTTTTTCCTGCAACGCGCCTTCCGCGAGTGCGGCGAGGTCTGCGAGTTCGACCAGGGCGGCATGCGCACGGTGCTGATGGTGGGCCCCGAGGCACACGAAGCCGTGTTCCGCGCCCCCGACGAGCAGTTGAGCGCTCCGGCCGCCTACCAGTACATGGTGCCGATCTTCGGCCCGGGCGTGCAGTATGGCGCCCCGATCGAGATCGAACGCCAGCAGCTGAAGATGCACGCCAAGGGCCTGCGCGCCGAGCGCCTGACCTACTACGCGCCGATCGTCGCCAGGGAGGTCGAGGACTGGATTTCCGGCTGGGGCGACGAGGGCGAGATGGATTTCTACGAGGCCTTCGCCGACCTCACGATCAAGACCTCCACGCACTGCCTGCTCGGCGCCGAGTTCCGCTACTCGCTGACCGACGAGTTCGCGCGCCACTACCACGACCTCGGCGAGGCCGCCGATGCTGCCGGCACGGTCGATCACACCCAGCAGAAGGCCGTCTACGACCGCCGCGACCGGGCGCGCAAGGCGCTGGGGGAGTTGATCATCGAGCGCATTCACCGCCGCCGCAACGCCGGCGAGACCCACGACGACCTGCTGCAGGTCTACATGGATGCCACCCTGCTCGACGGCAGCCGCCTCAGCGACGAGCAGGTCGCCGGCATGGTGGTCTGGTTCATGTTCGCCGGCCACCACACCAGCGCGAACACCGCCGCCTGGACCCTGGTGGAACTCGCGCGCTACCCGGACTTCGGCCGGGAAGTGACCGCCGAGGTCGACCAGCTGTTCGCGACCGAGACCGAGTTGAGCTTCCGCGCGCTGCGCAAGATGCCGCTCATGGAGGGGTTCATCCGCGAGATCCTGCGCGCGCACCCGCCGCTCAACGCCCTGTGCCGGCGCGTGATGCAGGATTTCCACTACAAGGACTACCTGATCGAGGCCGGCAAGAACGTGATGCTCTCGCCCTACGTCGCGCACCGGCTGCCACAGTACTTCCCCGACCCGGAGCGCTTCGATCCGCATCGACCGGAACCGGAAAACGTCTTCGCCTACATCCCCTTCGGTGGCGGGCAGCGCAAGTGCGTCGGCAATGCCTTCGCGCTCCTGCAGGTGAAGACCATTTTCGGCACGCTGCTGAAGGAATACGAGTTCGAGCTCGCGGGGCCGCCGGGCGAGTACCGCGAGATCATGCCGTCGCTGATCCTGCGACCCTCCGATCCCTGCATCCTGCGCTACCGGCGCCGCAAGCACTGAAGCCACGACAACCTCGGGAACCAGGAAAGGAGAAGGCAATGGATTTCACGGGCAAGGTCGCGATCGTCACGGGCGCCGGCGGCGGCATCGGCGAGGGCTACGCCAGCGCCTTCGCCGCGCGGGGCATGAAAGTGGTGGTGGCGGAACTCAACGAGGAGGGCGGGGAGCGCGTGGCGGCGGCCATCCGCGCCAGGGGTGGCGAGGCGCTGTTCGTGCGTACCGACGTGAGCGACGAGGCCTCGGCGAAGGCCTGCGCCGAGGCGGCGGCCAGCGCCTACGGCGGCATCGACTACCTGGTGAACAACGCCGCGATCTTCGGCGACATGGTCAAGGGCGGCTATCTCACCGTCGATCTGGCCTACCTCGAGAAGTTCATGCGCGTGAATGCTCACGGCTGCCTGATCATGACGCGCGCCGCGCTGCCCTACCTGCAGAAACGCCCGGGTGCGGCCATCGTGAACCAGTCCTCGACCGCGGCGTGGATGAACGCGGGCTACTACGGCGTGGCGAAGCTCACGATGAACGGCATCACCACCTCGCTGGCGCGCGAGCTCGGCCCGCGCGGCATCCGCATCAACGCGATCGCGCCCGGCCCCACCGAGACCAGCGCGCTGCAGAAGACCGCCGGCGAATACGCGCAGCAGATGATCAAGACCATGCCGCTGGCGCGCCTCGGCCAGCCGCAGGACATGGCCGATGCGGTGCTGTTCCTGCTCTCGGACCAGGCGAGCTGGATCACCGGCCACATCCTCAACGTCGACGGCGGGCAGCTGATGCGGGTGTAGGTCAGCATTTATGCCGACATGTGCTTGCGGGTGGGCATTCGTGCCGACTTGCAAAAGCCTCTGGGCGATTTCGCGTGGCGGGTTCGGCGTGGCCGAACCCTTGT
>OEIV010001563.1_pt1 | contig 10120 bp, 10 predicted proteins | sample 1539231 | NCBI WGS metagenome assembly OEIV01 (sample SAMN03794762, study PRJEB22550) | activated sludge metagenome | feature: wastewater treatment plant; material: activated sludge; isolation source: Wastewater treatment plant of a petroleum refinery complex | place: Argentina: Buenos Aires ... | reverse complement strand
GCGGTGTTTTGGCGTGCAAGGCGGGCATGGGCAAAAGACTCTCAGCCTCTCAGGTGGACAGGCTGCGCGGATGATGCATCACCAGCTTGGCCAGCAGTGCAAGCATTTGCTGCTGCTCGCCGTCATCCAGCGGCTCCAGGATGCGCTGCTGCACCAGCGCCACCGCGGGGGTCATGGCCAGGACGGCGCGCTCGCCCTCGGCGGTCAGCCACAGCAGCTTGCGGCGTCGGTCGGTTTCAGCCGCCTGGCGGCGCAGCCAGCCTTTTTTTTCGAGCCGGCCGATCACCGAGCCGATGGTGGCGGCATCGAAGGCCACGCGCTGCGCCAGCGTGACCTGGTCCACGCCCGGCCGCTGCATCAGCGCGTTGAGAATGGCGAACTGCACCGGCGTGACGGCGTGCGCGCCGACCTCCTCGGCGAACACGGCCACGGCAATCTGGTGCGCGCGCCGGATCAGGTGGCCCGGCGCCTGCTCGAAGGCAAAGCGGTCTGACATGGCCGGTCAGTGTAGCGAGCGGCTGCCCCGGCGGCTTCGCACTACACTGCGTGCGCCATGCAGCGCCCCCTGATCAAGCATTGCCGCCAGTGCGGCACGCCGGTGCAATACCGCATTCCCGACGACGGCGACACGCGCGAGCGCGCCGTCTGCCCGGCCTGCGGCACCATCCACTACGTCAACCCGCTGCTGGTGGTGGGCACCGTGCCCTACCTGGGTGATCAGGTGCTGCTGTGCCAGCGCGCCATCGAACCGCGCCGCGGCAAGTGGACCCTGCCGGCGGGCTTCATGGAGATGGACGAGACCCTGGCCCAGGGCGCGGCACGCGAGACCGCCGAGGAAGCCGGCGCCCGGATCGAGATGGGCGCCTTCTACAGCGCCATGAGCATCCCGCGCATCGGCCAGGTCCATGTGTTTTATCTGGCACGGCTGCTGAGCGCGCACTTCGATCCGGGGCCCGAATCGGCCCAGGCACGCCTGTTCACCGAAGACCAGATCCCCTGGGACGAGCTGGCCTTCACCGCCGTCCGCCGGACGCTGGAGTGCTTCTTTGAAGACCGGCGGCGCGGCGGCTTCGGCGTGCACGATTTCGACATCGCCTGATGAACCCCTGGCCACCGCTGACGCTGCTCAAGCCAGGCGACGCGTTTCCGCCGTTGTCGCGGGCCTGGCCTGCCCATTCGCCGGCGCCGGGCCTGGTTGCCGTCGGCGGCGCGCTGGACGTGCCCACCCTGCTGGCCGCCTATTGCGCCACCATCTTCCCCTGGTTCAGCGAAGGCGAACCGATCCTCTGGTGGAGCCCGGATCCGCGCATGGTGCTGCGGGTGGAGCACTTTCGCCTGCACCGCTCGCTGCGCCGGGTGGTGCAGCGCTTTCGCGCCAGCGCGGGCTGCGAGATCCGCGTCAACAGCGCCTTCGACGCCGTCATCACGGCCTGCGCCCGCGCCGCGCGCCAGGGCCAGTCAGGCACCTGGATCGGGCCACGGATCCTGAACGCCTACACCGCGCTGCACCGCGCCGGCCATGCCTTCAGCGTCGAGACCTGGATCGACGGCCGGCTGCGGGGCGGCTTGTACGGGGTATCCATCGGGCGCGCGGTATTCGGCGAATCCATGTTCACCGAGGTCACCGACGGCTCCAAGATCGCCCTGGCGGCCCTGGTCGCCCTGTGCCGCGCCCAGGGGCTGCCGCTGATCGACTGCCAGCAGAACACACGCCACCTGGCCTTCATGGGCGCGGCTGAAATGCCGCGCGCCGAGTTCGCCAGTGCGGTCGGCCAACTGGTGCACCAGCCGCCCCCGCAGTGGCGCTTCGAGCCCGTATACTGGAACACATTGATGCCCCCAGCCCCGCTGAACGCAGACCGGTGACGCACCTCAAGGATCTTCCGCTTCAGGCCCTGCAGTTCTACGCCACGGCGCCCTACCCGTGCAGCTACCTGCCGGGGCGCCAGGCGCGCTCCCAGGTAGCGACGCCCAACCACCTGATCAACAACGACACCTACGCCGGCCTGGTGCAGCGGGGTTTTCGGCGCAGCGGCCTGTTCACCTATCGCCCCCATTGCGACGGCTGCCACGCCTGCATGCCGGTGCGCGTGCTGGCGCAGCAGTTCCGACCCGACCGCAGCCAGCGCCGCGCGCGCGCCCGCCATGGCGAGCTGCAGGTGCGCGTGCTCAAACTGGGCTACGTGCCGGAACACTACCGGCTGTACCTGCACTACCAGGCGGGGCGTCACACCGGTGGCGGCATGGACCACGACAGCGTGGATCAGTACACCCAGTTCCTGCTGCAAAGCAACGTCAACTCACGCCTGGTGGAGTTCCGTGATCCGCCCCGTGACGACAAGACGCCGGGCGCGCTGCGCATGGTGTCCATCGTCGATGTGCTGGGCGATGGCCTGTCGGCCGTCTACACCTTCTACGACCCTGATCCACGCGCCAGCTACGGCACCTTTGCCATTCTGTGGCAGATCGAGCAGGCGAAGCGGCTGGGCCTGCCCCATGTATACCTGGGCTACTGGATCGAAGGCAGCCGCAAGATGATGTACAAGGCACGCTTTCAGCCCCTGGAACGCCTGGACCACGGGCAGTGGCAACGTGCCCCCCGATCCGCCTGACGCCGCATGCGCCGCCCCAAGCCCGACGCCCACCAGACACCGACCATCCAGGTGATCGAGCGCATGTTCGCGCTCATCGACGTGCTCGCCTCGCGCGAGGAAGCGATGTCGCTCAAGGACATCAGCGAGCAGACCGGCCTGCACCCATCGACCACGCACCGCATCCTCAACGACCTGACCATCGGGCGCTTCGTTGATCGGCCCGAGGCCGGCAGCTACCGCCTGGGCATGCGTCTGCTGGAACTGGGCAATCTGGTCAAGGCACGCCTGAACGTGCGCGACGCCGCGCTGGCGCCGATGCGCGAGCTGCACCGGCTGACCCAGCAACCGGTCAACCTGAGCGTGCGCCAGGGCGACGAGATCGTCTATATCGAGCGCGCCTACAGCGAACGCTCGGGCATGCAGGTGGTGCGCGCCATCGGTGGGCGGGCCCCGCTGCACCTGACGTCGACCGGCAAGCTGTTTCTGGCCTGCGACGACGCGCAGCGCGTGCGCGCCTACGCCACGCGCACCGGGCTGGCCGGCCACACCCGCAACAGCATCACGCAGCTGCCCACGCTGGAGCGCGAACTGGTCAGCGCCCGCCATGCCGGCGTGGCACGCGACAACGAAGAGCTGGAGCTGGGCGTGCGCTGCATGGCCGCCGGCATCTACGATGACCAGGGCAAGCTGGTGGCGGGGCTGTCGATTTCGGCGCCCGCAGACCGGCTGGACGATGCCTGGCTGCCCAAGCTCAAGCAGACGGCGCAGCAGATCTCGGCGGCACTGGGTTTTGACGAGCGGCGCTGAGTCTCGCGGCTGATCGATCAGCCAAAACTGCGTCTAGCGCCCGTCCAGCGAACGCAAGCAGCTATCAATATATGAGCATTCAGACGGCGTTCTGGCCGCCCGCCACGGTGCTGGCCGGGCGCTGCACCTCGACCCAGCGGCGCACCCGCTCGGCGTCAGCCAGCCGGCTTTGCTTGCCACTGGAGTCCAGGAACACCATGATCAACTTGCGTCCGGCCACGCGCGCCTGCATCACCAGGCACTGGCCGGCTTCCGAGATGTAGCCGGTCTTCTGCAGGCCGATCTGCCATTCGGGGTTGTGCACCAGCCGGTTGGTGTTGTTGTACTGCACGACGCGGTTGCCGACCGCCACCTCGTAGCCCGTGGAGGTGGACAGCTGGCGCAGCAGCGGCTCGCGCGACGCCGCCGCCACCAGGGTGGCCAGGTCCTGCGCGGTGGAGCGGTTGCCGCTGGACAGGCCGGTCGGCTCGACGTAGCGCGTGTCCTTCATGCCCAGCATCAGCGCGCGGGCGTTCATCAGGCCGACGAAGCGCTGCAGGCCGCCCGGGTAGCTGCGACCCAGGGCGTGGGCGGCGCGGTTCTCGCTGGACATCAGTGCCAGGTGCATCAACTCGCCACGCGTGAGCTGCGTGCCCACGGCCAGGCGCGAGCGGCTGCCTTTTTCGGTGTCCACGTCTTCCTCGGTGATGGTGATCACCTCGTCCAGCGGCAGGCGGGCATCGGCCACCACCAGGCCAGTCATCAGCTTGGTCAGCGAGGCAATCGGCAGCACCGCGTGATCGTTCTTGCTCAGCAGCACTTCCTGGGTGTCCTGGTCCAGCACCAGGGCCACGCTGGACTTGAGTTCCAGCGGGTCGTCCACCGCGTGCAGGCCGGCCATCTGGCCAAAGGACAGGCGCGGCGCGCGCGCCTGCGCGACCGCCGGCGCCGCGCCGCCACGCAGCGACAGCCGCGTCTGGCGCGCACTCAGGCGGGTGTTGCGCCGGGTATCTTGCTTGGCCAGCGACAAGCGGGCGCCGCGCGAGTCGCGAGCAGCGGTTCGACTCGCGGGCCCGGCTGCCGCGCGGCGCGTTTCACTCGCCTGTCGCGCCACCGCCGGCCGACCACTGCGGGCGGCCGGCTTGGCCGCCGCCTTCTGTACGGCCGCGGGCTTGGCGCTTTTCTTGGCGGGCGCCGCCGACGCCGCCGACAGCGCAGACAGGCTCAGCAGGGCTGCCACAGAAAGTACTGAAAAGTACTTCGCCAGAGAATAATTCCGCCATCCTCGCACCATCGCCGCCATCACGCTTCCTCAATCCGTGTCCACATTGCGGCGCAAGTGTACAGAAGTGAAAAAAGAGACGCAATATCATCGACTTGCGACTCTTTCCTCATTTTTCCCAGGACTTCCTGGGGATAACCCTAGCCTTGTGCAGCCACCCGGTCAGCTTTGCTGTGTAACTTGTTGAGGGCACTCAGATAAGCCTTGGCCGAGGCAACCACGATGTCGGGGTCGGCACCGACACCGTTGACAATGCGACCGCTGTTTTGCAGGCGCACCGTGACCTCGCCCTGGCTTTCGGTGTTGCCACTGATGGCGTTGACCGAATACAGCACCATTTCGGCGCCGCTGGCGACCTGACTCTCGATGGCCTTGAGCGAGGCATCGACCGGGCCGTTGCCGTCGGACACGCCGTGCACTTCGCGGCCGTCGATGGTGAACACGATCTCCGCATGCGGGGTCTCGCCGGTTTCGCTGCGCTGGGCCAGTGAGATGAAGCCGTACTGCTCCTTCTCGGCGGTCACGCTCTCGTCGCTGACCAGGGCCAGGATGTCCTCGTCGAAGATCTCGCTCTTGCGGTCGGCCAGTTCCTTGAACTTGGCGAACGCGGCCATGATCTCGCCCTCGGATTCGAGCACCACGCCCAGCTCCTGCAGGCGCTGCTTGAAGGCGTTGCGGCCGCTCAGCTTGCCCAGCACGATCTTGTTGGCGCTCCAGCCCACGTCCTCGGCGCGCATGATCTCGTAGGTGTCACGCGCCTTGAGCACACCGTCCTGGTGGATGCCGCTGGCGTGCGCGAAGGCGTTGGCGCCCACCACTGCCTTGTTGGGCTGCACCACGAAGCCGGTGGTGTGGCTGACCATGCGGCTGGCTGGCACGATCTGCGAAGTGTCGATGCCGACGTCCAGACCGAAGTAGTCGCGCCGCGTCTTCACGGCCATCACGACCTCCTCCAGCGAGCAGTTGCCGGCGCGCTCGCCCAGGCCGTTGATGGTGCACTCGATCTGGCGCGCGCCGCCGATCTTCACGCCCGCCAGGCTGTTGGCCACGGCCATGCCCAGGTCGTTGTGGCAGTGCACGCTCCAGATCGCCTTGTCGCTGTTGGGCACCTTCTCGCGCAGGGTCTTGATGAAGTGGCCGTACAGCTCGGGAATCGCGTAGCCGACGGTGTCGGGAATGTTGATGGTGGTGGCGCCTTCCTTGATGACGGCCTCGCAGACGCGCGCCAGGAAGTCGATGTCGCTGCGGTAGCCGTCCTCGGCGCTGAACTCGATGTCATCGCGCAGGTTGCGCGCGAAACGCACCGCCAGCTTCGACTGCTCGAACACCTCGTCGGGCGTCATGCGCAGCTTTTTTTCCATGTGCAGCGGGCTGGTGGCGATGAAGGTGTGGATGCGCCCGCGCGCCGCGCCCTTGAGCGCCTCGGCGGCGCGCGCGATGTCGCGATCGTTGGCGCGCGAGAGCGAGCACACGGTGGAGTCCTTGATCACCTCGGCGATCGCCTTGACGCATTCGAAGTCGCCGTTGCTGCTGGCGGCAAATCCGGCCTCGATCACGTCCACGCGCAGGCGCTCGAGCTGGCGCGCGATGCGCAGCTTCTCGTCCTTGGTCATGCTGGCGCCGGGCGACTGCTCGCCGTCGCGCAAGGTGGTGTCGAAGATGATGAGCTTGTCGGTCATGGGCTGTTCTCCGGAAATTGAAGCTTGGGGATCCCGTCAGCGAAAAATGTCTTGAGACAAACAAAAAAGGCCCGCTGCGGGTGCAAACGGGCCTTTACAGGAAAAAGTTGCGCGCGCTACTGTCCCCGCCCGTTCGGCGTTGCCAGTAGTAGTGCCAGCGACTTGTTCATGGAACGGCAAATGTAGCACAGCGGCGCCGGCGTGTGTGGCAAGCCCGCGGCCGGCCCGCCTCAGTCGTGGTGCAGCCCGCGCTCGTCCGGCTCGTCGGTGGAGGTACTGACGATGCTGGCGTGCTCGCCCTTGGCCTTGCGCCAGACATACACCACATAGCCGGACAGCGCATAACCGACGAACACCAGGAACAGCATGGTGGCCGGCTCGATGCTGATGACGGCGATCAGCAGCGCCGCCAGCACCAGCATGACGAAGGGCACGCTGCGGCGTCCGCGCAGGTCCTTGAAGCTGTAGTACGGCGTGTTGGTGACCATGGTGAGCCCGGCGAACAGCGTGATGGCGAACAGCAGCCAGGAGAAGTCGCCGCGCGCCACGCGCGTGCCGCCCAGCGCCGAGATCAGGGCGCGAAACAGCGGCACCTCGCGCTGTGCCTCGATCATGGTGCTGGTCAGCCAGATGAAGCCGGCCACCAGCGCCGCCGCCGCCGGCGAGGGCAGGCCCTGAAAGTAGCGCTTGTCCACCACGCCGGTGTTGACGTTGAAGCGCGCCAGCCGCAGCGCCGCGCAGGCGCAGTAGACAAAGGCCGCGAACCAGCCCGCCTTGCCCAGCGGCTGCAGGGCCCACATGTAGGCCACCAGCGCCGGCGCGGCACCGAAGCTGACCATGTCCGACAGCGAATCCATCTGCTCGCCGAAGGCGCTCTGCGTATGCGTCATGCGCGCCACACGGCCGTCCAGGCTGTCCAGCACCATGGCGGCGAAGATGCCGGTGGCGGCGGCCACGAACTGCCCGTGCATCGCCATGACGATGGCGTAGAAGCCCCCGAACAGCGCCGCCAGCGTGATCATGTTGGGCAGCACGTAGATGCCCTTGCGCCGCCGCGGTGGCGGCGCATTCCCCGCGGGCGGGGCGGAGGAAAACTCGTTTTCAGGCATCTGATCGAACTTCAGGCCGCGCGCAACAAGCGCAAGCAGCTATCAAAATCATACTATCGCGGCACCCGCTCGGGCACCGCCTGACCTGCGCAGTGTAACGACATGCCCGGCACAAAAAAGGCCACGCGGGGCGTGGCCTGGTGCCGGTGGCGCGCGGCGATCAGTTGCGCGTCTGGTCCACCAGCTTGTTCTTGGCGATCCAGGGCATCATGGCGCGCAGCTGGGCGCCCACCTGCTCGATGGAGTGGGCGGCCAGGTTGCGGCGGCGGGCCGTCATGGACGGATAGTTCAGGCGGCCTTCCTGGATGAACATCTTGGCGTACTCGCCGTCCTGGATGCGCTTCAGGGCATTGCGCATGGCGACGCGCGACTGCTCGTTGATGACCTCGGGGCCGGTCACGTACTCGCCGTATTCAGCGTTGTTGCTGATCGAGTAGTTCATGTTGGCGATGCCGCCTTCGTAGATCAGGTCCACGATGAGCTTGAGCTCGTGCAGGCACTCGAAGTAGGCCATCTCGGGGGCGTAGCCGGCCTCGGTCAGGGTCTCGTAGCCCATCTTGATCAGCTCGACGGCGCCGCCGCACAGCACGGCCTGCTCGCCGAACAGGTCGGTCTCGGTCTCTTCGCGGAAGTTGGTCTCGATGATGCCGGCCTTGCCGCCGCCGTTGGCCATGGCGTAGGACAGGGCCAGGTCACGGGCCTTGCCGCTCTTGTCTTGGTGCACCGCGACCAGGTGGGGCACGCCGCCGCCCTGGGTGTAGGTGTTGCGCACGGTGTGGCCGGGGGCCTTGGGGGCGACCATCCACACGTCCAGGTCGGCGCGCGGCACGACCTGGTTGTAGTGCACGTTGAAGCCGTGGGCGAAGGCCAGCGACGCGCCCTGCTTGATGTTGGGGGCCACGTTGTTGTTGTAGACCTCGGCGATCTGCTCGTCGGGCAGCAGGATCATGACCACGTCGGCGGCCTTCACGGCGTCGTTCACTTCCAGCACGTTGAGGCCGGCCTTGCCGACCTTGTCCCAGCTGGCGCCACCCTTGCGCAGGCCGACCACGACCTTCACGCCGCTGTCGTTCAGGTTCTGGGCGTGGGCGTGGCCTTGCGAGCCGTAGCCGATGATGGCCACGGTCTTGCCCTTGATCAGGCTCAGGTCACAGTCTTTGTCGTAGAACACTTTCACGGGTTTTCTCCTTGGGTTGTCTGATGACTATAAAAACAATAGCTGTTGGCGCAGTCCAGTCAAGCGCCAGCGGCATTTAAACCTTCAACAAGCGCTCGCCCCGCCCGATGCCGCTGGCGCCGGTGCGCACGGTCTCCAGGATGGCGGACTTGTCGATGGCGTTGAGGAAGGCGTCGTGCTTGCCCTGGTCGCCGGTGAGCTCGATGGTGTAGCTCTTGTCGGTGACGTCGATGATGCGACCGCGAAAGATGTCGGCCATGCGCTTGATCTCCTCGCGCTCCTTGCCGACGGCGCGCACCTTGACCATCATGTGCTCGCGCTCGATGTAGCTGCCCTCGGTCAGATCGACCACCTTGACCACCTCGATCAAGCGGTTCAGGTGCTTGGTGATCTGCTCGATCACCTCGTCGGAGCCGCGCGTCTGGATGGTCATGCGCGACAGGCTGGCGTCCTCGGTCGGCGCGACGATCAGCGACTCGATGTTGTAGCCCCGGGCCGAAAACAGGCCCACCACGCGGGACAGCGCCCCCGCTTCGTTCTCGATCAGTACGGCGATGATGTGTTTCATGTGTCGATTCCTCTTTTTGCGACGGCAGCACGATCAAAAATGGTCGCAGAAAGCTGCCGCTTTTCACCGCCCTCCCCCGCGCACGGTAATGCGCGGGCTTGGCGGGCAATAGATTCGTCTTGCTATTAATAATATAGCTTCCGGCGCTCGTCAGTGGCGCGCCAGAGCCGTTTTCTTTAAAGATCCTCGGAGCCCAGCAGCATCTCGGTGATGCCCTTGCCGGGTTCGACCATCGGGAACACGTTTTCCGTCGGGTCGGTGCGGAAGTCCATGAACACCGTGCGGTCCTTGAGCTTGCGCGCCTCGCGCAGCGCCGGCTCCACGTCCTGCGGCCGCTCGATCAGCATGCCGACGTGACCATAGGCCTCGGCCAGCTTGACGAAGTTGGGCAGCGCGTCCATGTAGCTGTGGCTGTAGCGGCCGGCGTACTGCAACTCCTGCCACTGGCGCACCATGCCCAGGTAGCGGTTGTTCAGCGAGACGATCTTGATCGGCGTGTTGTACTGCAGGCAGGTCGACAGCTCCTGAATGCACATCTGCACCGAGCCCTCGCCCGTCACGCAATAGACTTCGCTGTCGGGTTTGGCCAGCTTGATGCCCATGGCGTACGGGATGCCCACGCCCATGGTGCCCAGCCCGCCCGAGTTGATCCAGCGGCGCGGCTCGTCAAAGCGGTAGTACTGCGCCGCCCACATCTGGTGCTGACCCACGTCGGAGGTGATGTACGCGTCGGCGTCGCGCGTCATCTCCCACAGCGTCTCGATCACTTTTTGCGGCTTGATGACGTCGGCATTGGCGCGGTCGTACTTCATGCAGTCGCGCGCGCGCCAGCCCTCCACGGTCTTCCACCAGTCGGCCAGCGCCGCTTGGTCCGGACGCGCGCTGGCCTCGCGGATCATGCCGATCATCTCGCTGAGCACGTCCT
>OEIV010001561.1_pt1 | contig 10142 bp, 4 predicted proteins | sample 1539231 | NCBI WGS metagenome assembly OEIV01 (sample SAMN03794762, study PRJEB22550) | activated sludge metagenome | feature: wastewater treatment plant; material: activated sludge; isolation source: Wastewater treatment plant of a petroleum refinery complex | place: Argentina: Buenos Aires ... | reverse complement strand
CGATGGTGAAGGTGTACACCCCGGGCCCATCCACGGCCGGATCATACACGTCGCCATGGGGGGCGTTGTTCGGATCGCTCCAGGTGCCTGCGGGATCGGGCGTGCCGGTGAGCGAATCGGTGAGGCTGAAGGCGGTGCCGCTGCTGCACAGGATGGCGCTTCCCGATCCGCCCGGATCAAGGGACGCCGTCACCGTCACGGTCACCGTGGCGGTGTCCGCAGCGCAAGGCGCCACGGCCGGGACGACGTATTGGCACACCGATCCGCCAGGCCAGAGCTGCGGGTCGAAGATCCCGTTGAAGGGAACGCCGTTCGGGTCGGTCCAGACGCCGCCGGGGTCCGGTGTACCGCCCAGCGTGCCGAACAGGTCCACCGCCCCGCCCGTGCTGCAGAGGTCCAGCGCGGCGTCCGTTCCAGCATCCGGAGCGATCACCTCGGTGATGGTCACGAAGGCGGTGTCCCACACGCATGGGGCCTGCGCGTTCACCACATAGCTGAACACGCCACCGCCACCGCCCGGGGTGTAGGTGGATGAGGGGCTCCAGGTGCCGTTCGGATCCGGGTTGCCACCCAGCAGGGTGCTCAGGTCCACCACGACGTCATCGCTGCACACCGTGGTGGCCGCGTCCGTGCCCGCGTTCACCGGCAGGTTCACCGTCACGGTCACGCTGTCCGTCGCGCTGCATCCGTTGCCGTCGGTGATGATCACACTGTAGGTCGTCGTGTTGACGATCGTGGCCACCGGATCCTCGGCGGTCGCATCATCCAACCCGGCGGCCGGGCTCCAGAGGTAGCCGGTGCCGCCGCTGCCGTCCAGCTGCACACTTCCGCCCAGGCACACGGCCACGTCCGGGCCGGCACTGGCATTGGGCAGCGCGTTCACGAACACCGTCATGGTGTCGGTGGCCGTGCAGTTGTTGATGTCCTGGACCCAGAGCACGTAGGTGGTGGTGATGCCGGGGAAGGCCAGCGGGTTGAGGATGCTCTCATCGCTCAGACCGCTATTGACCGGTGTCCATTCGATGTTCACCGCCGTTGCGCCCGCACCCAGGACCTGCACGGTATCCGCCGCGCAGATCGTGAGGTCAGGACCGGCATCCACGGGTGGTGCGGGTAGCACCTCCACGTTCACGGTATCGGTGTTGGTGCAGCCGTTCACATCGGTCACCAGCACCATGTAGGTGGTGCTCACCGAAGGCGTGGCGATCGGCGCGCCCAGCGTCGGGTCGTTCAATCCCGTGGCCGGGCTCCACAGGAAGGTGGCCCCCGGTGGTCCTGTGGGTGCACCCGTGAGCGGTGCTCCCTGCAACGGGCATACCTGTCGGTCGGGTCCGGCATCGGCGAAGGGCAGTGCGTTCACCGTCACCAGCACCTGGTCCGTCACCGTGCAGCCCACGCTGTCGGTGAGGGTCACGCTGTAGTTGGTGGTGCTGGTGGGGAAGGCGAGCGGGTCCACCGCAGTGGCATCGTTCAGGCTGCCGGCGGGGGTCCACAGGAAGCTGCCCGTCCCGGTGGCGTTCAGCTGCACGGTGTCACCCACGCAGAGCGCCACGTCGGGTCCGGCATCCAATTGTGGCTGCGACACCACGACGCGCACGGTATCGGTGTTCGTGCAGCCTCCGTTGTTCACCTGCACGATGTAGGTGGTGGTGCTGGACGGGAAGGCCTGCGGGTTGGCCGCACTGGTGCTGCTGAGCCCGGTGGCGGGGCTCCACGCGAAGGTGCTGCCCGGTGGGCCGGTGGGGTTGCCGCCGATGTCCACGGTATCTCCCGCGCATAGCACCGCATCAGGACCGGCGTTGGCCGCAGGGAGTACGCCGATGATGACGTCCACGGTCAGCGGTGGTGCGGCACAGCCCAGGCTGTCGGTCACCACCACGCTCACCTGCCCGCTGCCCGGGGCGCCCCAGTCCACGGTGATGGCGTTGGTGCCGTTGCCGCCGGCCAGCGTGCCACCGGTCACCGTCCACGCGTAGCCCGCACCGGTGCCCTGCGGCAGGTTGTAGGGCACTCCCGTCGCGTTCGTGCACACCTGTGCCGGACCGGTGATCGGACCCTGCGCCACGAAAGGCAGCACCTGTACCTGCACCACCACATCGATGGTCAGCGGCGGGCAGCCGTTGTCCGTCACGCTCACGCTGAAGAGGTAGGGCTGGTCCTGCCCCTGGTCGCACGCCGTGCTCCAGCAGAACTGGGTGCCCACGGTGCCGTTGCCTTCCACCGGACTGCCGATGGTGGCGGGCGGGTTCACCAGGTTGCCGTCGAAGATGGTGCCCGCTGCCTGCAGGAGGAGGGAGTCGCCGTCCGCGTCGTTGAAGGCGAGGTCGATGCACAACTGATCGCCGGCCTGCACGGTGTAACTGGCGGCGATGGGCGTGCTCGCGGCCGGGGTGGCGTTGGGCGGGCAGGGGATCGATTGCAGTTGCAGGTCGCGGCGTGTGCGGCCGATCAACTGGCCGTTGCGGAACTCCTTCACCTCCACGGCCACCACGTAGTTGCCCTGCAGCGGGGCCATGTAGCGGGTGAGGCCCGTGGCGCCGTTGATGAAGGCGTAGCCGCCGGCGCCGAAGGGCTGCGCGAGGCTGAAACCGGGGGTGTAGTTCACCTCGTTCACCGGCCAGGTGAGCGTGGCCGGCGGCGGGATGATGCCCCCGCCGAAGTTCTGCGAGTTGTACGGGATCTCGAAGGAGAAGATGAGCAGGTCGCCGTCAGGGTCGCTGGCCGTGTTGAGGAAGGTGGCCGTGTCGCCGATGCACAGGAAGGGCGTGGGCTGGCCCAGGAACACCGGGCTGGAATTATTCACCAGCGGCGGCGGCACGAACGCATAGTAGCCGATGCCGGTGCCGTTGGGGTTGTTCAGGTTGTCGATGTCCAGGTTGCGGCAGCACATGTGGTAGTACAGGTGCAGGCCGCCGAAGTTGAGCGGCACGTCCACCTGCCCCACGAAGGTGCCCTTCACCGTGCAGAGGCCCTGGCCCACGGCGCAGTTGTCCGGAAGGTCCGGCTCGATCACCAGTGAGTCCGTCAGGAACACCGGGATGTCCTGCAGCTTGATCTTGTCGGCGCTGGGGTTCTGCGGGTCCTGCAGGTAGGCGCCCACGAAAAGCGGGGTGCCATAGTCCTCGCCCAGCAGCTCATACAGCGACTGGAAGTTGGAGTTCGGTCCGCAGTTGAGGTAGAATTCGAGGACCACCTGGTAGCGGTAGAGCCCGCTGCCCGGCGACGTCTCACCCTGGTACACATAGCCGAGGTTGCCGCCCACCAAGTGGGTGGCCCTGGCCGGGACCGATGCGATCAGCACCACGGCCAGGGTGGCCAGGGCGCGGAGGAAGGTTCGCTTCATGCGCGGAAGGGATCAATGGTGCACCATCATCCGCCGTGTCCAACGACCGTCGGGTCCCTGCACCGTCAGGCTGTATGTCCCCGGCGTCCATGGGGCAGCATCAAAGGTGGCCACGCGCGCGCCCACGGGAAGGGCGTTCGCCGCCACAAGTTCCCCCAAGGCGTTGTTGATGGTGATGGTCCATCCGGCGCCCGCAGGCCGCGCGAGGGTGAGGGTGAACGGTCCTTCCGTGGGCACCGGATGCACCGACCCGATCGGATCCGCCGCTTCGCTGATGCCGGTGAACGAACAGTCCCAGGTGGCCACGAAACCCGCCCAGGTAATGGGGCCGTTGCTGGCCTCCTGCCGCACGCAGAGCGAAGGACCCGTGGAGCTGATCACACCACCGTTGGGCAGGGCGCCCAGCCCGTTGCCCGTCAGCTCGTAGAGCAGGGGCGCGTTCACGTTCGGACCGTCGTAGACCGCGAGATAGTCGAAGTTCTCCTCGAACGCGAACGCGGTGAAGGTGAGCGTCACCACCTCGGCGCCCGGCGGAGCGATCGTCACCGGCGCACTGAAGCCCGGGCTGTAGTCGTCCGCCACCCCGCCATCGTCCACCAGCACACCCTGGCACTCGGTCACCGTCAACAGCCCGTTGTCGGGCACCTGCGTGGTGTCGCACAGGAAACCTTCCACGTAGGTGATGTGGTCCGTCAGGGTCTGCGTGTTCGTGCCGTTCACGTTCTCCACCGTCAGGCTCACGGTGTAGGTGCCGGGGGCTGTGTAGGTGTGCAGGGGATCCTGGTCGGTGCTGGTGCCGCCGTCGCCGAAGCTCCATTGCCAGCTGAAGGGCAGCCCGGCGCTCTGGTCGGTGAACTGCACCACCCCGTCGCAGGTGCTGGTGGGGCTGGCGGTGAAGAGCGCCGTGGGCGGCACGCTCACCGGTGTCACGATCACGCTGAAGTCCTCCATCTGGCCGAAGCTCGGCGCATCGCACGGGCCGGTGAGCTCGCCCACCACGTCCACGGCCACGCGCATGCGCAACGGCGTGTTGTACACGATGCCCTGTGGAACGGCCACCGTGCCTGAGGGGTCCGTGGTGCTCAATTCAAAGAACACCAGTTCGTTGTTCGCGAAGGCGCCATCATCATCCAGGTCGATCCACACGTACACGTCCTGGTCCAGCTGGTCGTCCGTGTCGAACTGGATGGGCACCACGGTGCCTTCCTCCACCGTGGCCACGTTGCCGCAGGTGCGGTCCACATAGCCCTCCACCCCGTCAGGGCTGGTGCTGGTGATGCCGGCGAAGGTGAGGCCCAGCAGCCCGAAGCCGCAACAGTAGCCCTGGGTCTGAGGCGTGCACTGCGGCGGGTCCAATTGCCCGTTCAGGTCCACGGTCACCAGGTCCTGCTGCACCAGGGTGTCCTGCCCGTTGGCGTTGATGGCGATGAGCTGCACGGTGTAGGTGCCGCTGGCCCCGTAGATGTGCAGAGGCGAAGCCAGGTTGCTGCCGTTGCCGTCGCCGAAATCCCAGGTCCAACCGGTGGGCAGGTTGGCCGTGGCATCGCTGAACTGCACCGCACCGTCGCAGGTGAACACGGGCGATGCCGTGAACGCGGCCACGGGTGGGGCCGTGTTCGCGATCACGACCAAGCCGAGGTCCTCGGCCTGTCCGAACTGCGGCGGGGTGCATGGGGCGATCAACGGGGCCAGGTCGTAGTCGGTCATGACGCGGACGCGCAGGGGCACGTTCTGCGCGGCGGTCGAAGGCACCAGCAGGCTGGCGCTGCCCCCGGTGCCGCTGGCCACGGCCAGCACCACTTCGCCCGCATCGAAGCTCCCGCTGTTGTCCCAGTCCACCCACGCTTTCAGTTGATGCCCGGCGATCGTGCCCGTCACCACGGTGAGCGTGAAGGTGGACCCGGCCGCCACCGTGTCGATCACGCAGCCGCGGTCCAGGTAGCCGCCGTCGCTCATCGCATCGCCCGAGGTCAGCACCACGTCGTTCATGGTCACGCTGGTGATGCCGAAGCCCGCAATGCTGGGCGCGTTCACCGGAGGGCAGATGGCCTGCGGCACCGCACCGCTCGCGTTCACGGTCACCGCCCCGGGTACGGTCAGGGTGTCACTGCCGAAGGCGTTGGTGACGATCAGCGTCACGTCGAAGACGCCGTCCACGACATACGTGTGCAGCGGGTTTTGCTCGGTGCTGGTGCTGTCGTCGCCGAAGTGCCATTCCCAGCTGGTGGGAAGCAGGTTCGAGGCATCGCTGAACTGGACCGCTCCGGTGCAGGTGAAGGCCGGGCTGAAGGTGAAGGCGGCGATCGGCGGCGCCTCCAGCGGGATCCAGCCGAACCGCAGGTCGGGCCGCTGGTCGCTCGTGAGCAGGTTGCCACCGTTGAAGGTGCACACGTTCGGGTTCGGCGTGGGCCGATAGGTGACGCTGGTGAACGCGGTGCTGCTCCGGAACATGCTGCTGTTCTGGGTCTGCGTCCCGTTGAAGAAGCAGGTCTCCACCACCACGTTGCTCACACCGTCCCACACGAAGGGCGTGTTGAACGGATGCACGTTCCATCCGGGCTGTGCCGTGTGGTCCTGCGGCCCCCACACCACCGTGGTGCCCGCGAGCCACTGGTTGGTCATCACCGTGGCGGTGGTGGCACCGATGCGCACAGTGAAGTCCTGGAGCACGGTGGGCGAGGCGGTGGCCACATGGAAGGCCAGGGACACGATGTCGCCCTCGCCCATGCCCGCCGCGACAAGCTCACTGGCCAGTACCAGCAGCTGGTGGCGCGAACCGTTGGACAGGTTGCCGTACGGTGCGGGGAACTGGTTCGGTGTGTTGAACGCCAGTCCCGATCCCAGTTCGATGTCGATCTGGGCCATCAAAGGGCCGGTCATAAAGGGAATGGCCAGGGTCGCGGCGTGGCGCGTCCAGCGGCGGCGGAAGGGTCGCATTCGGCGGGCTCGTAGGGGTGGTGAAAGGTAGCCGTTCGTTCCGATCGACGGGCGCTCATGCCGCTCATTCCGAGGGGGTTCCCGGTCGCGGCCGGGCAGCGGTCGAACCGGCGCCCGTCCTGGTCGAACCTTTCCCTCCGTTCGCCCGTAGGCAGGGGGAGTTCGCCGATCCACAGGCGCCCCCATGCCGTTGCAGCAAACGTGCGTTGATCAGGTACGCGGCCAAGTGTTGGCCCACGGTGCCGATGCGGTGCTGTGGGAACACTCCGGCCTCCTCACCCGAGTGGACCTGGAATCCGCGCTGGCCCGGGTGGAGGACCGCTCACTGGCCGTCAGCGATCCGGTCGGGGTGCGCAAACGCTTGATCAGCGTGCTCGTGGAGGGTGTGGAGAACATCCTTCACCACGCCGGTGAAGCGCAGGCGGCCGAGGGCAGCGTGTTCGTGGGGCGCACCGATGCGGTGTACCGCATCGTGCTCGTGAACCGCGTGGAACTCGCCACCGCGGCGCTCCTGCAGCATCGCATCGAGATGCTCAACGCCATGGACGAGGTGGCGCTGAAGGAGCACTACCTGATGCTGCTCGCCAACGAATCGCGCACCGCCAAGGGAGGGGCCGGGCTCGGTCTGCTCACCATGGCGCGTCGCAGCCAGAGGCCCATGCGCGTCAACTTGTCCGCCAACGGAGGCGGGCACGCCGTGTTCTGCCTCGAGCTCGCCGTGGCGCGCGTGGACTGACGGTCAGTGGGCGTTGGTGGCCTCGGCCGCGTAGTCCTCGAGGTGGCTGAAGCGCGCGGTCAAGCGGCCCTCCTCCACGATCGTGGCCCGGTCGATCATCGCGTCGTCCCCCTCGCCGAGCAGTGCCGGCAGCACGCGGTCCAGCAGGTCCTGCGCGAAGGCCTCCGAGGCGTCCCGTGGCAGCGCGCAGGGCAGGTTGTCCACCGCCATCACGCCGATGCTGCCCGCCGTACCGAAGGCCACCTCGCCGCAGGTGACCGGCGAATACCCGTAGTATGGCTCGTCGATGGTGCTGGCCCGCAGGGTGCTGTCGATCGGGCCGTCCACATCGCAGCTCACGTCGGCGATCAGCTGCAGGGTGAGCCCGGGGGTGCGCAGGTCGTCGTGCGTCAGGATCTTCGGACCGCGCGGGTCCCAGAAGTGGCATGCGAGGTACACTGTGGCGCGGTGCAGGTAGGGCAGCAGCCCGGCGCTGTGTCCGCCCGGGTCGCGGTGGAACTCGCTGCGGTCGAAGGGCGCACTGTCCGAGCGGTGGTACAGGTCGCCGGTGCCGAGCGCGGTCACGGTGGGGCCTGGGTCGTTCCCGGCCATCAGGTCGGCGGGTGCCGTACGCCGCAGGTCGGCGGCCTCCAGCATCTCCAGGGCGCCCTGCCCCACGCGCCCGGCGCCGGTCATCACGATGTGCAGCGCATCGCGGTCCACCAGCTTCAGCACCTCGTGCTTCAGCTCGGCCAGGTCGTGGCAGTGTTGGGCGGCCTTCAGTTCCGGACCGCCGCGCAGCAGGTTCCAGCCGCGCAGGGCGTTGTAGGCGCCCACCACCCCGGCCCAATGGCCGAAGGCGAGCACCCGTTCGCCGGAGCTGTCGGTGAGCAGCTCATGGTCGATCAGCGTGATGCCCTTGCGCACCACGGCCTGCATCAGCTTGCGGTTGTGCGGCTGCTTCTTGATGGTGTGGCTGAAGATGAGGTAGCGCTTGCCTTCCAGCAGGTGCTCCACGGGCACCTCCTTCACGCCGATGAGCAGGTCGCGGTCGCTGAGGTCGGTGGCCAGGCGCACGCCGGCGGCCTCGTACTCGGCGTCGCTGAAGGCGCGCACCGGGCTGGGCTCCACCACCAGGTCCAGCTCGGGATGCATCGCCAGCGCGCGGCGCGCGGCCTTCGGCGTCATCGCCACCCTTCGGTCCACGGGCACCTTCCACTCCCGGATGATGCCGATCCTGCCGTTGCTACCCTTCATGCCTGCTTGGAACGGCCGCAAAGGTAGAGGGCACCTCGAAGAACCTCGCTTCAGCGTCATCGTCGTGTGGCGACGACCCTTTGGGCGCACGGCCCTCATTCGGCCATTCGGCGTTGCTCCTCGGGCGGAACCCTCGCTTCGGCATCCGCCCGTCGTCGCGCCTGGTCTGGCCGACCGGTGGCCGCACGTGACATCTGTTCGAGGTTCTTCGAGGTACCCCGGACGCTTCGTCAGGCCGGGGGGCGATCCGTGCCGGATCGTCCGGAAGCCCCGGTCGGCACGGGTTTCGCCAAGCCGGTGCCGTAGCTTTGTGCTTCGTTCCTTGAACCATTCCATGGGGCCGACCTGGTTTTGACAGCGGCTGGGTGATGTGCGTAAGCAGGTCGAGCGTGAGGTGCGGCTCGTTATCCCAGTGCCTCAACGCCATAACTGGCGACGTCAACTACGCGCTCGCAGCCTAATGGCCTCAGGCCAACGGCTTTATCCACGTGAACAACAGTAGCGTGGACGAGTGCCCCTCGGGGAGGTCCGTCCTTCGCTTTCCCGGTACAGGGGTATCATCCTGAAGGGCTGGCCCGCGCTGTGGTCCGGTGCGCGGGTGAGACACAGGACCTAAGCCACCACTGGGGTGCCCTTCCCCAGGTGATGGTCGAAAACCAATGAAGCGGCTGAACCTGGAGAAGGCGCATGTCACGGTCGTTTGGACGAGGGTTCGAATCCCTCCGGCTCCACCTTCGCCCCGCCGAAGCCACGTTCCGCGCCTCGCGCAGGACGCGGCGGCGGCGGGCTCCGCCCGTGCCACGGTCGCCCGGTCGAAGATCCGGTTCTTCGGCGAGGCTACGGTGGACACGGTCCACCATCAGACCATGGAGTTCTCGCATTGGGTCTACCTGCTGACGTGTGCGGATGGCCATACCTATGTGGGCTGCACCAAGGATCTTTCTGAAAGGCTGCGTCAGCACCAAGCAGGCTTGGTCCGCTTCACGCGGGACAAGCTCCCGGTCCAGTGTGTCGCGACGTTCGGTTTTGCCGATCGGCAGAAGGCCTTCGCGTTCGAGAAGTACCTGAAGACGGGTTCCGGACGGGCCTTCATGAACCGGCACCTGCGTTGATCCCTCGCCGAAGCCACGTTCCGCGCCTCGCGCAGGACGTGGCGGAAGCGGGGTTCCGTGCGCGTGGCCCAAGCCACGTTCATTGATCCAGTGCGGCAGCTCTCGCGACGGGCGTGGCTGGTCCTCCCTGGGACAGCGACCCGCACCGCGCTTCACCGCCCCCGCGCGCCCCGCAGCACCGCCCAGCTCACCAGCGTGCCCGCCAGCCCGGCCACCACGGCCAGCAGCACGGCGCCCAGCAGGTACTGCATCATGTTCCAATGGATGGCCTCCAGGGTGAGGTCGGCGAAGCGTTCGATGCGCACGCGGTCGTCGCCCACGAACGGCGCGCCCATGCGGTAGCTGCCGTACAGGATCAGCGGGATCATGGGCGGGATGCTGATGTTGGCCGCTGCTACGAAGAGCACGCGGTTCAGCTTCAACAGGAAGGCCAGCGGGATGCCCACCGCCAGCTGGAAGCCCCAGATCGGCACGATGCCCATGAAGAGCCCGAAGCCGATGCTGAGCGCCTTGTGCAACGAGCTCTCCTCCGGCCGCACCGCTTCCTCCTTCAGCCGCCGCCACAGCCGTCCGCCGGTGAGCAACTGCTTCGGCCAGTGCCACAGGAAGGCCAGCGTCACCAGCACCGAGTTCAGCAGGCTGATCCGCAGGAAGTCCTTGCCCGGCCTGAAGTGCGACACGCGCTCGGGGAAGTCGTAGCGCACGCTCACCGGCCCCTCCACGAAGGGCACAACGCGCCTCGCCAGCCGCCCGATCGTCTCCCCCTCGTACTCGCAGC
>OEIV010001559.1_pt1 | contig 10148 bp, 9 predicted proteins | sample 1539231 | NCBI WGS metagenome assembly OEIV01 (sample SAMN03794762, study PRJEB22550) | activated sludge metagenome | feature: wastewater treatment plant; material: activated sludge; isolation source: Wastewater treatment plant of a petroleum refinery complex | place: Argentina: Buenos Aires ... | reverse complement strand
CGCGCCGGCTTATCATCTTCAGCCGCGACGAGCTCAAGCAGTTCGAGATGGCGCAGGTCTTCCCGCAGGAGCGCTATCCCTTCATGCGCTTCTTCATCGGCGACGTGCGCAGCCGCGACCGCCTGGAGATGGCGATGCGCGACGTCGACTATGTCGTCCATGCCGCCGCGATGAAGCAGGTGCCGATCGCCGAGTACAATCCGCTCGAATGCGTGCACACCAACATCCTGGGCGCCGAGAACGTCGTCCACGCGGCGCTGTCGCGGGGCGTCAAGAAGGTGCTGGCGCTCTCCACCGACAAGGCCGCCAATCCGGTCAATCTCTACGGCGCCACCAAGCTCGCCTCCGACAAGATCTTCGTCGCCGCCAACCATCTGGCCGGCTCCGACGGCACGCGCTTCTCGGTCGTGCGCTACGGCAATGTCATCGGTTCGCGCGGCTCGGTCGTGCCGATGTTCGAGAAGATGATCGCCGAGGGCGCCGCCGACCTTCCCATCACCGACGATCGCATGACGCGGTTCTGGATCACCCTGCCCCAGGGCGTCAACCTCGTCCTCTCCTCGATGGCGATGATGAAGGGCGGCGAGATCTACGTGCCCAAGATCGCCAGCCTCAAGATGACCGAGCTCGCCGCCACCATGGCGCCGCATCTTGGCCAGCGCATCATCGGCATCCGCCCCGGCGAGAAGCTGCACGAGGTGATGATCCCCGAGGATGTCGCCCGCCAGACGCTGGAGATGAACGACCGCTACGTGATCCTGCCCTCCTGGGGCACGCTGCGCGCCGAATACGCCGCCGCCGGGGCGCGCGAGGTGGCGGACGGCTTCTGCTACGCCAGCGACAGGAACGTCGATGCCCTCGACGCGCGCGGTCTTCAGTCCCTGCTGACGGACGCCTTCCCGTGAAGGCGGCCGGCGACGTGCAGGGCTTCCTGCCCTACGGCCGCCAGGTCATCGAAGACGACGATCTGGGGGCCGTGCGCGAAGCGCTGCTCTCGCCCATGCTCACGACCGGTCCGCTGGTGCAGCAGTTCGAAAGCGCCCTCGCCGCGGCGACGGGTGCGGCCGAAGCGGTCGTCTGCGCCAACGGAACGGCGGCGCTGCATCTGGCGGCCCGCGCCATCCGGCTCGACCGCTGCCAGTCGGCGGTCGTGCCCTCCGTCACCTTCGTCGCGACCGCCAACGCGGTGCGCTATTGCGACGCCGAGGTGGTCTTCGCCGACGTCGATCCCGAGACCGGGCTGATGACGCCGGAGACGCTCCTCGCCGCCCTTCGCCGCGCGCCGCCCTCGGTCCGTGCCGCCTTTCCGGTCCACCTCAACGGCGCTTCGTGCGACATGGCCGGCATCGCCGAAATCGCGCGCAATTGGGGCCTCTGGATCGTCGAGGACGCCTGCCATGCTATCGGCGGCACGCAAGGGCCGGCGGCGAGCCCGGTCGGCGCCTGCGCCCATAGCGACCTGGCCTGCTTCAGCTTCCATCCGGTCAAGACGATCGCCATGGGCGAAGGCGGCGCGATCACCGCCAGCGATGCCGCCCTCGCGGCGGCGATGCGCCGCGACCGCAGCCATGGCCTGGTGCGCGAGCCGGACGCCTTCACGCTGGCGGACTCGCGCGGCGCCGACGGCGCGCCCAATCCCTGGTTCTATGAACTGCGCGAACCCGGCTTCAACTACCGCGCGCCCGACATCCTGTGCGCCCTCGGCCTGTCGCAGCTGAGGAAGCTCCAGCGCTTCGTCGGCCAGCGCCGCCGCCTGATGGCGGTCTACCGCGAGGCGCTGGCTCCCCTCGCCCCGGTACTGCGGCTCGTCGAGGAACCGGCGCACGGCATGGCGGCCTGGCATCTCTGCGTTGCGCGGATCGATTTCGCCGCGGCGGGAATCGACCGCGCGGCGCTGATGCGCCGCCTCGCCGAGGCCGGCATTGGCAGCCAGGTCCACTACATCCCCGTGCATCGCCAGCCCTACTATGCCGCGCGCTATCCCGAGCTCGATCTGCCGGGCGCCGACGCCTACTACGCCCGCTGCCTCTCGCTGCCGCTCTTCGCGGCGATGACCGAGGGCGACGTGGCGCGCGTTGCGGCCGCCCTGACGGCGGCGCTCGCCGGCTAGCCGGAATACGGAATTCAAAAAAACGCAACGGCCGCCGGGTGGGGCCGGCGGCCGCGCGCACGACAAGCGGCGAAAAGGCGCCGCTATCCCTGGAACAGCGACAGCACGATCTGCGGCGCCGAGTTGGCGATCGAGACCGCCTGGGCGCCGAGCTGCTGCTTGATCTGCAAGGCCTGCAATCGGGCGCTTTCGATCGCCATGTCGGCATCCACCAGATTGCCGACGCCGCCGACAAGCGCATCGGACAGCTTGCCGACGAAGACCAGATGGGCGTCGACCTTCTTGCCGACCGACCCCAGCCGCGCCAGCGCGCTGTTGACGTTCTGGAGGCTGGCATTGACGAGCGCGAGCGCCGTCGACGAGGCGGCCAGGGTGGTCAGCGCGGTGGAAGAGGTCAGCGTGATGATCGAGCCGCTGACCGACATGTTCTCCGGCGTCAGCGTGATGGCGCTGGTCGCGTCGGCGTCGGCCAGCATCTCGATGCCGGTCGTCACCGAGCCGTTGATGAGGTTCGAGCCGTCGAACTTGGCGTTCTGGACGATCGTCGAGATCTGGCTGCGCAGCGAGCGAAAGTCCTCGTTGAGCGCGGCGCGGGCGTTGGTGTCGATCGAGGCGTCGTTGGCGGCGATCGCCTTTTCCTTCATCTGCACCAGGAGGTCGGAAATCGACTCGCCGGCCGCCAGCGCGACGTCGGTGATGCTCTTGGCGCGGTTGAGGCTGGCCGTGACCGCGGTCATCGCCCCGATGTCGGCGCGCATCCCCTGCGCGATCGCGTAGACGGCGCTGTTGTCCTTGGCGCCCATGACCTTCAGGCCCGTGGAGACGCGGTTTTGCGTCACCTCCAGCCCGCGCGTCGTCGCGTTCAGATTCTGCAGCGCCACCATCGCGGCGACATTGGTGTTGACCGACAGGGCCATCCGGATTCTCCACGCTCGACAGGCGCCGCGTTCGGCGGCCAGTACCGCGCACAGAGCAAGCGGCAGGCCACCGGGGCGTGCTCGCAACCAAATGATTTTATTGGATTATTTTTGGGAGCTTCGCGCCGCGGCCGGTCCGCCCGGCAGGGCTTTCACCTCGGCGGCCGATTTTGCCGGGCAAAGAACGGGCAAAGAAGAGGCCCGGGATCGCTCCCGGGCCAGTCTCAGCGTGAACTGCTCTTTGTCAGACCTGCCGGTCGACGACCAGACCGGTCGTCTCGCGGATATAGGCTTTGAATTGCAGCATGCTCTCGGCCGGCCACTGATTGACGATTTCGCCGGTCTGCCGGTCGACGGAGCGGTAGATGAAGGTTCCGGTCTCTTCGTCGCGCACGATGCTCAGCCGTTCGTTCTTTCCCATCAGGGGCGGATCGAGCGTCTTGAGCGCGTGTTCGACGGCCTCAAGGGTCCTGTGCGGGATTCCCTCGGAGGCGGCCTGGGATCGGGCAGGCGCAGGCGTGCCGCCGCCGGACTTCGTCCGGTCGCCGCCCACCTGGGGCAGTGCGGTGACGCCCTGAATAGCCTCGATCATGCCTTTGCCCTCCTAGAGAGGTCGGGCCGTCCGTCAAGCGGGGATGGCGCCGGCCGCGAGGCGGCCGGCGCCGTCCCGCTTAGCGGAACAGGCTCAGGACCGTCTGCGGCGCGCTGTTGGCGATCGACAGCGCCTGGAGGCCGAGCTGCTGCTTGACCTGCAGGGACTGCAGACGCGCCGACTCGACCGAGAGGTCGGCGTCGACCAGGTTGCCGATGCCGGCCTTCAGCGCATCCGACACCTTGGAGTTGAACTCCATCTGGGTGTCGAGACGCTTGGAGACCGAGCCGAGGCGCGCGAGCGCGCGGTTGGCGTTGGTCAGCGAGGTGTTGACGGTCGACAGCATGGTCGAGGCGGCCGACTGCGTGTTCACCTGGCCGGACGCCGCGATCGTGATGATCGAGCCGCCGAGCGACAGGTTCTCGGCGTTGACCGAGATCTTCGACGAACCGTCGGCGCTTGCCAGGGACTGGAAGCCGGTGCCCGTGTTGATCAGGTTGACGCCGTTGAACGCGGCGTTCGAGACGATCGAGCTGATCTGCTTGCGCAGGGCGACGAAGTCTTCGTTGAGCGCCGAGCGGGCGGTCGTGTCGGTGGAGGCGTCGGCGGCGGCGACCGCCTTTTCCTTCATCTGGACCAGCAGGTCGGAGATCGACTCGCCGGCGGCCAGCGCCACGTCGACGACGCTCTTGGCGCGGCCGAGGCTCTGCCCCACGGCGCCGAGCGAGGCGACGTCCGAGCGCATCGCCTGGGCGATGGCGTAGATGCCGCCATTGTCCTTGGCGCCCGCGACGGCGAGGCCGGTGTTGATGCGACCCTGGGTGACTTCCAGTTCGCGATTGGTCTTCGAGAGGTTCTGCAGCGCGACCATCGCGCCGACATTGGTGTTTACACCAAGAGCCATTTTGGCATCTCCGTTCTGGATATGTGACGAGCGTTCTGCTCGAAGGGCGTTTTGCCCCCACGCCCCTGACGCAGGCGGCGTGCCAGCCCGGCATTAATTTCCGTTCACCACGCTCAGACTCGGCTTTGCGGCACATTCTGCAGGCAGGACCTGCCCGGCGCGCCGTACGGTGCGGGCACATTCTGCCGCGGGGGAAGAAACTGCCCGGCAATTTCTTCCGCAGGCGGATCAATAGAAAGGGGCGGCCCTGCGGCCGCCCCTCTCCTTCTCGTGGCTTGAACCTGAAGCCCGGTTACTGGAACAGCGACGAGATGATCCGCGGCGAGCTGTTCGCGATGCTCAGGGCCTGCACCCCCAGCTGTTGCTTGACCTGCAGCGACTGGAGACGCGCGCTTTCGACGGCGAGGTCGGCGTCGACGAGATTGCCGATGCCGGCCTTCAGACTATCCGACAGCTTGGATACGAAGACCTCCTGGAGTTCCAGGCGTTTGGCCCCCGTGCCCAGCCGCGCCAGCGCGCGGTTGAGGTTGGTCAGGGAGGTGTTCACCGTCGCCATCATCGTCGAGGCAGCAGACTGGGTGTTGATCTGGGCAGTCGAGGAGATCGTTACGATCGCCCCGCTCAACGACAGGTTCTCGCCCAGGACCGTCAGCCTCGACCCCGACGCGGACGCAAGCGTCTCGAGCCGGGTCGTCGTATTGTTGATGATGTTGACGTTGTTGAACGCGGCATTCGAGACGATCGACGCAATCTGCTTGCGCAACGCCATGAAGTCCTCGTTCAAGGCCGACCGGCTGACCGTGTCTTGCGACAGGTCCGCGGCGGACACCGCCTTTTCCTTCATCTGCACGATCAGGTCCGAGATGGCCTCGCCCGCTGCCAGAGCGACGTCGACGATGCTCTTTGCGCGGTTGAGGCTCTGACCCACGGCGCTCAACGCGCCGACGTCGCCCCGCATGCTCTGGGCGATCGCGTAGATGCCGCCGTTATCCTTGGCGGTCGCCACGCTCAGGCCCGTATTGATGCGGTTCTGGGTCTGGTTCATCTCGGCGTTGGTCTTGTTCAGGTTCTGGAGGGCGATCATCGCCCCCACATTGGTGTTCACGCTCAGCATGGTTTCCGTCCGTTCTGGCTGGAGTCTCGACGAGCTTTTTGCTCGCAGGCGTTTTGCCCAGCGTCGGGGTCGCAACGGACATGCCATCGGCGACGGACTCTAACGTGCTGATTTGATTGTGACTTTTTTCCGCCCCTCGGGACGGCTCGGCAAGTCTTGCCGTTGGCGGGCCTGGCCCGGCAGGAATGCGCCGGCGGCGCTCGTTCGCGTGCCGGAGATCAGGCGGCGGCGGCGGCGCGGGCCGCCAGGCCCTGCATGATGGTGCGGTTGATGTCGATCAGCGGATCGACCGGCATCGACTGGGTCATCACCTGGCTGGAATAGCGCGCCACGAACATCGACAGCGAGATGACGCCGGCCCTGATCTGGGGCGGCATGGCGTTGTCGTTGTTGGCGCAGTCCAGCGCCATCGCCGACCACAGGCGCCGGTTCCAGTCGATCGCATCGATCACCTTGGGATCGGTGCGCGGCAGGGGCGCGATGTCGAGCAGCGCCCGCGTCACCTGACCGAACAGGCGATACTCGACGTCGCGCGGGCTCTCGGTGGCCTTAAGCGTGTGCTGGTACGCCGTCAGGGACATAGTTCAGTCTTTCCTGCTCGTATTCGAAGAGCCTGCGGCACGTCATCAACGCGCGATAGTACTGTCCGCCCAGGACATCGCGGCTGATCGCGACGCAGGCGGCCATGACGTCGGGGTTCGAGATGGCGCCCATGAAGTCGGCCATCCGCTCCGCGAACGTGTCGTAGTAAGTGTCGAGATTCTCGCCGCCCGAGGCCGATTCCAGATACATCATCTGGATCGGGAAATAGACGCGGCGCAGCGGCGTCGATGCGTCGGCCGGCTGAAGGATGTCCTTCTCGCGCAGGATCGACGCCTTGTTCTGGATCACGACTTCGGCCTTGCGGTCGCCGTTGATCATCACGGCGCCGTTGACGACGAATTTCTCGTGCGGCTTGAGCGACAGCTTGAGCGGCATGTGTGTTCCCTGCGGCTACGACGTTAGGCGGGCTCGGTTAAGGCCCCCTCAACGGCTCACGAACGATTCCTTAAAAGTCGCAGACGCCGGTTCACAACTCCTTAACCATGGTGAACGATTGATCGGTCGGGCCAAGGAACGGGGCTGATGTCCGCCAAACAAGCCGCAGAACCTCTCGGCGCGCGCACCACCGGCGTCGGCGCCCGGGCCGCCTTCCTGGCCCGGGCCGAGAAGGACGCCGCCGCCGACGTCGCCAGCGCGGCGCGCCGGCTCTGCCACAGGCACCTGCGCAAGGCGATCGCCGCCTTCCGGCGCGCCGACTACGGTAAGGCCGCCACCCTCGCCATCGACGCCACCGAGGCCGACCCGACCTGCGGCCAGGCCTTCCACATGCTCGGCCTCAGCCTCGACAATCTGGGCGACATGTCGCGGGCGATCGGCATGTACGAGCGGGCCTTCCAGCTCGACCCTGCCGATACCGACCTCTATCTCAATCTCGGCCTCGCCGCCTGGCGCATGGGCCTGAACGGCGTCGCCGAGAAGTTCTTCCGCCTCTATTGCGACCTCGCGCCCGACCAGCCGATGGGCTGGAACAACCTCGCCGGCGTGCTGCGCGACACCTCGCGCTTCGACGACGCCATCGAGATCTGCCGCAGCGCGATCTACCGCATGCCGGAACAGCCGCTGCTGTGGAACACGATGGGCACGATCCTCGTCGAACTCAGCGACTTCGAGCAGGCCGCCGTGTTCTACCGCGAGGCGCTCAGGCTCGATCCCGGCTTCGGCCGCGCCTGGCACAATCTGGGCTACGGTCTCCACCACACCGGCCCGCTCGCCGAGGCGATGGACGCCTACGAGCACGCCCTCGCGCTGCCGCAGGAGCCGCGCGACCGCATCGAGACGCTGCACGCCAGGGCCTTGTGCCTCATCGCCATGGGGCGCCTCGCCGAAGGCTTCGCCGCCTACGAGGTGCGCCACGACCACCAGCATCGCGGCTCGATGCTCTACGGCATCGACGCGCCGTTCTGGAAGGGCGAGGACCTCGCCGGCCGCTCGCTGCTGGTGATCGGCGAACAGGGCCTCGGCGACGAGGTGATGTTCGCCAATACGCTGGGCGACCTGGCGGCTGCGGTCGGCCCGGCGGGCAGGCTGATGGTCGCGGTCGACTCGCGGCTCATTCCGCTCGTCGCGCGTTCGCTGCCCGGCGTTCAGGTCGGGCCCTATTTCGTCTCCTCGCACAACGCCAAGGACCTGCGCCTGGTGCCGTGGGCCGGCAAGCCGGACTTCATCCTGCCGCTCGGCAGCGCCCTGCCGCATCTGCGCGGCGACCTCGCCCGCTTCCCCGGCACCGCGTTCCTGACGCCCGATCCGGCGCGCGTCGCCGCCTGCCGGGCCGAGCTCGCCGCCGGCGGACGACCGGTCGTCGGAATCTGCTGGCGCTCGATGATGATCAACGCCCAGCGCCAGAAATACTTCAGCGCGATCGACGCCTGGGCGCCGATCCTCAAGACGCCGGGCGTCGTCTTCGTGAACCTGCAATACGGCGATGCCGCCGGGGAGATCGCCCGGGCCGAGGCGCTCTTCGGCGTCGCGATCCGCTCCATCGACGGGCTCGACCTCAAGCAGGATCTCGACGGCGCGGCCGCGCTCTCGGCGGCCTGCGACCTCGCGATCTCGGCCCCTACGGCGGCGGCGGCGCTGGCGGGCGCGGTCGGCACCGAAACCTGGTTTCTGACCGCCGGCCCGGTCTGGCCGCAGCTCGGCACCGATCGCTATCCCTGGTACCGCGCCAGCCGCGTCTTCTCGCCGGAACGGTTCGGCGACTGGAGCGACGTCATTCCCAAGGTCGCCGCCGCGCTCGCCGAACGCGCCGGCGCCTGATCCGCCCTCAGCCCTTCACCAGGTCCTCGATCCCGTACGAGATGTAGGACTCGTAGACCGCGCCGTGGATCTGCTCGCACTGCTTGAGCACGCTGGCGAGGAACGGCGCGATGCCGCCGGCCGCCACTTCGTCCATCGAGCTGAAATCGACGAACGCCTTCAGCCGCCCGGCCATGCGGGCGCAGGCGGCGCGTCGGGTCTGCGGCGCGCCAGGGGCAATCTGCTCCAGCGCCGACTGCACCTTGTCGACGGCGAAGCGCACCGAATGGGGAAACTCCGGATCGAAGATCAGGAACTCGGCGATCTTCCGGGGCGCGACCTGCGCCGTATAGACCTTGCAGTAGGCCTCGAAGCCCGTGCACTGCTTGAGGAGGTTGATCCAGTCGAAATAGCCGGGGGCGGCGAATTTCGGCCCGTCCTCCTGCGGCGGCGACAGATAGACGTCCAGCAGCCGCGCCACCAGCTGGGCGCGCTCGATATAGGTGCCCAGTTCGATGAAGTCGAAGCCCTCGCCGTGGCGCATCGTCGAATGGGTGATGCCCTGGAACATCCAGATGCCGTCGCCGATATCGATGAACGTCTGGGCCGGATTGCCGGACCACGCCCAGTCGAAATCCATCGCGGTCAGCTTCAGGTAGTCGCGGTTGATGTGCTCCCACATCTCCGAGCTGATCTGCTCGCGCACCTGGCGGGCGTTGTCGCGCGCCGCCATCAGCGAGCGCAGCGTCGACGAGGGATTGGCGCGGTCGAAGGCGACGCGGAAGGTGATGTCGCGCGGATCGGCGGAGGGGTCGCCCGCCTGGGGGTCGGGGGGCGCGTGCTGCGTCCGCCGCCGCTCCTGCGAGGATTCCAGATCGCCCTGCGAGACCATCGCCTCCAGCCGCACGCGCAGGAGGCGCGCGGAATGCTCCGCCCGCTCCATGTAGCGGGCCATCCAGTAGAGGCTGTCTGCGACGCGGCTCAGCATGTCATTCGCTTAACACCCAGGTGTCCTTCGAGCCGCCGCCCTGGCTGGAATTGACGACCAGGCTGCCGCGCCTCAGCGCGACGCGGGTGAGGCCGCCCGGCACCACCACCGTCTCCGCGCCGGTCAGGATGAAGGGGCGCAGGTCGACATGGCGCGACTCGAACTTGCCATCGACGAAGCACGGCGCGCGCGACAGCGAGATCGTCGGCTGGGCGATGTAGTTGTCGGGATCGGCCTTCACAAGCTCGCCGAACGCGGCGCGCTCGCCGGCGCTCGCGTGCGGGCCGACCAGCATGCCGTAGCCGCCGCTCTCGCCGACCGCCTTGACGACCAGCTTGTCGAGATTGGCGAGCACGTGATCGAGCTGCTTGGGGTCGCGGCACAGATAGGTTTCGACGTTCGGCAGGATCGCCTCCTCGCCGAGGAAATACTTGATGAGCGCCGGCACATAGGCATAGACCGCCTTGTCGTCGGCGACGCCGTTGCCGAGCGCGTTGGCGATCACCACCGTGCCGCGCGCATAGCAGTCGAAGAGGCCGGGCACGCCCAGCACCGAATCGGCGCGGAAGACCAGCGGATCGATGAAGTCGTCGTCGAGGCGGCGATAGATCACGTCGACCTGCTCCAGCCCGCCGGTCGAGCGCATGCAGACCCGCCCGTCGCTCACCACCAGGTCGCGGCCCTC
>OEIV010001558.1_pt1 | contig 10159 bp, 10 predicted proteins | sample 1539231 | NCBI WGS metagenome assembly OEIV01 (sample SAMN03794762, study PRJEB22550) | activated sludge metagenome | feature: wastewater treatment plant; material: activated sludge; isolation source: Wastewater treatment plant of a petroleum refinery complex | place: Argentina: Buenos Aires ... | reverse complement strand
CTCGTGCCAGAGCGCGACGTTTTCCATCGCGGGAATCGAATAACCGCGCACCAGACGCGCCAGCCCGGTGAGGTTCTCGGTCAGCACCGGGTTGCGCTTGTGCGGCATGGCGGAGGAACCCTTCTGCCCCGGCGAGAAATATTCCTCGGCCTCCAGCACCTCGGTGCGCTGCAAATGGCGGATTTCGGTGGCCAGCCGCTCGATGGAGGAGGCGACGACGCCCAGCACCGCGAAATACATGGCGTGGCGGTCGCGCGGGATGACCTGGGTGGACACCGGCTCCACCGCAAGGCCCATTTCCCTGGCCACATGTGCCTCCACCGAGGGGTCGATATTGGCGAAGGTGCCCACGGCACCCGAGATGGCGCAGGTCGCCACCTCCTTCCGCGCCGCCACGAGGCGGTCACGCGCCCGGGAAAATTCGGCGAAGGCTTCCGCCATCTTCAGCCCGAAGGTCACGGGTTCGGCGTGGATGCCGTGGCTGCGGCCAATGCACACCGTGTCCTTGTGCTCGAAGGCGCGTTTCTTCAACGCCGCCAGCAGCAGGTCCACGTCCTCGATCAGCAGGTCGGCGGCGCGCACCAACTGGATGTTGAAGGTGGTGTCGAGCACATCGGACGAGGTCATGCCCTGATGGACGAAGCGCGCCTCCGGCCCGACGATTTCGGCGAGATGGGTGAGGAAGGCGATGACGTCATGCTTCACCTCGGCCTCGATGGCGTCGATGCGCGCCACGTCGAAGACGGCGTTTCGGCCCTTGTCCCAGATGATCCGGGCCGCCTCCTTCGGCACGATGCCCAGCCTGGCCTGCGCATCCGCCGCATGGGCCTCGATCTCGAACCAGATTTTGAAGCGGGTCTGCGGCTCCCAGATCTGGGCCATTTCCTTGCGCGTATAACGGGGGATCATCGGCGTCCTCGTAAGGTTTCCTTCGCCCCTCTATCAAATCGGGGGCAGGGGGGCGAGGGTCAATTTGCCCCGGCGGGCAGGAACAGCGGCACGGCCAGAAAACGCCGGTCCGGCCCCTCGAAGCCCAGGCTCTTCACCGCCACCACCGCCACATAGCGGTCGCCGCTGCCCTCGGGCCGGGCCACCATCTCCAGTTCATAACCCAGCGGACAGCCGCGCGAACCGGGCACGGCGCTGTCGGCATGGGCGGCGAGCACCCTGCCGCTGTCGCTTTCCGACAGGGTCAGGCGGAAGCCATGCAGCTTGCCGTCCTCGCTGGGGCAATTGGCGCGGCCCGGAAAGGTGATGTCTTCCAACTGCACATCGTAAATGCCGCCGCGCGCGCCATCCCAGGGTGTGAGATCAAAACTCATGCGGGTGCGCGCCGGAGTCACCTCGGTTTCCGGGTCATGCGCCAGCACCTCCATGTTGCCGCCGATGCGTGCCTGATGCAGCAGCGGCTGCGCCATGCCCAGCGCCTGCGCCCGCGCGGCGGTGACCGTGGCCGTCTCGGAGTCGAGGCGCACCCGAATGGGCGTGCCCGGCAGCCACGCATCCTGCTTCATGTCCACCGCGAAGACTTCGGAATAGGGGAAGCCCGAACCGTCCTGCACACCGAATTGCTCGAAGGCGAAGATGGCACCATCGGGTGAAAAGCCCAGGGCATTGAGCCGGGCCGAGTCGCCCGCCAAGGCCGGTGATGCGAGGGCAAGAGCAGCGGCCAGCGCAGCGACGGCCCGCATCAGAAGGCCCGGAAGGTGAGAATGGTATAGGTGTCCTTGATGTGCGGCACGGGATGCACCTTCTCGGCGATGAAGCGCCCGATGTCCTCGCCTTCCTCCAGGTAGAATTTCACCAGCAGGTCATAGGCGCCGGAGGTAGAGTAGATTTCCGAGGCGACCTCCGCATCGGCAATGGCGGTTGCCACCTCATAGGTCTTGCCGAGGTCGCATTTGATCTGCACGAAAAAGGCCCGCATGGCTTGGTCCCGTCATTGACTGTCGCGGACAAAGCCGCCCGCCGCGGCCTTGTACCACACAAAGGGCGGCGGCGTCAGGTCGCCGTGGGCGTCAAAACTGAGGGGACCGAGCACCGTGGCAATGTCCTTGGCCCCCCTCAGCCAGCGCGCCAGCCCCGCGCCATCGTTGACCTTGCCGGCCCGCGCCGCGGCGGCAAAGACCTCCACCGCTGCATAGGACGGCAGCACCGGTCCTTCCGCCACCACGCCCCTGGTCATCAAGCTCTCGGCCACCGCCCTGGCGGCGGGATTGGCCAGCGGATCGGCGGGAAAGGTGACGCGCGTATCGCTGGCCGAAGCTCCCGCGGCTTTGAGATAGGCCGCGTCCAGCAGCGTGTCGGAACCCAGGAGCAGGGGCCGCTGGCCCGCCTCATTCACCTGGCGCGCGATCAATCCGGCATCGCCGGGGTCCATGGCCGCGAAATAGACAGCGGCGACCTCGCCCATGTCCTTGATCAATCCGCCATAGTCGGCCTCGCCCGCCTTGACCGCGAAGGCAACGGCCCGGCTTCCCAATGCCGTGGTGAATTTCGCGGTGAGCGCCGTGGCCAGCGGGCTGCCATCGCCCACCACGGCAACGCGCCCGCCGGGAAGGTCGCGTGCCAGACGCGCCAAAGCCAGATCGGCCTGGGCGTCGTCGCGCCCGGCAAGCCGCAAGGTCAGCGCACTGCCAGCGGTAAACCCGGGATCGCTGATGGTGGGCGAAATCATCACCACGCCAGCCTCGGCATAAAGCGGTGCCGCCGCCTGCGCCGCCGCCGCGCACAATGGTCCAACCACGAGGCGCACATCGCGCGCGATCAGCTCACGCGCCACCGCGGCGGCGCGGGTCACGTCGCAATTGTCATCGGCAGGGGCAAAGGCCAGCATCTCGCCGTTGATGCCGCCGCCGGCGTTGATGGCTGTTACACCGGCCTCGGTGCCGCTGGCCAAGGCCGTGCCCAGCGCCCCATAGGCGCCCTTCATGGGGCCCTGCGCCGCCACCAATATGTCGGCGCGCGCCGAACCGGCGAAAAGCCCAAGCATGAACAGGACCGGGAGAAGGGCGCGCATCATCATTCCAGAAAAAAACCCGCGCGGGGGAGATTGCCGCGCGGGTTCATGAAGTTCAAGGGCAGAGCTTACTTGATGCCCGGATCCTCGGCGAACTTGCCGTCCTGGAATTTGTAGAACACGTATTTCGGATCCTTCAGGTCGCCCTTCTCGTTGAAGGTCAGCGTGCCGATGATGGTTTCCACCGGATTGCCGGCGCGCAGCCATTCGGCCAGCTTCTTGCCCTCGGTGGAGCCGGTGGCCTTGATGGCGGCGGCATAGGCCTGCACCGAGGCATAGGTCACGAGGGTGAAGCCTTCCGGCTCGAAGCCCGCATCCTTGAAGCTCTTCACCGCAGGTGCCGCAGACGGCAGGTTGCGCGCGTCTGGCGCGAAGGTGAAGATGAAGCCGTCCGACGCCTTGCCGGCGATCTGGGCCAGTTCCTCGGTGTTGTTGGCGTCACCGGAGATGCCCTGGGCCATCAGGCCCTGGTCGCGCATCTGGCGCAGGATGAGGCCGATGTCGGTGTGATAGGCGCCGAAATAGACCACGTCGATGTTGGCCGCCTTCATCTTCGACACCAGGGCCGAGAAGTCCTTCTCGCCCGCGGTGATCGATTCATTCAGCACTTCCTTCAGGCCATCGGCATTCATCGCCTTGCGGGTCTCGTCCGCCAGACCTTTGCCATAGGCCGACTTGTCGTCGATGATGGCGACATTCTTGCCCTTGTAGGTGGCGGCGATGTATTTGCCCGCCACCGTGCCCTGGGCGTCGTCGCGGCCGCAGGCGCGCATCACGTTCCAGCCGCCCTCGTCGGTCAGCACCGGGTTGGTGGAGGCCGGCGAGATCATCATGATCCCTTCTTCCTCATAGACCTTGGAGGCCGGGATGGAGGAACTGGAGCAATAGTGGCCGATGACACCCTTCACCGCCTTGCCGGCGAGCTGGTTGGCCACCGCCACGGCCTGCTTCGGGTCGCAGCCGTCGTCGCCGATTTCCGCCACCAGCTTTTCGCCATTGATGCCGCCGGCGGCGTTGATGTCCTTCACCGCCATCTCGACGCCGCGCTTCATCTGCTCGCCGATGACCGCCACCTGGCCGGAAACCGGACCCGCCACACCCATCAGGATATCGGCAAAAGCCGCCGGCGCGTTCAATGCGGCGGCGAGGCCCAGCGCTGCGCTGGCCAACAGAAATTTCTTCATTTGTGTTCTCCACGAAAGATTATTCGCCATGGCCAGCGGCCTGACGACATAATGTTAGCAAGGCCAGAACGTCTTAAGCACTGCGGGCTGGGCATGGCTGCGCTGCAAAAACGCCTTCCCCAAAAGACAGAGGGCAAAGAAAAACCCGCGCGAGGAGGGCCTCGCGCGGGTCTCGAATGGTCAGGCGATCAGATTACTTGATCGACGGATCTTCGGCATATTTGCCGTTGGACCACTTGTACCAGACGTACTTGGAGTCCTTGACGTCGCCCTTCTCGTTCATCTGGAGATCGCCCAGAACGGTGTTGAGCGTGTTGCCCGCCCGCAGCCACTTGGAGATTTCCTTGGCGTCGTTGGACTTCAGCGTGTTGGCCGCCTGGGCCCATGCCTGCACCGCCGCGTAGGTGTAGAGCGTGTAGCCTTCCGGGTCATACTTGTCGGCCTTGAAGGATTCCACGACCTTGGCGGCCGCCGGGCTGTTGCGCGGATCGGGCGCGAAGGTGAAGATCATGCCTTCGCCCGCCGGACCGGCGATGGTCCAGAATTCCTCGGTGTTGAACGCGTCACCCGAGAGCATCTGGGCGTTCAGGCCCTGTTCGCGCATCTGGCGCAGGATGAGGCCGCCTTCGGTGTGGTAGCCGCCGACGTAGACCGCTTCGATGCCGGCTTCCTTCATCTTGGAGACCAGCGCGGTGTAGTCCTTTTCGCCGGGGGTATAGGACTCGTTCAGCACTTCCTTCACGCCAGCGGCGTTGAGGGCCTTGCGGGTTTCGTCCGCCAGACCTTTGCCATAGGCCGACTTGTCGTCAATGATGGCGATCTTCTTGTCCTTGTAGTGAGCGGCCAGGAAGGCGCCAGCGACGGCACCCTGGGCGTCGTCACGGCCGCACACGCGGTTGGTGTTCCACAGACCCTGCTCGGTATAGGTCGGGTTGGTGGAGGCCGGAGAAATCTGCACGATGCCTTCCTCGGCATAGACCGCCGAAGCCGGAATGGAGGAGCTGGAGCAGAAGGCGCCAGCCACGAACTTGGCACCCTTGGAAGCAAGCTGGTTGGCCGCAGCCACGGCCTGCTTCGGATCGCAGGCATCGTCACCGATTTCCAGGGCGATCTTCTCGCCGTTCACGCCGCCGGCGGCGTTGATGTCGGCAACCGCCTTCTCGGCGCCGCGCTTCAGCTGTTCGCCGAAGGCCGCGTATTGGCCGGAGATGGGGCCCTGCACACCGATGGTGATATCCGCCAGGGCCGAGGTGGCCGAGAGGGCGGCGGCAAAGCCCAGCGCGATGCCGGACAGAGCAAATTTCTTCATTCGAGTTCTCCCTTGATAGATCTCGTTATAATCCGTTGGGCATATTGGCCCCGGAGCGCCGACTATTGCGCAACCGGAAGCATTTGGAAAGAGGATTTTACGCCTCCGCACCAAAGGGTTATGCAAATTTCCGCCGCCGGAATGTCATGCTGGCGGCATGTTTTCCTGAAAAGTCGGCCCCGGTCGCAAGACCAGGCCTCAGCCCTTCTGTTTCCAGCTGAAGGGCCCGGCCCGGTCGTAGAGCCAGGGATATTGTGTCACCATCTGGCTCGCCCGGGTCATCTGATAGCCCGCCAGGGCGCAGGCGATGAGCACCGCCGTATCGGTCAGCCAATAGTGCAGGGAGGTCAGCTGGCCCGGGAACAGTGCGTAGTAAAAGAAGCGCGGGGCCAGCCCCAGGGGGATCATTTAAAGGAGGGGCTGCCAGCCGGGCCGCCCCTTCAGCGCCAGCCCGCGCCCCGCCATGAAGGCCGCGCCGCCGCCGATGAGCAGCGTCATGATCAGGAAAACCGACAGCTTGTCTTCAACCAGGAATGACATGTCAGTGGCTCCCTTCCAGGTAGGCGGCGCGAATTTCCGGCTTGGACAGAAGTTCCTTGCCGCTGCCGCTCATGGTGATGAGGCCGTTGACCATGACATAGGCCTGATGCGCCAGCTTGAGCGCGTGGAAGGCGTTCTGTTCCACCAGAAACACGGTCAGCCCCTGTTTCTCGTTCAATTGCTTGATGACCGTGAAGATCTGCTTGACGATGATGGGGGCGAGACCCAGCGACGGCTCATCCAGCAGCAGCAGGCGGGGCCTGGCCATGAGCGCCCGCCCGATGGCCAGCATCTGCTGCTCGCCGCCGGACAGCGTGCCGCCGCGCTGGCCCGAGCGCTTGCCCAGGATGGGGAACATGTTGAAGACCATGTTCACATCCTCGTCGAAATATTTGGGATCGCAGACGGTGGAACCCATCTGGAGGTTTTCCAGAACCGTCATGCGCGGAAAAATCCGCCGTCCCTCCGGCGACTGGGAAATGCCCAGCCGCGCGATGTGGTGCGCAGGCATCTTGGTGATGTCCGTGCCATCGAAGGTGATGGTCCCCTTGCGCGCCCGCTGCGCCCCGGAGATGGTCATCATCAGCGTGGATTTGCCCGCGCCATTGGACCCGATGAGGGTGACGATCTTGCCCTCGGGCACATCCATGTCGATGCCCTTGAGGGCCTGAATCTTGCCGTAGAAGGTTTCGACGCCGCGGCAGGAGAGAAGGGTCTTGCTCATGTGCGGCCTCCCTTCTTCGCCGCTTTCCTGGCGGGCTTCCGCGTGACCGCCTTCCTGGCGGCGGTCTTCTTGGCCGGGGCCTTTCTGGCGGCCGGCTTCCGTGCCGCAGGCTTGGCCGAAGCGGTCTGCGGCACAGGTTTTTTCGCGGCCAGCAGCGGAGCAGGCTCATGGCCCAGCGGGCTTGCCCCCGCCTCGCGCTCGATGGGCTGGTGCACCGCCTCCTCGACGATGGCTTCCACCTCGGGCACGGTGTCTTCCTCGCTCTCCTCGACGCCGAGATAGGCGCGGATCACCGCATGGTTGTTGCGCACCTCGTCGGGCGTGCCCTGGGCGATTTTCTGGCCATAATCGAGCACCACGATGTGGTCGGAAATGCCCATGACCACGCTCATGTCGTGCTCGATGAGCAGGATGGCGATCTTGTGGTCGTTCTTGATCGACAGCAGCAGCTTGTTGAGCTGTTCCGACTCGCGCGGGTTGAGGCCGGCTGCCGGTTCATCAAGGCACAGCAGGCGCGGGTTGGTGCACATGGCACGCGCGATTTCCAGCCGGCGCTGGTCGCCATAGGGCAATTCGCCGGCCGGATCGTCGGCCCGGTCGATGAGGCTGATGGTCTCCAGCCAGTGCCGCGCCTTATCCACCGCGGCGCGGTGGGCTGCGGTATAGCCCGGCGCATTGAAGATGCCGCCGAAGGTGAAGCCCGAGGCCTTCATCAGCGTGTTGTGCTGCGCCACCATGAGGTTTTCCAGAACCGTCATGCCGGAAAACAGACGGATGTTCTGGAAAGTGCGCGCCACCTTGGCGGTGCGCGAGATCCGGAAATCGTCCATGCGTTCCAGCATGAAGTCGCCGCCATCCTCATGCGACAGGGTGATCATGCCTTCGGTGGGCTTGTAGAACCCGGTGATGCAGTTGAACACCGTGGTCTTGCCCGCGCCATTGGGGCCGATCAGCGCCGTGATGTCATTGCGCCCGGCCTGAAACGACAGGTCGTTGATGGCGATGAGGCCGCCGAAGCGCATGGTGAGATGCTCCACCCGGAGCAGGGGGTTCAGGGGAATCGTGCTCATCAGCCGTGCCCCTCGCCAACGAGATCAGCCGACACGGCCTTCTTCTCCTTGAGATAAACAGTTGGATCGCGGCTGGTCACCAGCCCGCGCGGTTTCCAGCGCATGATCAGCACCATGGCCAGGCCCACCGCCAGCATGCGGAACTGCACCGGATCAGTGCCCTCCGGCAGGATGGCCTTGAGGAAGTCCATTTCGCGGAACACCTCGAAGAAGCCGACGATGACCACGGCGGCGGCGACCACGCCGATCTGAGAGCCAAGCCCGCCCAGCACCACGATGGCGAGAATGGTGGCCGACTCGAGGAAGTTGAAGCTTTCCGGGCTGATGAAGCCCTGGCGCGTGGCGAAGAAGGACCCCGCGAACCCGGCGAACATGGCGCCGATGGCGAAGGCCGTGAGCTTGGTGTTGGTGGTGTTGATGCCGAGCGAGCGGCAGGCGATCTCGTCTTCGCGCAGCGCCTCCCAGGCCCGCCCGATGGGCAGACGCCGGAGCTTCATGGTCACATAGTTGGTGATCAGCGCCAGCACCAGGATGACGTAGTAGAGGAAGACGATGCGCTGGATCGGCTTGCTTTCCAGGCCGAAGGTGGCGGCGAACCCGCCCGGACTGTCATCGAAGGGCAGGCCGAAGAACGAAGGCCGGGGAATGCCGGAAATGCCGTTGGGGCCGCCGGTGAAGCTCAGCCAGTTGATCAGCACGATGCGGATGATCTCACCGAAGGCCAGCGTCACGATGGCGAGATAGTCGCCGCGCAGCCGCAACACCGGGAACCCCAGGATCATGCCCCAGAGGGCGGCCAGAATGCCGGCGATGGGCAGGGTGACGAAGAAGGCCCAGGGCAGGATGCCCTCGCCGAGCCATTGCGGAAAATAGCGCGTGGCCAGAAGCCCGTAGGCATAGGCACCCACCGCATAGAAGGCGACGTAACCGAGGTCGAGCAGGCCGGCGAGGCCGACCACCACGTTCAGGCCCCAGCCCAGCATGACATAGGTGAGAACCAGGATGCCGAGGTCTACGATGCGGCGTTCCATCTGCGGGGCCAGCATGGCGATGAAGGGCAGGGCGATGGCCAGCGTCAGCAGCAGGGGGGCGAGAAACTTGGTCCAGTCAATTGGTGCTGCCGCCCTGGTCGGCGCGGCAATGGCCTGCGCCGCGGCGGTGCTGCGGCCCTGCGCGGCGGAACGGCCCGCCCCGTAGAGCAGGATGAGCAGGCGGACCGCGACCGTGATGGCGATGAAGGCCGCCGCATAGCCCAGCCGGTAGTCCAGCACCAGCGTGCCCGAACCGGAGGTGGTCTTGAGGCCGATGATGGGACCGAAGATGGCAGTGGCCAGAAAGGCCGTGACCAGCAGATCCTTGAGCATTTCGGTGGCCGTCAGCGCCGCCCGTTCCTGTGCGACCTTGGTGTCCTTTGCGGGTCCGGCCATGATCACACCTTCTCCACTTCAGGACGGCCCAGGATGCCCTGGGGCAGGAAGATGAGCACCGCGGCCAGCATGGCGAAGGCCGCTACATCCTTGTACTCAACCGTGAAATAAGCCGACCAGAAGGTTTCGATGAGGCCGATGATCAGGCCGCCCAGCATGGCGCCGGGGAGCGAGCCGATGCCGCCCAGCACCGCCGCCGTGAAGGCCTTGATGCCCGCGAGGAAGCCGACATAGAAGTCGGTGACGCCGTAATAGAGGAAGAACATCAGCCCGGCGACCGCGGCCAGTGCGGCGCCGATGATGAAGGTGATGGAAATCGTCTTGTCCACGTCGATGCCCAGCAGCGAAGCCATCTTCATGTCCTGCTCGCAGGCCCGCTGCGCCCGCCCCAGCGACGTGCGCGTGATGATGGCGGTGAAGATCGCCATCAGGATCAGCGTGGTCATCACGATGATGATCTGCATGTTGGACAGGCGCACCACGAATTCACCATTGGCGGTCGCGCTCTTCATGACCTCGACGCCGCCGGTGACGATGGGCTGCAAGGGCTTGGGCCGCCCGCCCTGGGCCACGCGCACGAACTCCTGCAGCACGATCGACATGCCGATGGCGGAGATGAGCGGCGCCAGACGGAATGAGCCGCGCAGCGGCCGGTAGGCCACGCGCTCGATGGTCCAGTTGTAGGCTGCGGCGATGATCATGGCGATGAGCACCACCAGAATGAGCGCCAGCAGCGTCATGAAGACGCCCCCGCCGCCGGTGATGCCGAAGAGAATGAGGGCGATCACTGAAACGAACCCGCCCACCATGAACACGTCGCCATGGGCGAAATTGATCATGCCGATGATGCCGTAGACCATCGTGTAGCCGATGGCGATGAGGCCGT